>Ga0209564_1000792_pt1 | contig 43539 bp, 34 predicted proteins | sample AraplaCol_mMF_r2_FD_184272 | JGI IMG/M metagenome (GOLD analysis project Ga0209564, IMG submission 184272) | Arabidopsis root microbial communities from North Carolina, USA - plate scrape MF_Col_mMF_r2 (SPAdes) (version 3) | ecosystem: Host-associated > Plants > Roots > Endosphere | place: USA...
AGCCGCGACCTGATCACGCTGTCCACGCCAAGCCTGCCGCCCCCTCCGCAGTTGAAAGACGTCGGTCGGAAGAATTTCGAGAGCTATCTGGCTGCGGCCCCGCACAAGGCCTTTGCGGCGTCACCGCGCGGCGCGTTTGCGTACCGGGCCGGCCGCCGCACCGAGCAGGAAGCGCGCGACGACGCTCTGGCCGCCTGCGCGAAATATACCAAGGATTGCGCGATCTATGCGATCGACGACAAGCTCGCCGGCGCCGCGACGGCGGCCGGCGCACGTTAGACTTACGCCTGGCGTTCCGGCGTGATCACCACGAGGCCGTCGAGGGCGTCGGTGATCTTGATCTGGCAGGACAGGCGCGAGTTCGGCTTGATGTCGTAGCCGAAGTCCAGCATGTCCTCTTCCATCGGGGTCGGGGCGCCGACGCGCTCCATCCATGCATCATCCACATAGACATGGCAGGTGGCGCAGGCGCAGGCGCCGCCGCATTCGGCCTCGATGCCGGGAATCGAATTGCGGATTGCGGCTTCCATCACGGTAGAGCCGGTGTCCGCATCGATGGTGCGGGTTTCGCCGGAATGGTCGACAAAGTTGATTTTGGCCATGATGCTCGCACTGCCGGAAAGAAGATACGGCTGTCCTATAACGGGTCGCCCCGCGTCGCGCCAGCGCCAGCAGCAAAACCGTCATCTGCAAAAACGGGGACGCAGCCCTCGTCGGAACGACAAAAGTCCAGGAACTACGACCGCCTGAGAATGCCGTCGATTTCCTCGCGCGCCTCAAGTACGGCATCCGTCAGGGTCATCAGCGCTTCCGTGCTGTCCGACTTGTCCCGCAGCATGTTTTCCAGCCATTCGGCGGCATCCGTGATCCGGAACGCCCCGATCGCTTCCGCCGAGCCCCGGAGCTTGTGCGTCAGCTCCCCGACATTGGTCGGCATTTTCACGATTTTCTCGATCAGGTCGCTCGCCTGGGCCGCGAACATGGCCAACACCTCCTGTTCGAGGCTGGCATCGCCCATGGTCATGCGCTTGAGGTGATCGACATCGAAGGGCCCATCATCGGGAACCAGCGGCGGTGACGGCATCCATTGAACCCGTTCGAGCTGAAACGACATTGATATAGGCCTAAATTCCGCGCCGCCGGCTGTCCGGCTGCACTTTTTCGTAGCCAAACACGGAACTGGTTAACGGAACGTTCTACGCTCGACACGGCTTTTTGACGCCACTTTGACAAGAATTAGCCACAATTCGCCCAACGAACCCGGTATTCGATGCTTAACAGAAGGTTATCCGGGGCAGCCGTTAACTATCCTTAAGAATGTCTTAACCGGAAGCATTTCATTCGCGCTTCCAAGCCAATAGGATGTTTGCGGGAAGTAGTGGACAAGCCGAGCGACCGGCAGTTTACGACCGAGAGATGGGGTACTTGCTTGATGACGTGGGGTCATGGGGCAAGACGGTAGCCACAACTCGCGCGGGAACTTCCGTAGTATTGCGTAACAGGGGGCGCGTGGAACGAACATGGCAAACAATACAAAGAAGGCCAAGGATCCGACCGAAGCTGCCCTCTCCGCCATTCAGGAGGCGCTCAATGTAGATGGGGCACAGCCCAGTCTGCGCGCCGACAATGCGCCGGCCACCAGCCCGGTCGACCTCGACGAACCCCGCTTCGATTCCCGTATCTCTGCCGACCGTCCGGCCTTCGAGCCCGCCGAGGAGCCCCGCTTCGGTCGCCGTGCCGCCAATGACGATCGCGAAACCATCGGCCAGATCCTGCAGGCGCTGCAGAAGAACCGCCCTGCCCGTAACGTCTATACGCTCGCCACGCTGTTCGCCGGCGTGTGGCTGATCGGCGCCGCTTTCCTTGCTTATGCCTTCCTGCCGTCATTGCAGGCTGTGGCCGGCCAGGGTTCTGGCGGCACATTGGCGATGGCCGGCCTCGCCGCCGTGCTGTTCGCGCCGATCCTTCTGTTCTACTTCCTGGCCAGCCTTGCCTGGCGCGGCCAGGAAATGCGCATGATCGCCCAGTCGATGGCGCAGGTCGCCATCCGCTTCTCCGAGCCGGAGAGCTCATCCAGCGATGCGATGGTCACCGTGGGCCAGGCGATCCGCCGTGAAGTCGCCGCCATGGGCGATGGCATCGAGCGCGCGATTGCGCGTGCCGGCGAACTGGAATCTCTCGTCGCCAACGAAGTGTCGGCGCTCGAGCGCGCCTATTCCGACAACGAAGTGCGCATCCGCGCGCTGCTGCAGGACATCGCGCATCAGCGCGACAACCTCGTCGGCCAGGCCGAGCAGGTTCGCTCGGCAATTTCCGGCGTGCAGATCGACCTCCGCCACGACATCGCGCTGATTTCCGATGCCATTGCGTCGCGCGTCGATGATGTCGCCAAGAGCATCACCAGCGCCCTCGAAGAGCGCGGCGAACACATCACCTCCGCGCTCGGCCGCGCCGGCGACAACATGATTCTGGCCCTCGGCGAACGCGGTGGCGACCTGCTCGACCGCCTCGAGGAAGCCTCGGGCGAGACCACACGCGCCGTGCTGGAAGCCTCCGAGCGCCTGACCACCAGCCTCAATTTCAAGACCGGCCACGTCCACGACGAGTTCGTCGACCTCGCCGATCGCGTCCACGAGATGCTGAACGAGCGCATCGATCGCATCACCACCGATTTCGAACAGCGCTCGGCCTCGATCGTCGATCGCGTCTCCGATCGCACCGAACAGGTCCACGACACGCTGAAGAATTCCAGCGACTCGCTGCTGCTCGAGCTCGAACTGCGCAGCAACGACCTCTCCAGCCGCATCGACGATGCCGGCAACCGCCTCGCCACCCAGGTGCTGACCTCGGGCGACAAGGCGAGCGAATCGCTCGAAGCCACCGTCACCGCCCTCGCCGCCAAGGTGGCGAGCCAGACCGAGAGCGCACACGATACGCTCAGCCTGCAGATGAACTCGTTCGAGCAGCTGGTGAAGGACCAGGGCTTCGAGCTGGCCGAGCGCTTCTCGCGCGACAGCGGTACCCTGGGCGCCATCATCACCAAGCACATTTCGGAATTCGACCGCACCGTGAAGACCTTCGGCGGCGAAGTGGTCGAGCGTCTCGGCCAGCGTACCGAAGACATCAACACCACGCTCAAGACCTATGTGGACGGCTTCGACGCCCGCGTGACGTCCAACATCGGTGGCATCACCGAGACCCTCGACGGCCGCCTCGCCCATTTCGAAACCACGTTCGAAAACCGCGTCAACTCGCTCGACGCCTCGCTCGACAGCCGCATGCAGTCGTTCGACCAGACCGTCGATCACCGCCTCAAGGGTCTGGAAGAGACTTTCGACAACCGGGCCCAGTCGGTCACCGCGATCGTCGAGGCACGCCTGCAATCGCTGCAGACGACCCTCACCGACGGCGCCGAGCGCGCAGTCGATACGGTCGATGCACGCCTGACCCACCTCACGAACTCGCTGACCGATGGCACCACCCGCGCCGTCGAGACCGTCGATGCGCGCCTGACGCATCTCACCACGTCGCTGACCGAGGGCACCACGCGCGCCGTCGCGACCATCGACACCCGCCTCACCTATCTCACCAACTCGCTCACCGATGGCGCCGTTCAGGCGATCCACTCCATCGACGACCGGCTGTCGTTCCTCACGACCTCCCTCACCGAGGGCACAGTGCAGGCGGTGTCCGCCATCGATCACCGCATCGCCGGCGTCACCGCGGCGATCGACGATCGCAGCAACAATCTCGCCGACAACATCACCGCGCGCTTCCAGACCATCCATCTGGGTGTCGAGACCCGCGCCGGCGCCATCGCCACCGAAATCGAAAACCGCGTCGAGCAGTTCGAAGAGCTGCTGGGCTCGCGCATCGAGGCCGTGGCCGGCCGCATCGAAACCTCGGGCCGCACCGCCAGCGATCAGCTCATGGCGCGCGCCGAAGAACTGTCTGTCGGCATCAAGGGCCATGTGGACGATGCCGAACGCTCGCTCACCAATCTCATGGTCAATACCAGCGAGACGATCCAGGCCGGCGCCCGCGCCGCGCAGGAATCCCTCGTCTCGGTCTCGACCGATGTCGGCGCCCAGCTGCGCCTGACCGCTACCGATATCGAGAACTCGCTGACCGCCATCGGCACCAATGCCGCCGGCGCCATCGTCAGCAGTGCCCGCGAAGCGCAGAGCACCCTCATCACCGCATCGAGCGATGCCGCCGATCAGGTCAAGACGCTGTCGGCCGACGTGGAGCGCACGCTCACCAGCGCCGGCTCCGCAACCGTCGCCTCGCTCCTGGCCGGTGCACGCGACGCCCAGAGCACCCTCGTCTCGACCTCGACCGACGTGTCTAGCCAGATCCAGACGCTGTCGGCCGATATCGAACGCACGCTCACCACGGCAGGCACCGCCACCGCCGACGCCGTGCTGTCCGGTGCCCGCGCCGCGCAATCGACGCTGGTCACCGCCTCGACCGATGCGACGCAGCAGGTGCGTTCGCTCGCCGCTGATGTGGAGCGCACGCTGGTTGCCGCTGGCAATGCGAGCGCGGAATCGATCCTTGCTTCCACCCGCAACGTGCAGTCTTCACTCATCGAAGCCTCGACCGAAGCCGCCAACCAGGTGCGCACCCTCGCCGCCGACGTCGAGCGCAGCATCACGGCCGCAGGTGCCACCACGGCAAGCTCGATCGTCACCGGCGCCCGCGAAGCGCAGAACACACTCGTCCTCGCCTCCTCGGAAGCGACGACCCATGTGCAGACGCTCGCCGCCGACATGGAGCGCAGCATCGTGGCCGCCAGCAGCGCGACCACCGAAGCCATCGTCACCAATGCCCGCGAAGCACAGTCGACGCTGGTCGCGGCTGCCAACGAGACCACCTCGACCGTTCGCAACCTCGCCACCGACGTCGAGCGCACGCTCACCGCCGTCGGCGCCGATGCGGCGTCCTCGATCCTCAACAGCGCCCGCGAGGTGCAGACCTCGCTCACCACCTCGTCGGCCGACGCAGCGTCGCAGATCAAGTCGATCTCGGTCGATATCGAGCGCTCGCTGTCCACGGTCACCGTCAGCACCACCGACAATATCAAGACCAGCGCCGTCACCGCGCAGCAGGCGCTGATCGCGGCGGCCAACGAAGTCGTCAACCGCATCAAGACCACCTCGTCGGAGATCGAACGCTCGGTGTTCACGACCTCGGGCTCGTTCGGCACCACCATGAGCGCAAAGACCGACGAACTCGTCGGCTATGTGCAGCAGCAGACCGAGCGTCTGTCGCAGATGGTGGACGCGAAGCGCGGCTCGCTGGTCGATGCGCTCGGTTCGAAGACCAACCAGCTCACGGTCGACATGGACCGCGTGACGGTGGAGGCGCTGAAGGCGATCGAAAGCCGCAGCCAGACCTTCTCGCAGACGCTGGCGACCTCCGGCATCGACGTCGCGCGCGCCATCACCGCGGCCGGCGAACTCGCGGCCGGCGCGGTCAACAAGTCGCTCAAGGATCTCGAAACCTCGTCGCGCTCGGCCATCGAGCAGTCGCGCCAGGTGTCGATCACCGCGGTCACCGAAATGCAGGAAACCAGCAAGATCCTGCGCACCGATACGGTGGCCCTGTTCGAGCGGCTGCGTGAGGGCAACATCCTGCTGCAGGAAGTGCTCACCGGCGCCCATGACAACCTCAACTCGCTGGAGCGCGCGCTCGTCACCCGCGTGGCCGACTTCGTCGCCACCATGAACGACGTGACCTCGCGCAACGGCGTCGCGACCCAGACGCTGGAAGAGCAGCTCACCCTGTTCACCGCCAAGTCGGAAAAGGCGCTGGGCGATCTCGGCGAGCTCTCCACCCAGTTCGAGGCCCATGGCCATGCGCTGGTGGATGCCGCCGCCCTGGTCGAACAGAGCAACCGCTCGACCCTCACCTCGGTCGGCGACAAGAAGGCCGCACTGGAATCGCTGGTCACCACCATCGACAGCCGCACCACCGATCTCGACACCCGCCTCAGCCGCTTCACCAGCCTGCTCGACGAGTCGCTGGCGGCTGCAGAAGAGCGTGCCCGCGACATCGCCCGCGTGGTTGCCGAGACGGCCGGTGCCGGCTCGTCGGCCATCAGCAAGCAGTTCGAAGCCGTGCGCAGCGCGGCGGAAGACGAGCGCCGCGCCACCACCGACGCCATGTCCGAAATCTACCAGCAGGGCACCCGCGAGGCGGAAGCCATGTTCAAGGCCTCGGCGGACAAGTTCGCGTCCATGGTCGTGAGCATGAAGGCAATGGCTGCCGAGATGCAGAACGAGCTGGAAAGCACCCGCACGGAACTCCGCCGCGGCGTGTTCGAGATGCCCCAGGAAGCCGCCGAGAGCACCGCGCAGATGCGCAAGGTCATCGTCGACCAGATCGAGGCGCTCGCCGAGCTGAACCGCATCGTCGCCCGCCACGGCCGCGGCATGGATGTCGTCTCGGCCGCCACCCGCAGCGCGCCGCAGCGTGAGCCGGAGCCCGTGATGGCTACTGTCGGCGCAAGCCGCGCGGAAACACGTGCCGAGGCGCCGCGCGCTGAAGCACCGCGTGCCGAGCCACCGCGCCGTTCGTCGCCGATCGGCACCGCATCGAGCCTGCCGACGGCAGACTTCGGCAGTCCATCGCGTCGCACCGAAGCGCCGTCGGTTGCTCCGGCCGCTGAAAGCCGTGGCGATGGCTGGCTGAGCGACCTGCTCGGCCGCGCCGAGGACGAGGAAGAAGCCCCGCGTGCCCGTGCATCGCAGCCGGTAGCTCCCAGCAATCCGCTGGAATCGCTGTCGCTCGACATCAGCCGCCTGATGGACCGCAATCTTGCGGCCGAGATGTGGGACCGCTACCAGCGCGGCGAGCGCAAGGCGTTCAGCAAGCGCCTCTACACGCCGGCCGGCCAGAAGGCCTTCGATGAAGTGGCCCGCAAGTATCGCGCCGATCGCGCCTTCAAGGGCACGGTGGATCGCTACATCACCGAGTTCGAGCGCCTGCTCGACGAGGTCGCCCGCGACGAACGTGGTCCGGCGGCACTGCGTGCGCACCTGACCTCGGAGACCGGTCTGGTCTACACGCTACTGGCCCATGCGGCAGGTCGGCTGGGATAAGACTGGGCAGATATTGAAAAGCAAAAGCGGAGGCAGCGATGCCTCCGCTTTTTTGTTTGGATGGAAAGGATCGCTGCTGATGGGGCCTCTCTCCCCCAAGCGAAGCGCAGTGGGGAGGGTCCGCCGATAGGCGGGGGGGTGGGGGTCCCTCCCCACGTGACGTCGGAGCTTGGGGAAGCACCCCACCCGTCCGCGCTACGCGCGGCCACCCTCCCCACGGCGCGTGGCTGCGCCACGCTTGAGGGAGGGAAAGACCAGAGTCCTTACTGCGCGAACCCGATCCGCTGCGTAAAGCTGCGTGTCTCTCCGGCCGCGATGTGCATCACGCCGGGCTTGTCACTGAACTCACCGTCGAAATCCACCGGGCTGGCATAGCCATGCCATGGCTCGATACAGAGGAATGCTGCCCCCGACGGCTTCGACCAGATACCGAGCTGTGGGAAGCCGTCCCAGGCGAAGGTGATCGTCGGCGCCCCCGGCGCCTGATAGCGCAGCGAATGGCTAGCAATCTGATCGAAAATCATCGCGTCCCTGGCGAACAGGCCTTCGGACAGCGCAAGCCTCTCGCCCTGCACGGCTGTTGCCTCCGGCTCCTGCAGCAGCAACCCGCCATCGAGCCGGCGGATCGGCGCGGGCTCGGGCTTCTCGAATACAATGCTGTGCGCTTCCTTCGCGACACCATCCTTCAGCGGCCATTGAAACGCCGGATGAGCGCCGATCGAAGCGGGCAGCATGTCATCGCCAGTATTGGTGATGGCATAGCCGATCACCAGTTCATCGCCGTCGACGACGTAGGAGACATCGAGCCGGAAGGCGAACGGATATTTCGCCCTGCTCTCCGGGCTATCCGACAGCGATAGCGTGCACAGTGTCTTCTCCCGCGCGGTCCAGGCAAAGCGCTGGTCGCGGGCAAAGCCGTGCTGCGTCATCGGATAGGTCTTGCCGCGATGCTTGAGGACATCGCCCTTGAGGCGGCCAACGATGGGAAACAGGATCGGCGCATGGCGCGGCCATTCCGGCCCCGCCTGCCACAACACCTCATGCCCGTCCGCATTCTTCAGCGAACACAGCTCGGCGCCATCGGCCTTGATGGTGGCCATCACGCGGCCATTGCTGATGGTGAAATGATCGTCGGGCATAGCTGAACTCCTCGTAACCCGGATGGAGCGCAGCGCAATCCGGGATTCAGAGCAACAGCATATCGCCGATTCCCGGATTACGCTTCCGCTCCATCCGGGTTACAGATCACCGCCGTCGTAGCTGCTGCGGCGGAGCCTGTTGCTGCTGCGGAGGCGGCGCCTGTTGCGAACTGGTGCTCGGGCCGAACAGCAGACGCGTCGGGTTGCGGTCGAGATTGTTCACCGCCCGGCTGACGTCGTTCAGCGTGCGCGATGCATCGCCGAGGGTGCGGCGGCCATCGATGATCAACTGGCCGGTGCGCTTGTCGAGATTGTCGGTCAGCTCATGGAACGACTTCACAGCCGCCGTCAGCGCGCCACCATCCTTGCCGCCGGCCAGGGTATCGAGGCCGAGCATGATGTTGTCGGTTTTGGCGACGACACCATCGGCCTTGCCCATGATGCTGTCGATCTTCTTCATGATGCCGTCGATGGACTCGGCATTGCGCGCCAGCACGCCCGTAAAGGTCTCGACATTGCTGAGTGCGCCCTTCAGCGCTTCCTGATTGTCATTGACCAGGCGGTTGACGTTCTGCAGCGTCGCGCGCACGGCCTCGCCGATATCCTTGGTCGCATCGGGATCGGCCGTCAGCACCGGCACGCCGTCGCTGTCGAGCGGCACATCCTGCGCATCGGGCGCGCCGCCCTTCAGCGCGATGGCTGCCACGCCCGTGAGCCCCTGAAATTCCAGGCCCGCCAGCGTGTCCTTGCGGATCGGCGCCACGGTATCGATCATCGCCAGCGCCACCACGCGGCGCGGATTGTCGAGTTTCACCGAGACGACTTCACCGACGCGGATGCCGTTGAAGTTCACATTGCCGCCATTGCGCAGGCCCGAGGCCGAGCCTTCGAACACGATGCGCAGCGGCGTGCGCTGCTTGCCCGAATGCAGGTTCTGAAACCACATCACGAAGCCGATCGCCGCGGCGATCACCGCCAGCGTGAAGGTTCCGATCAGGACGTAGTTCGCCCGAGTTTCCATCACTCAAACTCCACTCAAGCCGAAGCTTGTTGATCCAAGACCGCGCGGGCGCGCTTGCCATGGAAATATTCACGTAGCCAGGGATGCGTCGCGGCCTGCATGTCGGCCATGGTCCCCTGGGCGATGATCTTGCCGCTGCCAAGCACGGCGATACGGTCGCAAGCGGTGTGCAGGCTGTCGAGGTCATGGGTCACCATGAACACGGTGAGCCCGAGCGTCCGCTGCAGCGTACGGACCAGTTCGTCGAAATCGCCGGCGCCGATCGGATCGAGGCCCGATGTTGGCTCGTCCAGAAACACGATTTCCGGATCCAGCGCGAGCGCACGCGCCAGCGCCACGCGCTTGATCATGCCGCCCGACAGTTCCGACGGAAAACGCTCGACCACTTCCGGCTTGAGGCCGACCATTGCGAGCTTCGCCATGGTGATCTCGTCGAGCAGGCGCTGGGAGACCTTCAGATATTCGCGCACCGGAAACTGGATGTTCTGCCGCACATTCAGTGACGAGAACAACGCGCCATGCTGGAACAGGATGCCCCAGCGACGCTCGATGTTGCGGCGTTCCTTCTCGCTGCTGTCGAGATCGGTGCCGAACACCTCGATCTTGCCCGATACTTTCGGCACCAGTCCGATGATGGTGCGCATCAGCACCGACTTGCCGGCACCGGACGCGCCGACGAAGCCGAGGATCTCACCACGCGCGACATCAAGATTGAGACCATCCAGCACCTTGCGACTTCCGAAGGCAACGGTCAGATCCTGGACGCGGATGATGGCGTCCTTGGTCATGGGTGTGTTTGCATCTGCCGGGCTCATGATCAGATCCCGAGCGATGCGAAGAAGATGGCGAACACGCCGTCCATCACGATGACAAAAAAGATGCCCTTCACCACGGATGCCGTGGTGTGCTGGCCGAGCGATTCCGCACTGCCCTTCACCGCGAGGCCCTCGACGCAGGCAACGATGCCGATCACCATCGCCATCACAGGCGCCTTCGCCATGCCGACGACGAAATGATTGATCGACAGCACCTCGCGCAGGCGCGACAGGAACGTCGACGGATCGACGCCGCCATACATCCAGGCCACCAGTCCGCCGCCATAGAGCGCGGCCATGGCGCCGAGGAAGGCCAGGATCGGCATCGCCAGCACCAGCGCCATCATGCGCGGCAGGATCAGCACCTCGACGGGATCGAAGCCCATGGTGCGCAGCGCGTCGATTTCCTCGCGCATTTTCATGGAGCCAAGCTCGGCCGTATAGGCACTGCCGGAACGGCCGGCGACCATGATGGCGACCAGCAAGACACCGAGTTCGCGCAGCACCAGAATGCCGAGCATGTCGACGACGAACACGTCGGCGCCGAACTTGCGGAAATGGAAGATGCCCTGCTGGGCGACGATACAGCCGATCAGGAAGGTGATCAGCACCACGATCGGCACCGCGTTCCAGCACACCTGCTGCAGGTGATGCACCATGGAGGTGAGCCGGAAGCGCGACGGGTGCAGCCAGATCCGGAACCAGGCAGCGATCACCGCGCCGATCATGTCCACCAGGGACAGCAGCGTCTCGCCGACGCCATAGATATTGCGGCCAATGCCATCGAGCGCAACCACGATGCCGTTCGGCCCGCGTCCCGGCGCCGCCCGCGGCTTCACCTTGCGCACCTCGTCGACGAGGCTCGCATAGTTTTCCGACAGGCCGGCGATCTCGGTTTCCTGCCCGCCGACCGTCAGCGTGCGGCGCAGGCGCTCGATCAGCCACGCACCGAACGTATCGAGCTTGGCCACCTGCGAGACATCGATGGAGATATTGGGCCGGCTGCCACTGAGCTTCTCGGCATCGGCAACGAGCTTCTCCATCAATGGCGCAGACGCAGACGTCCAGGCGCCGGCGGCGCACAGCGCCAGGCCATCGCCCTTCGCAACCTGTTCGAGAGTGGGTGCGCTCACAGCGCGCCCTTGGGGACGTTCAACCGAGACATGAACAAAGTATTAACACGCCGCCATACGGATTTGAGAAACTCAATTGGACCAACACGATGCTATGGTTAACGCCGTGTAAACGGTGTCCTGTGACCACTCTTGAAAGCACTGTATTACGTCGCAAACAAGTTCACGCCGGTCACTTAAACTTATAGAGACCGACATCAAGTTCACGGCACCCACTCAACCCGAAGGACGCCTGCTTGTCCGTTGCATCTCCGCTTCCTGCGACACTCACCGCCCGCATCGAGACCTGGCCCATTGCCGGAACCTTCACCATCAGCCGCGGTGCCAAGACGGAGGCCGTTGTGGTGGTGGCCGAGATCAGCCGCGGGGGCCACACCGGTCGCGGCGAGTGCGTGCCCTATGCGCGCTACAACGAGACGCCGGAAGCCACGCTGGCCGCGATACAGGCCATGGCGGCCGCATTTGCCGCAGGCCTTGGCCGCGACGCCCTGCAGGCGGCCATGCCGCACGGGGCTGCACGCAATGCCGTGGATTGCGCCCTGCTCGATCTCGAAGCCAAGGAAAGCGGGCTGCGCATCTGGGACCTTTTGCAGCGGCCGGCGCCTGCCCCCTGCACCACGGCCTATACGATCTCGCTCGGCACGCCGCACGCGATGGCGGCTGCCGCTGCCAAGGCGGCGCATCGACCGCTGCTTAAGATCAAGCTCGGCAGCGACGACGACATGGCGCGCATTGCGGCAGTACGCCGCGCCGCACCGCAAGCCGCCCTGATCGTCGATGCCAATGAGGGATGGACGGCGGAGAACCTCAAAGCCAATCTCGACGCCTGCCACCGCGCCGGCGTGACGCTGATCGAACAGCCACTCCCCGCCGGAAATGACGAGGCGTTGATGCATGTGCAACGCCCGATCCCGGTCTGCGCCGACGAAAGCGTCCACGACCTCGCCTCGCTGCCGGCTCTGGCGGGCCGCTACGACGCTATCAACATCAAGCTCGACAAGGCCGGCGGCCTCACCGAAGCGCTGAAGATGGCGGATGCCGCACGCACCATGGGGCTCGACATCATGGTCGGCTGCATGGTTGCGACCTCGCTGGCCATGGCGCCGGCGACGCTGATCGCGCAGGGCGCAAGGTTCGTGGATCTGGACGGGCCGCTGTTGCTGGCCAGGGACCGCGACGGCGGGCTGCGCTATGACGGCAGCACGGTCTATCCGCCGGAAGCGGAATTGTGGGGGTAGCCGTAGGGCGGATAAGCGCAGCGTCATCCGCCGCGGAGTTCCAACTTTGAATTCGGCCGGCGGATTACGCCTTCGACTCATCCGCCCTACGCGACGTCGCGCAGTTTCTCGCTGACGTGCTTCCGCCCCAGCCAGATCACGCAGGTGCCAGCGAAGCCAAGCGCTGCCATCACGTAGTACAAACCCTCACCGTAACGCGCATAAACCGCGCCCGACATCACCGCCATGCTGCTCATCACCAGTCCGGTACAGGCGGCCACATAGCCCTGTGCCCGCGCCAGGACATGTTGCGGGACATGCTGCAGCAGCAGTCCCATGGTGCCGAGTTGCGTCAGCCCATAGGTCGCGCCATGCAGCAATTGCACGACCACCAAAACCGGCAGCGGCAATGTCTGCGCCGTCAGCGTCCAGCGCAGCAATGCGCCGAGGCCGCCGAGGATCACCAGCGTCGCCGGTGCCCATGTGATGCGCGGCGACAGCGCGAACAGCACGATCTCCGCCAGCACGCCGAGTGTCCACAGGCCGGCAATGGTCAGGCCGTCATAGCCCGCCGCCTGCCAGGTGATGGAGGCAAATGTGTAGTAGCCGGCATGGCTGCCCTGGATCAGCGCCGTCGCACCGGCGATCGCCAGAAAGCCGGGATCACGCAGCAGCGCGCTCGCCTTCGACAACACAGTCCCGTCGCCCACCGACGCAACGAGCGGCTGCAGGCCGAGACTGACGATCGCTGACAGAACCGTTGCGCCGACGATGACCCAGATGAGTTGTGCGCCATCGAGCCAGTTCACCACCAGGCCACAAGCGAGCGCGCCGACCACGAAAGCCGCCGAGCCCCACAGCCTCAGTGGCCCGTAATTGAAGCCGAAGCGGACGACGCCCTTCAGCGCATAACCGTCGGTCAGTGCCGTCAGCGGTGTCCACACGACGGCCGTCAGCGCGAACACCACCAGGATCGCCAGCGGTTCGCGTAGCGTACCAACCACGGCCAAACCGATCATGGAGAGGAAGGCACAGACGATCATGGTCTGCCGCAGCGCATGGTGGCGCTCGGCAAAGGCAGTGATGAAAGGCAGCGTGGAGAAACGCGTTGTGGATGGCACTGCGAGAATGATGCCAATCCAGGCCGGATCGATCCCGATCGCCTTCAGCCAGACCGGAAAGAATGGTAGATAAAAACCACTGGAGCCAAACACCGTGCCGTAGAACATGGCCAGTCGCTGCGCGAATTTGCGCGCCACCGGCGGGGCGATATGGGGGGCGGTTTCAGGTACCATTCGACGGGTTGCGATTCGCGTGGGATCGTTGCCATGCTGACATATCGCGCCTGAAGGCGCGCTGCGAGTTGACCTGATGGCTGAAGAAGCATTTGCCCTGTCGCCGATCAACGCCCGCCCCAATCTGCCGGGCGAGGCCGACTATGAGGCGATCCGCGAGGCCTTCATGGAGACTGCGCGGGGCCGCTGGTTCCTGGCCGAATACACCAAGCGCAACCGCAATGCCGATACCAACCTGCTGCTCGAGGCCGTGTCGCGGCTTGAGGGCAATCTCGCCGCCCAGAAACAGCAGCCGCGGGGTCTGAGCCTCACCGCAGCACTCGGCGCGATCCGCTCCGCCGTGCGTCAGGCCAAGGCCACGGCCATCGATGTGCTGCCGCGCGGCGACGACAGCGACATGCAGACGGCCGCCCGCAACGGCGCCCGCATCGTGCGCGAGATCGCCTGGACGCTGCGCGAATGCGGCGCCGATGTGCGGATCTGCGACCTGCTGGATACGCAGGTGAAAGCCATCGAGGCAGGCCACGAGGCAGTGCAGGCCCAGACGCGCGAAAGCGGCCGGGAGGCCGTGTTGGCCAGCTACGACGCCTTGATGGAGCGCATCGAGGCACTGGCCGATGGCAGCCTTGCCCCGACCGTTCAGGCTGACGCCCCGGTCGCCGAACCGGCATCCGAGTCGCGCGAGGCCTCGGTGACGCCACTGTTCAAGGCGCATGCGAGCGAACCTGTCGCCGAAGCGCCTGGCGAGACGATATCCGTGCAAAAGCCAGCCTTCACGCCGGTCCCGGTCGAGGAGGCTCTCGCCGCTGCAGAGGCACTCGCCGAGGCGGCTGAGGCGCTGGCCCATACGCCTTCGCTCATCCCCGAAACGGAAACTGCTGCCGACATCAGTTTCGACGCCGATGAGGCCGAAGACCTCGCGGTGCTCGATGCGGTTGCCATGGAAATGGGCGCGCTCGATCTCGATGAGACCGACGAACTGTTCGAACCCGTTGCAGAACCGATGCCGGGCCCGACCGCATATCAGGCTCCGGTCAACCAAGCGCATGCCCCCGAAGAGATGACGCTGGCCGAGATCGCCGAGGCAGCGCTGGCGCCCGAACCGCCGCAAGCGGAACCGGCGCCCTCACTGGGCGCGGCGCTCATCGCCAACGGCGTGATCAGCAATCCGGCTGCCTCCGCCTCCGATCCGCTGGCCCCGATCCGCCGCATGACCCAGGCGGAGAAGATCGCGTTCTTCTCCTAAGACACAGTCGTCTGTGCCGTAGGGCGGATTGGGCGAAGGCGTAATCCGCCGGCCGAGTTCATAGCCGACACTCCGCGGCGGATTACGCTTCGCTAATCCGCCCTACGGCAACGCATTCTCTTCAAACGCTGATCACCTTGCTATACAGCTCCGCATCGACATTGCCGCCGGATAGCACGATCACCACCGTCTTGCCCCGCGCGTCGATCTTGCCTTTGAGCAGAGCTGCCAGCGCCACGGCGCCGCCGGGCTCGACCACCAGCTTCAGATCGCGGAACGCAAAGGCCATCGCCTCCATCACTTCCTGATCGGTCGCGCTGACGGCGCCGGCGAGCAAATGCTTGTTGACGGCAAAAGTGATGTCACCGGGCTGCTGCGCCATCAGGGCGTCGCAGATGGTGCGGCCGTGATTGCCATGGGCGACGGGCTTGCCCGCATTCAACGACAATTCGTGATCGTGATACCCGGCAGGCTCGGCGACGATAATCGACGCATCCGCAAACCGCGCCTTCACCGCCACGGCGATGCCGCCGATCAGCCCACCGCCCGATGCCTGCGCCGAGACGATATCCGGCACCACCGCCTGCGCCGCCAGATCCTCAGCAATCTCGCGGCCCACGGTGCCCTGCCCGGCCATCACGAACACATCGTCATAGGGCGGCACCACCGTGGCGCCGCTGTCACCTGAGATTTTTCGCGCGATGGCCTCGCGGTCTTCCTTGTCGCGGTCATAGAGCACGACCTCGGCGCCATAGCCGCGGGTGCGCGCCACTTTCATCGCCGGCGCATCGGACGGCATCACGATGGTCGCCTTCATGCCGAGGATCTGCGCTGCCGCAGCTACGCCCTGGGCATGATTGCCGGACGAGAACGCAACGACGCCCTTGCCGCGGTCAGCCTGCGGGATCGAGGACAGTTTATTGAAGGCGCCGCGAAACTTGAACGAGCCGGTCCGCTGCAGCACTTCGGGTTTGACGAAAATGCGCCCGCCCGTGAGCGCATCAAGCGCCGGCATAGGCAGCAGCGGCGTGCGCACGGCATAGGGCGCGATGACCCGGGCAGCGGCATCGATATCGGCGGCGGTGATCGGCAGGGCTGTGTTTGTCATGCCCGCAGGTTAGCGCGCGCAGCGCGCAACGGACAAGTGGTGCAGATCAGACCGCGACGCGTGGCTGTTGCGCTCGCGTGGCTGGTTCGGCCTGCAGTTCGGCCCGCACATGGCTGATATTGGCGACAAACGCCCGCGCCGACGCTTCCCAGGTGTGGTTGGCCGCAAAATCGAGGCATGCCTGCCGACCGATTTCCAGCGCCTGCAGGCAGGCGGCCTGAAGATCATCCGACAGCACGCCGACCGGCGCCGAGCCGATCACGTCCTTCGGGCCGGTCACCGGCAGCGCCGCCACGGGCACGCCGCTGGCAAGCGCTTCCAGCAATACCAGGCCATAGGTATCGGTCTTGCTCGGGAAGACGAAGACGTCGGCGCCGGCATAGACTTCCGCCAGCGCTTCGCCTTGCAAGGCGCCGAGGAAGACCGCTTTCGGATATTTTGCCTGAAGCTCGGAACGTGCCGGACCATCGCCTACGACGACCTTGGTGCCCGGCAGATCGAGTGCGAGGAAAGCTTCGAGATTCTTCTCGACGGCAACACGCCCGACCGAGAGATAGACCGGCTTCGCATAGCCGAGATCGATGGCGCGCGGACGGAACAGATGGCCATCGACGCCACGCGGCCACAGCACCACATTCCTGAAACCGCGATCGCGCAATTCAGTGGCGAGCGCCGGCGTCGCCGCCATCACCGCGGAACTGGCACCATGAAACCAGCGCAGGCCGGCCCAGACCCAGGATTCCGGAATCGGAAAACGTGCCGAGATATATTCGGGAAAGCGGGTGTGAAAGCTCGTCGTGAACGGGATGTTACGGCGGCGACAGTAAGCGCGCGCTGCAAAGCCGATCGGGCCTTCGGTGGCGATATGGATATTGTCGGGCTTCGCGGCCTCGATCATGCGCGCGATCTGCCGACGACGCGGGATGGCGACGCGGAGATCGCGATAGCTCGGCATGCCGAATGTGTGGAACGTCTCGGGCGTCAGGAAAGAGACGTCGACGCCGAACGACTTTGCCGCGTCCGCCATCATGGTCAGCGTGCGTACGACGCCGTTGACTTGCGGGTGCCAGGCGTCGGTCGCGACCAGGATGCGCATCAAGCGGCCTTTGCTGGAGCGAGCGCCGGCAGCGGCGCGTCCTTCTTGGCCACGTCGGCCCAGGTCAGGATTTCGAACCGGCCGTCTTCATGTTCGACCAGCGCCGTGCAGCTCTCCACCCAGTCGCCGCAATTCATGTAGCGGATACCGTGCTCGTCGCGGATGGTGGCGTAGTGGATATGACCGCAGATCACGCCATCGGCGCCGTGGCGGCGTGCCTCGCCGGCCAGTGTCTCCTCGAAGGCGCCGATGAAATTCACCGCATTCTTCACCTTCATCTTGGCCCATTTCGACAGCGACCAGTACGGGAAGCCGAACAGGCGGCGGAACATATTGACCAGGCGGTTCATCTGGATCGCGAAGTCATAGGCCTTGTCGCCGAGATGGGCGAGCCAGCGCGCATTCTGCACCACGAGATCGAAGATATCGCCATGGATGACGAGATACTTCTTGCCGTCCACGCCTTCATGGGTCGCGGTCTCGACGACCTCGATGCCGCCGAAATGCGTGCCGTAGTAATTGCGCAGGAATTCGTCGTGATTGCCGGGGATATAGACGATCTTGGCGCCCTTGCGGGCCTTGCGCAGCATCTTCTGGACGAAGTCGTTATGCGACTGCGGCCAGTGCCAGCCACCTTTCAGCGCCCAGCCATCGACAATATCGCCGACCAGATAGATCGTGTCTGCATCATGAACGCGCAGGAAGTCGAGCAGCTTTTCGGCCTGCGAGCCTCGTGCTCCGAGATGTACGTCGGAGATGAACAAGGTGCGAAAGCGGTGTTCGTTGCCTTCACTCATCGCGTCTCTTTCCATGCCGTGCGGCTAGCAAATGTGCATGACCGGACGATGACGTTACGCCGCCAGCGCCGGTGCGGTTCTCTCAAAGGTCACGAGCGTATAGATGCCGAACGGCCGCAGCTTGCGGCGCTCGACGAGAATGCTGTCGGCGTTCGCCTGCGACCACGCCTGCAGTCGGGCGAACGGGAATTCCGGACGCAGGCCAAGCGAGCGCGTGCGCTCCGCCGCCCAACGCTCCAGCGCCGCGGCCCAGCCGGTTTCCGAATAGAGATGGTTGACGAGAATGATGCGCCCACCCGGCTTCACCACACGGTGGCATTCGGACAGCACCTGCTCGGGATTTTCGACCAGCGTGATGACGAACTGTGCGACCACGCAATCAAATGTGGAGTCCGCAAACTCCATGGCATGGGCGTCCATCTGGCGGACTTCCTTGACCCATGGAAAACGCCCGGACGCCATCTTGGCGCGTGCCTTGGCGAGCATCGGCTCGGAGAGATCGATGCCCGTGATCTCGGTGCTGCGGTCATAGTCATCGAAGGAAAGGCCGGTCCCGACACCGACCTCGAGCACCTTGCCGCCGACATTGCGCGCCGCTTCCGCGGCAGCGCGCCGGCCTTTCAGCATCACCGGGCCGCAGACCGCATCATAGATCGGCGCCCAGCGGGCATAGGCCGTTTCAACAATGGACTTTTCGAGATCCAGCGTCGTCATCGATGGTTCCGTCCAGCGTGTCCGATGGAATCGGACAACCCGTGTGCTGATCGGCTGATATCAAGGCGGGATGACAGATCGACGACAGAGTGTCGCAGCGGCTGTGTGTAGCTGGGCTTTGCCGTAGGGCGGATGAGGCGTAGCCGTAATCCGCCGCGGAGTTTCAGCCATGAGACCGGCCGACGGATTATGCTTCGCTAATCCGCCCTACGATCCTGAGTTTCAGTAGTACTTGTGGAAATGATGCACCGGCCCGTGCCCGTGCCCGACCGTGAACCTGTCGGCCGCGGCGATCGCCGCGGTGACATATGCCTTGGCGGCGCGTACAGCTGCCTCCAGCTCCTGCCCCTTGGCCAGTTCAGCAGCAATCGCCGATGAGAGCGTGCAGCCGGTACCATGCGTGTTCACGGTGATGACGCGCGGCGCCGGAAGTGCGATCGCCTGATCTGCAGTGATGAAGTAGTCGATGCTCTCCGGCCCGTTGCCGTGACCGCCCTTGATCAGCACCGCCTTGCAGCCGAGCCCGAGCAGCCGCCGGCCCTGATCCTCGATCTCCTGCTCATTGGTCGCGACGGCCTCGTCGAGCAGCGCCGCCGCTTCCGGCATGTTCGGCGTGATAATGTGAGCATGCGGAATGAGAATGCTGCGCAGCGCCTCGATGGCATCGGGCACCAGCAGGCGATCGCCTGAGGTCGCCACCATCACGGGATCGAACACCACATGGGCAGGCTTCCAGCGCGCAAGCCCTTCGGCGATCGCCGCGATGATATCCCGCTGCGACACCATGCCGATCTTCACAGCACCGACAGCGAGATCGTCAAAGACTTCATCGATCTGCGCCGTCACGAAATCCGCCGGCACCTGATGGATGCCCGTCACGCCGCGGGTGTTCTGCGCGGTCAGTGCGGACAGTACCGACGCGCCATAGACGCCGAGGGCGGCGAAGGTCTTGAGATCCGCCTGGATGCCGGCGCCGCCAGAGGAATCGGAGCCGGCAATGGTCAGGGCAACGGGCGTTGGCATCGAAAAACTCACGTCAAATCAAGCAGGAAGCTGTTCCACAGTGGTAGCCCACCGCCGCCGGAGCAGCAACCCGCGCAGGCGCAACCACTCTGGTTGACTACACCCTGGCGAGCGATGCGCCAAACTGTCCCGCCGGTCGTGCATGGCGCATATGCGGGCAATGCGATACCGTCTGCAAAAAACCAGGAGGAGACAACAATGACCAATCACTTCAACCGTCGCCATTTCCTTGCCGCCGGCTCGGCGGCCATGGCGATGCCGCTCATCGCGCGCGGCGCTTCGGCTCAGGGAGCCTGGCCCTCAAAGCAGATCCGCATGGTCTGCAGCTACCCCGCCGGCGGACAGACCGACCTCCTCGCGCGTTCGTTTGGCGAGTTCATCGGCAAGCAGATCGGGCAGACCGTCGTTGTCGAGAACAAGGCCGGCGCATCCGGTGCCATCGGCACCGCCGAAGTCGCCCGCGCCGAGCCTGATGGCCACACCATCGTGTGCTCAATCTCCACCACCTACGTCATGAACCGGGTGATGCTGAAGACGCCCGGTTACGACATGGACAAGGACCTGTCGCTGGTCAGCGTGGTCCCCGGCGCCGGACTGCTGCTGGTCGCCAGCCCGTCCTCGGGCGTGAAGTCGCTGGAGGATTTCGTCGCCTTCGCGAAGAAGAAGGACAAGGTCAATTTCGGCACCTACAGCGTCGGCTCGGCGCCGCACTTCACCGTCAACGAACTCAACAAGCAGTATGGCCTGAAGATCGAGCCCATCCACTACCGTGGCGAAGCCCCGATGTGGACCGGCCTTGCCGACGGCTCGCTGGATTTTGCCATGGGCAGCTACACCGCCGCGCAATCGGTGCTGCAGAGCAATCGCGGCGTGGTGTTTGCCGTGCATTCGAAGAAGGTCGACGCCATCCCCGACGTGAAGACGCTGCCCGAACAGGGCGCGACGTCGAAGTTCTTCACGGTGAGCGGCTTCTCGGGCTGGGCGGTGCCGAAAGCGACGCCGCAGCCGATTGTCGACAAACTGGCTGCGCTGTTCGTGCAGGCCAACAGCGATCCGAAGATCAAGGAAGTCCTCAAGACCGTGGCGCTGGAGCCGGCGCTTGGCTTCAAGGAGACCAATGCGCTGTATCAGAAGGAATTGCCGGTCTGGCTCGAGGCCGCGCAGGCGCTCGGCCTGCAACCGGCCTGACGCGACGTGGAGGCCGCCGGTTCCCGGCGGCCTTGCCACGCTGGCTGTTTTGGGCTTGATGATCTCCAAACGCCTATGTTCGGAGAATCCCGATGATCCCTTTCTTTGTCCAGATCAAGTGCAAGCTCGGCCAGTCCTATATCGTGGCCAATGCGCTGGCGGAGGCCGAGATCGCCTCGGAAATCTATTCCACCGCGGGCCATTACGACCTGCTGGTGAAGTTCTATGTCGACAAGGACACTGACATCGGCCATTTCGTGAACGAGAAGGTGCAGGTGCTCCCCGGCATCCAGGACACCCATACGATCATCACGTTCAAGGCGTTTTGAGCACCTGTCGTCCCGGCGAATGCCGGGACCCATAACCTCCGAATCCGTGGAGCGCCCCACGTCTCCCGGCATTATTCGATCATAACGACGGCGTGTATGGACCCCGGCGTTCGCCGGGGTGACACAACTACACCGCCATCTTCCGATGCCGCACCGGAGCGGCCGGGCTCAACGCTTCCGCCGCATCGATAATCGAATTCGCATCGATCCCGTGATGGCGATAGAGATCGCCGATGGTGCCGGTCTGGCCGAAATGCTCGACGCCGAGTGCCTCCAGCCGGTGGCCATGCACGGCGCCGAGCCAGGCCAGCGTCGCCGGATGACCGTCGAGCACAGTGACGATGCCGCAATCGCGCGGCAGCGGCTTCAGCAATCTCTCGACATGGCTCAGCTGCGGCATGCGTTGCTCGCGACGGACACGACGGGCCGCGGTCCAGCCGGCGTGCAACCGATCCGCCGAGGTGATCGCCAGCAGGCCGATATCGCGATGGCCCTCGCCGAGCAGGCCCGTCGCCTCGATCGCTTCCGGCGCCAGTGCCCCGGTATATGCGATCACCAGATCGCAATTGTCGCCGGGCTCGCGCAGCCAATACGCTCCATCGGCAATGTGCTGCTGCAGCTCCGGCGTCATGATGCGCTTCGGCTGCTCGATGGTCCGCGTCGACAGCCGCAGATAGACCGAGCCACCCTCGCCCGCCTCGCGCTGCATATGCGCAAAACCCCAGCGCATGATCACAGCGAGTTCGTCGACGAAAGCCGGCTCATAGGATGCAAGACCATCCTGCGCCATGCCGATCAGCGGCGTGGCGATCGACTGATGCGCGCCGCCTTCCGGAGCCAGCGTGATGCCCGACGGCGTCGCCGCCACCATGAACCGCGCATCCTGATAGCAGGCATAATTCAGCGCATCGAGGCCACGCTCGATGAAGGGATCATACAGGGTGGCGATCGGCAGCAGCCGCGCACCGTTGATGGAATGGGAGAGCCCGAGCGCCGATAGCATGATGAAGAGATTCATCTCGGCGATGCCCAGCTCCATATGCTGGCCCTTTGGCGAGTAGTCCCATGCAAATGTCGACGGGATCTTTTCCTGCCGGAACAGGTCGGCATTCTCCGCCTTGGCGAACAGGCCGCGGCGATTGACCCAGGCGCCAAGATTGGTCGAGACGGTGACATCCGGTGATGCGGTGACAATACGCGAGGCAAGCTCGGTCTCACCGCGTGCGAGTTCGTTGAGGATCAGTCCGAAGCCCTGCTGGGTGGACATTTCGGCAGCCGGCTTGAACTGAAGCGCCGCGGGCACGTCGATGGTCGGCGCGTCGAGACGACGGCGGCCCTGCTGCACGAACGGCACCTGCTTCAAAAACGCTTCCAGCGTGGCCTTGTCCTGCGTCAGCCCCTCGAACCTGTCCCATTCATGACCGGGCCGGATGTTCTGGCTTTCGCGCCACGTCTCCATCTGCGTCGGCGTCATCAGGCCGGCGTGATTATCCTTGTGGCCCTGGAATGGCAGGCCGACGCCCTTGATCGTATAGGCGATGAAGCAGACCGGCCGATCGTGATCGATCTTTTCGAACGCCTCGAGCATGCTCGCCATGTCGTGGCCGCCGAGATTGGACATCAGCGCCAGCAACTCGTCGTCGCTGCGCCGGTCGATCAGCGCGGTGACCTCGCCCTGATCGCCGATCTCGTCATGCAGGCGCTTGCGAAAGGCCGCGCCGCCCTGGAAACACAGCGCGGCATAGCGCTGGTTCGGACAGTTGTCGATCCAGGTCTTCAGCGCCTGGCCGCCCGGCTCGGCAAAGGCCGCATCCATCAGCCGGCCATACTTCACGATGACCACATCCCAGCCGAAATTGCGGAACATGGATTCGAACTTCTCCCACAGCCCCTCGCGGACGACCGCATCGAGGCTCTGGCGATTGTAGTCGATGATCCACCAGCAATTGCGCAGCCCGTGCTTCCAGCCTTCGACCAGCGCCTCGAAGATATTGCCTTCATCCATCTCCGCATCGCCGACCAGCGCGATCATGCGGCCCTCGCGGCGATCGCCGATCATGCCATGGGCGGAGACGTAATCCTGCACCAGTGAAGAGAACAGCGTCTGCGCGACGCCGAGACCGACCGAGCCCGTCGAAAAGTCGACGTCATCGACATCCTTGGTGCGCGACGGATAGCTCTGCGCACCCTTGAAGCCACGAAAGTTTTCCAGTTTTTCGCGCGTCTGCTTGCCGAACAGATACTGGATCGCATGGAAGATCGGCGACGCATGCGGCTTCACCGCCACGCGGTCTTCCGGCTTCAGCACGGAGAAATACAGCGCCGACATGATCGTCGCGAGCGACGCGCTTGATGCCTGATGGCCGCCGACCTTCAGACCATCGGTATTCGGCCGAATGTGATTGGCGTTGTGAATGGTCCATGACGAAAGCCAGAGCGCCTTCTTGGCCAGCGCGGTGAGCGTCTGTAGGCGGCTGTCATCGATCGACATGGTGGGCTCCCGTGGATGGCCGGCTGATCCGGTTCGTGAATTGAGACCATTCTAGCCATCGGCCATTTCCGGATTTTCTCAATTTATGGCGACAGACAGCTCGATATTGGGATAAACAGGTCGCCAGAGCCTCCGTTCCACGGATTTGTTCCAATGCAAGCCCTCCCCGTGCAAACCCTGGATGCCATCGACCGCAAGATTCTCGCCGCGCTACAGATCGACAGCCGTCTCACCATGCAGGAACTGGCCGACAAAGTGGGCTTGTCGATCTCGCCCTGCCATCGCCGGGTGAAACTGCTCGAACAGCGCGGTGTGATCTCGGGCTATATGGCGCTGGTGGACCAGAAAGCGATCGGCCTTCCCGTCAGTGTTTTCATCTCGATCAAGCTCGTTCGGCAGAAAGAGGAAGACCTGAACCGCTTCGCCAAGGCGATCTCGAAATGGGACGAGGTGCTGGAATGCTATCTGATGACCGGCAATCGTGACTATCTCTTGCGCGTTGTCGCTGCCGATCTCGCCTCCTACGAGGCATTCCTGAAGAACAAGCTCACCCGACTCGACGGAATCGCATCCATCGAGTCGAGTTTTGCGTTGAGCCAGGTGAAGTATTCGATCGCCCTGCCGGTCTGACTATGGCAGAGGCATCAGGAATGCGATGTTCTGGCCGCGATAGGCCCGACATGGCTCCGCCGCTCCCTCGACGACGAGCGGCGGCCCGACAATGTCCGTGTCGTGCAATGCCGCCAGCGCAGCCCATTGATCCGGCGGGGTGCGGCCAATCTCCTCGAACAGGCCATCGATGCCGCCCGGCACGAAAGAGAACAGCAAGCGCGCGGGCCGAGATCCGAGATTGACCCATGCGTGGGCGACGCCGCGCGGGACGACGACCGTAGTACCCGCCGTGATATCGAAGCTTTCGCCCGCGCAGAGAAAACGAAACCGTCCCTCGAGCACTTCGAAAATCTCGTCACGCTCATTGTGGACATGCAGCGGCGGGCCACTGAAGGGCATCACGCGCGCTTCCACCACCGTGAAGGCACCGGCGACATCGCGGCTGTGAATCCGCAGCGCCATCAGGTCGCCCGGCGTGGCCTCGATCCAATGCAGATCCTGAGCGCCGGTGACAATCGCCCCCGGCAAACATACGAGTTTTGCTTTCATGAAGCCATTTCTCCACTTGCGCGTCTTTCGCAGACAGGCGGCCAGCCAGCTCTTCTTGTCGAACCAGTGCACTGGACCAAGCCAGTCCATCAGCGCGACGATCAGAGAACACACCAGCATGGGATCAACCGGCGACGAACAGGTTGAAGAACGGCCGGATCCTCATTTTTCCTTCGGCGCGCCATGTCCTGAACAAGGGCGGCCTGAAGATCTCTTCCGGCGCGGCGCCGATGATCGCCCGGAAATCATGGATCAGATGTGCCTGGTCCGCGAAACCACAGGCGTGGGCGATGTCACACCAGCGATGGCCATCGCGTCGTGCGGCCACCGCTTTCTCGACGCGGGCGAGCCGCGCGAACTGCTTCGGGCCGGTCCCGAAGGCCGCCTTGAAGCCGCGCGACAGATGCCGCACGCTGATATCGAGCTCCATCGCCAGTTGCCGGATAGACAGCGCCGGATCGAAACGGAGACGCGCCGCCGCCTGCATCAGGGGCGTGCGCGGGCTCAATGGGCGTATCTCGCGAAACAGCAGATCCTCGACAAGCGCAAAACGCGCCTCGGCATGAGGTGCTTCCGCGAGATCTCCCTCGATCTGCGCCAGAGCCTGCTTGCTCAGGATCTCGTGCAGATCGACCTTCTGATCGAGGAAGTGAGAGAGTGGCGCACGGATGACGCGCTCGGATGCTTCCGGCTTGATGCGTATGATCACCGCGCCGAGCGGTCCTACGGGGCGCGCGGTGATGATCCCTGTTTGCATCTTCACCGCGACGTGGCGCTGCGTCGACTGCAGAAGATTGTCGATGCCGAACGCCCAGTCCGACACGATCGGCACACGATATTGCAATGACAGGAATGCGTAGGCGCTGGGCGGCATCCTGATGATGAGTCGCCGCGCAACATTCCCGTCGGGAATGTCGAGATCCCAGACATCCTCGACGAGATCGGCAAGGAGCGGGTGTGGATGAAAGACCTTTAGTCCGGTGGCGATCATGGCATCGGCCAGAACCTCCCCAAACTCATCTGCTTCGCAGGCCGAAATAGCGATTGCCCCCGCTTTCGACATATCAGTCATTAGACAACTCCGGTTCTCAGTCCTTTCCCCGCATGGCTGCAGGGACGATCGGCGGTCCGGGCCCATGAGACGAGCGTGTCGGGTGACGGGACGTGCCGAGACTTCGGAGCCTGAGGGAAATCCTCAGCTAGGTATTGTTCAAATCGGACTCGGCAACTGATGCGCGAGCTCACAAACGATCACGAATGCGCGCGTGAGTACCGTTGAATTATTGATAGTGGAGAGAATACGGACAATCGCGTGGTGGCGCCCTGCTACGGGTCAACTTGCCCTTTTGACCGCGAGCCGGTCACCTTTTCCCATGGTCACGACCTTGCGGTAATGCGAGATCGGATAGGGACGGCCAATCAGGAAGCCCTGAATTTCAGCGCAGCCTTCGGCAGCGAGGAAGGACAATTGCGCAGCCGTCTCGACGCCCTCCGCAATCACCGGCAATTTGAGCGAGCGGCCAAGACCGATGATCGCGTGCACGATCGCCGCCGATTGCGGGTTGCTTTCCAGCTTCATCACGAAGGTCTGGTCGATCTTGATCTTGTCGAACGGGAATGCCTGCAGATAGCTGAGGCTCGAATAGCCGGTGCCGAAGTCGTCCATGGCGACACGGACACCGAGCGCCTTGATATCGCGCAGGATCGCAATCGCGCCGGCAAAGTCGTCGATCAGTACGCCCTCTGTGATCTCGATCTCGACACGCTCCGGCGCAAGCCCCGTCTCTTCCAGCACCGCGGCGAGCATCGCCGGCACGTCGCCGGAGCGGAAATCCACCGGGGACAGATTGATCGCGATGGAGAGCGGATTTTGCCATGTCGCAGCCTCGCGGCACGCTTCACGCAACACCCAGGCATCGATGGCACTGATCAGGCCGGTCTCTTCCGCAAGCGGAATGAACACTGCCGGCGAGACGATGCCGCGCTCTGGATGCCGCCAGCGCAGCAGCACCTCGAAGGCGACGATGGTGCCGTCGGCAGCCGCCTGCGGCTGGAAATACAGCTGGAACTGTTCGTTCTCCAGAGCCACGACGAGGTCGCGTTGCAGCAGGCGCTTCTCGCGGATCTGATGATCCATCTCCGCCTCGAAGAAGCGGATCGTGCCGCGCTCCTCGGCCTTGGCGCGATCAAGCGCAAGGTCGGCATGGGCGATCAGGCTCTCGGTGTCCGCGCCATCCTGCGGATAGACGGAAATGCCGATGCTACAGCGAACACGGACATTCTGCCGATCAATCAGCAATGTATTGTCGAGCACCGCCGACAGCCGCGCGCAGAGATCGTCTACGCTTTGCGGGTCGGCGCCAAGATGTGCAACGATAGAGAAGATGTCACCGCTTGGTCGCGCGAGAAATGCGCCGTTGCTGGCCGCCGTCAGGCGCCTGGCGATCTCGGCCAGCACGGCGTCGCCCATCGCCTGGCCGAACAATTCGTTGATCTCGCGAAAGCGATCGATATCGATGCGCACCACCGCGAAAGAGCCGTGTCCCGCCGACGCCTCGCTGAAGACCCGTTCGAGATACTCATTGAAAGCGACGCGGTTCGGCAAATCCGTGATCGGATCATGGCGCGCCAGATGAACGATCCGCGCTTCGCTCAGCTTGCGGTCGGTGATGTCGGCATGGATCACGACCCAGCCGCCGCTGTCCATCGGGCGATAACGCACATGGATCGTGCGTCCATCCGGCAACTCGGCCGTTTGACTGGCTGGCTTACGCTCCGCGATCGCTGCGCGAAGTTGCTCATCATAGCGGTCCTGATCGATGAACAGCATGCCGGATGCGCCGCGCAGCGCCACCACCTCGGCCATGGTGGCGCCGAGCGTCATCTTCTCCGGGTCAATGCGATACATCCGCACATAGCTGTCGTTCCACAATTCGAGGCCACCTCGCGCGTCATACATGCACAGGCCCTGCCCCATATTGTTCAGTGCTGCGTCGAGCTGGTTGTTGCGCTGACGCATGCTGCGGCGGCTGCGCTGGTCGGATACCGCTACAACCAAGCCTGCAATGACCACCGTGACCGTGAAGGCCGCAATGGCCAGCGACAGTTCGATCGGCGACAGCAGGCTCTCATTGCCGTCGATCCCCGCCTTGTAGGTGAGATTGATGGCACCCATGGCGACGAAGTGATGCACGCAGATCGCCAGTGTCAGCAACAGCGCGGCGACGAGCAGTTTGGCCGGCTTGTCTGCTTCCTGCGCCACCAGCATGGCGAACGCACCGAGCACCATGCCGCCGACGATCGATGCGGTGACGAGATCAGGCATCCACTCGATGATGGCCGGAATGCGCAGCGACGCCATGCCCATGTAGTGCATGCAGGCGATGCCGAGGCCGATCACTGCGCCACCCATCAATGCGTTCTGCTTGCTGCGGCGGAACAGCGCGATGGCGAAGCCGGCCGTGGTCATCACGGCAGCCGCCACCAGCGAGCACGCAGTGATGATGAGATCGTAATGCAGTTCGAAGCCCGGCGTGTACGCGAGCATCGCAATGAAATGCGTGGCCCATGTGCCGAAGCCTGTAACCACACCGGCCGTGATCAGCCACCCCAGACGGGTATCGTGTGATGCCGTGCGTGCGCGTGTGAACAGATTGACCGCTGCGAGGCTTGTCAGAAAGCAAACGACCGCTGCCAGCAGAATCTGCCGCCAGTCATGCTGCGTCTCGATGCAATTCCAAACTCTCAGCATAACGATACCAACGCTTTTGAAGGCTATTGGATCATATCTCTTTTCGCGTTCCTATTGCTTAAAACACGCGGCAAACGTGCGCGGAACAAGCTTTATTCTTAAGCCGCAATGAAGCTAATTGAATCTGAGTATCATCATGCACGCGTTGCGGATGATGATGCCATACAGACGGATGCGACTACCGTTTAAGGCGCTGCGATATTTATGAGTCCATCACGAAGTTGGATAGGGCTCGGGCGGCACTGCAATTTTCGCGCGCCGCACGCGTTCGCGATGCGCCGTGTAGACGCCGGACGCAATGATGATCGCCGCCCCCGTGAACGTCCATGCATCCGGAATTTCCGAGAACACGAAGTAGCCGAGCAGCGTCACCCACATCAGCTGCACATAGGAAAACGGTGCCAGCACCGAGGCATCGGCATAACGGAAGGCGAGCACCACGATCCAGTGACCGACGGTCGACAGCACGCCGATGGCGATGCCAATGCTCAGCTGCGCAGGCGTGGGCGTGGTCCAGTAGAACGGAACGAACACGCTGAGCACGAGGAAGCCGACGATCGCTGCATAGCTCATGGTGGTGATGGGACGATCGGCGCCGCTGATCTTGCGCGTCAGGACGAGTGCACAGGCCCAGCAAAGTGCCGACACGATCGGAAAGATCGCGGCCGGCTGGAATGCCGCGGTGCCGGGGCGGACGATGATCAGCACGCCCATCAAGCCGACGAGCGTCGCGCTCCAGCGTCGCAGGCCAACCTTCTCAGCGAGAAAGATCACCGACAGGCCGGTGACGAAGAGCGGCGAAATGAAGCCCGTCGCGGTCGCTTCTGCTATCGGCAGAAAGCTGAGACCAAGGATGAAGAAGATCGACGAGCCCAGCAGGCCGAGGCCCCGGAAGACCTGCAGCAGCGGGCGGCTGGAGCGCAGCGCCTTGCCGCCCGACGGCACCAGCACCATCGGCAGCATGATCAGCAGGAAGACCGTGAAGCGGATCCAGGCGATCTCCACCGGCGGCATGCCGCCACGCGCCAGATATTTCGCCATCACGTCGGAAGAAGCCAAGAAGGCCGTCGAACAGATGATCAGCAGCAGGCCAAACAGAGGCTTGTCGGCATGACGCGATGCCTCGGCGGATGGCACGCGGGCACTGGCCTTCGGCGGCGGAACATGAGTGGTCACGGATGGAAAACCGGCTGTCTGGGCCCGGCGAAATGTGCGGGCCGAATCTTTCTCCACCAAACGCGGTTCGCACGCCCGGGACAACCTCCGATAACAGGACCGCGATATGCAAGAGACGACGCTGCGCGATCAGCCCCGCGCGATCATGCACTGCAGCACGCGCAGCGTCACAGCATCGGCAGGCTGGACGGCTCTCGACCGCGCGGGAAAGCCCTGTCGATCTCGGCGATCTCGCTCTCGCTGAGCGTGAGATCTCCAGCCGCCGCATTGTCGCCCGCGTGGGTGGCGGAGGCCGCCTTCGGGATGGCGAAAATGGCCGGCTGCCGGGTCAGGAACGCCAGCGCCACCTGCCGCGGTGACGTGCCGTGGGCCGCGGCGATCTGCTCCAGCGCCTTACCGCCCGGCGAGCGCGGTGACGGAAAGTCATTGTGACCGAAAGGCGAATAGGCCACCACGGCGACGCCATGGCGCTCGCACCAGGGGATCACGCGGTGCTCGATGGCCCGCTCCTGCAGATGATAAAGGACCTGGTTACAGGCGATGGCGCCCTTGCCGGCCACGCGCGACAATTCGTTGAGATCGTCGGCATCGAAATTACTGACGCCCCAGGATGCGATCTTGCCGGCGGCCTTGAGCTCCTCGAAAGCTGCGACCGTTTCCGCCAGCGGAACCTGCCCGCGCCAATGCAGCAGGTAGCAATCGAGGCGCTCGGTCTTCAGCCGCTTCAGTGAACGCTCGCAGGCGGCAACCGCGCCTTTGCGCGATGCGTTGCCCGGCAACACCTTGGACACGAGAAACACCTGATCGCGGCGGTCAGCGATGGCGTCCGCGACCACGAGTTCGGCATCGTCATACATTTCGGCGGTGTCGATATGGCTCATGCCCGCATCGAGCCCCGCCTGCAGCGCCTTGACGGCTGCCGCGCGATCACCGCGGTCGATATACCATGTGCCCTGCCCGATCACGGACACGGCGTGCCCGGTGGCCCCGAATGGATTGTGTCGCATGATTGCGCCTCCGCCTGCCCCGCCAGATGCACGGGGGTGGACGATAGCGCATTCCGGCGACAGTGTCAGTGGCTGATCATCCAGGGGCGCGCAGTCGGGAAGCTCTTGGAGCCTGTCGCCGTCTTCTTCATCAGCCGTGCGGGCTTCTTGCCGGAGCAGCAGCCGCAGCCGGGCGCGTGCTTCGCCTTGTATTCCGCCACCGTTTGCGGCGCATGCGTGCTGCGCTCGTTGGTGGCGTGCGCCTTGCGCTTGTCCGACGGCATGCAGAAGAAGGCCGGTGCGGTCAGCATGACGCGGGGCGCGGACGTCGCGCAGTGCGGGCAGTCCTGCGGATCATCGCATTCGGCCATGGGCCGCATATCGGTGAAAGGACCGCAGGCATCGCAGAGATACTCATAAACCGGCATGGCCGTCCTCATCGCAAAGGGGAAAAGGCAGCCGCGGAGCCAAATGGCATGGCCCCGCGGCCGAGTTGGCCGTGTTACTTGTCCGGCGACAGCGGCATCTGGATCGAACCGTCGATATGCTTGATCGGTCCGGCCCCGCTCGGCATGATGTCGAAGTCGAAGATTTCGGTTGGCAACCACAATGTGGCGCAGGCATTGGGGACGTCGACGACGCCGGAGATGTGGCCCTGGCACGGTGCGGTGCCGAGGATCGAGTAAGCCTGCGCGCCCGAATAGCCGAACTTCTTCAGATATTCGATCGCGTTCAGACAGGCCTGGCGATAGGCGATGTGGACGTCGAGATAGTGCTGCTTGCCGGCCTCATCCACCGAGATGCCTTCGAAGATCAGGAAGTCCTTGTAGTTCGGCGTCATCGGTGACGGCTTGAAGACCGGATTCTTGATGCCGTATTTGGCGACGCCATCCTTGATGACATCGACCTTGATATGCAGCCAGCCGGCCATCTCGATGGCGCCGCAGAAGGTGATCTCGCCGTCGCCCTGCGAGAAGTGCAGGTCGCCCATGGAGAGACCGCCGCCGGGCACATAGACCGGGAAATACACCTTCGAGCCGCGCGACAGGTCCTTGATGTCGCAATTGCCGCCATGCTCGCGCGGGGGCACGGTGCGCGCGCCTTCTGCCGCGGCCTTGTCACGGGCATCGCCCTTGAGGCGGCCCATATGCGCGGTCGGACCGAAGGGCGGGTTGGCAAGACCTGGCACGCGGGTCGGATTGGTATCGATCAGCGCCTGCTCGCGCTCGTTCCAGGTGGCGAGCAGTTTCGGATCGGGCAGACAGCCGATCAAGCCGGGATGGATCAGGCCGGCAAAGTTCACGCCCGGGATATGGCGTGACGAGGTGTACATGCCCTTGAAATCCCAGATCGACTTCTGCGCCTGCGGGAAATGATCCGTGAGAAAGCCGCCGCCGTTCTGCTTGGAGAAGAAGCCGTTAAAACCCCACTGCGAGTCCTTCATCGGGCCGACATCGAGCAGATCGACGACCAGGAGATCGCCGGGCTCCGCGCACTTGACGCCGATCGGGCCGGACAGGAAATGCACGATGGACAGGTCGATGTCGCGCACGTCGTCGGCGCTGTCATTGTTCTTGATGAAACCGCCGGTCCAGTCATAGGTCTCGACGATGAAATCATCGCCGGGATTGACCCACGCCACCATGGGAATGTCCGAATGCCAGCGATTGTGGATCATGTCATTGTCGTAGGCCGACTGCGTGAGATCGACCTTGATCAGTGTATCGGGCATTCAATGCTCCCCTTGGGTTACAGACGTGCAGTTTCTGAGATGAACTAGACGGACAGATATCTTGCGATCTGCGCGGCATCGATGCCTGCGCGCGCTTCGTCGCGCACGATCTCGCCATTCTCGATCACCAGCACACGGTCGGCGACGTCGAGCGCGAAGCTCAGCACCTGTTCGGACACGATGATCGACAGCCCCTTGTCGTCGCGGATCTTCTTCAGCGTCCGCGCCATGTCCTTGATGATGGAGGGCTGGATGCCTTCGGTGGGCTCATCCAGCAGCAGCACTTTCGGCTTGGTCGCCAATGCACGCGCGATGGCGAGCTGTTGCTGCTGGCCGCCGGACAGATTACCGCCGCGCCGGCCTTTCATCTCCAGCAGCACCGGAAAGAGCTCGTAGAGATCGCCGGGCACGTCCTTGCCGCCATGCGCCACGAGGCCGGTCTCGATATTTTCCTTCACCGTCATATGCGAGAAGATCATGCGCCCCTGCGGCACATAAGCGAGGCCGCGCGCGACCCGCTCATAGCTCTTCAGCGCGCCGAGTTCCTGGCCATTCATGGTCACCGAGCCGGACTTGGTCGGCACGATGCCCATCAGGGACTTCATCAGCGTCGTCTTGCCCATCCCATTGCGGCCCATGATCGCGACGATCTCATTGGGCTGAACCTTCACATTGAGTCCATGCAGGACTTCGGCATGGCCATAGGCGACATGGAGATCAGAAATGGCGAGCATGATGATCTCCCGTCGTCATTGAGAGCGCAGCGAAGCAATCCAGAAAGCCAAGCGAAGGAAGAGCTGGATTGCTTCGTCGCTCCGCTCCTCGCAATGACGGCTGATAGACCTGTGTCATCCTCAATGCCCCAGATAGACTTCGATGACCTTGGGATCGTTCTGCACCTTCTCCATCGTCCCTTCGGACAGGATTTGGCCCTGATGCAGCACGGTCACCTTGTGGGCGATGTCCTCGACGAACTTCATGTCGTGCTCGATTACCAACACCGACCGGTTCTTGATAATCGTGTTGAGCAATTCCGCCGTCTTGACGCGTTCGCTGACGCTCATCCCGGCCACGGGCTCGTCGAGCATCAGAAGGTCCGGGTCCTGGATCAGCAGCATGCCGATCTCGAGCCACTGCTTCTGGCCATGCGAGAGGACGTCGGCATACATATTCAGGCGGTCCTTGAGGAAGATCATTTCGGCGACTTCCTCGACGCGCTCCTTCGCCGCGGCATCGCGCTGGAACATCAGCGAACCGAACACGCTGCGCCCGCGCGGATAGGAGATTTCGAGATTCTCGAACACCGTGAGATCCTCATAGACCGACGGCGTCTGGAATTTGCGGCCGACGCCGGCCTGCACTATCTGGTTCTCCTTCAGCTTCGTCAGCTCCTTGCCGCGAAACTGCACCGAGCCCGACGTCGCCTGCGTCTTGCCGCAGATCAGGTCGAGCACCGTTGTCTTGCCGGCACCATTCGGGCCGATGATCACGCGGATCTCGTTCTCCTCCACATAGAAGGAGAGATCGTTGACCGCCTTGAAACCGTCGAAGGAAACCGTGAGTCCTTCGACTGCGAGCAGAAACTCTTTCGGCTGATGTCCTATGAGCATGACCTGTCCCCTTACTCAGCCGGCGCGCCGTCAGCGGCGGATTTGATCGCCCAGTCCTTCCTCGCCTTCGGCGAGCGCATCGCGAGCAGCCGGTCGACGTGACGCTGCACGTGATCCTTCCAGATCCCGGACAATCCGTTCGGGAAGAACAGCACCACGGCGATGAACAGGCCGCCGAGGCCGAACAGCCACATTTGCGGGAAGGACTCCGAGAGGCTGGTCTTGGCGAAATTCACCAGCAGCGCCCCGTAGACGGCACCGAAGATCGATGACCGGCCACCGACCGCCGTATAGATCACCATCTCGATGGACGGCACGATGCCGACAAAGGACGGCGACATGAAACCGATCTGCAGCGTGAACATGGCGCCGCCGATCGCCGCGAACATCGCCGCCGCGCAGAATGCGAAGATCTTGAAATTGGCGACGCTGTAGCCGGAGAACCGCACACGATCCTCCTGCTCGCGCATCGCCACCAGGATGCGGCCAAGCTTGGTCAGCCGGATGAATTGCGCGGCGATGATGCAGGCGAACAGTACGATCACCTCGAAGAAGTAGAGAATGACCTTGGCGCTGTCGGTGCGGATATCCCAGCCGAGCAGCGTGCGAAGATCCGTCATGCCATTGATGCCGCCGGTGTAACCCTGCTGGCCGATGATCAGGATGGTCGCAATCGCCGCGATCGCCTGGGTGATGATGGCGAAATAGACGCCGCCGACGCGGCGCTTGAACATCGCCGCGCCGATGATGAAGGCGAGCAGCGTCGGTACGACGAGAATGGCAATGATGGTCAGCGTGAGCGAATGAAACGGCTTCCAGAACATCGGCAGCGCCGTGATCTGGTTCCAATCCATGAAATCCGGAATGCCCGGGGTGGACTGGATCTTGGTGTTCTCGACGCTCGACGCCTCGAGCTTCAGGAACATCGCCATGCAGTAGCCGCCGAGGCCGAAGAACACGCCCTGGCCGAGGCTGAGGATGCCGCCATAGCCCCAGCACATCACCAGGCCGATGGCGACGAAGGCATAGGTCAGATACTTGGCAACCAGGTTGAGCCGGAACACATCGAGACAGAGCGGCAGGATCACCACCAGCAGCAGTGCGAGCGAGAGGAATCCGATGAGCTCCGAGCGATTGAAGAAGCGCGAATTGATGATCATGTGACTGTGCCCTGCTCTGCCGATGGCGCTTACTTGCGGACCTTGAGGGCGAACAGCCCCTGCGGCCGGATCATCAGGATCGCGACGATGGTGAGCAGCGTCAGCACCTTGGCCATCGAGCCGGACATGAAGAATTCCATGGTCGACTGCGCCTGCGAGATGGTGAAGGCCGAGGCGATTGTGCCGAACAGGCTCGCTGCGCCGCCGAACACCACAACCAGGAACGTATCGACGATGTAGAGCTGGCCCGAGGTCGGCCCGGTCGAACCGATCATGGTGAAAGCCGAGCCCGCAATCCCGGCAATGCCGCAGCCGAGGCCGAACGTGTAGCGGTCGACCTTCTCGGTATTGATGCCGACGGCGCCGGCCATCACGCGGTTCTGCACCACGGCGCGCACCTGCTGGCCCCAGCGCGACTTGAACATGATCCAGGACACGACCACCGTGATGGCCACTGTGAGGCACATCACGAAGATGCCGTTGATGGGCACTTCAATCGTGTCAGTGACCTGCTTGGAGCCCATCATCCATGACGGCAGCTCGACGCCGACCTCGCGCGCACCGAACACCGAGCGATAGGCCTGCTGCAGGATCAGGCTGAGGCCCCAGGTCGCGAGCAGCGTATCCAGCGGACGCTTGTAGAGGAAACGTATCAGTCCCCATTCCACCAGCATGCCCAGCGCCCCGGACGCGATGAAAGCGAGGATCATGGCGACGAAGAAATAGCCGGAGAACAGCGACGGCATGTAGGTCTGGAAGAAACCCGACGTCATCCAGGTGACGTACGCGCCGAGGATCATGAACTCGCCATGGGCCATGTTGATGACGCCCATCTGGCCGAAGATGATCGCAAGACCGAGGGCCATCAGAACGTAGACCGAGAACAGGATCAGCCCGGCAAAGCCCTGCATCGCGAAGATGGCGCCGAGATCGCCAAGAGAGTAGTCGCCGAACATGATCCATCCTCCGTCAGGGAAAGGTCCCGCGCCGCGCATGAACGCGCAACGCGGGGTCTTGATGCGCAGATAGGTCGTCCGCGCCAGGGAGAGGTGTCCGGGCTTACTGGTAGCCCTTCGGGAACGGATCCGGCTCGATCAGGTCTGCCGTCTCGAACACCACCTTGAACTGGCCATCGGTCTGCGCCTGGCCGACGCGGGCCTTCGACCACAGGTGATGGTTCGGGTGGATCTTGACGTAGCCTTCCGGCGCCTTGGCGAATTCGATGCCGTCGGAGGCTGCCGCGATCTTGTCGATGTCGAAGGAGCCGGCCTTCTCCACCGTCATCTTCCACAGCCAGGGGCCGAGATAGGCAGCCTGGGTGACGTCGCCGATCACGGTCTTCTCGCCCCACATCTTCTTGAAGGCGGCGACGAATTCCTTGTTGTTCGGGTTATCAAGCGACTGGAAATACTTCATGCAGGCATAGGCGCCCGCGATGTTCTCGCCGCCGATACCGTCGATCTCGTCCTCGGTAACCGAGATGGTCAGCATGGTCTGCTTCGACAGGTCGATGCCGGCCGCCTTGAGCTGCTTGTAGAAGGCGACGTTGGAGCCGCCGACGACCGCCGCATAGATCACATCCGGCTTGGTCAGCTTGATCTTGTTGATCACCGAGTTGAACTGGGTGTGGCCGAGCGGGAAGTATTCTTCGCCCGAGACCTTGCCGCCGAGCTTGCCCTCGATATGCTTGCGGGCGATCTTCATCGAGGTGCGCGGCCAGATATAGTCGGAGCCGATCAGGTAGAAGCTCTTGCCCTTCTTCTCCTTGGCGACCCAGTCGAGGCCGGCAAGGATCTGCTGCGTGGCTTCCTGGCCGGTATAGATGACGTTCTTCGACTGCTCGAGGCCTTCGTAGAAGGTCGGGTAGTAGAGCATGCCGTTATACTGCTCCATCACGGGCAGCACGGCCTTGCGCGAGGCCGAGGTCCAGCAGCCCATGATGGCCGCGACCTTATCGTTCACGAGCAGCTTCTTGGCCTTTTCGGCGAAGGTCGGCCAGTCCGAGGCGCCGTCTTCCTGGATGAACTTGATCTTGCGGCCGAGCACGCCGCCCATGGCATTGATCTGCTCGATGGCCAGTTTCTCGGCCTGCACCGAGCCGGTTTCCGAGATCGCCATGGTGCCGGTGACCGAGTGCAGGATGCCGACGGTGACTTCGGTATCGGTGACGGCAAGGCCGGTGGTGTTGACGGCCGCTGTGGCCGGCGCCTGCGCAAAAGATGTGCGCGGAAACATCGACATGGCCGGCAGTGCTGCCATGCCCATCAGCAGTTTTCGCCGCAAAGGCGAGTGCAGTCCCGGTTTTTTCTCGTCTGACATCACTTCCCCACTGGTTTGGAACGCTTATTGGTGAGGCAAGTGTTGCTGAACTTCGGCGCTACCCGGATACGTGGGATTGCGTATACTGCACCGCAAAATGCCGACGTAGGTTTTGCTATCACGCAAATATGCGTAGTCGCGTTGGGGTCAGGAGTGAGGAGTGGCAGGGCGGCAGCGGATCGACCGTGTCAGGCGCCAGTACAATCAATGGGTCGCCAACCAGACCCTTGAAGACTACGCCCTCCGCTTCACCGCGAAGAGCGCGCGCCGCTGGTCTTCCGCCCGCGTGGCCAATACCGCCCTTGGCGCGATCTCGTTCCTCGCGCTGGAAGCCATCGGCGGCACCATCACCATCAATTACGGCGTCACCAATGCGGCTGCCGCCATCCTGGTCGTCAGCGTCATCATCTTCTGCTGCGGCCTGCCGATCGCTTATCACGCCGCCAAATACGGCATCGATATCGATCTCCTCACCCGCGGCGCCGGCTTCGGCTATATCGGCTCCACCATCACTTCGCTGATCTACGCCTCCTTCACTTTCATCTTCTTCGCCATCGAAGCCGTCATCATGGCGGTGGCGCTGGAGATGTGTTTCGGCATCCCCCGCCCCATCGGCTATCTGATCTCTGCTGTGGTGATCATCCCGCTGGTCACCCATGGCATCACGCTGATCAGCCGCTTCCAGCTCTGGACGCAGCCGGTCTGGGTGGTGCTGAACCTGCTGCCCTTCGTCGCCATCGCCTATGCCAGCCGCGACAGTTTTGCCGACTGGATCAGGTTTCCTGGCGACCACGGCAGCCCTGCCGGCCATCTTGATCTCCTGCTGTTCGGCACCGCGGCTTCCGTGATGTTCTCGCTGGTGGCGCAAATCGGCGAACAGGTCGACTTCCTGCGCTTCCTGCCGCGCGAACAGGGCCGCACCCGGTTGTCGTGGTGGCTTGCGCTGATCTGCGCCGGCCCCGGCTGGATCATTGTCGGCGCGATCAAGCTGCTCGCCGGCTCATTCCTCGCTTATTTCGCGCTCACCCATGGCGTCTCCAAGGAACACGCAGCCGAGCCCGCTTACATGTATCTGGAAGCGTTCCGCTATGTGCTGTCGCATCCGGATCTCGCGCTGGCACTGACCGGCGCCTTCGTGATCCTGTCGCAGCTCAAGATCAACGTCACCAACGCTTATGCGGGCTCCATCGCCTGGTCGAATTTCTTCTCCCGCCTGACGCACAACCATCCCGGCCGCGTGGTCTGGCTGGTGTTCAACGTGCTGGTGGCACTGCTGTTGATGGAGATCGGCGTCTACAAGGCGCTGGAGTCCACGCTGGCGCTCTATTCCAACGTCGCCATTGCCTGGGTGGGCGCATTGGTCGCCGATCTGATCATCAACAAGCCGCTCGGCCTGCGACCGAGGCACGTCGAATTCAAGCGCGCCCATCTCTACGACATCAACCCGGTCGGCGTGGGCGCCATGCTCGCGGCCACGGTGATGTCGGTCAGCGCCTTCTATGGCCTGTTCGGCCCGACGGCGAAAGCGCTGTCGCCGTTCGTCGCCCTTGCCACGGCGATCGTCACTGCACCGATCATCGCCTTCGCAACCCGCGGCAAATATTACATCGCCCGCAAGCCGAAGCGCGCCTGGCAGACGGCCGCCGCGATCCAGTGCTGTATTTGCGAGCATACATTCGAACCCGAGGACATGGCGCACTGCCCGGCCTATGCCGGACCGATCTGCTCGCTGTGCTGCTCGCTCGATGCGCGCTGCCATGATCTCTGCAAACCGCATGCACGGATCGACGCGCAGATGTCCGCTGCCTTCGGCAGGCTGCTGCCCGCGCCGATCCTCGCCCGCCTGAATTCGCAGCTCGGGCATTATCTCGGCGTCTTCCTGATGGCGGCCGGTCTCGTCGGTCTCACGCTGGCGCTGATCTATCTACAGACATCGGCCACATCGCCGGAGGACAGCACGACCGTCTCGGACGTGTTGTGGAAGGTGTTTTTCGCCCTCGCCATCATCATCGGCGTCATCGCCTGGCTGTTCGTGCTCGCCAAGCAGAGCCGCCGCGCTGCCGAAGCCGAGACGAAACGCCAGACCGCACTGCTGATGCAGGAGATCGACGCCCACAAGCGCACCGACGCGGAGCTGCAGCGCGCCAAGGAAGTGGCGGAGTCCGCCAATCTCGCCAAGAGCCGGTATGTGGTCGGCCTGAGCCACGAACTGCGCTCCCCGCTCAACGCCATATCGGGCTATGCTCAATTGCTGGAACAGGACGACAGCCTGGACACCCGCCCGCGCGAACAGGTCCGCGTGGTCAAGCGCAGCGCCGATCATCTCTCCGGCCTGATCGACGGCATTCTCGACATCTCCAAGATCGAGGCCGGCCGGCTCTATCTGTCGCGCGACGAGGTGCGCCTCACCGACTTCCTCGACCAGCTGGTCGGCATGTTCCGGCTGCAGGCGGCTGCCAAGGGGATCGAATTCGTCTTCCGTCGGCCACCGGTGCTCCCCGTCGTGGTCTATGCCGATGAGAAGCGGCTGCGGCAGATCCTCATCAACCTGATCTCCAACGCCATCAAGTTCACGCAGGACGGCAGCGTGACCTTCGTGATCCACTATCGCAGCCCGGTGGCCGAATTCGAGATCATCGATACCGGCCCTGGCATCCGTCCCGACGATCTCGAACTGATCTTCGCCCCGTTCGAACGCGGTGCCCTTGGCGCGGCACAGCCGCATAGCGGCACCGGCCTCGGCCTGACCATCTCCAAACTGCTGGCTGGCGTGATGGGCGGCGACATCCGTGTCTCCAGCGAGGTCGGCCAGGGCGCGACCTTCCGAGTGAAAATGCTGTTGTCGGAGGTCAACAACCCGACCCGCACCGCGCCCATCGACGCGCCGATCCTTGGCTATCACGGCCCACGCAAAACCATCCTCGTCACCGATGACGATCCGACCCAGCGCGACCTGCTGCGCCAGGTGCTGGCCCCGCTCGGCTTCATCCTGCTCAGCGCGCCGGATGGCCCGGCCTGCCTCAGCCTGGCCCAGCATTGCCGGCCTGACCTGTTCCTGCTCGATATCTCCATGGCCGGCATGGATGGCTGGACCGTCGCAGAGGCTCTGCGCGCCGCCGGTCACCATCAGGCACGAATCCTGATGGTGTCCGCCAGCGCACTGGAAGCCCATGGCGCGCCGCTCGCGCAGCCATTCCACGATGGCTACCTGATGAAGCCGATCGAACTGCCACGCCTGCTGGAGACGATCGGCCAGCTGCTCAAGATCGAATGGCGCTACGAGCCCGACGAAAACGTCAAATCAGCCCATTGGACACCGGACGGAACAGCGCCGCCCGCGCGTCATGTGGACGAACTCATCAATCTCGGCCAGATGGGCCATATCCGTGCCATCCAGCTGAAGCTCGATGAAGTCGGCGTCGCTCATCCCGAACACGCTGCCTTCGTCGCCCAGATGCGCATGCTGATCGACCGCTTCGACCTCGACCAATACATGGCCACACTGAAAACGTTGCAGACGCATGACAGCTGAATCGAAGAAGCGCGACGTCGCATTGGTGGTGGATGACAGCCCCGAGACGCTGCGCCTCCTCACCGATGCGCTCGATGGCGCCGGCATGACCGTGATGGTCGCCCTCGACGGCGCCGGCGCCATGCGCATCGTCGAACAGATCACGCCCGACATCGTGTTGCTCGATGCTGTCATGCCCGGCATCGACGGTTTTGAGACCTGCCGCCGCCTCAAGCGCGATGCCGGTCTGGTCGACGTGCCGGTCATCTTCATGACCGGCCTTTCCGAGACCGCCCATATCGTCCGTGGCCTGGAGGCCGGCGGCGTCGATTACGTGACCAAGCCGATTGTCATCGAGGAAATGCTGGCACGCATCCGCGTCCATCTCGCCAATGCCCGCTTGACCCAGAGCGCCCGCGCGGCGCTCGACGTCTCCGGCCGCTTCCTGCTCGCTGTCAATAGGAGTGGCGAAGTACTGTGGGCGACGCCGCAGGCGCAAAAGCTCCTGAACGATCACCTGATTGCCGGCATCGATGACACGTTGCTGTTGCCGCCAGCCATGCTGCAATGGCTGGAGCAGATGCAGAAATCCGGCACCAAGCCGGCGCCATCCGCGCCGTTCCCCGCCAACGATCTGCTGCGCCTCAATTACATGGGCAAGGCCGGCGCCGACGAATTCCTGCTCCGCCTCGCCAAGGATAGCGGTACGGCTGCCCCTACCGAATTCAGCAAGGAGCTTGGCCTCACCACCCGCGAAGGCGAGGTGCTGTCCTGGCTCAGCAAGGGGAAGAGCAACCGCGACATCGCCCAGATCCTCGGCCTCTCACCACGGACGGTGGACAAGCATCTCGAGCAGATCTACGCGAAACTCGGCGTCGAAAACCGCACGGCGGCTGCAGCCGTCGCGGTGAATGCGGCGCAACGGCGGCAGTAACTGCGCTCCCCGATACGTTTCAGCTCCGACAAAACCGGCGATCACCGCGCATATGTGTCGCGGTCTCATTGCGCTGCGAAATGCCAAATTCGCCATTGACATATGAATTTGCCAATATCTAACCTCTCCTAAAAACAGACGGCCAAGCAAAACGGCCCCGGCAGACGGGCCACTTTCGGGAGAGAAACAGATGACGCGCCACGTGCTGGCGTGGGCCACTGCGCTCGCGCTTTCGACTACCGTCCTTTCCACCCCATCCCTTGCGCAGGTGTCCGACGATGTCGTCCGCATCGGCGTCCTCACCGACCTATCGAGCTGGGGCCGAGACAATAGCGGCCCGGGATCTGTCGAAGCTGCGAAGATGGCGGTGGAGGAATTCGGCAAGACCGTGCTCGGCAAGCCGATCGAAATCATCAGCGCCGATCACCAGATGAAATCCGATGTCGGCGTGCAGATTGCGCGCAACTGGTTCGACAACGGCAAGGTCGATGCCGTCGTCGATATCCCGAACTCCGCGATCGCTATCGCGGTCCACAATCTCGCCCGCGAGCGCAACAGGATTGCATTGCTCTCCGGCCCCGGCTCAAGCGCGCTGACCGACGACCTCTGCAGCCCGAACACGGTGCAGTTCGCCTACGACACCTATGCATTGTCGAAAGTGACCGCCTCCGCCGTGATCGCCGAAGGCGGCAAGTCCTGGTATTTCATCACTGCGGACTATGCCTTCGGCAGCCAGCTCGAAAACGACGCCACGCGCTTCATCAAGGCGAGCGGCGGGACCGTGGTCGGCGGCGTGCGCCATCCCACCAACACCGCTGACTTCTCGTCCTTCGCATTGCAGGCGCAGAACTCGAGGGCCAATGTCGTCGCTTTCGCCAATGCCGGCCAGGACACCGACAATTCCATCAAGCAGTCCGGCGAGTTCGGCCTCGTCAAGGGAGGCCAGAAACTGGTCGGCCTCCTGATGTTCGACACCGACGTCCACGCCATCGGCCTCGATGCCGCTCAGGGCACCTATCTCACGACAGCCTCCTACTGGAACATGAACGACAAGACCCGCGCCTGGTCGAAGAAGTTTTTCGCCAAGACGAACGTGATGCCGACGATGATCCAGACCGGCGTCTATGGCTCGGTGCTGCACTATCTCAAGGCGATCAAGGCTGCCGGCACCGACGATCCCGCCAAGGTCATGGCGAAGATGCGCGAGCTGCCCATCGAGGACACCTTCGTCCATGGCGGCAAGCTGCGCGAGGACGGCCGCGTGATCCGCGACATGTATCTCGCCAAGGTCAAGAAGCCCTCGGAGTCCAAGGAGCCGTGGGACTATCTCGACATCGTCAAGACGGTGAAGGGCGAGGATGCCTATCGCCCCGTCTCGGAATCGAAATGCCCGCTGCTGAAGAAGTGAGGTGACCATGGCCAGCGATCCAGCAACCGCGATTGAAACCCACGAATGCGACGTGCTGGTCGCAGGCTCCGGA
>Ga0209564_1000799_pt1 | contig 43220 bp, 38 predicted proteins | sample AraplaCol_mMF_r2_FD_184272 | JGI IMG/M metagenome (GOLD analysis project Ga0209564, IMG submission 184272) | Arabidopsis root microbial communities from North Carolina, USA - plate scrape MF_Col_mMF_r2 (SPAdes) (version 3) | ecosystem: Host-associated > Plants > Roots > Endosphere | place: USA...
CGTCGCCGAAGCACTCCTCAATATCCGAACCTACTTTATGCCGAAGCGGGCAAAACAGAAGTTCTGAAAGAAAGTACTATTGCGATCCCGTCAACGCCGAAAGCAGTGGGCTGTTCGTCGCGCTCACGAACAATGATGCCAATTGAAAACGTGGCCGAATGGGCTGCGCTAGATGACATTCATTCTGCGGCTTAGGCATGACTTCCCTGCGAAACTATGGAATTGATGATGGTCCTTCGCGAAGCAGAAGCCAATTGTGTTTAGTTCTGCGCGGACATGGACCTTAGTCTATTGATGCCTCACGGAATTTTGGTGGCGTTAATCCCTATCGCAAAGCGCTGAAGACTCCGTCTAACTACTCTTGCGGGTTAAATTCGGTATGAACGTCAGCGCAGCTTTGACCGCCTTACACCTTGCCCTGCCCCTTAAACGAGTGCCTGCGGGTGGAATGGTCGATTTTCTTCCAAGATCTGACGCAACTCAATGAGCGCCCACTGCAGTGTCTGCTGATCAGGCGCTGCACCAATTGAAATTCTCACCGCCTCTTCCGTTTGCTGATCGTTGGCAAAGCTGCCACTCGGCAGGATCATGATGCCGGCACGTTGGGCTTGATAGGCGAAGTCATTGCCCCGCCACGGTTTCGGAAGCTTGAGCCAAATATGCGAGGCATTCGGGTCGGCCTGCAGGCCATATCCAGCGAAGACCGCAGCAGCGATTTTTTGGCGTGCGTGGTTCGCCTCCCGGATCGACAAGGCGGTCTTGAGGACAAAGCCGTTGTCTATCCATTTTGTCGCAAGTGCTGCAAACAATGGCGAGGCCATCATTGTCATAGCCTGAAGCATGGCCGCCAGTTCATCCGCAGCCGCCCTCGATGGGCATGCGATGTATCCGAGCCGCATCGCCGCTGTGACGCACTTAGATAATGTCGCAACGTGCCATGTCACTGTGGGCGCCAGCGACGCCAGCGAAACATGAGGTTTTGGTAAAAGTGGAGCATAGGGTTCATCCTCAATGATCGGCACTTGATGCCTCAGCGCTATCTCGGAAATCCGCTTTCTGCGCGTTTGCAACATCGTCGCAGTCGTCGGATTGTCTATCGTGGGGGTAACATATAGGGCCGCCAGCTCTTTCTTTTGGGCAGCTTGTTCGAACGCCTCGGGCACCAGGCCCTCGTCATCCATGTCGAGAGGAACGAGCTGGAGCCCTATCTGCCGGGCGACGGTATGAATGCCGGGATAGGCATACCGACCCACGCCCACCTTCTTCGATTGCCGGGTAAGAATGTGACAGATCGCGAAAATAGCGCTCTGGGCACCAGAACACAGCACAATTCTCTGCCACTCCGCGCTAGGAATTCGCCCGGATAGCCATCTCGTGCCAGCTGATCGGTTGGCCTGGCTGCCACCCGTCTCCTGGTAGTTGAAGTCAAGTGGGTCAACCTGAAGCGCGGCCTCGCCGAGATCCCTGGCAAACGTCGCGCGAATGTCTTGGGTTTCTCTCAAAGGAGGGCTGTTCTTGCTGAGGTCGAGAACTGCCGCAACGTCTCGACGAGAAGCGGCGGCAGCATTCCCGCCCGAAACGAACGAACCACGGCCTGACGCCGCCTGAATGATTCCGATCTCGCGAGCGCGATTGAACGCTCTTGTGACCGTAGTCAGATCGACACCCAGCATCGCCGCCACCTCTCTTTGCGGCGGCAACCGTTCTCCCGGGACAAGTACACCTTCGGCTATATCTGACGCTAGCGCCTCAAAAATTGCGGCATGTTTCGAGGATGCGCCTTTCATCAGGTGCGGTGTCCAGTTCGGTTTGCCCCGGTGGCTTTTGTTCGGCGAACTCATCAGCACACACTCCATTTGTACGGCACAACAGTTCAAGCTGCATAAACGGCATTATCGTTTCAAGAAAGCCAGAAAGAACGCAAAAAAAATCGCTGCAAAGTCGACATTTACGTGGGAGCCATTTCTTGTCTGGCGTACATTATACCATACAATATGAATTCCTTCAAACATTGCATGGAAACAGATACCATACAAATAACCAGGTGGTGGGACATGCGGATACAGATTAAAATAGCGGCAGCTTTGCTTCTTCTCACACAGTCGCCCGCCCTTGCCGATGGTCTGCTCGATCAGGTCAAGGCAGGCGGCGCGGTTCGTGTCGGCTTTGCAGAACAGGAGCCTTTCATCTCGTCCGGTCCGAATGGCCAGCTGACAGGCTACGAAGTCGATCTGCTCTCAGCGGTTATCAGCAAGATCGGGCCGAGCAAGCTCGAGGCAGTTCCCACACAGTTTGGCGCACTGATCCCGGGCCTGCAGGCAAAGCGTTTCGATGTTGTGGCATCAGATCTCTACATCCGACCTGATCGGTGCAAGCTGATCGCTTTCGCGGAGCCGACGCACATCGTCAATGATGGCCTGATCGTTCTCGCTGGAAACCCCAAAAACATCCATAGCTATGCGGATATCGTCAAGGATCCTTCCATCAAGGTCGGCTACATCGCTGGCGGCGGCCCGATCGCCGATCACGCGATAGCCGCGGGGGTATCGAAAGATCAGCTCTCGACTTTGCCAGACTTCAACTCGCTTCTCGCAGCCGTGAAGACGAAGCGTATCGACGCCTTTCTCAACACCGGCATATCGATCTCGTCAGTTTTGAAGGCCGCGAACGACGCGTCCGTTGAGCGCGCCGAGCCTTTCGAACAGGCAGTGATCGACGGCGAGCCTGCTAATGCGACCGGCAGCTATGCCTTCCGGACTGAAGATCAGCCATTCGTGGACGAGTTCAACAAACGTCTCGCGGCCGTCATTTCGTCGGGCGAGGCAGTAAAGATCGGTGAAAAGTATGGTTTCGCCGCTTCGGACATCCCCGACGGCAAGGTCAAGACTGCCGATCTCTGCAAATAGGCGTCGGCTCAAAAATGGACCTGCTCTGGCAATATCGATATGATCTCGCATCAGGCATCTGGTGGACGGTCAAGCTGACGGCGCTTTCAGCGGCGTTTGCTTTCGGTATGGCAATAGTTGCCGGCCTCGGGAGGGCGTCCGCACACCGGATCCTCTCGATACCGGCTGCAATCTACATCGAGGTCTTTCGCGGAACCTCCGCTTTGGCACAGCTTTTCTGGCTGTTTTACGTACTCCCCTATTTCGGGATCGACCTGTCACCCACCCAGTGTGCTGTGGTTGGGCTTGGCCTTTGCTTCGGGGCTTACGGCGCCGTGATTGTCCGGGCGAGTGTCGCTGCCGTTCCACGCGGGCAGTTGGAAGCGGCCGCGGCACTAAATTTCAGCTGGTATACGACAATGAAGGTCGTCGTATTACCGGAAGCGTTTATCATGATGATGCCGCTTTTCAGCAATCTGCTTATTGAACTGATCAAGGCGACGTCCCTGGTTTCCTTGATCACCATTCCGGATCTTGCGTTCCGTGCCAAGTCCATCATCGACAAGACCTACCAGGCGGAAACGGTGCTGGGTTTTACACTGCTGGCCTATCTCGCCATATCGCTCTGTGCCTCTGCGGGCATGCGAAGGGTTGAGCGCAAGTTGGCGCAAGGTCGAGTGGCGGTCTGATGAACGAGCCCTTTTCTCTTCCATTCACCCTGGAGATCCTGCCGCTTCTGCTTCGAGGTGCAGGCGTGACGTTCCTGGCAACGGCCGGTGGCTTCGTGGCGGCGCTCGTGGTCGGAGCGATCCTGTTTGCAACGACTCTGAAGCCTTTGCGGGTTGTGGCGCTTCCCAGCCGAGGCATCATGGAGGTGTTGCGCTCCACGCCCTTGCTCATTCAGGTCTACATCCTCTTTTTCTTGCTCCCGAACGCCGGTGTGACACTATCGCCAATCGTCACAGGTCTAATCGCTCTCGGCCTCTATCATGGCGCGTATGTTGCCGAAGCCTACCGCTCTGCCATGAGCCACATCCCGCAGACGCAGTGGGACACGCTCGAAGCGCTCAGATTTCCGCGCCGTGCTGCGTTTCGCCACGTGGTCTTCCCCCAAATTGTGTCGCCACTTGTCCCCGCGCTGGGAAACACCTTCATCACGATGCTGAAAGATACGCCCATCCTTGCAGCGGTCACCGTCCCCGAATTGATGTTCGAAGCCAATGAGGTGGGTTCACAGACATTTCGCTACATAGAGCCGATAACCCTTGCCGCCCTTTCCTACCTGTTGATGAGCCTGATCGCCGCGAGCTTCGTCTTTCTAATTGAATCCCGGCTGAGGAGGCGCTTCCAATGACTTCGATCATCTCATTTGTAGGCGTTACCAAGCGCTTTGGCGCGACGACGGTGCTCGACGGGTTCGATTTTACCGTGGCGCGCGGCGAGAAGGTGGCAATCATCGGACCAAGCGGGTCGGGAAAATCGACGATCCTGCGGACGATCATGGGGTTGGAGGACGTGGATATCGGGCGTGTGCTCATTGGCGGCGAGGTGTTGTGGGACCCCAAGGAAAGCCTCAACAAGGGCAATGCGTCTCGCAAGCATTTGCATCACATGCGGGCCAAAGTCGGAATGGTCTTCCAGAGCTTCAATTTATTTCCGAACCTGACAGCTGCAGAGAACGTCGCTGCGGGTCCGCGGCACGTCCTCGGCCTGTCGAAACAACACGCAACCGAAAAAGCCCTGAAATTACTCGATCAAGTCGGATTGTCTGATCAGGCAAGCAAATATCCTTCGACACTCTCGGGCGGTCAGCAGCAACGTGTAGCGATTGCACGGGCCCTGGCGCTCGAACCACAGATCATGCTGTTCGACGAGGCCACGTCTGCTCTTGATCCCGAAAAGGTCGGTGAAGTGCTGGATGTCATGCGATCGCTCTCGAGGGAGCGTGACCTGACGATCGTGGTGGTAACCCATCAGATCGGCGTGGCGCGGGCACTCGCGGATCGAATCTGCTTCATGGAAGGCGGCCGGATCCTCGAACAGGCAGCGCCGTCCACGCTTCTGGAGCACCCGCAAAATCAACGGACGGCTGCGTTCTTGCACGCTGTCCATCTCAGCTAGGGATAATTATGAACACCGCGCGTTATGTTTCAAATGTCGACAAGCAGCGCCGGACACGGGATGAAAATCCTACGGTCCGTGATGCCGCGATCCTTCGCGTCAGGGATCAGCAAGCGACTGACGAAGCCACAGCATGGGATCGGGCAGCGCGTGCGGGTCTTCCGGAACCCGATCTTTACGGCACCACACTTGTCGTCAAGGCATGTTTCGATGTCGAGGGATGGACGACGGACGCCGCTTCCAAAGTCCTGGCCAATCGGCCTGCGGCAAAGCAGGATGCCCCGATCGTAAAGGCGCTTCGGTCGGCAGGCGCCGTCGTCGTCGGCCACTCGAATATGACCGAATTTGCATTCGGAGCGCTGGGCACCAACCCGCATCACGGCACTCCACTCACCCCGCTTGACCCGAATGGTGAGAGGATCGCCGGCGGATCGACCTCTGGGGGGGCGGTGGCGGTTGCTTCTGGCTTTGCAGATGTTGCTCTCGGCAGCGATACAAGCGGATCGGTTCGCATCCCGGCCGCTTTTTGTGGTGTCGTGGGTTTCAAGCCGTCGCAGGGCCGATATGCGTCGGCAGGGATGATCTTCCTGTCACACAGCTTCGACGTGCCGGGCATCATCGCACGGGATGTCTCAACCATACGGAAGGTCGACCGTGCCTTGACTGGAGACGAACTCGAGACTGGCCCTCAGTTTGCCGGTCGCCGCTTTCTTGTGCCTCCTGATTTCGCTTTGCGAGATGCAGATCCACAAATCGCCTCGGCCTTCGAAGCCGCAATTCTGCACCTCGAAGATCATGGTGCCATTGTCGTTCGTGACGACTTTGCCGACCTCGATACTTACGGACCGGTCGCGGTCGATGGCGGCATCATCATTGCTGAAGCCTATGCCTATCACCGGGAGATGCTTGCTGAGCATCCCGACCTGTATGATCGTCGGGTGGGTCCGCGCATTGCGCTCGGGGAAAAGGTCGCGGCATGGCGATACGCGAACGCAAAGCAGCGCCTTCGCAAACTTGGCGAAACATTTCACGCGCGGCTCAAGGGTTTTGACGCGCTTCTGACGCCGACAGTGCCTTTTCTGCCGCCACGTGTTCAGGATCTGTCGGAGGATGATGCCTATTTAACGTTGAACCGGCAGTCGTTCCGTCTCACCGAAATCGCAAACCGCATCGATGCACCCAGCATTAGCATACCCATTCATCCGTCGAAACCGATCGGACTTCTGTTTACTGGGCGACGTGGTGGCGACGCCGCGGTTCTCAATCTCGCGCTTGCGGCCGAAAAAGCGCTGCCTGACTAACCAACATGGGAAAAGGAACGCATTATGATCGTTGTCAATGTGGACGATTTCAACGGCACAGAACGGGCGGCAAGCGGACCAGGCTGGCAAAGTACTCGGCTGCTCGTGAAGGGAGACGGGCTCGGTTACTCATTGCATGACACGCATGTCGCGCCGGGCGCTGCGCTGGAGCTCGAATACAAACATCACGTCGAGACAAATTACTGCGTCGGCGGGGCCGGCGAGGTTCTCGACCTGACCACCGGGATCACCCATCCATTGCGCGTCGGTTCGATCTACACCTTGGACAAGAACGAACGGCACATCGTGCGGGCATTCGAAGATGGCCTTCATCTCGTCTGTGTATTCACGCCTGCCCTCAAGGGCAATGAGACACACAAAGAAGATGGCAGCTACGAGGCGTCGTGAAACACGCGCGCAAAAGGACCACGACCATGAAAGCCCTGATCGTTTACGCCCATCCAGAGCCACGTTCCTTTAACGGGCAGCTCAAGGACACTATACATCAGACGCTGCTTGGGCAAGGCGCCGACGTCGTGATCTCAGATCTCTACGCCTCGGGGTTCGATCCCGTCGAAGCCGCCGAGCACTTTGCCGATCGCAAGCGATCCGACGTCTTCGATGTGCAAACCGAGCAGCGACACGCTTTTGAAGCCAATGCCACCAGCAACGATGTAGCAGAGGAGATTGCGAGGCTGGAACACGCTGATCTCGTCGTGTTTCAATTCCCAATCTGGTGGTTCTCGATGCCGGCGATCTTGAAAGGGTGGCTGGATAGGGTCTTTGTCTATGGTCTCTTCACCAGCAGGCAGCGCTATGATGCAGGACACTTCCGCGGCAAACGAGCTCTCGTCTCCGTCACGGCCGGCGGCCCCGAACCCACTTTCGATCACAATGGGCGTAACGGCGACCTCGACCTTATCCTGTGGCCCCTACATTTTACGCTTCACTACATGGGCTACACCGTCCTTCCACCATTCGCCGCGTTTGGTATCGCCTCGGCTATTCGATATGACGATGGGTCCGCAGATGCCGAGCGATTGGAAGCCTACAAGCGTGGACTGAAACAGCATCTGCTTTCGCTCGAAGAACAGCCAGCATTGAAATTCAACGGTTGGGAAGATTGGGACGAATCCGGTCGTCTCAAAGCGGAAGCAATTAGTTACAGCGCCTTCATGAGGCATCGGCCCTGAGCCAATACGTGACGTGCTCCCCTAATTTAGGCTAGCGAGTGCTGGAATTTTTCGGGGTTAAGGCTCAGCTCGGCGGGGGTGCCGATGAGCCGTTCATGAGCGATATCGGCACCTTGTTGCCGATCGCGCTGTGTGGCCGGAACTCGTTATAGATCCTATGCAAGCTCGCCGGGGAGCCAGATAATCGGCCTCCATTCGGCTATGTGGAGGACTATCATGAGCGCCGGAATCGTTGACGTTTGCTATATTGCCCTGGAACTCAGTCAGAGAAGCTGGCTTGTCGGGTTACCTCCTGCCGGGTTCGGAGAAGGTCCAAAGCCTTACCGTCGCCGGCGGAGATACCAATGGCCTATTAGATGTGATCCCTAGGATTGGCAGCAAGATCGAGCTTGCAGGCGGAACGGAAGCATATCGGTCGCGTCTGCGTGTCTGTTTCGAAGCAGGTTATGACGGATTCTGGCTCGCTCGTTTCCTTCTGGATCGCGGTATCGACACAACGATCCTGGATCCTTCAAGCTTCCTCGTTTCGCGACGCGGGCGGCGCGTAAATACCGACCGCGTCGATGTCGAGGCCATGGTCTTCACGCTCAAGGCATACATGCTCAGTGACAAATCCGTATGCCGACCGGTTCGGCTCCCCACCCCTGAAGAGGAAGATGCAAAACGGCTCTCCCGTGAGCGCACGCAGTTGAAGAAGGAACGGACTCGCCACGTCAATCGCATTCGGGCCCTGTTGACCCTTCATGGCATACGGGCTGTGCCTGGTCTTTGGGGAGGCCGGTGGAGGGACTGGATTCTCACTCGATTTCGAAGGCTTACCGAAAGAGCCTTGAAATTCCCTCTGTTTTCCCATCGCGAGCGACCGTGGATGCCACCTTTGTGCCCTGGCTTTGGGCATCAGTCAACAGGAGCTTCATGCGGTAATAATTTCCGCTTGCGGGACCGAAGTCGCGTCTGGCCGCTGCCGCGGGCATGATCGCTTTGCGCCATGTGTGGACGGCTCCGGTTTGGCAAGAGTTTTGTCGACTTTCTTGCACATTGCTGGTCGGAGCTGCCATGTGTCCGGCCTTTGGATGCGGCACAGATCGTGGCCGCTGGCCGTAATGCTCTCCGCGGATCGGGTCCCGGTCACAAGCTCGCGCTCGAAGCGCCTGGCGCAAAGTGGGTTGTCCCTTTCCATGGGCCGACTGGCGTAGGTGCGTATAAGTCTCCTGCTCTTACCAACGACGTTCACGGCGCATGGGCCGTGTATCAATTCCCGGCGGCGACCGGCAGTATTCTGTAGGGTTCGTTCCGGCTCATGATTGCCCAGGCGACCCGTGCCATTTTATTGGCGAGCGCTACAGCAGCGACTTTCGTCGACCGGCGCTCCATCAATGCGACCAGCCAAGGATGGCGGGTATAGCCCAATAGCTTGGCTCGCTTGATCACCGCCATCGCGCCGACCACCAATAACTGCCGTAGATATCGGTTCCCGGCCTTGCTAATCCCGCGGAGTTTTTCCTTGCCGCCGCTAGAGTTCTGTTTCGGGACTAAGCCAATCCAGGCACTCAGATCACGACCGGAACGGAAGACGCCGGGGTCGGGGACGCTGGCAGCCAGTGCTGTTGCTACCAATGGACCAACACCTGGAATTCCTTCGAGCTTACGGCTGAGATCATGGGCGCGGTGCCACTTCATGATCTGCCGATCCAGCTCCAGTATTCGCTGCTTCAAGAGATCGACCTGGTCGGCCAAGGCGGCAAGACATAAACACGCTTCGGCTGGTATCTCAGGTTTCTCACCCTTCCGAATGAGATGTAGAAGCTCAATCAGCCCGTTACGACCGATCCCCGCAACCATTCCGAACTCGGCGAGATGGGCACGGACCGCGTTGATGGTCATCGTACGCTGGCGAATAAACAGCATCCGGGTCCGATGAAGCATCAGGATTGATTGCTGATCCAATGTTTTGATCGGAACGAAGCGCATGTTCGGCCGTGTCACTGCTTCGCATATAGCCTCAGCATCCGCCGCATCGTTTTTGTTGCGCTTGAGATAGGGCTTCACATAGCGCGGCGGCATAAGCTGCACTCGGTGCCCGAGTTTCTCCAGCTCAAGACCCCAGTGATGTGCGGTTGCGCAGGCTTCGATACCAACAAGACAGGGCCTAAGGTTCGCGAAAAACTGAAGAACATAGCGGCGCTTTAGCTGTCGACGGACGACGACCGTGCCGGTTGCGGAAATAGCGTGCACCTGGAACACCGACTTAGCGATATCGAGTCCAATCGTGGTAATCTCTTCCATGGATGGCTCCTCCCATGCGGTTCCTAACAACACCGCAAATATGGCACATCGCGATGCCGGCGGAGGAGCCGTCCACAGCATCACGAGCGGCCCCACTTGGGATTGTGGCAAATAACTGTCCGGGCGCTATTGATCGCCGCGTGAGTTAGGATGGACGGAACAAGCCGTCGTCCGAAATCGATGGATGAGTCTTGCACCGGGTCCGGGAAACGACGGCTAGGCGATGGATCGAGACCCGAAAAGTGCTGGGCACCACACCATGTTCTGATTACGGAGACCGACGTACACGAAAGGCCGGGAGCATCTCCGGCCTTTTCTCTGTGGAAAGCCAGCAGGCCATGAATTATTGCCTACCTCGTATCCAGAGGATGACCCATGGCGAAGAATAAATCCGCTCGGAAAAAGGCTGCTACGTATCAGCAGAGAATCATACTCTTTGTCGATTTCCTTGGGTTCAAGGCCCATGTGAATCGGACCGTATCCGATCTCGAGTTTCTCGGTAAGCTTGTGCGCGCTATGGAGCGTATCGGCAAGATCGGCGAAGACGACAGGAAATTTCAGAAGAGCCAGCGAGTGACGCAGTTTTCCGACTGCGTCGTAGTCTCATATCTGGTTGACGAAGAATCCGCAGTCTTCTGGTTGCTCAACGAAATTGCCTACTGCGTCATAGACCTCGCGGAAAGGGGATTCCTTGTACGAGGAGCGCTGACGGTTGGTAGCTTGCTCCACACGAAGCAGCATATAGTCGGACCGGCCATGGTCAAAGCGTATGAGCTCGAGTCGCAAGTCGCGAAGTACCCGAGAATCCTTATCGACAAACAGGTGCTGAAGGTCGCAGCAAAGGCCCGGAACGAAATGCATTCTGGAAAGGAAGAGGCCAATTACGTCAAGGACTTCATGACGGAAGACGATGATGGATCTTTCTATTTCGACTACGTGTCGTGGAATTCCGTTGTTCACATTGCTGGCGGCAACAACGACGGCTATCCCGCCTATCTTCAGGGTATCGCGGATATGATCAAAGATGGCTTGGAATCTACCAGTGCGGGAGTTCTGGTGTCGCTTGGCATTTAATCGGGGTCTTCCTCAATTTTTGTGGTTAACAAATCGTTAGTGGGCATGGCGCTATGGGCGGGCATGCGAACGAGATCCAAATGGTCGCCCGGTCCGGGCATTAAAGTGCAGAGCGTCGTATCCAACGACGACGGTGATTGGGTTGTGTCTGCTTGTGGGCCATCCTCTGGCACATGCCCAGATTGCCAAAACCAAAGCAGAAGTCGGCATGGCTGGTCGTACCGCAATCTTCAGGACCTGCCGGTCCAAGGCAAGGAAGTGACGGTAAGGCTTCAGTTGAGCCGTTGGCGTTGCACATATCGGCAGTGCAGACGACAAACATTCACAGACCATGTCCCGGCGATTGCCTCTCCTTACGGCCGCAGAACAACGAGGGTCGCCGAAATAATAGGCCTGCTGGGGCACAGCACCGGCGGACGGCCCGGAGAGCGATTGATGAGACGGCTTGGGATGCCGATCAGCGACGACACCATCCTTCGGCACTTGAAGCGCAATGCTTCACGGGTCGACGACGAACCCGCGGCACGGATCATCGGGATCGACGACTGGAGTTGGAGGAAATCTTGGCGCTACGGTACGATCATCGTTGATCTTGAACGCCGAAAGGTTATGGACATTCTCGAAGACCGGAGCGTGGCAAGCGTTGCACGATGGTTGAAGCGGCACCATTCCATTGAGGTCGTCAGCCGAGATCGATGCGGACTTTACGCGCAGGCCGCTCGTGAAGGTGCGCCCCAGGCGTCTCAGGTGGCGGACCGCTTTCATCTCATCCAAAATCTTCGTCTTGCTATCGAGGAACAGATGAGCCTCTCCGGTCGAGCTACAGGCAGGGCGCTGCTACCAAACGAGGATATCGAAAACAATCATGACGATCGGGCTTTGCAAGAGCAGGCGCCTGAAACGCCTTGGCGCAATCAGCTTCGCCGGGCGCATCGGCAGTCCCGGAAGGACGTGTTCGAGACAGTGCACGCCTTGAGCAAAGAAGGCCTGACCTGCTCCGACATTGCACGTCGCACAGGATATGGCCGACGCAGCATCACGAAATGGCTGACGTTCGAAACCCCACCCGATCGACGCAGGGGCGCGCTACAGCCGACATCACCTCTGTACTTCGAAGCGTTCCTCACACAGTGTTGGATGGATGGCAACCGCCGTGGTCGGCATTTGTTTCATGACATAAAGCGCCGAGGATACACCGGCAGCTTTTCTAATCTTGAACGCCTCCTGGCAACATGGCGCCGCGCCGAGAGGCCGGAAGCGGATGAGAATAAGGTTGATGCTGCGCCGGCTCGGATTGGGCTCTCTGACAAAGCACCTGACGATGTGCCTGTCCGTGATCCGCAAACCGGTCATTTGATCTCACCCATTGTCGCGGCTACTCTTTGCATGAAGCCGCGCGGCGCGCTAAACATCAATCAGGCGCGGAAAGTCGATGCCCTCAAACAGGGATCACGGACGTTTACTGTTCTGCGCAGCTTCGCCATGCGATTTCGCGGCATATTTCGTGGCCGAACCTCAGCGAAACTGGACCAGTGGATCGACGATGCCATTCATTCTGGTCTCGCCTTCCTAGCCCGTTTTGCCCGTGTACTTCGCCGTGATATCGACGCCGTCTGTAACGCCATCGACCTCCACTGGAGCAACGGTCAGGCGGAAGGACAGATCAACCGACTGAAGACGATCAAGCGCGCAATGTATGGCCGGGCGGGACCAGAGCTGCTCAGGGCGCGGATGATGCCAATCAAATTGACCGATCTCCACACAAATTGAGGAAGACCCCCAAAGAGACAACTGCGCTCCACTAAGCCTGTTCCTGTTGCGCCATTTGATCCTTTCATCGCCAGTTTTGGCTTCATCGTTGTGGTCAGCAAGCGCCGTCGTCCGATCGGCTCCATGGCTTCACCTCTGACGCAGGCCCTGTTAGAAGGGCTCAAAAAACACACATGTCGAGGAGCCTGACTTGAAAATCCTAGTGCGCGATAACAACGTCGATCAGGCGTTGCGCTTCCTGAAGAAAAAACTGCAGCAGGAAGGTGTATTCCGAGAGATGCGGCTTCGTGAGCACTACGAGAAACCGTCGGAGAAGCGCGCGCGGGAGAAGGCTGAAGGCATCCGCCGTACGCGCAAGCTGGCGCAGAAAAAGCTTAGCCGGGAGTTGGGGATCGGTGCCGCGAGGAGGGCCAGGACAAAGCCTGCGCCGAGGCCGACTGAAGCAAAGTGAACGCTCCGGAGATCATCAACACGGAGGGACCTGCACCAAGCTGCCAGATGTCTCAGCTTTGCCTCGTTCATTTCGGTGAAAAACACTTCCCGCTTCTCATGAGCTGGTTTCACGATCAGCAAGAGGTTACTCAATGGGCCGGCTCGGGGCCGACCTTCCCGATCACTCCCTCGCAACTGGCGGCGATGGTCGAGGAGGCGCGCACATCGCCGCCACGGCGCTACTGCTGGATGGCGGCCACCAACGATGGGCATCTTGTCGGTCACGCGCAGCTCGCGCTGGATTGGAATGATGGCGTAGCTCGGCTTGCACGTATCGCGATCGCGCCCGAGCTACGCGGCAGGGGTATGGCCCATGGCATGCTCTCACTCGTTCTCGCGGAAGCGTTTGCTCTTCCGCGGATCGAACGCGTCGAGCTGAACGTCTTCTCCTGGAACGAGGCGGCCATCAAGACTTACACGCGGCTGGGATTCGTGCACGAGGGAACGCGCCGTTCGTCCGTCCGAGTTGGCGCCGAACGATGGGACACCGTGATGATGGGGCAGTTGCGGGTTGAGTGGGAGACCGGGAGAGCTACTCCTGTTCACTCTTGAACAATTCCCCGACAGCAAAGAGTTCATCAAAATGCCGTCGTCCCTATTTCAAATCGAGACATGACCGACACGCTGAGCTCTTCCCAACGATCAGAACGCATGTCCAGGATTCGGGGTAAGGACTCGAAGCCCGAGCTTGTCGTCCGACGGCTCGTCCACGGTCTGGGCTTTCGGTATCGGCTTCACCGAAAAGATGTGCCTGGAAAACCCGATCTTGTTTTTGGTAATCGTAAAAAAGTAATTTTCGTGCACGGTTGTTTCTGGCATAGCCATGGTGATTCGTCGTGCAAGCTCGCGCGCCTGCCCAAGTCTCGACTTGACTTCTGGCTCCCGAAGCTCGAACGAAATGCCGCGCGCGATGCCGAGAACAGCGCCCGTTTGGAGGCGCTAGGCTGGGATGAAATGGTCGTTTGGGAATGTCAGGTCACGAAAGCCAACCTGCCTGCCTTGAGCGGAGAAATACGAAAGTTTCTGTGCGATGAAGTCAATTGAGCTCTTCGCGGGCGCCGGTGGTCTTGGTCTTGGTCTGCATGCCGCAGGCTTCAGACCTGTAAGCGTAGTCGAATGGGACGACTATTGCGTCGACACCATCAAGGAAAATCAGCGGCGCGGCATGCATGCGGTGAAGGGCTGGAAGGTCAAGCATGGCGATGTACGCGCCGTGGACTTCAGCGCTTTCGAGGGCAAGATCGGTCTCGTATCGGGTGGGCCCCCATGCCAGCCGTTCTCGATGGGCGGCAAGCACGCGGCCTATGACGATCACCGAGACATGTTCCCCCAGGCCATACGCGCCGTTCGTCAAGCCCGCCCGAAGGCTTTCATCTTCGAAAACGTCAAGGGACTGACACGCGCCTCCTTTCGAAACTACTTCGAGTATATCCGCCTACAGCTCGAGCACCCAGAGATCATCAAGCTTGTCGACGAGTCCTGGCACGACCACCTCCGCCGCCTGGAACAACACCATACGAGCGGCAGCCGTGAAGGTCTCAACTACCGCGTCGTCACGCAGCTTCTGAACGCGGCGAATTTCGGCGTTCCGCAGAAGCGCGAACGCGTCTTCTTCGTTGGCATTCGTGAGGATCTCGGCAAGGCCTGGCATTTCCCGCTGGAAACCCATTCCCGCGAGTCCCTGCTTTGGGATCAGGTTCATGGGGACTACTGGGACCGCCACAAGGTCGCCAAGAAGCACCGCCCAATCACCTCGATCGGAAAAAATCTGAGCGATGCCTCGCGACCGGAGGGGAAATCTTGGAAGACCGTCGCGGATGCGCTGATCGGTCTTCCTGATCCCGAGAAGATCCCCGACAACATCCTGGTGCATAATCATCGCTTCCAACCGGGAGCTCGCTCATACCCCGGCCATACCGGCAGCCCGCTTCACGAGCCAGCGAAGACCCTGAAGGCAGGTGTGCATGGAGTACCCGGTGGTGAGAACATGATGCTCCGCCCGGATGGAAGTGTGCGCTATTTCACCGTGCGCGAGAGCGCCAGGCTCCAGACCTTCCCGGACGACTACGCGTTCCATGGCTCCTGGAGCGAAACAATGCGACAGCTTGGCAACGCCGTCCCCGTCGAGCTCGCCGCCGTGGTTGGCCGCAGCGTCGCCTCACAGATAGGACTATGACTTGACGGTCGGGTACGTCGAGTTCGAGTTCAACCTTCCAAAGGCTCTCCTGGAAAGCCTTGTCGACGCGTTCGCCAGGATGGAATCGGCCTCGCTGACACACGAGTACACGGTGCAGGTGCCGGACGAGCAGGGAGTGTATCAGCTTCTCGTGGGCGGCCACGTCGTTTACGTCGGCAAGACCGACGCTGACTCTGGGCTGCGCGGACGCCTGTCAAAGCATGCATGGACCATCCAGCACCGCCAGAATCTCCAGCCTGCCGATGTCCAGTTCAAGGCGGCGCGCGTCTTCGTATTCACCGCCATGGACCTGGAAAAGCTGCTCATCCGGCATTACGCGGAGACTGCTGGTGAGGTCTGGTGGAATTTTTCAGGGTTCGGAAGCAATGATCCGGGGAGGAATCGCGATACAACGGAACTCAAAGCGGCGGGATTCGATGCGCGGTATCCCATTGACCTGGACCATCCGGTAGACATCAAGAGCGACGGCGGAGTACCGGCGGCGCGGATTCTTGATGCTCTTCGCGCGGAACTTCCCTATACGTTGCGTGCCGAGGGGCAGCCCGGCAAGGTGAGAAAACCTCATCAGGATCTTCTGAACTCGGTCGTGCCGCAGTTTGAAGCGAGGCCGACGACCACGCGACAGGTCTTGAATGCCGTGCTAGGTTCCCTGCCACCTGGCTGGCAGGCCACCGCACTTCCAGGTCGGATCATCCTCTACCGCGAAGACAGGCCTTATACCGCCGGAGTTATAATCGGTAGATCGTGAAATGGATAACTCGAGACTGCCAACCGCTTCGGCAGCATGCACCGCATCCCCTGTTCGCGTCTTCATGTAGGACCGCTAGCGCCTCAGGTCAAAACCTGCATGCAGATCTCGTTTGCACATACTCGATTGTAGAGATGGGCATGATGGCATGCTCGATACTGACGGTCTGCACTCAACCGAAAGTTAATCTGTGGATGGCAACTTGCATTTCTAAACTGCGAGAAAGAAATGCACGACCAGTTTCAAGACCTGCTAGGCGATGCCGCTCCGGAAATTAAAGCGCCGATCTATAAAACAATAGAGACGTTAGAAGGGTTCGCCGCGTGCGTAGCCGGGTTAGCTTCAGAAGATGGGAAGCTTTGGTATCGGGGGACTAGGCGACCCGATCACCACCTTCGTCCCAGCCTATATCGACATCCGACTGTGAAAAAACCGGACGAGCTTATTGAGCTAGAGTGGGAGCTTCTCGCAGAATTTCGCCATCAAGCTCCCCCGTTCGCCGGCCGGCTGCCAGAACACGATCTGGAGTTGCTTTTTCTAATGCAACATTACGGAGTGCCAACCCGGCTGCTCGATTGGACCGAAAATCCGTTCGTTGCCTTATTTTTTGCCTTGGAGAATGCGCTGCAGCCTGCCGCTCAAGAACATGATTCGACTGTCTGGATCCTCAATCCTCTTGAGCTTAATGCACGGGCAACTCGGCATAGGGTCGCGTCCCAAAGAGTTTTCGGTGCGTACGCGGATGAACTAGGCGGTTATCAGCCGAGTTCCGACGGCAAACGCGTAACGATGAAATTGCCGCTAGCCATCTTCGGCGTGCACAATAGCCCTCGGATTGTGGCGCAACGCGGAGCGTTCGTTCTTTTTGGAAAAGATGTTGAGGCCTTGGATCAGCATCCAGAGCTAAGTGGTGAAGGCGGAGTTGTAATGCAAATTATCATACCGGCCGCTGCCAAAAGACAGATGTTCGTCAACCTTTATGATATAGGCATTTCGGACGCCGTAGTCTATCCAGACCTGGACGGTCTCGGCAGAGAGATTAAGAATAGAAAGGGGTTTTGATATGAGCTTTCGTGTGATTCAGAACCCCGCACAGACCTTGACCTCATGGTGGGATGATAAAGAAAACATCGATATTGAGCCTGTCTATCAGCGCAAGGGACACATTTGGTCACAGGCGCAAAAGCAGGGTCTCGTGGATACGATCCTGAACGGGTTCGATGTACCGAAGCTTTATTTCGCAGACTTCACCCTATTGAACAGTAACTTGAACGAAAAACGTAAGAAGTACGCAGTCATTGACGGCAAGCAGCGGCTGCTATCAGTTTTTGGTTTCTTCGAAGGCGAATTTACTCTTAATAAAGACTTTTTATTCTTTGATGACCCCTCTCTGCAGCTTGGTGGCTTGTCGTATAGCGACCTGATGGCGAACTACCCCAAGATTGGCCGTCGGTTCGACAACTATAACCTGAGCGTAATGAGCGTGGTGACGGACGATGAAGCCAAGATTAGCGAGCTTTTCGTTAGGTTGAACACAAGCAAGCCGCTCGTTGGCGCCGAGATCCGAAACGCGATGGTAGGAGAAGTCCCCAATCTAATACGGGACCTCGTGCTTCATCCATTCTGGGTGAAAACGAAGTTCAACAAGCTACGAGGCCAAGACAAAAACACGGCGGCGAAGCTACTGCTTATTGAGCATACTGGAACATTCGTCGACACGAAGAAGCGCCAGCTTGATAATCTCGTAGCTCAGGCAAAAAAGCGACCTGTTCCTGCTCAAGCTGGCCCTGACGACGAGCCTGAGGACTTAGACGATGAGACGCCGGTAACTGTCGAAGATGTAGCCGAAGCTGCTATCGAAGCCGAGGACTCCGACGTAAAGCGAGCTGCTAACCGCGTGGAAACAGTTCTTACTCGGATGGAGAAACTGTTCATCGACCAAGATCCGCTGCTGAATCAGCAAGCCCAAATACCCGTGATTTACTGGCTTGTCAGAAACATCGAACCTAGTCAGCTGCGATTGGTTCGGCCTTTCCTGAATGAGTTCGAGAAAGAGCGTGCAGCAAACCGCGCTATACCCGCAGGAGACCCCAATCGAGATGCTTTCCTGTTAGACTTCGAGCTCATGTCTCGAACCAGCAACGACCAAGCAAGCATTGGCGGGCGTTACCGAATCATGCGGCAGCGGTTCGAGCAGTTTGCTTCGGCAGCGCTCTCAGCGACGAATTAGAAGTAACGGGATCCGTTTATGCCGGGAGTCGAATACTAACGACAGCTTCCAATGATGAGTTGGCTCAAGCCCGATTTGCCCGCTCACCTGCGTCGTCAGCCTGCGAGGGTGGGGAGAAACTGACAGGGAAGTGATCTCTCCTGAAAGTTTGAAGGACTGCCAACGGAAGAGATTCTCATCTGCTGCAGGGCTCCCTCAGGACGTCATAAGGAAGGTGGCGAACATCGGTCAACACAGAACCGTCGGATAGACCTGGTACCGCGATCGATGAATCGATTGTGAAGTTGCGACGCGGTCGAAGCTGCTCATGCCATGGGGTCAACAGGCACAACGTTTCCTCCCTTGCGATTTGGACCAGCGCTATAATATCGAGTCAAAAATCGTGCCGTGCCATCCAACCCTGGAAAAAGCATTCTTTCGCTAACGTTATCTTGATCCAGCTTGTCACGTAACTCCCACTTAATCGCGGCCGGAATTATAATCCGTTTCACGAGGTCTTTGTTCTCGGGATCCAATATATACTTTTTAAGATCAAGCGTGGGGCCGGGCATAAGCGACAAAACCGCCCCTTGATTAACAATTCGGCTGTCGAGGGATGGCGGCTCGAAGAACAGCACAAAATCTCTTTCCCGTTCAACCTCGTCGAAGCCTGAGAGTGATTTATATTGCTCCAGCATTTCAACCGAAAAGACAAATGCGTCTTCCGCTGCCAAGACTGCATGAAGATTTTCCGGCAGCACACGCCGCGCATTCGCAACATCTAGGCACCATATCGCACCATCAACATCGAAATGATTTTCGTTAGATAATGCGAAATGTGCAGCAACACGCGGGGCTGTCGTCCAATCTAACACCCTCGTTGGCAGCCCGTGATGCTGAGCGAGCGCCAAACGGTACAGCAGGGCATCGGAAGCAACTTCACCCGGCCCAGCATACTTGAGAAAGTTGCGAAGAAGCGGTCCTTCAATAGCCGCCGCATGCGATCCCATGCGTTGTAAGCTGGTTTCCAGACCCCAACTCTTGTTTCCAACGCCGCGGAAGACGAAGTTTGATCGGTAACGATTGTGCTTGGTCAATGCGATGTCGTACAGCATTTCCTGAAATTCAATAAAATCTCTGGGTACTAAATCGATATCCATCAATTCCCTCATCACAGGTGTAGGCTTTTAAACTGCGAAGCTACGCAAGCCGCGCATGCAGTCCTATGGCATCTGTCATCCGCGCATTTTTGCTACGCAACTGACTGCGACAGGCCCTCTTCGATTAAAGCGAAACCTCATGTCTACGATCTGTCCGACCTCGATATCGTCCACTTCCGCTTCATCGAATGCACCTCGTGGCGCGAAAATAACCGCTGGATATGAACCCGACCGTATAAAGAAGTAGCCATCCCTCCGGGTATCGACCGATCCCGTGTACGTTGGAAGCGATGCGGTGATAATGTTGTCGGTCTTCTGAGCAAACTTCCGGAAGTTCGGTGGTGCTTTTCCAGAAATCAGTTGGAATAACTTATCTGCGCCGTCAACTTCGCCGATCGAAAAAAGATACTGTGCAAGAAGGTGCCGCTCCTCGAAATTCTGATCATCCAGCGTAAAGCTGCTATTAAGGTGCCGAAGGATATCGCTTTTATTGCTTCCATCGTATTTCAGCAGATGCTGCGCAAGGGCGAAATGAACATCCTTGTTATCTGGTTCGCGGCTCAAAGCTTCAGTTAGCACCTGGAATTCCTTGTCCGGATTTCCAGCTGCGGCATGCAGCTTGCCGAGCCTGATGGCAGTGCCCATTCCGCGAGGCATTTTTCTCCATGCGCGCTGAAGCGCTGCGAGAGCCTTGTCCTTGTCTTTGAGGTCGGTCCAAAGCCATGACTCAATCTCCGACATCTCCGCGTCTTCAGGAAAATCTTGTTGCGCACGAAGCAAGAAATCCTGCGCGTCACGAAGCTTTTCAGCGAAGAGCCGGTCAGAAGCAGTATCCTCACTCTCTATGAGGGACTCTCCCATCTCTGTAACTTCGTCGACCAACAGCTTGCACCGGCTCGAAGTTGCAAACCTGTCGCTATTAGGCATTTTAGACAAAAATTGACGCGCCTGGCGCCGTAGCTGCTCCTTCATCACATCAGACGTCTCGCGTTTAGCGCGTTTCCTTGCGATTTCCGCCCTAGTATGAGTGAAGGTCGTGTTCTTTGGTTCCCCGTTCGAGGCAATCTCCGCGAGCTCTTCAGCTTTCAGAATATCACCCTGCCAGTGGGTAGATTCGAAGATGGCCCACTGTTGATACAGATAATGTTGAGCCGGTGCCACGGAAGTGGCCGCTTCATACACTTCCCTAACCGGGTCAACTCCCGAAAAATTATCAGCAAGCGTCCGCCCTTTGGTAATTGCGTCAAGCGCCCGACTATCCGACATGTAGCCGACATCTAGACCATGAATCAGGCGTACAAATTGCTTCGCTTTAAGCTCGTCGGTCGAACATACTTGGCGAAATACGAGTTCGGCGACACGTGAATGCCGAGTTTTGTAGGTTCGATCGCCGCTATAATTGTCTATACCTGTGGCAATCATATCTGCTAGCGGATGGAAGAACTTGGCTTGGTACTCGTCGAACGCGATACCACAAACTCGCGATATCGTCCCTGCTCGGACAGGAACCGCGAATTGATTCATGGAGGCAATATCTAAATAGAGCTGGCGCGCCTGTTCAGGCATGACGCGCTCATATTCATCAAGCACGATCTTTTCGAACGGTATACCCTTCGTAAGAACGTGCAGTGCCACGAGAAGCTGCCGGTCCGCATACTCCGGCTTCATGAATGCCGCAACCTGTTCTTCCCGGGGCCTGGCCGCCAGTTCTCCAAGACAATTGTGCCTCTTCAACAGATCGATCAGATTCTCTGCTTCTGAAGGCACAAGATTCTTCATTCGCAGAAATTCCGGTACAATGATGTCACTGATCGGGGTGCAATAGGTCGCCCAGTCTGCCTCCCGCTCTGCCCCGATAATCACGACTGGGACTTGCCGAGTTTTCATCGCCTTGATGAAGGGAATCAGCTTTTCCACGTGCAACGCGATTTGATCCACGAATAGGTAGATGGGGCGCTGGGTAAGATCCCAGATCTCAAGGAAAACATCTGCCCGCAGATGACCCGTGTCTTCCAACCATAATACGAGCTCGTTCGAAGCCGTCGCTGCTTCGAACGCCGTTCGCTTCAGTACAATTGTTTTGCCGGCTCCGGCAGGACCTCTTATGCAGAACAGAGAGGGCCCTTTCGGAGCCTCGTTTTCAAGCAGCACCTTAAAAAGTAGGTCATCCGTCATCTTCCGGCGGGCGTCTAAGCGTTGAACGACGCAGCCCCACCCGGTGTCGTAGCCCGAGTAAAACTGTCTCGGAATCTGTTCGAGGTGCGGCATCGACGCATGTACGAGGGTGAGGTCTTTCTTAAACGATCCTCGTAACTGATCTGATTCTTCGGGTGATCCCAGATAGAATTTTCGCAAAGGAAAGTCGGCCGCTTTGTGCGACGTTGGCAGAAAGCGCATTAGCGGTGGGATGCTATCCGACAACGCCTTCATGAACTGACCAAATTTAATAGGAAATACATCCACGTTTTTGGATGCCCAGAATGTGATGTCCTCGACTTCAGCGTCAGGGTCTACAATATACCAGCGCGGCCGCGTTTTCGGCGCAACGCGATTGATGAGATCGCGGATATGACTATCAGCGAGGCTGTATCCAATGAAAATGATGGGACATTCGCTGGCCAGGTCTTTTAACCGGTCGAACAATCTCGTCCGGTTTTGAGAGTACTTCCCATAAGAATCCCACGCCAGAACAAGCGGCACATCGGCGTCGAGGCGGTGATTTAGGCACCCGTGCAGTTTCAAGTACTGCAGCGGGTTTAGTGCCTCCGCCATTCGCTGTTCAACAGGTTCATCGTCTTTTACAAACGGAATCAGAGATTGTCTGCGGCGCTTTGTGTCAGCATATGCGTCTTCAACGAAGGTATCGTAGTTCGTCGTCGCTATCGTACGCCAGCTAAAATCAGTCAGCATTCGATGAGCGTCGGAGGTTTGAAATGCCTCAAGCGTCCGGTTCACAAAATCGAAAACTTGGCTTGTCCCGCCAGCAGTATCAATTGCCATTTCCGCAATCGTCATAAGCGATCTTTTGTCCATCGGCTTACCGAAGAACTTGGTAGCCAGCATGGTCTTTAGTTCATCTCCATTCGGAGGTCGCTTACCTTCTGAGTTAACGCACTCTTTGGACGCGCCCGATCCTAAAAAGAGGATTACCCGGCCACTCTTCACCGCATCGACTAGTGTGAACGGCAGTTCAATTGCTGCCGCATTTTTCTTTGCATTGTCCATCATCCCCTCCCGTTTTCAACCAATGATGGCATGGTTTTCAGGAGCTTCCAAGCACTACACCTGCGAGAATGTGGCTGCCAGCGGCTCCAAATTTCCTTCTCCCGTAAACTCCGGGTATGCGACCTCAAGATACACCCCAGGCCCGAAACCTCCCCCTCCCGGTCATCTCGCGAAGGCCTAGTTCCAAAATCATCCGCCGCGCCGCCTGCGGCGTCATTTCCAGCGTCTTAGCCACCATCCCGGCCGACACCAATGGCTTTGCCATGACGAGCTCGACCAGCTCCGGCAGCTTTGACGACGTCCGCCGCCCTTCCAGCTTTCGTTCGAACATCGTTTTCGCCAACGTCAGCCGGTCGTGTTCCTTCAGGCCGATATCGGCGGCCGCCAAAAGCCCGTGGGCGATGGCGAGCAAACGCGTCTCCCGATCGCGATGCCGGCGCCGATCGACGGGAATGGTTTTGAGGCCAAGGTTGATGGCGGCGAGATGGGCGCCGGTGGTGATGCCGGCCTGGCGCAAGACCGACGCGGCCAACAGTCGGCCGAGCCAGGGCGCGTGCTGCAGCACGGACAAAAAATTCCAGGCATCCAGGGCGATGATCGCCTGCAGCACCGCCGGCAGGTTTTCGGCCTGGCGCAGCACGCCGCGCCATTCGTCGAGCCGGGCATCCTCGTCCCAGTCGAGATCATAGACCAGCGGATCGGCCGGAGCCCGGCCGGGCTTTTTGGCTCGTTCAATCGCAGCGTCAGAGCGCGCGAGCAGCGCATCGATAGCGGCATAGTCGACGCCGGGGAGATCTTGGGCGTCGTCGGTGTCATCCCCCTCCCCTTCCGGATCGATTGTGACCGCACGCCCGACGGCACCGATCGTCTGTGCCTCTTCCGTGTCAGCCGTCGTGATCTCCGCGGTTTTCGGCAGCGTCCTCACGCCGTCGGCTGACAGCGCCCAATCCGGGGATTGGCCAGAAATCCGCCGGCGTGTGCGCAGAACATCGCGGGCGATTGTCAGTTCGTGGGTGGGGGTGCGGGTGTCGCGGTTGGCGTCGTGGAGGACAAGGTCCTCGAGATGGACGAGCTCGCCGTCGATCCACAGCGAAGCGCAGGCATCGGCGAAATTTTGGCGCTCGAGGAAGCCGGATCCGACCGGGGAGCGTGCGATGCGCTCGTCGAGACGCGTCAGAGCGACACCGGCGTCGAAAGCCGGCCGCATCAACGCTGTCGTGCTGATTTTTGAAAGATCGTAAGCCATTGAAATCATGGTAAATGATTTGCTAAAGGAACTCTATATGAATATTGCGGTTCGCCACATGGTATGATTGGCGGATGGCGTTATAACCATCGATAATGACCGGTTATCGATGGTAGTTGATCTGGAGTCGCAAATCAGCGAAAGTCGGGGCAAATCTCGGTCTCAAAGGCCGCTGAAATCGCCAGATTCGGGGAGCCGATGGCCAAGACTGTAAAACCGCCGAACGCGGTCGAGCGCCGCGCCGAAGAACTCGATACCATCGCCGCGGTGTTGCCGATCGAGCGCCGCGATGAGCTCGCCGAGCTGCTGAGCGACCACGACGTCGAGACGCTGCGCCATCTCGTCAACCAGGGCATGGGCGACAACACGCTGCGCGCCATCACTTCGGATCTCGCTTATCTCGAAGCCTGGGGGCTGGCAGCGACCGGCAGCCCGCTGCCCTGGCCGGCGCCGGAGGCGCTGCTGCTGAAGTTCGTCGCGCATCATTTGTGGGACCCACAGCGCAGGCAAGAGGATCCGGATCATGGCATGCCGGCCGCAGTCGCGGACAATTTGCGCGGCCAAGGCTTTCTCAAGGCCGCGGGCCCGCACGCGCCAGCAACCGTGCGCCGGCGGCTGGCGAGCTGGTCGACCTTGACCCACTGGCGTGGGCTTGATGGCGCCTTCACCTCCCCTCCCCTGAAGGCGGCCATTCGCCTGGCGGTGCGCGCCGCACCGCGTCTGCGGCGCCGCAAAAGCGCCAAGGCGGTCACCGGTGATGTGCTCTCCAAACTGCTCGCGACCTGCGAGAGCGACAGTCTGCGCGATCGGCGCGACCGGGCGATCCTGATGGTCGCGTTTGCCTCCGGCGGCCGCCGGCGCAGCGAGATCGCGAGCCTGCGCCGTGAGCAGCTGACGGACGAGCCGCCGGTCAAAGTGCCCGACGGCCCTCCCCTCCCCTCTCTGGCTATTCATCTCGGCCGCACCAAGACGTCCAATGGCGAGCAGGACGAGCTCGTCTATCTGACCGGCCGGCCGGTGGAGGCGCTCAATGCCTGGCTGGCGGCCGCCAAGATCGACAAGGGCAGCGTGTTTCGGGGGATCGGGCGCTGGGGCACGGTTTCGAAGCGGGCGCTCGACCCGCAGTCGGTCAATGCGATCCTGAAGCAGCGGGCGGCGATGGCGGGGTTGGAACCTGGGGAGTTTTCGGCGCATGGGCTGCGGTCCGGCTACCTCACCGAAGCCGCCAACCGCGGCATTCCCCTCCCCGAGGCGATGGAGCAGTCACGCCACCGATCTGTGCAACAGGCGTCAAGCTATTACAACGACGCGACACGGCGCAGTGGCCGAGCGGCCCGTATGCTTTAACCCGCGCGAGCGATGGAACAACGCGCTCAAAAGCGGGATAATAGAGGGTGTCACCTTACGGCTGCGCTCGCATTCTCCCGGAAAACGAGCATCACAATTGCGCTAATGAAAGCTAATCCACTCCAACGGCTTAAAAATCCCATGGATTGAGCAGGCCGAGACCTGTCGTTTCGAAATCCTTGATATTTCGCGTTGCCAAGCGTCCGCCGTTCACGCGCGCTATCGCAGCGATCATTGCATCGGGTGCTGACATCGTGTGCCCCTGACGAGCCGCCTGCCCCATGATTTCACCATAAGCAAGCGCGGCTTCTTCTGTGAGACCGAACATCCGATCGGCAAACCGACGACGCCATTCCGTCAGCCCCTGTTGCAAACGCTCTGCCCGCTGATCCGGCCTGACCTTTTGAATGCCGAAAGCCATCTCGGCGATTGTCACAGTGGGCAGTGCCAATTCCGCGTCGAACCGAACCAGCCAAGCCATGACGGCCTCGTTAGGATCCTTCCGCAATGTCTCCGAGACGACGTTCGTGTCGAGAAATATCAAAGCTCGATGCCCTCGTGAGGACGACGGCTTTCACGGACGATGGAATCCAAGTCGATATCTGTGGCACCTTGCATATTGACGCGCCGGTAAAAACTTGCCGCTGGTTCGCGACCCGCCTCGCGTGTCTCGTAGGCTTCAAGCGCACGTTCCACCACCTCAGCAATCGAACGATTTTCACGGCGAGCTAGTCGGTAAGCAAGATCCCTTGCCTTGGAGCTTCGGACAGAAAGTTGTGGTGCGGCCATCGCAGTCTCCTTTAAAGGAAATATAGGCTTAGAGTGACCTGCCATCAAGATGGCAGGTGCCGGCTTGCCATCGCATATCTCGTCTGGTTGGGCGGGGGTCTACGCGCTATGCACTGGGCTTGCCCGTGACACCTACCAGTAAAGCCGATTTCCCACGACTCAAGAGAAACGGCGGCATGTCGCTGATGCACGGGCTGCATAGCGCTCAGTATGATGGCAAATGTGTGCCAAAGATTATTGTGGCCGTTGCTGTCGGACCAGGAAGCGCGTACGCACGACTTAACGCGCGGCGGCATTTTCCCAGATAACTATGAAGAATTCCTGAAAGGAACCTCACGGGAGCTGAAATGGTCACGATCGAAAGCCGAAACGATTTCGCGCAGTGGGCGATAGAGCGGGCTCGGGCAATCGACGCGGTGCGACATTCAAAGCAAGGCACGCCTACAATCATCGCGCGAGTGAGATCGATGAACTGTGTTTCGCCTTGACCGGAATCGAACCGGTGATCTGCCCTCAGACTTTGTTGAGTCAGTGAAACTGGGCGACGGCGGCTCCGAGGGAATTCCCCGAAGATCTCCACTGCTCATAACGTATGCAGGCACCCTCGACAGGAGCGATGCGCCGGCGCTTAAATGGCTCATGACACCCATAAAGCCGTAGCAATCCCATCAACCACGAATGCGATCTCGCGGTAAAATGAAACCCGGCATATCATCCCGCAGTGGTTGCAGGCGATGGAAACCGCGCGTCATGTCGGAGAGGAGCTGGCGCTCCTGGGCTGTTCTGGTTCAGGTATGGAAATGACGATGGCAGTCATTAAGCTGGAATCCGCGCCGCCGGCTGAATTCCTGGAGCGGCTGATCCGCTGGCCACACACTCAGGCGTCATGACCACTCCCCATGAGGTGCGGTCCAAAAATGCTATCTATTGCTATAAATGGACATCAAACGCATACTGCCCATCAAGGAAAGGGTTACGCTCATGGCAAATGTCGCACTTGGAAGCCACTTCGAAGAGTTCGTGCAGAAGCAGCTGGATTCCGGCCGTTACAACAATGCCAGCGAGGTTGTCCGCGCCGGCCTGCGTATGCTGGAAGACCACGAGGCTGCTCGCGAACGCTGGTTGAATGACGAGATCCCGAAGCGATACGACGATCTGATCAACAATTCTGGCATGGGTGTCCCCGCAGACGCCGTGCGCGCCCGCTTTGAGGCCAAACGTCGAAGCGTAAGCGCCAAATAGGCATGACCTATCGCATCACTTACCACCCCGAGGCGGAAGCTGAGCTTGACCGGCTCTATGCTGATATCGTGGCTGAAGCGGGGGATCGCATCGCCGGTGACTACGTTGTGAGCGCGACGAACAGCCCGCCTTTCCTTTTGTGATTGAGGCCGCGAGATAAGCTCCTTCATCGATAGGAGCGGAACAGGATGGTTGGAGATCGCGCTGATGCCATGCTTGAAGTCATGGATGAAGGCATGCATGAAGCCAGGCACGAGGGAAAGTATCGTCGGATCGAGGTGATCACCGGTCGGCGCCAGCGGCGGAATTGGACTGACGAGGAGAAGGCGCGGATCCTTGCGGAAAGCGCGGAACCTGACGTGAACATCTCGGCCGTAGCCCGGCGCTGGGGCGTCAATCGCGGCTTGCTGAACGTCTGGCGTCGGGAAGCTGGGCTCTCGTGGCTCTGCCAAGACCTGCGCGCGGCAGGCGATGTTCGTACCGGTGACGGTGGTTGGCGATCGAACGTCTCGCGAGAGCTCGCCGTCGGATGTCGCCCACTTCGCCGCGGGTCGGATTGAGATCGAGAGTGCTGGCGCGCGCATGACGGTTATCGGCTCGGTAGCGCCTGAGTTGGCACAAGCGATGGTGGCGGCGTTGCGAGGGCGCCGGTGATTGGAGTTTCGCCAAATGGCGTGAAGATCATGGTGGCGACACAGCCTGTCGACTTCCGGCGCGGCATGAATGGCCTGGTGGCCCTGGTGGCGTCAGCGCTTTCGGCCGATCCCTACTGTGGTGACGTGTTTGTGTTCCAATGGCGCGATGCAGATGAGTACCCAGGAGTTCTCGCTTTTGCTGGCCGGTATTGACTGGACACGCGTCAAACGAAACGCCGTGAAGCGGCCGACGAAAGTAGGCTGATCCTATTGGATTTGCTTGAAGATCGACCCTGTGTGGTAGGGTCTGTCATGCCGCTTCGACCCGACCCCTTGCCCCAGGATGCCGCGCAATTGACCCGGATCATTCTCTCGCTCGACGAAGAGAATGCCGATCTCAAGGCGCGCGTTGCCTTCCTGGAGCAACAGCTCTTCGGACCGAAGTCGGAGAAAACGACAACGATCGACCCGGCGCAGGTCACGCTCGACCTTGGTAATCTCAGCGACCGTCCCGAGGCGGCCAATGACGATGTTGCACCCGCTGAGGGGCCAACGCCGGCGCGACGGGCGCCGTCGCGCAATATCGGCCGTTTGCCCAAGCACCTTCCGCGGTATGAAGAGATCATCGAGCCGCAGAGTAAGACTTGCCCGTGCTGCTCATTCGAACTGCATTGCATCGGCACTGACGTCAGCGAGGCGCTCGACATCGTGCCGGCGATTGTCCGGGTCAAACGAACGATCCGGCCGCGCTATGCATGCCGGGCCTGCGAAAACGGTGTTGTGCAAGCGCCCGCGCCGGCACGCGTGATGGATGGCGGCATGGTGACCACGGCCTTTGCAGCCCATGTCGCCGTCTCGAAGTTCGCCTGGCACTTGCCGCTGCATCGCCAGGCGCAGATGCTGGCCTCCTGCGGCGTGATCATCGATCGAGGCACTCTCGGGGGCTGGGTGACGCGGGTCGCCTGGTGGCTTGAGCTTCTCTATGACGCGCTGCTTGCCTTCATCCGCTCCCAGCCAAGGGTATTCTGTGACGAGACGCCGCTCCCGCGGCTTGATCCGGGGCGTAAGCGAACCAAGGTCTGCCAACTTTGGGCGCAGGCGGTCGACGATCGGCCATGGAATGGTCCGGCGCCGCCGGCAGTTGCCTATATCTTTGCCGAAAGCCGCAGCGCTCGCGAGGTCGAGGGGCAATTATCGTCGTTTGCCGGCGTGCTTCAGGTCGACGGGTACCAAGCCTATAAGACCATGGCTAAGCGCCGGGGGAAGAGCAATGTCGCCCCGATGCGGCTGGCCTTCTGCCTTGCCCATGCCCGGCGCAAGTTCGTCGATGTCGTCAAGCTCACCGGCTCCTCGGAGGCGCTGTCGATCCTGGCCAGGATTGCCGAGGTCTATCGCATCGAGGCGAAGTTGCGCGGCGAAAGTGCCGATACCCGGCGCGTGCTGAATGCATGGCTCGAGGTCGCCAGGATCGACAAGGGATCAATATTCCGGGCGATCGATCGCTGGGGCAATGTTTCGAGCCGTCCGCTCGATCCGAAGGCCGTCACGATATCGTCAAGGAGCGCGCCAGGCTGGCAGGTCTGGAGCCGGGGGATTATTCGGCGCACGGACTGCGGTCGGGGTATCTGACCGAGACCGCCAACCGCGGCATTCCGCTGCCCGAGGCGATGGAGCAGTCCGTCATCGGTCGGTTCAGCAGGCGTCGAGCTACTACAACGATGCCACGCGCAGAAGTGGCCGCGCTGCGCGGATATTATGACACCCTTCTGGGACGGCGTCACGGCTCGAGGGCATTAACTTGCTGTCTCTTGTCCGCACTGAACCTTCAATTTTGCATTTCTGAGGCTGAACTTCATGATTGCAAGGACGATTGGGAGGCGGCGTTGACGACCGGCCTTTGCGTTGGCACGCGGTCGTACTCTCGATAGAGAAGATGGGAGGAGCCGCCCTGCTGGGGACGATCAGGCGTGACGTACCAACCGAATTCGGTCAACCCGGCGAACGCCTGCCATGCAAGGTCGCTGACGCCTGTTCGCCAGCGCATTTCCGCCACAGAAAGCCGCTGGCGCATGCTTGGCGCAAGACGGGTGTGCGGATGCTAATCATCGATGAGTTCCATGCCGTGCTGACCAGCACCTATTGGCAGCAACGGGGGTTCCTCAACTCAATCCGCTTTCCAGCGAATGATCTGGAAGCTTCGATGATTTAAGCCGCCAACCATTGCAGCGTCCCTGGCTGACAAAGGCACGAACACTTCGTCCTTGGCGCCATCACGACGCGAGCCTTCGGATCTGGTTGAAATCCTCTCGAAAACGCGTCAGTTCCTCCTCTCTCCTGACCTGATCAGGGATCCGTAAGAGGTAGGACGGATGGACGGTCACGAACAATGTTCGAGTTTCATCCATGCCGATTGGACGGCTGCGTACAGCCTCTAGGCTGTCCTTGCGATTCGTCAGGGAAAACAACGCCGTCGCCCCCATGGCAACCACTAATCTGGGCTTTACCAGATCGATCTCGCGTGTCAGCCACCACCTGCATTGCTCCACCTCCCCCACATTTGGACGTTGGTGGATACGACGTTTGCCCCTCGACTCATACTTGAAATGTTTCACCGCATTGGTGATAAGTGCGCGTCTGTCCAGGCCAGCAAGCGAAAGAGCCCCGTCGAACAGGCGGCCGGCCGGTCCTACGAACGGCCGTCCTGTCAGATCTTCCTGATCGCCTGGTTGCTCACCAACGATCATCACACGTGAATCTACAGGCCCTTCGCCGAAGACGGTCTGTGTTGCCCGACAATAGAGATCACATCGATTGCAGCGTCGTGCCTCCTGACGAAGAGCATCAATTGTGCCCGCTTCGGCCGCCGGCGCTGCCGGCACACGCGCAGCAGCTTCCTGCAGCCGATGATGAAAAGGGAGCGGTTCGCTGGCTTGTCGCCTACCCATATCGATCAGCTTGGCCTGCGCACCTGCAATCAGACTTGGAATGAGTTCGGCCTCGGGGAGGTTCTTCCAATACTTTTTCGGCATCTCCGTCATCATCATCTTCACCTTCAACCGCGCGGGGTTGAAAATGGAAGCGTAATAAGTGCGCCAGAGGTCGTCGGTCTCATCGCTTATGTCAGGCTTTTGCGCCGGCTCGGTCGAGGTCAGCAGCGTTTGTCCGTCCCACGAGGCCGATCCACGCGGCGTCGCAATAATCCAGTCCATATCATTGAACCGACGCTGGAAAAATGGTGCCACCCGCGCGACGATGAAATGATCGGGCTCAAACCAGGCGAGAAAGCGCCGCCGGCCGGCAACGCCTACAGAAAGTGGCATTTCCTTAAACCGCACGAAGGCTGTCATCTTGTGATAGTCGCGACCCACGGATTTTTGCATCCGGTGCGCCAACGCGACCTCGGCATCCGTTTTGTCATCGAGAAGGTGCCGTTCCTGCTTCAACCGAAAGAGAAGTCGATATAGCAAAGCAAATCGGCCCGGATCGGAATGGCATAGGACAGCTTCGGCGAGCCGAATAAAGGCAGGCGGAACTGACATCTGAGCGCTACTGCTCGCCGGCACTGTTAGACGCGTGACACCATCTGTCGGTATTTCTGACCCGGCGAAAAACAGTCCCTCATCCTCGCCTTTTAGTCGCCAGTCAATCGCATTCGGGTCAATTCCCGCCAGCACTAAACGTCTTGCCGCGTCCCGCCATTCGGACAGATCACCACGGCCTTCCAGAAAGCAGATTTGCATCATAATAACGACAGTTGTTCAGGCTTCGGCATGAACACGGATCGCAGATCTTCCCGATCTATCAAGCGATGCGGCGTCCATCCTTCTGCTGTGATGAACGTCCGCACCTTTTTCAAAGACACACCTAGCCGCCCGACATCCTCGAGCCGCAACCGCTTGAGGCGGCGTGTAGAGAGGATGGATGTGACAATCCTCGTGCCAAAGCCAGGCACCCGCAGGAGCGTCTTCTTGTCGGCGCGGTCTATGTCGACTGGGAACTGATCGCGATGGCCGAGCGCCCAAGCCAGTTTTGGATCGAGATCGAGCATGCCGTCCGGCCTTGCGGAAGTGATCTCTGCAATGTCGAACCCGTAGAAACGATAAAGCCAGTCTGCCTGGTACAGTCGATGCTCCCGCATTAGCGGCGGCTTGATCAGTGGAAGATTTTTTGACGAATCCGGGATAGGGCTGAAGGCGGAATAATAAACTCTCTTCAGGTTGTAGCTGCCGTAGAGCCGCGCACTGGTGCCAAGGATTGTGGCATCGTCGGCAGCGTCGGCGCCAACGATCATTTGCGTGCTTTGCCCGGCGGGCGCGAACTTCCTTCGCCGCTTGGTCTGTAGCGTCGGCTCGGCCATCTCTTCGATCTTCAGGCGCAATTGCCCATCGACTGACGAATGTTGTCCGGTCGTTTTTCCGGGGCGAACTTCCCTATTCCGGCGTCCGTCGGCAATTCGATATTGATCGAAAGACGATCAGCGTAAAGCCAGCCTCCTCGATCAACTGCGGCGACGCCTCAGGAATGGATTTGAGATGAATGTAGCCGCGGAAATTGTGCGTCGTGCGCAGTTCACGGGCGATGCGAACCATCTCTTCCATTGTGTGATCGGAAGAGCGGATAATGCCGGAGGAGAGAAAGAGACCCTCGATGTAATTGCGACGGTAGAATTCAAGCGTCAGCCAGATGACTTCGTCGACCGCAAAGCGTGCCCGCTCGACATTGCTCGAGGAGCGATTGATGCAATACGCACAGTCGTAGATGCAGAAGTTCGTCATCAGGATTTTAAGGAGAGAAATACATCGCCCATCTGGTGCATAGGCGTGGCAGATTCCGGAGCCCTCAGTTGATCCCAGGCCGCCGGCGCTCGCCGAATTGCGCTTTGTCGTTCCGCTGGAGGCGCAAGACGCGTCATACTTTGCGGCGTCCGACAGGATGGCGAGACGTTCTTTGAGCGACTTTTTCATCCAATGTTCACTAAATGTTCCAAGCGTAATTGTCAATATTGGTGCAGTCTACGATCTTAGGCGCTGTGATTTGCTCTTTCCGGCCTTGCCCTCGGTTTTTCCTTGGCTGGTCGATCGCTAACCCTATCGCCTTTGCTCAGGCCATTTCCCTGCCGTGCATCTCCCTCAGAAAAGAAAAAGGCTGCGCTCGCCTCATCGGCATAGTTGGGTTGCTGTTCGCTGCTTCGGGACATTCCCGGAAGGTCTCACAGATGAATATGCTTATCCGCGAGATCGACAGCAGAACGGGATGATGCTGACCACGGACGGAGTGGGTTGGCCCGCTTGATGCGGCTGTCGCCGATCACGCAGCCGAGCTGTTCATCTGGCTTTGCCCTGACAACGACAGCTCCGATGTTGCGGCTTTTGCCGGTCAGCGCCTTTTGCACGTCTCCAACAGCAGATCGGCTGCTGGGAAACACAAGGGGCGTCCCGCGTCGCAATGTCGAAGAGATCAAAAATCCCGCGGATTGACGAGGTCGAGACCTGTCGTCCCGAGATCGCTAAGATTGCGCGTGGCCAGGCGTGCGCCATTCACGCGCGCTATTGCGCGAAGCCATCCGCGGCGGGGCTTGTTGACGCCACGGATCCAATGGTAAAGCAGGTTTACGAACATTGCAGTCAGCCTTGGGGGCGTTTTGAATACGATTTGGCCGAAGCCGTTGGAGACCCCGGTACTGACGGACAGCGCGCGAGCGGTGTTAAAGACGATTGCGGCTGGCGGGCCCGCGACCAGACCGCAGCTAAGCGCTGCGCTGGCGTTTTCCAAACCAACGATGTCAGCGGCGGTCAGTGAACTCGAACGCCTCGGACTTCTTGCTCCGGCGGGCATCAACCGTGGGTCGGTAGGTCGTTCCTCCGTCACGTACGGTTTGGGCCAGAAGGCCGGATATGTAATTGGCATCGATTGCGGAACCACACATATCAGCGGCGTTCTGCAGGGACTGGATGGCGCGCTGCATGTGACACTGGAACACTTGTTTCCTGATGCTGCAGGGGGTGATCGGTTTCGTATGCTCGAGAGCATGGTTGCCGAGCTGCTTGACGGGCTGAGCGCACCGGCAGCGCCCCTACGCGCGATAGTAATCGCTCTTCCAAATATCATCTCCCAGTCTCTCGAGAGAATGGCTGACCGTGACGCGCTCTTTTCGGTGCTGTCGCGCCTCGACAGGCAATATGGTGCCGCCTTGTTGCTTGAGAACAACGTCAATTGTGCGGCTCTTGCCGAGTATCACGAGGGGGCTGCCAAAGATCATTCCTTCGCGATCTACATGCAGATTGGCGTGAAGACTGGCTTGGGGATTGTTCTCGATGGAAAGGTGTTTCGCGGCTTCAAAGGCGGCGCCGGCGAGATTGGGCATCTTCCATTTCCCTGGTCGGAAAAAGAGCAGCCCGCATGGCAGCATGTCGAAACCTATATGGGATCGGCCGCGTTGCTGGAACGGGCAGCAGCCAATTGGCCGGCTGAGGAAGGACCGGCCCCGACGAGCGCCAGCGAACTGTTTGCGAGAGCCGAACGATCGCCTGCAGCCGTAAAAGTCGTCGAGCAGCATGCACGCGATATCGGCAACCTTGCTGCCGCATGCGTGAGCGTGCTGGATCCGGAACTGATTATTCTGGGCGGCGGCGTCGGCCAAAGCCCTAGACTGCTACCGGGTGTTAGGAGCGTCGTGGAACGGCTGTGTTGGCCAGTGCGTGTCGTAAATGGCGAACTGGCGAACCAGGCCACTGTCAGGGGTGCCGTGCGCCTTGCCATCGACTTTGCGATGGCAAGGCTTCTTGGAGTGCAAGGAAAGACGGCTTTTCTCTACGCTTCCGACGTGCAGGGCGCATCATAGCGCGGATCAAACATCCCGCTTTGTATCGGCCTGACGATAGCGAAATTCACAGACTGGCAATCCGGCATCCTCAGATAGCGTCGCGATGAGCAGCTGGGCCGGGATCGATTGGAGGATTGCATCGCCGATCCCTTCCGAGAACGCCGGAACGTGGATAACAACTAGGTTGTCGGAGTCCGCCACGTCAGTGCGCGCGGTGATCAGTACCGAGGGAATGCCAAAACTCGCCAGGTCTCTGGCGAGTTTTACTTCCCGTCCATTACCGAACAATATCACGCCGCTACCTGTGTCATTGGGTTCCATTGGCCCATGCAGGAAGTTCAGGGTGTCCCAGTCTTGGGCGGCTACCCGGGCTGCTTCGCGGATGAGAAGTGCGGTATAACCGGCAGTGCCGAGCGCTACGCCGGCGCCCACGCAATCGATTGCCTTTTTGCCCTTCAAAAGCCTCGCCGCCTTGTCCGCCTGCGCCTGGGTCTGCTCGAGCACGCTTTGCGCCTTGTCGGCGATCAGCGCCCAATCCGCGCCGGACGAGCGACCGGCCCTGTCGGCCAGAAGTGCCGCGCTCAGCAGCGACCCAAGGTAGCTCGTCGTGTTCGGACCACTGTCATTTCCGCTTTCAGTGGCGATCATGTGTTTGACGACGCGTGCGATCGGCGTACCCTCGGCCTTCGCGACACCATAGGTTTCGGCATGTGGCCTAAGCTCCATGGCCCGGGCCGGTTCCTCGCTGCGGCCCGAGGCCGAAAACGCGATATAGGCGCTGCCCGCGTCAATCCCCGCGTCATAGAGATCCGTGCCCGGCAAGGCGAAGGCACGAAGACCCTGCGCGCGCATCTGGGCGGCAGCGGCGACCGCTGCATAAAGGCTCGCACCAATGCCGACCAATACCGCCGGTCCAGCCTTGATCGGTTCGACATCCAGCGCTTCCAACCGCTTGGAAACGGCTTGGAAACACGCCTTTAGAGCGGCGGGCTGAAGTGCAATGGCTTCGCGATAGGGTACCTTGTCTGTCATTTTCATTCCCATGGTTTTAAAGACGGTGGCCGAAGAATGCTCCGGCCACTCACTCTGGAACTGCTGATCTCAATCGAGCTTCATGTAGTCGGCAAAGCGTGCCGCATCGTTGATCGTGACCTTGTCGAGCTTGTTTTCGGCAAGGCCCCATTTTTCGAAAATCTTAGCGTAGCTTCCATCGTCGATCATTGACTGCATGGTCGCGGCGAGCGCGTCACGAAGTTGGCCGTTTTCCTTGCTGACAAGCATTGCCTGATAGCCGACGGCGTACTGGGCACCAGGGACGAGCTCCAGCTTCTTGTTGCCTTCAGGCTGATGCTGGAGGCTGTATGCTGCGACACCTGTCGTATCCATCGACAGGTCAACGCGGCCGCTCTGGAGCGCGATCTTGATCTGGTCGTTCGACGGGAATTGCATGACATTGAGAGGCTTGTCAGCCAGGCACAGTTCCTTCTGCTTGTCGAGAAGCTGCAGTGGGATGGAGCCTTGAACCGCGCCTGCATTCAGGCCGCAAGCGTCCTTCAATTTGTGGACGCCTTTTGGATTGCCTTCAAGAACGATAATACTGGTTCCCTCGAGCATGTAATTGACGACATCAACAATCTTCTCTCGTTCGGCGAAGTCGCCGAAGGCCGACATGCCCATGTCAAAGCGGCCAGCCTGGATGCCGGGTATGATGCTGGCGAACTGCGCAGGAACATCGGTGAATTTTACGCCGAGGCGAGCGCCCATTTCCTCACGCAATTCGCGCTCAAGGCCGATGATCGTCTTGTTGTCTGCACCGTAGAAGTCATAGGGCGGCGTCTGCGGCTCGGTACCGTTCTTGATTTCTCCGGCCGATTTGATCTTCTCCGGGAGCATATCGTGCAGCTTCTGGTCAACACCTGCTGCAGAAACTGTGCCGCTTGCAAGAACCGCAGCCGCAGCGATCATGATCATCGAATTCTTCACAGTCATGTCATTCCCCTTTCTTGATGCACGTGGAGGACGTGCGGCCTTTTTGTTGTGCTGACCGCCCATACGGTCAGTGCATCCGTCGCAAGAACGCCTGGGTTCTTTCCTGTCTTGGATTGTCGAGAATATCGCGCGCGGCGCCCTCCTCGACGACGATACCCTGGTCCATGAACACCACACGGTCGGCAACTTCCCGCGCAAAGGACAGCTCGTGGGTGACGACGATCATCGTCATTCCCTCCGAGGCGAGCTTGCGCATGACGCCGAGCACCTCGCCAACGAGTTCCGGATCGAGGGCTGAAGTCGGCTCATCGAAGAGCATGAGCTTCGGGTTCATCGCGAGAGCCCGGGCGATCGCCACGCGCTGCTGCTGTCCCCCGGACAGTTGATAAGGATAGGCGTGACCTCGACCGTCGAGATCAACCATCTTCAACAGATCACGGGCTCGCGCCAGCGCCTGCTCGCGCGCCTGGCCGCGATTGAGGATTGGCGCCTGGGAAATGTTCGTCAGCACGTCCTGGTGAGCAAAGAGATTGAAGCGCTGGAATACCATGCCGATGTCCCGGCGCTGGACTGCAAGCTCCTTGCCGCTCATCTCATAAAGCGCCCCGCCCCGCTCGTGATAGCCGACGAGTTGGCCATCGACGAGTATGCGGCCGCTCGTCATGCGCTCCAGATGGTTGATGCAGCGTAGAAACGTCGATTTTCCGCTGCCAGAGGGTCCGAGCAGGCAGACGACCTCTCCCTTCTTCACGGACAGATTGATGCCTTTTAGAACCTCGATCGGACCGAAGGACTTATGGACATCGATGGCTTCGATGAGCGGCGAAGCCGGCACGAATGCGTTTGGGCTGGTCATCCATTTCTCCCTTCAGCGCGCATCAGACGGAGCGCGCTGGCCCACAGGTCAGGCACTTGGCGCGTGGATTTTCCGAGGCGGCGCTCGATGGCGTACTGGACGATCGATGCGATGGTCGTCATCACGAGGTACCAGATGCTCGCAACGATCAGCAGTTCGATGATGAGAAAGTTTCGCGCGTATATGTTCTGGGCACGTGTCAAAAGATCCTGCGCCGCAACCACTGAGACGAGCGAAGTTGTCTTGAGCATCGAGATGGTCTGGTTGCCGATCGGTGGGATGATGACGCGCAGCGCTTGTGGAAAGATAATCCGCACCATGGATTGGAACGGCGTATAGCCGAGCGCCTTGGCAGCCTCGTGCTGTCCGCTGTCAACGGCGAGAAGGCCACCGCGAATGATCTCTGCCATGTAGGCGGCCTCATTGAGGCTTAAGGCAAGCAGGGCAGCCACAAAGGCAGTTACGATCGTGTTGGTATCCAGATGGAACCCGGCAATATCGATGCTCGGGATGAAGAGCTGAATGTTGAACCAAAAGATGATCTGAACAAGAAGCGGCGTTCCGCGGAAGAACCAGATGTAAAGACTTGAGAACCCGGATAGCACCGGATTTGACGCAAGCCGCATGGTCGCAAGAATTGCCCCGGCCAAGATGCTGATGATCATCGACATGATGGTGAAGAGGATGGTCAGTCGGATCCCGTCGAGGATCGTTGCGTCGAATATATATTGGGGGATCGCCGACCATGTTATGTGTCGACTGGTGCCGACCATGAAAAGTAGTCCGGCCACGGCAGCAACGAGAAATGCCGCCGCGATCCGCTGTCCCCAGTTGCGCGCCGGTATGATCTTTTGGGAAATCATGCGGCCCTCCAATCGTTTACTGTCAATAATCTGCCGTCCAGATGCGGCATCGGGAGTCGCGATGGGTAGCTGCGCGTTTCAATCGCTCGCGCCAAGGCCAGTGCTCCCAATACGGGCGGCTGAGACAGCAGCGTCAGCCTTGCGCCGGGAACGCGATCGCAAAGGGCTGCGCGAAAGGCCGAAAAGAGACGCGGCTGCCTTGCAACGACGCCCCCGCCCGTAACCACGTCGGCGCTTGGCGCGCCACGCTGGATGAGTTGCTCGCTGAGCGTCGCGAGCGCCACGCCAGCGTCCGTGATGACCTGCTGAGCAAGCTCTGATCCGTCATCGGCCGCTTCGAAAACGATGGGGGCCAATTTGCCGATTCCTGCCGCCGATCCGATCTCTGAAATCGCCCGCCCCAACTCGACCGCCGAAACGATATCGAGCGAACCAAGAAGACGGTGGCCGAGAAGATCCAGCTCCTCCCCACAGTCCAGGGAGCGTCGAACCGCGCGCGCGGCATCGCGCACCAGGCCACTTGCACTCCCCTCGTCTCCCAAGAACCAGCCCCAACCCCCGGCAGCGATCATCGATCGGTTTGCATCGCGCGACACAGCAATCGAGCCTGTTCCGCTGATCACGGAGATACCAGCTTCCTTACCGCATGCCGGCAGCAGGAGCTCGGAATCGTTGAGAACGAGCAGCGTGCCCGAAATACGCGCGGACAGGCGGGTCTGCAGGGCCAGGCGCTCGTCGTCGCTGTCGCAACCATGCGCGCCGATGACAGTCGCCAATGGCGCGACACCGTCTTTCATGATGAAGGCCACGAGGTTGTCGGCTTCTGCTGCGTGGTTGCTTCGGCCCCGCCAGTCGCTCGTTAAAATGACGTGATCACGAATCTCGTGCCCGTCCTCTACAAAACGCAGGTGCGTTTTGGTGCCGCCTATATCAATACCTGCAATCATCGTCCCCACCTATTTGTTAGGCAACTTACCTAATTAATTAATCCGTGCAAGATGGTTTTTGTTGTCGCGATAATTTTTATGGCAGGCCAGGATATCGCTTGAGCCGCGGTCTTCGACCCATGCGTGAGGGATGGCGCGATGTCGTTTTACTTGGGCCGCCGTAGGAACGCCTTCCCAGCAACATCGAACCCGGGCTTCAAAAGTGGCGCGGGCGTAATGCTCGCAATGTCTTCGCAAAGGAAGTGTTCGAGTTCTACCGCGGCTCGGTCGGCTGGGTCCGGCCCGCGGCCAGCGACTATCGCGTTAGTCGATCGCGGTTTGGGGTCGCATCGGAGCCATTATGGGGTTCCAGCGGGCAAGAATGAAGTTACGCAAGCTCACCGTCGGCATTCGGCGTTGCGGGGTCGCAACGTCGCGCTATATTTTTTTGGCAAGAGCCTTTTAGCGGTGATCAATGCCACGACCTCCAAAGAATCATTCCCAGAGTGCCGCTGACGCACGGATAGGTACCAAAGATAGAGTACGTTCGCAGTCCAATACCGGCCACATTAAGGAGCAAGCGCCCGCCTCGGCCCCACCGGAAGAATTCGACGCTTCGGCCGGAGGTGACCACGCGCCGCCGCGCCCTCCCTTCGGTCAAAGCAGACGGGCAGCGCGAAATTTGCTGCGCGCATTGGCCCACGATCTTCTAGCAGGTTCCATCTCGGCACGAACGAGGATCAAATCGGCTGGTTCCTGGTTGATGACGAGGGCAAAGGCATCCATTCGACCGGAAAACAGATCAAGTATCCAAAATAGCGGCAAGTGGCTCGCGACGGCTCTTGATGGCACAGGCAGCCGTATTCGTAATTTCTATAGGAAGACCGTCAAAATTCGCCGGCGCACATCGTTTAACGCGAGTTGGTGGAAAGTCAGTATCGGATCAACTTTCCTTGCCTGCCTTCTGATAGCAGGAGGGGTATTGGTGTGGGCCTTGAAGGATGTTCCGTGGCACGACATTCGCGACGGAACGCTTAAGCCTGTCGTGGTGCTGGAAACCGCTGACGGCGCCCCATTGGTGAGACAGGGTCCTTATCAGGGACCTTATGCGCAATATAGCCAGTTTCCGCCGCGTCTCATCGATGCCGTCCTCTCAATCGAGGATCGGCGGTTCATGGATCACTTCGGCATCGATCCGAAAGGGATCGGAAGAGCGCTCTTGCGCAATGTCGAAGCCGGTTCAGTGGTACAGGGCGGCAGCACAATCACCCAGCAGCTCATCAAGCTGCAGTATCTCGACAGCGATCGGTCAATAAAACGAAAGATACAGGAGGTCGTCATCGCCCTTTGGCTTGAGTGGAAGCTCGGCAAGCACGAAATCCTGACGCGCTATCTCAACAGCGTCTATCTTGGCGCCGGCGCTACCGGCATGCCTGCTGCCGCGCGCATCTACTTCAACAAGGATATCGGCGCCCTGAACCTGCCGGAATCAGCGATGCTGGCCGGATTGCTGCGTGCGCCTAGCCAGTGGAATCCGATCGACAACTTTGAAGGCGCCCGGCAACGCACCTCTGTCGTTGTTGACGCGATGGTAGCCAATGGCAAAATCACTGCTCTCCAGGCTGACGAAGCCAAGGCAAGTTTCGCCAAGCTGCATCCGACGACGCCGACACCGCGCTCCGGAAGCTGGTTTGCGGACTGGGTTGCACCGCAGGCGAGCGAAATCGCTGGCTCCTCGCCGGGTTCGACGACTGTACGCACGACACTTGTTCCGCATCTGCAGCAGATAGCCGAGCGGGTCGTGAAGAAAGCCTTGGAACGAGAAGGAAAGGCCGCCGGAGCATCGCAGGCAGCGTTGATCGCGATGACACCGGACGGCGCGGTGGTTGCCATGGTCGGTGGGCGCGACTACAAGGCAAGCCAATTCAATCGCGCCGTTAGCGCGATGCGGCAGCCGGGCTCCACCTTCAAGCTGTTCGTCTACTACGCGGCACTGAAGGCAGGGTTCGCCTTGTCCGACCGAATTCTGGATGCGCCAATCGACATTGATGGATGGTCGCCGGAAAATTATGGCAGAAGCTATCGCGGCTGGGTAACCCTTGCCGAGGCGTTCGCCCGGTCTCTGAATGCCGCGACGGTGGCGCTTGCCCAGGAGATAGGCCTCGCTAATGTGATTGCCGCCTCACGGGAACTCGGCATCAATGCGCCGCTTGACAACACGCCATCGCTGGCACTTGGCACGTCCGAAGTCAATCTGCTCAATCTCACCAGCGCCTATGCGTCCGTCCGTCTCGGCAGAGCACCCGTCGAACCTTGGGGGATTATCGACTTTCAGGGGGCCGGTCAGGTGAAGAGGTTCCGGGTCGGCTCACAACAGATGCCGAATGTCGATCTCTCGCCCTACCAGTCCGACCTCCTCGTGCTTCTGCGGTTGGTGGTCGAACGCGGCACTGGACGTGAAGCCGACCCGGGCGCCCTTGCGGCCGGCAAAACCGGAACGAGCCAGAACAATCGCGATGCTTGGTTCGTTGGCTTCACAGAGCCACTCGTCGCTGGCGTATGGGTCGGAAATGACGACGACGCTCCAATGAACGGGGTCACCGGCGGCGCTTTGCCAGCACGCATTTGGCGGGACTTTATGCGCGAAGCGTCGGCTGCGGCTGCACAGACCACAACGAGATCGACAGGAGCAGTTGTCGACGGTGAAGCAGCACCGCAGTCCTGTAATATCACTATTTGCTCCCGCAGCTACCGCTCCTTCCGACCGTCGGACTGCACCTATCAGCCTTACTCTGGAGGACGGCGGCTCTGCGAAAAATGATTTCCAAACGCTCTGTCGCCGTTACATGATCAGTAATCATCTACCGTATCCCAGGTGATCAATGGCCGCATCGATTAGACAGCCATGGCTCCACGACAGGACGACAAGACCCATGCCGATTTTGTTCGCAGGCGCGCCACCAAGGCGGCCGCCCACCCTTCTTCTGCTTCTTTTGATTGTATGGATAGCGGCATTCGCGTAAAAGGTATGAGTGCGTAATGACGATGGAACCGCTAGGATGGATGCGATTCACGCCGAAGGCTTTGACGCTGCTTTGACACTGACCGACCACATCGATCCGGTGTCGAGAAGTTCCAGGCGTCCAAGCTGTCGGCAAAGCGCAATGGCGGCAGGATCCTCAAGGTCATTCTCTATGGGTCCTATGCCCGCGGCGATTGGGTGGAAGATCGCGTCAGCGGCTATCGTTCCGACTATGACCTGCTGATCGTCGTCAACAGCAAGGCTTTTGCCGAAGAACACGAACTATGGGAAGACATCGACAACGAGTTGCTGGAATAGCAGCTCAGCCGCCGGATCGAAACGCCGGTTGTTCCGATCGTCCATGATCTTGCCGATGTCAACGATCAGCTCTCCCGTGGCCGGCCGTTCTTCGTCGATGTTGCGAGGGATGGCATCATTCTTTACGAAAAGCCTGGGCATCCCCTCGCTCAGCCGAAGCCGCTGACGCCGGGGGAGCAGCAGGCTGAAGCGAAGAGTTATTTTGATCAGTGGTTTAAACTGTCCGAAGAAGCTTTGATTGGTGCCGAGCTTATGCTTGGCAAAAACATCTGGCGCCATGGGGTATTCATGCTCCACCAGGCAACGGAATGCGCTTACCACTGCCTTCTCCTGACGGTAACGCTCTACAGTCCGAAGTCTCACCGCATCAAGGTGTTGCGCTCCAGAGCAGAGGAAGTAGACAACCGCCTGATCGCGGCCTGGCCCCGTGACAATCGGTTTTCGCGTCGCTGCTTCGAGCTGCTGTCTCGCGCCTACGTTGAAGCACGATATTCCTCGCAATA
>Ga0209564_1000804_pt1 | contig 42982 bp, 5 predicted proteins | sample AraplaCol_mMF_r2_FD_184272 | JGI IMG/M metagenome (GOLD analysis project Ga0209564, IMG submission 184272) | Arabidopsis root microbial communities from North Carolina, USA - plate scrape MF_Col_mMF_r2 (SPAdes) (version 3) | ecosystem: Host-associated > Plants > Roots > Endosphere | place: USA...
CCGCGACCACCAGCGATTCGTCGCGCGGCAAGCTGATCGCCACGCGGTCGTCGGCTCCGACGCCCAGCGCGATCAAGCGATGCGCGATGCGATTGGCGCGGCGATTGAGTTCGGCGTAGCTCAGGCTCCGCCCGCCGCACACCAGCGCGACCGCATCGGGCGTCGCGCGAACCTGCGCTTCGAACCCCTGGTGCAGCAAACGCCCGCGCGGATACTCCAGCGCCGTAGCGTTGAATGCTTCCAGCACCTGCGTCCGCTCCGCTTCCGGCAACATCGGCAAGCGACCCACCGCGCAGCCCGGATCGGCGACCAGACCTTCGAGCAACCGCAAGAAATACCCGGCATAACGCTCGATCGTCGCGCGCTCGAACAAATCGCTGGCATAGGACAGATTGCCCTGGACGTGCTCGCCGTCGTCGCTCAAGGCCAGTTCGAGATCGAAATGCGCGGTATGCGACGCGCGGCCGAACGGCTCCAGCTCGAGCCCGGGCAAGCGCAGCGCGCCGCCGCCGGGAGTGTTGTTGAAGGCGAACATGGTCTGGAACAAGGGGCTGTAGCTCAGCGTGCGCGCCGGCTGCACCGCTTCGACGACCTGTTCGAACGGCACATCCTGATGCGCGTAGGCGTCGAGCAACATCGCCCGTACTGCGCCGAGCAGCGCAGCCGCATCCTGGTCGCGCTCGGGCCGCACGCGCAGCGCCAGCGTGTTGACGAAGAAACCGATCAGCGGCTCGACCTCGGCGCGCTGGCGATTGGCGACCGGACTGCCGATCACCACGTCGTCCTGCCCGCTCAGTCGCGACAGCAGCAGCGACCACGCCGCCAGCAGCGTCATGTACAAGGTCGCGCCGTGGCGCTGCGACAGCTCGCGCAAGGCCGCGGTCAGCGCCGCGGGCAGGCTCAGGCCGACGCGGTCGCCGGCATAGGTCTGCACCGGCGGGCGCGGCCGGTCGGTCGGCAGTTCCAGCAGCGCGGGTGCGCCTTGCAGCAGTTCGCGCCAGAAGCCGAGCTGGCCTTGCAAGGCATCGCCGCGCAGCCACTCGCGCTGCCACTGCGCGTAGTCGGCGTATTGCACCGCCAGCGGCGGCAGCGGATCGTCGTGGCCCTGGCTGAAAGCGGTGTACAGCGCGACGACTTCGCGCACCAGCACGCCCAGCGACCAGCCGTCGGAGACGATGTGGTGCTGGGTGAACAGCAACACGTGCTCGTCCTCGCCCAAGCGCAGCAAGCGCCCGCGGATCAGCGGGCCGGCGCTCAGATCGAACGGCGCGCGCGCCTCGGCATCGCCGTGCGCGGCGATCGCCTGCTCGCGCTGTTGCGGCGCCAGCGCGCTCAGGTCGTACTCGGCCAGATCGAAACCGCGCTCGGCGGCGTCGATGCGCTGGCTCGCGGCCCCGTCGATTTCGACGAAGCGCGTGCGCAGGTTTTCGTGGCGGGCGACGATGCGGTCCAGGGTCGCGCGCAAGGCGGCGCAGTCCAGGCGCCCGCGCAGGCGCATCGCGCTGGGCATGTGGTAGGCCGCGCTGGCGGCCGGGTCGAGCCGGTCGAGGAACCACAGGCGCTGCTGCGCCCACGACAGCGGCAGCGCCGCCGCGCGGTCGGCGCGCGGGATCGGCGCCTGCGCCGCGATCGCGTCGCCGGCGGCCGCATCCGCAAGCCCCTGGGCCATCGCCGCGAGCGTCGGCGCTGCGAACACGTCGCGCAGCGCCAGCGTCTTGCCCAACCGGGTGCGCAAGCGTGTGCTCAGCTGCGCGGCGAGCAGCGAATGGCCGCCGAGTTCGAAGAAGCTGTCGTGGCGGCCGATCCGCCCGCTGCCGAGCAGCTCGCTCCACAGCGCCGCCAGCGCCGTTTCGGTGTCGCCGCGCGGCGCCTCGTACTCGCGATGCGCCAACGCGCCCTGATCCGGCGCCGGCAGCGCGCGGCGGTCGAGCTTGCCGTTGGACGTCAGCGGCCACGCCGGCAGGAACACGAACGCCGACGGCAGCATGTAATCGGCCAGGTTCCGCGCCAGTTCCTCGCGCAGCCGCGCCGGCGCCGGCGCCTGATCGTCGTCGGCAATCAGATAGGCCACCAGGCGCTTGTCGCCGGGCGCGTCCTCGCGCGCCAGCACCACCGCTTCGCGCACGCCCGCGCAATCGCTCAGGCGCGCCTCGATCTCGCCCAGCTCGATGCGGAAGCCGCGGATCTTGACCTGGAAATCGTTGCGGCCGAGGAACTCGATGCAACCGTCGCCGCGCCAGCGCGCGAGGTCGCCGGTGCGGTACAAACGCGCGTCGCCCGCGCCGAACGGATCGGCGACGAAGCGTTCGGCGGTGAGATCGTCGCGATTGAGATAACCGCGCGCCACGCCGGGGCCGCCGATGTACAGCTCGCCGGTCACGCCGACCGGCACCGGCTCGCCGCGCGCATCGAGCAGATACGCCCGGGTGTTGGCGATCGGCCGGCCGATCGGGATGCTGCGCGCGCCCTCCTCGACCTCGTCGATGACGTGATTGGTCGCGAACGTGGTGGTCTCGGTCGGCCCGTAGCCGTTGACCAGCCGCCCGGGCCGCGACGCGCGGCCGAGCGCGCGCGCGACCGTGCGCGGGTCCAGCGCGTCGCCGCCGATCAGCAGATGGTTCAGGCGCGCGAACGCCGGCGCCAGCGCGCCCACGTATTCGTTGAACAAGCCCACGGTCAGCCACAGCGCGGTCACGCCGCGCCCGATCAGCGCTGCGGCGAAGCGCTCGGCGTCGAGCACGTCGGCTGGCGCGACGATCTCCAGGCGCGCGCCGTTGAGCAAAGCGCCCCAGATTTCCCAGGTGGACGCATCGAACGCCGGATTCGCGCACTGGCCGACGACTTCGCCCGGGCCGAAGCCGGCGCAGCACTCGTTGTTGATGGTCAGGCGCAGGACGTTGCGGTGTTCGACCATCACCCCCTTGGGGCGGCCGGTCGAGCCGGAGGTGTAGATCACATACGCCAGATGGCGCGCGCCGAGACCCGTCACGCGCGGCGCGGCGGGCGCCTGCGCGAGTCCGGCGAGGTCGTCCGCCGCGTCGAGTTCGACGAACGGCGCGGCGCACGCGGCCAGCGCGGGCGACTGCGCGCGCAAGGCCGCCGGCGCCAGCACGGCGCTCGGCGCGCAGTCGGCGAGCATGAAAGCGAGCCGCTCGTCGGGATGGTTCGGATCCAGCGGCACATAGCCGGCGCCGGCCTTGAGGATCGCCAGCAGGCCGACGATCAGTTCGGCGCCGCGCTCGGCGCAGATCGCGACGCGGTCGTCCACGCGCACGCCCTGCGCGATCAGGCGATAGGCGAGGCGGTTGGCGCAGGCGTCGAGTTCGGCATAGCTCAGCGCGATTTCGCCGCAGCGCAGCGCGGTCGCGTCCGGCCGCGCCGCGACCTGCGCTTCGAACACGGCGGGGATGGTGGACTCGGCCGGATACTCGGCGTCGGTCGCGTTGAACCCGCGCACGATGCGCTCGCGCTCGTCCGGCGACAGCAACGGCAAGGCGTCCACGGCCGCGCGTTCGTCGGCGACCATGCCTTCGAGCAGGCGCACGAAGTGGTCGGCGTAGCGGGCGATGGTGGCGCGGTCGAACAGGTCGGTCGCGTAAGCGAGATTGCCCTCGAACGCATCGCCCACGTCGGTGATCGCCAGTTCCAGATCGAAGTGCGCGGTATGCCGCGCCGCGCCGACGGTTTCCAGGCTCAGGCCCGGCAGCTCCAGGGCGCCGCCGTCGGGCGTGTTGTTGAACGCGAGCATGCTCTGGAACAGCGGGCTGTAGCTCAGGGTGCGCGCCGGTTGCAGCGCTTCGACCACTTGCTCGAACGGCAGGTCCTGATGGGCGTAGGCGGCCAGCGTGGTGCGCTTCACCTGCGCCAGCAATTCGGCCACGCTCGGCGCCGCGCTCAAGTCCACGCGCAGGGCCACGGTGTTGACGAAGAAACCGATCAGCGGCTCGATCTCGGCGCGCTGGCGGTTGGCGACCGGGCTGCCGATCACCACTTCGCCCTGCCCGCTCAGGCGCGACAGCAGCACCGACCAGGCCGCCAGCAAGGTCATGAACACGGTGGCGCCGTGGCGCTGCGACAGCGCGCGCAACCCGGCGCTCAGCTCGGGCGAGAGATTCAGGCGCAGGCGGTCGCCGATGTAGCTTTGCACCGGCGGGCGCGGCCGATCGGCCGGCAGCTCCAGCAGCGCCGGCGCGCCGCCCAGATGGCCGCGCCAGAAGTCGAGCTGCTCGCGCAAGGCCTCGCCCTGCAGCCAGCCGCGCTGCCACAACGCGTAATCCGGGTACTGCACCGCCAGCGGCGGCAAGGGGTCGGCTTCGCCGCGGGCGAACGCCGCGTACAGCGCGCTGACCTCGCGCACCAGCACACCCAGCGACCAACCGTCGGAAACGATGTGGTGCTGGGTCAGCAGCAAGGCGTGATCGTCCTCGCTCAGGCGCAGCAAACGCCCGCGGATCGCCGCGCCGTCGGCCAGATCGAACGGCGCCGAGGCTTCTTCCTGCGCCAGCGCGGCGAGCGCGCGCTCGCGCGCGTCGGCAGCGAGCGCGCTCAGGTCGTGCTCGCGCAAGTCGAAACCGATATCGGCGCGCAGCACGTGCTGCATCGGCTCGCCGTCGTCGTCGGCGCGAAAGCGCGTGCGCAGGCTTTCGTGGCGGGCGACGATGCGGTCCAGCGCGGCGCGCAGCGCGTCGCGGTCGAGGCGTCCGCGCAGGCGCAGCGCGGCGGGCATGTGATAGGCGGCGCTGGCGGCGCGGTCGAGCTGGTCGAGGAACCACAGGCGCTGCTGCGCCCACGACAGCGGCACCGGCGCGTCGCGGTCGGCGCGGGCCAGGATCGGCGCGGCCTCGGCGCGGCGCGCGCCGCGCAGGGCCGCGGCCATCGCCTCGAGCACCGGATGCGCGAACACCTCGCGCAGCGCCAGCTCGACGCCGAGCGCGTCGCGCAGGCGCGTCACCAGCTGCACGGCGAGCAAGGAGTGGCCGCCGAGTTCGAAGAAGTGGTCGTCGCGCCCGGCCCGTTCCAGGCCGAGCAAGTCGCACCACACCCGCGCCACCGCGATCTCGGCCTCGCCTTGCGGCGCGCGGTATTCGCGCACCGCCAGCGCGGTCTGGTCCGGCGCCGGCAGGGCCTTGCGGTCGAGCTTGCCGTTGGGCGACATCGGCCACGCGTCGAGGGTCACGAACGCGCTGGGGATCATGTATTCGGCCAGATCGCGCGCGAGTTCCGCGCGCAACTGCGCCGCGGCCGGCGCCGCGCCCGGTTCGGCCAGCAGATACGCGACCAGGCGCTTGCCGCCGGCGCCGTCCTCGCGCGCGGCCACCACCGCCTCGCGCACGCCGGCGCAGGCGTTGAGCCGGGTTTCGACTTCGCCCAGTTCGACCCGGAAGCCGCGGATCTTGATCTGGAAATCGTTGCGGCCGAGGTAATCGATGCTGCCGTCGGCGAGCCAGCGGCCGAGGTCGCCGGTCTTGTACATGCGCGCATCGGCGCCGGGCGCGAACGGGTCGCGGACGAAGCGCTCGGCGCTCAGGTCGGGACGGTGCAGATAGCCGCGCGCGAGGCAATCGCCGCCGATGAACAGTTCGCCGGCGACGCCGGGCGGGACCGGCTCGCCGCGCGCATCGAGCAGGTACATGCGCGCGTTGGCGATCGGCCGGCCGATCGACGGCGTGGCCGGCCATTGCGCCGGATCGCCGCTCAAGGTCAGCGCGGTGCAGACGTGGCTTTCGGTGGGGCCGTAATGATTGTGCAGCGTGCGGCCTTCGACCCGGGCGAAGAAGCTGCGCACGGCAGGCGTGACGAACAACTGCTCGCCTGCGGTGACCACGTGCTTCAGCGCCGGCAGCGTTTCGCCGTTGCGCTCGGCCGCGGCGATCAGCCCCTGGAACGCCACGAACGGCAGGAAGATGCGTTCGACCTGGTGCTCGGCCAGGAACGCGGCGAGCGCGAACGGGTCTTGCCGCACCGCTTCGCGCAGCAGCATCAGGCAACCGCCCGAGGCCAGGGTGTAGAACAGTTCCTGGAACGCGACGTCGAAGCCGAGCGCGGAGAACTGCAGCACCTTCTCGCCGCGCGGCGCGCCGGCGGCGTCGCGGCACTGCCAATGGATCAGATTGACCAGCGGCCGCTGCGGCATCGCCACGCCCTTGGGCTGGCCGGTCGAGCCGGAGGTGTAGATCACATAGGCCAGGTGATCCGGAGTCAGGCCCTCGACGCGCGGATTCGCCTCGCTCGGTTCGGCGTCGTCCTGCGCGTCCAGCGCGAACGCCGGCACCTTCGAGGCCGCCAGCGCCGGCACCGCGTCGAGCAAAGAACGCTGGCTCAGCAGCGCCAGCGGCGCGCCGTCGGCGAGCATGTAGGCGAGCCGTTCGTCCGGATAGGCCGGATCCAGCGGCAGATAGGCCGCGCCGGCCTTGAGCGTGCCGAGCACGCCGGCGACCAGGGCCGGGCCGCGTTCCAGGCAAATCGCGACGCGGTCGTCCGGCCGCACGCCCGCGGCGATCAGGCGATGGGCGATGCGGTTGGCGCGGCGGTTGAGCTCGGCGTAGCTCAGGGTCTCGTGTTCGAACCGCAGCGCGGGCGCGTCGGGCGTCGCCTGCGCCTGACGCTCGAACAGCTCATGCACGAGCGCCTCGCGCGGGAACTCGACGGCGCTGTCGTTGTAGCCGTGCAGCACGCGCTCGCGCTCGTGCGCGGGCATCAGCGGCAGGCGCGCGACCGGCCGCGCGGCGTCGGCGGCCAGGCCTTCCAGGGTCGCGACCAGATAGCCGGCGTAGCGTTCGATGGTGCTGTGGTCGAACAGATCGCTGGCGTAGCCGATGTTGCCCTCGATGGCGCCGTCGATCTCGCGCAGCGCCAGCTCGATATCGAAGTGCGCGGTGTAGCGCGAGGTGCCGAGCATCTCCAGGCTCAGCCCGGGCAGTTGCAGCTCGTTGTTGCCGGGCGTGTTGTTGAACGCCAGCATGGTCTGGAACACCGGTGCGTAGGCGAGGCTGCGCGCGGGCTGCAGCGCTTCGACCACCTGTTCGAACGGCAGGTCCTGATGCGCGTAAGCGCCGAGCGTGGCGGCCTTGATCTGGGCCAGCAGCGCTGCGGTGTCCGGCTCGCCGCCGAGGTCCACGCGCAAGGCGATGGTGTTGACGAAGAAGCCGATCAGCGGCTCGACTTCGCCGCGGTTGCGGTTGGCGACCGGGCTGCCGACCACGATCTGGTCCTGGCCGCTCAGGCGCGACAGCAGGCTCGCCCACGCCGCCAGCAGCACCATGAACACGGTGACGCCGTGGCGCTGGCTCAAGGCGTGCAGCGCGGCGGTCAGCGCCGGCGTCAAGCGCAGGTCGACGCGGCCGCCGGTGTAACGCTGCACCGGCGGGCGCGGACGGTCGCTCGGCAGTTCCAGCAGCGCCGGCGCGCCGCGCAGGTGATCGCGCCAGAAATCCAGCTGCGCCTGCAAGGCCGCGCCTTGCAGCCAGCCGCGCTGCCACACCGCGTAGTCGGCGTACTGGATCGGCAGCGGCGGCAGCGGATCGGGCCGGCCCTGGCTGAAGGCGGTGTACAGCGCGATCACTTCGCGCACCATGACCCCGATCGACCAGCCGTCGGAGACGATGTGGTGCTGGGTCAGCAGCAGCACATGCTCTTGGTCCTGCAGGCGCAGCAAGCGGCCGCGGATCAAAGGCCCCTGCGCGAGATCGAACGGCGCGCGCGCCTCGGCTGCGCCGAGTTCGGCGATGCGCTCCTCGCGCTGCTGCGCCGCGAGCTCGCCGAGATCCTGTTCGTCGAGGGCGAAACCGACATCGGCCGGGGCGATCCGCTGCACCGGCGATCCGTCGGCTTCGACGAAGCGCGTGCGCAGGTTTTCGTGACGCTCGATCAGGCGGTCCAAGGTCGCCTTGAGCGCGGCGCGGTCGAGGCGGCCGCGCAGGCGCAGCGCGACCGGCATGTGGTACGCGGCGCTGGCGGCGGGGTCGAGACGGTCGAGGAACCACAGCCGCTGCTGCGCCCACGACAGCGGCAGGCGCTCGCCGCGGTCGGCGCGCGGGATCGACTGCGCGGCCCCGTCGCCGCGCTCTTCCATCCGCTTCTTCATGCGGTTGCGCAATATCGCTTGTTTCAGCGCTTCCAGGTCGTCCTGCTTGCGCTCGCCCACCGCCGCGTCCTGCTTATCCATTCGCCGATTCCCGTTCCAACAGCTCTCGCAGTTCTTGTTCCGACAGACCGTCCAGCTCGTCTTGCATCTCTTGCAGGTCTTCGCCGATGTACACGTCCAGTTGCAGCCGCTTGACCGTGTCGGCGAGCACCGACAGTTGCGGTTGTTCGAACAGCTCGCGCAGCGGCACGTCGACCTGGAACTGTTCGCGCACGCGGATCGCCAGCTGCATGATCAGCAGCGAGTGGCCGCCGAGTTCGAAGAAGTGGTCGTGGCGGCCGACGCGCTCCAGGCCCAGCAGTTCTTGCCAGATCCGGGCGATGGCTTCCTCGACTTCGCCGACCGGGGCCTCGAACTCACGGCGCGCGACCGCGAATTGGTCCGGCGACGGCAACGCCTTGCGGTCGAGCTTGCCGTTCGGGTTCAGCGGCAGCGCGTCGAGCGCGACGAACGCGCTCGGGATCATGTACTCGGCGAGTTCGCGCGACAGGGCCTCGCGCAGCGTCGAGGCCGACAGGTCCGCGCCTTCGTCGCCGACGAGGTAGGCGACCAACCGCTTGTCGCCCTCGACATCCTCGCGTGCGATCACCGCCGCTTCGCGCACGCCCGCGCAAGCCAGCAGCTTGGCTTCGATTTCGCCGAGTTCGATGCGGAAACCGCGGATCTTGACCTGGAAGTCGTTGCGGCCGAGGTATTCGATGCTGCCGTCGGCGCGCCAGCGGCCGAGGTCGCCGGTCTTGTACATCCGCGCGCCTTCGACCGGCGAGAACGGGTCGCGCAGGAAGCGTTCGGCCGTCAACTCGGGACGGTCGAGATAGCCTCGCGCCACCTGCACGCCGCCGAGGAACAGCTCGCCCGGAACGCCGACCGGCACCGGCTCGCCGCGGGCGTCGAGCAAGTACACCGGGGTGTTCATGATCGGACGGCCGATGGTCGGCCCGCCTTCGGACTCGCGGATGCTGCCGATGGTGGCGTCGACCGTGCACTCGGTCGGGCCGTACATATTGAAGAAGTGGATGTCGGCCGACTTGAGCTTGTCCCACATCGCGCGGCCGATCGGCTCGCCGCCGAGCAGCACGCTGGTCGGACGGTGCGCCGGCTTGGTCAGCAGACCCGCCTGCAGCAGCACTTCCAACTGCGACGGCGTGCTGTCGAAGGCGTCGATGCGGTAGCGGTCGATGAACTCCAGCATCGCCGGGCCGTTGGCGCGGATCGCCTGCGGGATCAGCACCAGCGCGTGGCCCGACAGCAGCTGCAAGATCCCCTTCATCGACATGTCGAACGAGAAGGCGGCGTTCAGCGCAACGCGCGACGGGCCTTGCAGCTCGCGGTGCGTCGTTTCCTTCATCACCCGCCAGAAGTTCACCGCCGAGCGGTGCTCGACCATTACGCCCTTCGGCTGGCCGGTCGAACCCGAGGTGTAGATCACGTAGGCGAGATTCGACGCCTCGGCTTCCGACGCCGGGTTCGTTTCCGGCAGCAAGTCGAGCGAGCCGTTGTCGAGCGTGACGACCGGCAGCGCCAAGCCCTCCAGCAGCGGCATGGCGTCGCGCAGCGCCGTCTGGGTCAGCAACGCGATCGGCCGGCTGTCCGCCAGCATGTAACTCAAGCGGTCCAGCGGATACGCCGGATCCAGCGGAACATACGCCGCGCCGGCCTTGAGCACGCCGAGCACGCCGACGATCATCGCCACGCTGCGCTCGGCGCAGATCGCCACTCGGTCGTCCGGGCGAACGCCCAGCTCCAGCAAACGATGCGCGACCCGATTGGCACGGCGGTTCAGTTCGGCGTAGCTCAACACTTCGTCTTCGACCAGCAGCGCCTCAGCGTCCGGCGTCGCGGCCGCTTGCGCTTCGAACACCGCCGCAATCGTCCGATCGTGCGCGTGCTCGCCGCGCCAGCCATTGAACTCCGCCAGCACCTGCTGACGCTCCGCCGCCGGCAGAATGTTCAAGCCCGGCAACGGCGCATCCCCGCCCGCTTCCAGCGCCGCGACCAGCGACTCCATCGCCGTGTGCATGTAGCGCACCACGCTCGGCCCGTCGATCCCGGCGACCGACAACAAGGTCAAGCCGAAGCCTTCGCCGCGATCCTCGATCGACATCGTCAGCGGATAGTTGTTGCGCGCGTCGCCGCCGATCAGGCGCATGCCTTCCCAGGCCGCGTCGCGATCGGCCGCATCGGCCGAACGGATTTCGCGGCGGTTGCGGTAGTTCAACAACGCGGTGAACAACGGCAACGGCGGCGCGATCGCGCTGCACTGCTGGGCCAGCGCCAGCGACACCTGCTCGCGTTCGAGCAGATCGCCGAGCAAGCCATAGGTCGCGCGCACCGCCTCGCCGACGCTGCGGCCGGCCAGGGGCACGCGCACCGGCAGCGTATTGAGGAACATGCCGACGACCTGGTCGGCGCCTTCCGAACCGGCCATGCGGCCCGACAGCACGGTGCCGAACACCACGTCGTCGCGGCCGCTGCACTGGCCGAGCACGCGCGCCCAGGCCAGATGGAACAGCACCGACGGCGTCACGCCCCACTGCCGCGCGGCCGCGCGCACGCGCGCGGCCAGGGCGTCGGCGAACTCGACCCGCGATTCCTTCGCGCGGGCATCGTCGGCCGGCACCTCGATCACGCCGAACGGCACGGTCGGCTCGTCGACATCGCCGAGCAGCTCGCGGAACCACGCCTCGTGGCGCTGCTCCGGGTCGGCCAGGGTGCGGCCGATGAAATTGCGGTACGGCATCGGCGCCGGCAGCGAATCGCCGTGGCCTTGCAGCAGCGCCTCGGCCTCCTTGAGCATCAACTGCTTGGAGTAGTTGTCCTCGACGATGTGATGGGTCAGCAGCGACAGCAGCCATTCGCCGGATTCGGCGTCGAAGGCGATATGCGCGGCCATCACCGGCGCGCGGCTCAGATCGAGGCGGTTGCGATGGGTGTCGGTGTGCGCCAGCAACCGCGGCAACGCCGCTTCGCCCGCCGCCGGCGCGAGTTCGCGCACCGGCAACGGCGCGCGCCTTTGCACCACCTGCACCGGCTCGGGCAGGCCTTCCCAATGCACGGCGCTGCGCAGGATGTCGTGCCGGTCGATCACCTGCTGCAAGGCCGACAGGAAGCGATCCAGCCGCTCGCGGCTGTCGAACGCGACGACCGAGCGCAACAGATAGGTATCGCCTTCGCCGCGGTTTTCGAGCAGGTGATGGAACAAGATGCCCTTCTGCAACGGCGCCAGCGGATAGATGTCCTGGACGTTGCCGACGCCGTCGGGCACGCGGGCGAGAATGCCGTCGATCTGCGCCTGGGTCAGCGCCACCAGCGGCAGGTCGTCGGGCGCGATCGCGGCCGCATCGGCGGCGATGCGGTTGGCCGGCACTTCGGATTCGCCGGCCGCGGCCGCCGCATCGATGCGCGCGGCCAGCGCGCTGAGCACCGGCGCGGCGAACACGCTGCGCACGTCGGCGCTGAGGCCGCTCTGGCGCAAGCGCTCGATCAGGCCGATCAGCATCAGCGAATGGCCGCCGAGCTCGAAGAAATGATCGTGGCGGCCGACCCGCTCCAGACCGAGCAACGCACGCCAGGCCTCGGCGATCGCCTGTTCGGTCGCGCCTTGCGGCGGCTCGAACGCGCGGCTGGACACCGCGGCCTGATCCGGCGCCGGCAAGGCGTTGCGGTCGAGCTTGCCGTTGGTGGTCAGCGGCAGCGCGTCCAGGGCCACGAACGCGCCCGGCACCATGTAGTCGGCCAGATCGCGCGACAGGGCCTCGCGCAGCGCCGGCGCCGACACGTCCGCGCCTGCGTGCGCGACGACGTAAGCCACCAGGCGCTTGTCGCCCGGCGCGTCCTCGCGCGCGATCACCACCGCTTCGCGCACGCCGGCGCAAGCCGCCAGCTTGGCCTCGATCTCGCCGAGTTCGATGCGGAAGCCGCGGATCTTGACCTGGAAATCGTTGCGGCCCAGATACTCCAGATCGCCGTCGGGCAACCAACGCCCGAGGTCGCCGGTCTTGTACAGGCGCGCATCGGCGTCGCCGCAGAACGGATCGCGCAGGAAGCGTTCGGCGGTCAGCCCGGCGCGGTTGAGATAGCCGCGCGCCACGCCGTGGCCGCCGACGTACAACTCGCCGGTCACGCCGGCCGGCGCGGGCTGCAGATTCGCGTCCAGCACGTACAGCCGCAGGTCCGGGATGGCGCAACCGATCACGCTGCCGCGCGCCTGACGGATGTCGGCTTCGCGCAGGCGGCGGTACGTCGCGTGCACGGTGATCTCGGTGATGCCGTACATGTTGACTAGCGCGGTGCGCTCGCAATCGTTGCGTTCGATCCACGGCAGCAAGGTATGCAGCTCCAGCGCCTCGCCGCCGAAGATCACGGTGCGCAGCGCGTGCGCCTCGTCGCTGGCGCCCTGCGCCGCGATCAGGGCGCGAAACGCGCTCGGGGTCTGGTTGAGCACGGTCACGCGCTCGCGCGCGAGCAGCGCGTAGAACTCCGACGGGACGCGCGCGCACAGCTCCGGCACGACGACCAGGCGCCCGCCGTGGAACAGCGCGCCCCAGATTTCCCACACCGAGAAATCGAACGCGAACGAGTGGAACAGCGTCCACACGTCCGAATCGCCGAACCCGAACCAGGCGTCGGTCGCGGCGAACAAGCGCGCGACGTGGCCGTGTTCGACCATCACGCCCTTGGGGCGGCCGGTCGAACCGGAGGTGTAGATCACGTAAGCGAGCGCGTCGGGCGCGGTCGCGATGGCGGGCGAAGCGTCGGCCGCGGCCTCGCCGGCGGCTTGCGCCGCGGCGTCCAGGCGCAGTACCGGCAGCGCGGCGGCGGCGAGCGCCGCGCGTCCGGCGTGCAGCGCCGCCGAAGTCACCAGCGCGCTGGGCGCGCTGTCTTCGATCATGTAGGCGAGGCGGTCGTCCGGATAGGCCGGATCCATCGGCACGTAAGCCGCGCCGGCCTTGAGCACGGCCAACACGCCGACCACCAGTTCGAATCCGCGCTCGATGCACAGCGCGACCCTGTCGCCGGGCCGCACGCCGAGCGCGATCAGGCGATGGGCGACGCGGTTGGCGCGGCGCTCGAGTTCGCCGTAGCTCAGCGTCGCGTCCTCGAAGCTCAGCGCGATCGCATCCGGCGCGCGCGCGGCCTGGGCTTCGAACAGACGGTGCAGCGTATCGCCGTTGCGGTAGTCGCCGCGCGCGGCGCCGAAGCCGGACAGCAGCTGTTCGCGCTCTTGCGCCGGCAGGATCGGCAGCGACGCCAGCGGACGCTGCGGGGCGTTCGCGAGCGCGTCGACCAAGGCCGCGACCGCGGTCCGCAGGTACGCCATCATGCGCGGCCCGTCGATGCCGGGCACCGCCAGCGTCGCTAGGCCGAAGCCTTCGCCGCGGTCGTTGACCGACATCGTCAAGGGATAGTTGGTGCGGTCCTCGCCGCCGATCCGGCGCATGCCGGCCCAGACGCGCGCGGTTTCCTCTTCCGCTTCGGCGCTTTCGGCGTGGCTGTGGCGGTAGTTCAACAGCGTGGTGAACAACGGCGTCGGCGCGCGCACGCCGCTGCAGCGCTGGGCCAGGGCCAGCGAAGCCTGCTCGTGCGCCAGCAGCTCGCCGAGCGCGCGGTACGCGCCGCGCACGGCTTCGTCGACGGGTTGGTCGCGCAGCGACACCCGCATCGGCAAGGTGTTGATGAACATGCCGACGACGTTGGCGGTCGCCTCGGCGCCGTGCAGGCGGCCGGACAGCACCGTGCCGAACACCACGTCCGCGCGTGCGCAGCACTGCCCGAGCACCTGCGCCCAGGCGAGGTGGAACAGCACCGCCGGAGTCACGCCGTGCGCGCGCGCGGTGTCGCGGATAGCCCGCGCCAGCGCGTCGTCGAGTTCGATCCGCGCGTCCTCGACGGCCTGGCCGTCGCCCTGCACGTCGAGCACGCCGAACGGCGCGGTCGCTTCGTCGATATCGCCCAGCTGGGCGCGGAAATAGGCTTCGTGCGCGCCCTCGTCGACGGCGCGGGTGCGGGCGATGAAATTGCGGTACGGCAGCGGCGCCGGCAACAGCTCGCCCTGCCCCTGCAGCAGCAGATGGATTTCGCCGAGGATCAGCTCCATGGTCACGTGGTCGCAGACCATGTGGTGGTTCAGCAGCGCCAGCAGCCATTCGCCGCTGGCCGCGTCGAACGCGACATGCGCGGCCAGATTCGGCGCGGCTTGCAGGTCGATGCGGCGGCGGCGCGGATCGGTGCGCTCGCTCAAGGCGTCCAGCGCGTTTTCGTCCGCGCCGAACGACCATTCGCGCAGCGGCAGCGGCGCGCGCCGGTGCACGACCTGGACCGGCTGCGCCAGGCCCTGCCATTGCACCGCGCTGCGCAGGATGTCGTGACGGTCGATCACTTGCTGCAGCGCGGCCAGGAACGCGTCGAGCCGGTCGCGGCTCTCGAACGCCACCAGCGAGCGCAACAGATAGGTGTCGCCGGCCTGCTCGCCGTCGCCCTCGCCGAGCAGGTGGTGGAACAAGATCCCTTCCTGCAGCGGCGCGAGCGGGTAGATGTCCTGGATGTTGGCGACGCCGCCGGGCACGCGCTCGACGATGCCGTCGATCTGCGCCTGGGTCAGCCGCACCAGCGGCAGCATGTCCGGGGTGATGCGCGGCGCGGCCGCCGGGGCCGCGCCGACCACGTCGTCGCCGTCGGCCGCGGCCATCGCCAGCAGCGCGGGCTTGTGCGCGCGCAGGCTCTCCAGCAGCTCCGGCGACATCGCGCCGCGCGGCGCGCGCACCGACAACTCGCCCTCGCGGACGTGCACGGCGACGCCGAGTTCGCGCAGGCGCGCCAGCAATTGCTCGAGATTCATACCTGGAATTCCTCGGTGTCCGCCGCTTCGGCGGGCACGGTTGCGTCGGGGATCAAGTTCGCCGGCACCTGGAAGGTCCCGGCGGCGGCGATCGGCTCCAGCCGCGTCGCCAATTCGCGCAAGCTCGGCACGGTGAACACCGCGCCGATATCGACCGTGTAGCCGCGCTGGCGCAGCCGCTCGATCAGCACCATCGCCATCAGCGAATGGCCGCCGAGCGCGAAGAAGCCGTCGTCGCGGCCGATGCGCTCGCGCTTGAGCAAGGCCTGCCAGATTTCGGCGAGGGCGATCTCGGCCTCGCCGTGCGGCGCCTCGAAGGCCTTGGCCGCGGCCGCGTTGCCGTCGGGCGCGGGCAAGGCCTGCCGGTCGAGCTTGCCGTTCGCGGTCAGCGGCCACGCGTCCACGCTCACGAACGCGGACGGCACCATGTAATCGGGCAGTTCGCGCGCCAGCGCCTCGCGCCACGCGGCCGGATCGGCGTCGCCGTCGTCCTGCGCCAGCACGTAGCCGACCAGGCGCTTGTCGCCCTCGCCGTCCTCGCGCGCCAGCACCACCGCTTCGCGCACGCCGGGGCAAGCGCTCAGGCGGGTTTCGATCTCGCCCAGTTCGATCCGGAAGCCGCGGATCTTGACCTGGAAATCGCTGCGGCCGAGGTATTCGAGTTCGCCGTCGGCGCGCCAGCGCGCCAGATCGCCGGTCTTGTACATGCGCGCGCCGGCGTCCGGCGCGAACGGATCGGGCAGGAACCGCTGCGCGCTCAGCGCGTCCTGGCCGAGATAGCCCAGCGCGACCTGATCGCCGCCGATATGCAGCTCGCCGGCCACGCCGACCGGCACCGGCGCGCCGTGGCGGTCGAGCACGTAGATGCGGGTGTTGGCGATCGGCCGGCCGATCGGCACCGCATCGCCGCTCGCCGCTTCGGCGGCGTCGCTGACGTAGGTGGTGCAGCCGACCACGGTCTCGGTCGGGCCGTATTCGTTGACCACGACCGCGTTGGGCAGCACGCGCTCGCGCAGGCGCTGCAAGCCGCGGCGGGTCAGTTGCTCGCCGCCGACGACCAGCACGTGCGCGGTGTCCGAAGCCGGCGCCGGCGCCAGACTCGCCAGCGCGTCCAGATGCGCCGGGGTCAGCTTGAACAGCCAGGGTTGCGGCGCGCGCGCGTGCTCCAGCACCTGCGCCAGGCAGGTGGCCGGTTCTTCCGACAGCAGCACCACCGGCTTGCCGGCCAGCCACGGCGCGATCAGCGTGGTCACGGTGGCGTCGAAGCCGAACGGCGTCGCTACCAGCGCGCCGCGCACCGGGTCGCCGAGGTAGTTGCGGCGCGCGTGTTCGAGATAGTTGGCCAGGCCCTGATGATGGATCGCCACGCCCTTCGGACGGCCGGTGGAGCCGGAGGTGTAGATCACGTAAGCAGGATCGCGCGGCGTCAGCGCCGCGACCGCGGGCGCGCCTTCGTCGCCGTCGCTCCACAGCGCGTCGTCCAGACTCAGCAGGCTCACCGCCGGCGCCAGCGCACGGATGCGCGCATGCTGCGACGGCGCGGCCAGGACCACGGCCGGCGCGCTGTCGCCGATCATGTAGGACAGACGGTCGTCGGGATAGGACGGATCCAGCGGCACGTACGCCGCGCCGGACTTCAGCGCGGCCAGCAGGCCGATCGGCATGGCTTGATCGCGCGCCACGCACAAGGCGACGCGTTCGCCCGGCGCCGCGCCGAGCGCGATCAGACGGTGGGCGACGCGGTTGGCGCGCCGCTCCAGCTCGGCAAAGCTCAGCTCGGCGAAGCTCAGCGCGGCGTCGCCGTGGATCAGCGCGGTCGCCTGCGGCGTGCGCTGCGCCTGCAGGCGGAAGGATTCGTGCGCGGGCGTGTCGCGCGGATACTCGGCCGCCGTGGCGTTGCAGCCGTGGACGAGGCGTTCGCGCTCGGCCGGCGCCAGCAGCGGCAGACGGTCGGCCGCGGCCGCGTCGTCGGCGGCCATCGCCGCCAGCAGGCTCAACAGATGCTCGGCGTAGCGTTGCATCGTCGCGCGGTCGAACAGGTCGGTCGCGTAGGCGAAGCTCGCCTCCAGCGCGGCGCCGGTGTCGTTGATCGCCAGCTCCAGGTCGAAGTGGGCGGTGCTGCGCGGGCTGTCGATCGCCGACAAGGTCAGCCCCGGCAACTGCAAGCTGCCGTCGCCGGCGGTGTTGTTGAACGCCAGCATGGTCTGGAAGATCGGGCTGTGGCTCAGCGAACGCTGCGGCTGCAGGGCTTCGACCACTTGCTCGAACGGCAGATCCTGGTGCGCGTAGGCGTCGAGGGTGACCGCGCGGGTGCGGCGCAGCAGTTCGGCCACGCTCGGGTCGCCGGCCAGATCCAGGCGCAAGGCGACGGTGTTGAGGAACAGGCCGATCAGCGGTTCCAGTTCGGCGCGGCGGCGGTTGGCGACCGACGTGCCGATCACCACTTCGTCCTGCCCGCTCAGGCGCGACAGCAGACTGGCCCACGCCGCCAGCAAGGTCATGAACAAGGTCGTGCCGTGACGCTGCGACAAAGTCCGCAGCGCCGCGGTCGTGTCGGCCGGAATCTGCAGGTCCAGGCGTTCGCCGGCGTAGCTCTGCGCGGCCGGACGCGGCCGATCGGCCGGCAGGCTCAGCAGCGCGGGCGCGCCGCTGAGGCGCTCGCGCCAGAAGCCGATTTCGCGGTCCAGCGCCTCGCCTTGCAGCCAGTCGCGCTGCCAGGCCGCGTAGTCGGCGTATTGGATCGACAACGGCGGCAACGGGTCGGGCCGGCCCTGGCAGAAGGCGCTGTACAGCGCGCTGACTTCCTTGACCAGCACGCCGAGCGACCAGCCGTCGGAGACGATGTGGTGCTGGGTGACCAGCAAGACGTGCTCGTCTTCGCTCAGGCGCAGCAAGCGGCCGCGCACCAGCGGGCCCTCGGCCAGGTCGAACAGCGCATGCGCTTCTTCATGATTGCGCTGCGCGACCGCGGCTTCGCGCGCATCGGCGGTCAGCGCGGACAAGTCATCCTCGATCAGGGCGAAGCCGCGTCCGGGCGGATCGATCGCCTGCACCGGCGCGCCGTCGCGGCTGACGAAACGCGTGCGCAGGCTTTCGTGGCGTTCGATCAGCCGGTCCAGGGTCGCCTTGAGCGCGTCGCGGTCCAGACGGCCGCGCAGGCGCAGCGCGACCGGCATGTGGTACGCGACGCTGGCGGCGTGATCGAGGCGGTCGAGAAACCACAGCCGCTGCTGCGCCCACGACAGCGGCAGCGGCGCGGTGCGGTCGGCGCGCGCGATGCGGGCCGGCGCGGCCGCCGCGCCGTCGTTGTCGCCGCGCGCGCGGTCGCGCTTGCGCAGCTGTTGCAGCGCGACGGCGCGCCGCAATTGTTCCAGCTTGTCGCTGTGCTCATCGTTCATCGGTCGCGTCCTCCGCCAACATCGCCAGCAACTGGCTTTCGCTAAGCTCGCCCAGCGCTTGCTCGACATCGTCGATATCGCTTTGGGCATACGTTTCGATCTGGGCCGACACGACCTGCGCCGCCAGCGCCGAGAGCACCGGCTGTTCGAACAGCTCGCGCAGCGGCACGTCGACCTGGAACTGTTCGCGCACGCGGATCGCCAGCTGCATGATCAGCAGCGAGTGGCCGCCGAGTTCGAAGAAATGGTCGTGGCGTCCGACGCGCTCCAGGCCCAGCAGTTCTTGCCAGATCCGCGCGATGGCTTCCTCGACTTCGCCGACCGGGGCTTCGAACTCGCGGCGCGCGACCGCGGATTGGTCCGGCGACGGCAGCGCCTTGCGGTCGAGCTTGCCGTTCGGGTTCAGCGGCAGCGCTTCGAGCGCGACGAAGGCGCTCGGGATCATGTACTCGGCGAGTTCGCGCGACAGGGCCTCGCGCAGCGTCGAGGCCGACAGGTCCGCGCCCTCGTGGCCGACGATGTAGGCCACCAGGCGCTTGTCGCCCTCGACATCCTCGCGCGCGATCACCGCCGCTTCGCGCACGCCCGCGCAAGCCAGCAGCTTGGCTTCGATTTCGCCGAGTTCGATGCGGAAACCGCGGATCTTGACCTGGAAGTCGTTGCGGCCGAGGTATTCGATGGTGCCGTCGGCGCGCCAGCGGCCGAGGTCGCCGGTCTTGTACATCCGCGCGCCTTCGACCGGCGAGAACGGGTCGCGCAGGAAGCGTTCGGCCGTCAGCTCGGGACGGTCGAGATAGCCACGCGCGACCTGCACGCCGCCGAGGAACAACTCGCCCGGAACACCGACCGGCACCGGCTCGCCGCGCGAATCCAGAAGATAGACCGGAGTGTTCATGATCGGACGACCGATGGTCGGCCCGCCTTCGGATTCGCGGATGCTGCCGATGGTCGCGTCGACCGTGCACTCGGTCGGGCCGTACATATTGAAGAAGTGGATGTCGGCCGACTTGAGCTTGTCCCACATCGCGCGGCCGATCGGCTCGCCGCCGAGCAGCACGCTGGTCGGACGATGCGCCGGCTGGGTCAACAGACCCGCCTGCAGCAGCACTTCCAGCTGCGACGGCGTGCTGTCGAACGCGTCGATGCGGTAGCGGTCGATGAACTCCAGCATCGCCGGGCCGTTGGCGCGGATCGCCTGCGGGATCAGCACCAGCGCATGACCCGACAACAGCTGCAAGATGCCCTTCATCGACATGTCGAAGGAGAAGGCAGCGTTCAGCGCAACGCGCGACGGGCCTTGCAGCTCGCGGTGCGTGGTTTCCTTCATGACCCGCCAGAAGTTCACCGCCGAGCGGTGCTCGACCATCACGCCCTTCGGCTGGCCGGTCGAACCCGAGGTGTAGATCACGTAGGCAAGGTTCGACGCCTCGGCCTGAGAGGCCGGATTCGTTTCCGGCAGCAAATCCAGCGAACCGTTGTCCAGCGTCACCACCGGCAGCGCCAAACCCTCCAGCAGCGGCATCGCGTCGCGCAGCGCCGTCTGGGTCAGCAACGCGATCGGCCGGCTGTCCGCCAACATGTAGCTCAAGCGATCCAGCGGATACGCCGGATCCAGCGGAACATACGCCGCACCGGCCTTGAGCACGCCGAGCACGCCGACGATCATCGCCACGCTGCGCTCGGCGCAGATCGCCACGCGGTCGTCCGGGCGAACGCCCAGCTCCAGCAAGCGATGCGCGACCCGGTTGGCCCGACGGTTTAGTTCGGCGTAGCTCAGCACCTCGTCTTCGACCAGCAGCGCCTCAGCGTCCGGCGTCGCGGCCGCTTGCGCCTCGAACACCTGAGCGATCGTTCGATCGTGCGCATGCCCGCCGCGCCAGCCATTGAACTCCGCCAGCACCTGCTGACGTTCCGCCGCCGGCAGGATGTTCAGGCCCGGCAACGGCGCATCCCCGCCCGCTTCCAGCGCCGCGACCAGCGATTCCACCGCCGTGCGCATGTAGCGCACCACGCGCGGGCCGTCGATGCCCGGCACCGACAGCGCCGTCAGGCCGAAGCCGCGCCCCAGGTCCTCGATCGACATCGTCAACGGATAATTGTTGCGGGTGTCGTCCTTGAGCACGCGCATGCCGTCCCACGCGGCCTCGGCGGCCTGCTGCTCGGCGGCGCTGCCCGGCTCGTGGCTGTGGCGGTAGTTGAGCAAGGCGGTGAACAGCGGCAGCGGCGGCACGATCGCGCTGCAACGCTGGGCCAGGGCCAGCGACGCCTGCTCGTGCGCCAGCAATTCGCTGAGGCGGCGATGAGTGTCGCGCACCGCGTCGCCGATGCGGCTTGCGCCGACCGGAATGCGGATCGGCAAGGTGTTCAGGAACATGCCGACGACCTGGTCGGCGCCTTCCGAGCCCTGCAGGCGGCCGGACAGCACGGTGCCGAACACCACGTCGTCGCGGCCGCTGCAGCGCGCCAGCACCTGCGCCCAGGCCAGATGGAACAAGGCCGCGGCGGTGACGCCGGCGTCGCGCGCGCAATCGCGGATGCGCGCGGCGAACGCGTCGTCGAACATCATCCGCGACTCGCGCGACTGCTCGCCGCCGCTCTGCACGTCGAGCACGCCGAACGGCGCGGTCGGCTCGTCGACGTCGCCCAGTTGCGCGCGGAACCAGGCTTCGTGCTCGGCTTCCGGCACGCCGCGGGTGGCGGCGATGAAGTTGCGGTACGGCAGGCTCGGTGCGAGCCGGTCGCCCTCGCCCTGCAGCAACGCCTGGATCTCGCCGAGGATCAGCGCCATCGCCACGTGATCGCCGCTGACGTGATGGCGCAGCAGGCTCAGCAACCACTGGCCGCTGTCGGGGTCCTGTGCGCGGTACGCGGCGATGATCGGGGCGCGGCGCAGGTCCAGGCGGACGCGGCGCGGGTCGGTCAGCGCCAGCAGTTGCGGCAGCGCCGGCGCATCCGCGCTCAACGCCGCATCGTGCAAGGGCAACGGCGCGCGCCGGTAGACCACCTGCACCGGCTGCGGCAGGCCGTCCCAATGCACGGCGCTGCGCAGGATGTCGTGGCGGTCGATGACCTGCTGCAACGCGTCCAGGAAACGCTCCAGCCGCTCGCTGTCGTCGAAGGCGACCACGGTGCGCAACAGGTAGGTGTCGCCTTCGCTGTCCTGTTCGAGCAGGTGGTGGAACAAGATGCCTTCCTGCAGCGGCGCCAGCGGGTACAGGTCCTGCACGTTCGCGGCGCCGCCGGGAACGCTGGCGACGACCGCATCGATCTCGTCCTGGGACAAGGCGACCAGCGGCAGCATCTGCGGCGTGATCGCGGTGGCGTCGGCCGGAATGCGGTTGGGTTCGATCGCCGGCGCGGCGCTGTCGTCCGCGACCGCCATGCGCGCGGCCAGCGCGCTCAATACCGGCGTGCTGAACACGGTGCGCACGTCGGCGTTGAGGCCGGCCTGGCGCAAACGCTCGATCAAGCCGATGACCAGCAGCGAATGGCCGCCGAGTTCGAAGAAGTGGTCGTGGCGGCCGACGCGCTCCAGGTCCAGCAGTTCTTGCCAGACTTGGGCGATGGCCTCCTCGACCTCGCCGACCGGGGCCTCGAACTCGCGGCGAGCGACCGCGGATTGGTCCGGCGACGGCAGCGCCTTGCGGTCGAGCTTGCCGTTCGGGTTCAGCGGCAGCGCGTCGAGCGCGACGAACGCGCTCGGGATCATGTATTCGGCGAGTTCGCGCGACAGGGCCTCGCGCAGCGTCGAGGCCGAGAGGTCCGCGCCTTCGTCGCCGACGACGTAGGCGACCAGGCGCTTGTCGCCCTCGACATCCTCGCGCGCGATCACCGCCGCTTCGCGCACGCCCGCGCAAGCCAGCAGCTTGGCTTCGATTTCGCCGAGTTCGATGCGGAAACCGCGGATCTTGACCTGGAAGTCGTTGCGGCCGAGGTATTCGATGCTGCCGTCGGCGCGCCAGCGGCCGAGGTCGCCGGTCTTGTACATCCGCGCGCCTTCGACCGGCGAGAACGGGTCGCGCAGGAAGCGTTCGGCCGTCAACTCGGGACGGTCGAGATAGCCTCGCGCCACCTGCACGCCGCCGAGGAACAGCTCGCCCGGAACGCCGACCGGCACCGGCTCGCCGCGGGCGTCGAGCAAGTACACCGGGGTGTTCATGATCGGACGGCCGATGGTCGGCCCGCCTTCGGACTCGCGGATGCTGCCGATGGTGGCGTCGACCGTGCACTCGGTCGGGCCGTACATATTGAAGAAGTGGATGTCGGCCGACTTGAGCTTGTCCCACATCGCGCGGCCGATCGGCTCGCCGCCGAGCAACACGCTGGTCGGACGGTGCGCCGGCTGGGTCAGCAGACCCGCCTGCAACAGCACTTCCAGCTGCGACGGCGTGCTGTCGAACGCGTCGATGCGGTAGCGGTCGATGAAGTCCAGCATCGCCGGGCCGTTGGCGCGGATCGCTTGCGGGATCAGCACCAGCGCGTGACCCGAGAGCAGCTGCAAGATGCCCTTCATCGACATGTCGAACGAGAAGGCGGCGTTCAGCGCAACGCGCGACGGGCCTTGCAGCTCGCGGTGCGTGGTTTCCTTCATGACCCGCCAGAAGTTCACCGCCGAGCGGTGTTCGACCATCACGCCCTTCGGCTGGCCGGTCGAACCCGAGGTGTAGATCACGTAGGCGAGGTTCGACGCCTCGGCCTGAGAGGCCGGATTCGCATCCGAATACGACGCCAGCGACGCGTCGTCGAGCGTCACCACCGGCAGCGACACGCCTTCCAACAGCGGCATCTCGCCGCGCAGCGCCGTCTGGGTCAGCAACGCGATGGGCCGGCTGTCCGAGAGCATGTAGCTCAAGCGGTCCGACGGATACGCCGGATCCAGCGGAACATACGCCGCGCCGGCCTTGAGCACGCCGAGCACGCCGACGATCATCGCCACGCTGCGCTCGGCGCAGATCGCGACGCGGTCGTCCGGGCGAACGCCCAGCTCCAGCAAGCGATGCGCGACCCGGTTGGCACGGCGGTTCAGTTCGGCGTAGCTCAGCACCTCGTCTTCGACCAGCAACGCCTCAGCGTCCGGTGTCGCGGCCGCTTGCGCCTCGAACACCTGAGCGATCGTCCGATCGTGCGCGTGCTCGCCGCGCCAGCCGTTGAACTCCGCCAGCACCTGCTCGCGCTCGACGGCTTGCATCAGCGGCAACGCGCTCGCGCGGCGGTTGTCGTCGGCGACCATGGCCTGCAACAACACCGTCCACTGCCGCACCATCCGCTCGGCGGTGGCGCGGTCGAACAGGTCGCTGGAATACTCCAGCTCGCCGCCGAGCGCATCGCCGCTGTCGCCCAACAACAGGCGCAGGTCGAAATGGGCCTTGGCATTGGTCGCCGGCACCGCGCTCAGGCTCAGGCCCGGCAACGACAAGGCGCCGGCGTCGGGCGTGTTGTCCAGGGTCAGCATGACCTGGAACACCGGGCTGTAGCCGAGGCTGCGCTCCGGCGCCAGCGCTTCGACCACTTGCTCGAACGGCAGCTCCTGGTGCGCGTACGCGCCGAGCGTGGTCGCCTTCACCTGCGCCAGCAGTTCGGCCAGGGTCGGGTCGCCGCCGAGGTTCACCCGCAACGCGAGCGTGTTGATGAACAACCCGATCAACGGCTCCAGCTCGGTGCGCTGGCGGTTGGCGACCGGCGTTCCGATCACCACCTCGTCGCTGCCGCTCAAGCGCGACATCAGCAGCGACCAGCCCGCCATCAGGGTCATGAACAAGGTCGTGCCGTGGCGCTGCGACAAGGCGCGCAAGCCCGCCGTCAGCGCCGCCGACAATGCGACCGGAATGCGGTCGCCGGCATAGCTCTGCACGCTCGGGCGCGGGCGGTCGGACGGCAGTTCCAGCAACGCCGGCGCGCCGCTCAGATGCGCACGCCAGAAGCCGATGTGCTTGTCCAGCGCATCGCCCTGCAGCCATTGCCGCTGCCACACCGCGTAGTCGGCGTACTGCACCGCCAGCGGCGGCAGCGGATCCGCCTGGCCCTGGCTGAAAGCGGCGTACAGGGCGCTGACTTCGCGCACCAGCACGCCCATCGACCAGCCATCGGAAATGATGTGGTGCTGGGTGACCAGCAGCACGTGCTCGTCCTCGTCCAGGCGCAGCAGGCGGCCGCGGATGGTCGGGCCGGCGGCCAGATCGAACGCGGCCAGCGCTTCCTCGCGGCCCAGGCGCGCGGCCTCGGCCTCGCGCTGCGCGGCCGGCAATGCGCGCAGGTCGTGATCGGCCAGGGCGAAGCCGATGTCCTGCGCGTCGATCTCCTGCCGCGCCGAACCCTCGACGCCGACGAACCGCGTGCGCAGGTTTTCGTGGCGGGCGACGATGCGGTCCAGCGCCGCCTGCAGGGCGGCGCGGTCCAGCCGCCCCTTCAGCCGCAGCGCGGCCGGCACGTGATACGCCTCGGCCGCGGCCTGATCGAGCCGGTCGAGGAACCACATGCGCTGCTGCGCCCACGACAGCGGCAGTTCGCCGTCGCGCGGCGCCCGCGCGATCGGGCGCGCGCTCTCGCTGGGCGCGACCGGCGCGGCCGATTTCGCCAGCCGCCGCCGCAGCACCTCCAGTTTCAGCGCCTCCAGATCCTTCGCCGAGCCGCCCGTTGCATTCGCCATTACCGCTTCTCCATCGTGTCCGTTCGTCCGCGTCGCGCCGCCGGCCGCGCCGGCGCCGCGATCACGAGTTCTCTTCTTCCAGCAACGCGCGCAGTTCTTCTTCGCTGAGCTCGTCCAGGTCCGCGCCCATCCGGCTCACGTCGTCGGCGGCGTAGCGGTCCACGTCGGCCTGCAGCACCGCGCGCGCCAGCGCCGCGACTTCCGGCGACTTGAACAGCTCGGCCACCGGCACATCCACGCCGAAGGCTTCGCGCATGCGCGCCATCACCTGCACCGCCAGCAGCGAGTGCCCGCCGACTTCGAAGAAGTGGTCGTGGCGGCCGACCTGTTGCAGGCCCAGCAGCTCCTGCCAGATCGCGGCGATGGTCGCTTCCACCTCGCCCTGCGGCGGCTCGTACGCGCGCGTGGCGACGGCGCCGCGGTCGGGCGCCGGCAGCGCCTGACGGTCGAGCTTGCCGTTGCCGGTCAGCGGCCAGCGATCCACCAGCATGAACGCCGACGGCACCATGTAATCGGGCAGCTGCGCGACCAGCAGCTCGCGCAGCCGTCCCGGCAGCGCGGTGCGCCACTTGGCTTCCAGCGGGTCGTTGGCGTAGTCGGTTTCGGGCCGGCGCAATGCCTCGCCGGCGATCAGACCGCGCCAATCGAACGCCAGCGGCTGGCCCTTGCGCCCGATCAAGGCGTGGTACTCGCCGGCGTCGCCGTTCGGCGCCCAGCTCAGATCCAGGCTGTAGCCGCGCTCGCGGCAGAACTGCGCCAGATCGGCGCACAACGCGCCGCGCGCGGCGTCGGCCGCGGCCGCGGCCTTGACCGCGGCGTTGGAGGCGCCGGCCTCGCCCGCCTGCAAACGCTGCCACGCGCGCTGGTACGGCGTCGCCCACGGATGCGCGATGCCGCGCAGGCCGAGGGTGTCGCAATCCGCGGCGTCGATGCGCTGCTGCAAGCGCTGCGGGTCGAACCCTTGCGAACCCCAGTCCTGCCAGTCGATCGCGCCGCCGTCCTCGACGCCGCCGTCCAACGTCAGCACCACGTCGTAGCGATAGGCCGACATCTCGTTCTCGTGGCGCGCGATCTTCGGCAGCACGCGCACCGCGCCGATGCGCGGATAGCGCTCGCGCAAGGCGTGGAACCAGGCCGGGTCGATCAACAGCTCGATATCGCCGCGCACGCGCTGGACCGCGCGTTCCAGCAGCTGCGCCGAGGCCAGCGTGTCCGGCGCCTGGAACGCCTGCACCGACAGATGGAACGACGGCATCAGCCCGTAATGGCGCACGTCGCCGATCATCAGCCGGCCGCCGTGGCCGACCCGGGCGATCGCCTGGGCGATGACCTGCTCCAGATACGCCAGATTCGGGAAGTACTGCACCACCGAGTTGACGATCACGGTGTCGAATTCGCCGTCGATGCCGGAGAAGTCGGTGCCCTCGCCCTGCAGCACGCGGGCGATGCCGTCCAGGCTCGGCGTCAGCTGGATCAGGCGCTCGACCTTGGCGACCGTCTTCACCGACAGGTCGGTGCCGACGTAGCGCTCGCACTGCGGCGCGATGTTGCACAGGATCATGCCGGTGCCGACGCCGATCTCCAGCACCTTGCGCGGGCGCAGTTCGCGGATGCGCTCGAGCGTGCCGTCGAGCCATTCGCGCATGCCGTGCTCGGCGATGGGTTCGCGGGTGTAGGTGCTGTTCCAGCCGGTGAGGTCGAAGCCGTAATCGACTTCCTCGATGGTCAGGCCTTCTTCCTCGCCCTGGTCGTCGAAGATGTCCGACCACTGCGCCACCTGCCCCTCGCGCAGATCGGCCTGGGCCTCGTCCTTGGCCGCCGCGCGCGGCGCGATGTAGGCCACCAGGCGCTTGTCGCCGCGCTGGTCCTCGCGCGCGATCACCACCGCCTCGCGCACGTCGGCGCTGGCGGTCAGGCGCGATTCGATCTCGCCCAGCTCGATGCGGTAGCCGCGCAGCTTGACCTGATGGTCGTTGCGGCCGACGTATTCCAGATTGCCGTCGGCGCGCCAGCGGCCGAGATCGCCGCTGCGGTACATGCGCGCGCCGGGCTCGGACGAGAACGGATCGCGAACGAACCGCTCGGCGCTCAATTCGCCGCGGTTCAGGTAACCGCGCGCGACGCCGGCGCCGCCGATATGGATCTCGCCGACCACGCCGACCGGCAACGGCGCGCGGTCGGCGCCGAGCACGTACAGGCGCGTGTTCGCCAGCGGCCGGCCGATGTGCGGCGCGCTGTCGGCGAGGATTTCGGCGTAGCTGGCGTCGACCGTGCATTCGGTCGGGCCGTACACGTTGTAGCAGCGCATCGGCGAGGCCGCGGCCGCGGCCCAGGCCCGCGCCGGCAGCGCTTCGCCGCCGAGCAGCATCACGCCGGGGCGCGCGCCGCCGGGCTGGGCGATGCCGTGCGCGAGCAAGGCCTCGAACTGGGTCGGCGTGCAGTCGAAGATATCGATGCGCTCGCGCGCCAGGAACTCGACCAGGGCGGCGCCGTCGGCGCGGATCGCCTGCGGCACGATCACCAGGCAACGGCCCGACAGCAACTGCACCAGCGACTGCACCGAGGCGTCGAACGACAGCGCCGCGTCCAGGCCCAGGCGCGCGCCGGGCGCGCAGGCGGCGAACACGTCGCGCTCGAACGCCGCCCACAGGTTGACGACGTTGCGGTGCTCGACCATCACGCCCTTGGGCAGGCCGGTCGACCCCGAGGTGTAGATCACATAGGCCAGATGCGCCGGCGTCAGCGCGGCCACCGCCGGGTCGTGTTCGCCCTGTCCCGCCCACGCGTCCGCGTCGTCGAGCAGCAACAGCGCGCATTCGCCCGACGCCTGGGCCAGCGTGTCGGACGCCTCGGCCAGCGCGCGCTGGGTCAGCAACGCCTTCGGCGCGCTGTCGGCCAGCAGGTACGCCAGACGCTCGGGCGGATACGCCGGATCCAGCGGCACGTAGGCCGCACCGGACTTGAGCACGCCGAACACCGCCACCACCGCGTCGATGCCGCGCTCGGCGCAGATCGCGACCCGGTCGTCGGGCGCGACGCCCAAACCGATCAAACGATGGGCGATGCGGTTGGCGCGGCGGTTGAGCTCGGCGTAGCTGAGCCGCTCGCCTTCGAACTCCAGCGCGGTCGCCTCGGGCGTGCGCGCGACCTGGTCTTCGAACAGCGCGTGCACGCTGCGCTCGGGCGCGGCCTGCGCGGCGACGGCGTTGAAGTCCTGCAGCACCCGCCGGCGCTCTTCGCCGTCGAGCAGCGACAAGGCGCCGATGCGGCGGCGCTCGTCGTCGACCATCGCCTGCAGCAAGGTCTGCAGGTGGCCGGCCCAGCGCTGGATCGTCGCCGCGTCGAACAGGTCGCTGGCGTATTCCAGGCTGGCGTCGAGGCCGCCCTCGCTTTCGATCAGCTCCAGCGACAGGTCGAACAGGGTCTCCTCGCGCGGCTGGTCGATCAGGCTCAGCCGCAGCTGCGGCAGTTCCAGCGCGCCGAGCGGGGTGTTCTGCAACACCAGCATGTTCTGCACGACCGGGTTGTGGCCCAGGCTGCGCTCGGGCTGCAGCATGTCCACGACCTGTTCGAACGGCACGTCCTGGTGCTCGTACGCGCCGAGCATGACCGCGCGGGCGCGGGCCAGCAGCTCGGCCACGCTCGGGTCGTCGCTCAGATCCACGCGCAAGGCCAGGGTGTTGACGAAGAAGCCCAGCAACGGTTCGACCTCGCCGCGGCGGCGGTTGGCGACCGCGGTGCCGATGACGACGTCGTCGCGCCCGCTCAGGCGCGACAGCAGCAAGGACCAGCCGGTCAGCAAGGTCATGAACAAGGTCGTGCCGTGGCGGCGCGACAGGCCGCGCAGGCCTTCGACCAGGTCCTCGCCGAGGCGGAAGCGCAAGGTGTCGCCGATATAGCGCTGCACGTCCGGGCGCGGCCGGTCGGTCGGCAGATCCAGCAACGCCGGCGCGCCGCCGAGGTGATCGCGCCAGTAATCCATTTGTTCGTCGAGCGCGGCGCCTTGCAGCCACTCGCGCTGCCACACCGCGTAGTCGGCGTACTGCACCTGCAGCGGCGGCAACGGATCCGGGCGGCCTTCGGCGAACGCGGCGTACAGCGCCGACACTTCCTGGATCAGCACGCCCAGCGACCAGCCATCGGAAATGATGTGGTGCTGGGTCAGCAGCAACACGTGCTCGTCCTCGCCCAGGCGCAACAGGCGTCCGCGGATCAGCGGACCGCGCGCCAGATCGAACGGCGCGCGCACCTCGGCCGCCGACTGCGCGCGCACTTCGCGTTCGCGCGCCTGCGGCTCCAGGCCGCTGAGGTCGGATTCTTCCAGCGCGAAGCCGCAATCGGCCGGCGCGATCGCCTGCACCGGCTCGCCGTCGCCGGCTTCGAAGCGGGTGCGCAGGGCTTCGTGACGCGCGACCAGCCGGTCCAGCGTGGCGCGCAACGCGGCGCGGTCCAGCCGTCCGCTCAGGCGCAGCGCCGCGGGCATGTGGTACGCCGCGCCGGCGGCCGAATCGAGCTGATCGAGGAACCACAGGCGCTGCTGCGCCCACGACAGCGGCAGCGGCCGCTCGCGGCCGACCGGCCGCACCGGCGGCAAGGTCGAAGCACGCGCGCCGCCGACGGCCTGAGCCATGTCGGCCAGCACCGGCCGCGCGAACACGTCGCGCAACGACAGCTCGACCTGACGCGTTTCGCGCAGCCGGGTGACCAACTGCACCGCGATCAGCGAGTGGCCGCCGAGTTCGAAGAAATGATCGTGACGGCCGACGCGCTCGCGGCCGAGCAGCTCCTGCCAGACCTTCGCCAACGCGGTTTCCGCCTCGCCGACCGGCGCGGCGTAGGCGCGCGCCGCCATCGAGGCATCGTCCGGCGCCGGCAGCGCCTTGCGGTCGAGCTTGCCGTTGGCGGTCAGCGGCAACGCGTCCAGGCGCACGATCGCGGCCGGCAGCATGTAGTCGGCCAAACCCGCGGCCAGGCGTTCGCGCAGCGCGGCCGGGGCCACCGCGGCGCTCGCGTCGGCGGCGATGTAGGCCACCAGCCGGGTGTCGCCGGCGGCGTCCTCGCGCGCGATCACCGCCGCTTCGCGCACGCCGTCGCACGCGGCCAGCGCGGCTTCGATCTCGCCCAGCTCGATGCGGTAGCCGCGGATCTTGACCTGGAAATCGTCGCGGCCGAGATACTCCAGCGCGCCGTCGGCGCGCCAGCGCGCCAGGTCGCCCGTGCGGTACATCCGCGCGCCCGGATCGGCGGCGAACGGGTCGCGCACGAAGCGCTCGGCGGTCAGCTCGTCGCGGCCGAAGTAGCCGCGCGCGACCTGCGCGCCGGCGATGTGCAGCTCGCCGGCGACGCCGATCGGCGCCGGCTCGCCGCGCGCGTCGAGCACGTAGACGCGGCTGTTGGCGACCGGGCGGCCGATCGGCACCTCGCCGTCGCCGAGGTCGTCCTGGGTTTGGAACAACGCGGCGGTGGCGTAGACCGTCGCTTCGGTCGGCCCGTAAGTGTTGAGCACCCCGCAGCGCAGCGCCGGCGCGGCCAGCCACTGCTGCAGATGGCGGCGTTCGACCTTCTCGCCGCCGACCACCACCAGACGCAGCGTCGGCGGCGGCAACAGATGGCCGAGCGCGACCTCCTGCGACCAGCGGTGCCAGAACGCGGTCGGCAGATCGGCGACGGTGATGCGGCGGGCGCTGAGGAACGCGACGAACTCGGCGTCCGGCGCGACCAGGTGCGACGGGCGCAGGACCAGGGTCGCGCCGGCCGACAGGGTCGGGAAGATTTCGACCACCGAGCTGTCGAACGAGTACGACGCGAACTGCAGCATGCGCTCGCCCGGCGCCAGCGCGCAGCGGCGCACGTGGTTGTCGATCAGCTGCGCCAGCTGCCGGTGCTCCACCATCACGCCCTTGGGCCGGCCGGTCGAACCGGAGGTGTAGATCAGCTGGGCCAGATGCGCGCCGTGCGTCGCCGTCGCCGGCGCGCTGTCGTCGCCGTCGGCCTGGGCCCGGTCGAGATCGATCGCGCGCGCCGATTCGGGCAGACGCTCGTGCAGCGCCGCCTGCGCCAGCAATGCGGCCGGCCGGCTGTCGTCGAGCATGTAGGCCAGACGTTCGGCCGGATAGGTCGGATCCAGCGGCACGTAAGCGCCGCCGGCCTTCAGGATGCCGAGCAGGCCGGCGATCATCGCCGCGCTGCGCTCGGCGCAGATCGCGACGCGGTCGTCCGCGCCGACGCCCGCCGCGATCAGCCGGTGGGCGATGCGGTTGGCGCGGCGGTCGAGTTCGGCATAGGTCAGCGCGAGCTCGCCGTCGATCAGCGCGATCGCATCGGGCTGGCGCTGCGCCTGCTGCTCGAAGCGGCGGTGCGCCAGCGGTTCGGCCGGGGTTTGCGCATCGGTCGCGTTGAAGCCGGACAACAGCGCGTCGCGCTGCGCGGCCGACAGCAGCGGCAGCGCGCGCGTGCGCTCGCCCGAATCCTCGCCGAAGGCCTGCAGCACGCGGTCCAGGTAACCGGCGATGCGCTCCACGCTCTGCGCATCGAAGCGCGCGCTGGCGAAATGCAGACGCGCGTCGATGCCGCCGCTGGCGTTGGCGCGCAGCGCCAGGGCGAGGTCCAGGCCCGCGTCCGGGTTCGACGGCCACAGCGCCGGCGCGCCGTCCAGCGCCAGCGCGACGTTGAAGCGGCCGCCGCCGGCCAGCGCCGCGACGACTTGCGGATACGGCAGATCGGCGTGTTCGGCGGCTTCGGCCAGGGCCTGCGCGGCGCGTGCGGTCGCGCCGGCCAGATCGGGGTCGTCGGAGAAGTCCAGGCGCAACGCCGCAGCGTCCACCTCCGCGCTCGGCGCGGCCACGCCCACGACCAGATCGTCCTGCCCGCTCAAGCGCGCCAGCAACACGCCCCAGGCGGCGAGCCAGACCGAGGCCAGCGACGCGTCCTGGCGTTCGGCGAAGGAATGCAGCGCCAACACCCGCGACAGGTCCACGCTCCAATCGAAGCTGGCATCCAGTCGCGGCTCGGCGGCCGCGCGTTCGGCCGGCAGCGCCAGCGCGGTCGGCGCGTCGCCGAGCCGCGCGCGCCAGTAAGCGCGGTCGCGCTCGAACGCGGCCAGCGCGCGCCACGGCGCGGTGCTGCCCGAACGCGCGGACCACCCGCCGCCGTCGGCGGCGAGCAGGCGATAACGCGACAACAGTTCGGCCATCGCGTCGGGCGCGGCGGCGAGCAGGCGCGGTGCCAGGCGCAGCGCCCAGATCGGCGCGCCGTCGAGATCGAACACCGCCAGCGCGATCGGCGCGTCGCTGGTGCCGAGCGCGCTCAGCGCGACATCGATGCGCGCCTGCTCGCCCTGGCCCGGCGCGAATCGCGGCGACAGCGGCGCCGCGGCCTCGCCGGCGTCGGCGCCGAGCGCGCGGTGCGCGATCTCGGTCGCCGCGGCCGTCCACGCCGCCGCGTCGAGCGCCGTGCCGGGACGCAGCACGGCGTAGGCGGCGCCGTCCTGGCCGTGCGCGAACGCCGGCGCCGGCGCGCGCGGCGGTTCGGCGATGGCGGCGTCGAAGTCGGCACTCATCGCCTGCAAGGCCTCGACATAGACGCGCAGCAAGGCGTCGATATGCGCGTCGCCGAAATTCAGGCGCGCGTCGAGCACCACACTGTAGCCGTCCTCGCGATTGCCGTTGGCGTGCAGCGACAGGCCGAAATTGACCTCTTCGAACAGCTCGCCCTCGCGCACCCACAGCGAGGCTTCGCGGGTCAACGGATTGGAGACGCGGAAATTGGTGTAGGTGAACAGCGAATCGACGGTCAGGCCGGGATGGCGCTGCAGGATCGAGGCCAGCGGATAGCGGCGATGGTCGCGGCTGTCCGCCTCGGTCTGGCGGATCGCCTGCGCCAGCTCGCGCCAACGCTTTCCGCCGAGCTCAACGCTGTGCGGCACCACGTTGAGGAACAGGCCCAGCACGTTCTCGGCGCCGCGCGCTTCCAGGCGGCCGTTGTCGGTCTGCCCGGTCACCACGCGGTCGCTGCCGATCGCCGCGCGCAGCGTGCAGGCATGCGCCATGAACAGCAGGGTGCGCACCGGCAGGCCTTCGCGCGCGGCCAGCGCGTCGAGATCGCGCGCCAGTTCCGGCGCGATGCGGATCTCGCGATGCTCGCGCCGCGCCGCGCTCGGCGCCACTTCGGCCAGCGCGCCGGCGCCGGCCTCGCGCGCCCGCGCGTCCCAGAACGCGCGATGCCCGGCGTCGGCTTCTTCCGCCGCCAGCAAAGCGACGTAATCGGCGAAGCGGGTGTCGCCGCTGTCCCATTCGGGCAGCGCCGCGCCGGCCTGCAGCGCGCGGTAGCACTCGAACACCTGCCGCTGCAGGGTCGCCATGCTCCAGCCGTCGAGAATCGCGTGATGCGCGTCGATGATGAGCTGGATGCGTCGCTCGTCGCGGCGCAGCACGGTGAAGCGGATCAGGCTGGGGCCGGCCAGATCGAAGCCGGCGGCCTTGATCCGGGCGATCGCCGCGGCGATCTCGCGCGCTTGCGCCGGCTCGTCCAGGCCGCGCAGGTCGGCCTGGTCGATGTTCGCCGCGGCGCCGGCGTGGACCAACTGCAACGGGCGCGAATAACGGCCCAGATCGAAGCCCGTGCGCAGCACCGGATGGCGCGCGACCACCGCGCCGACGGCGGCGGCGAACGCGTCCGCGTCGAACGCGTCGAACTCCAGTTCGAACGAGAACACGTCGTGATAGGTCGAGCCCTGCGCGTCGAGCAGGCCGTGGAAGATCATGCCGTGCTGCAGCGAGGTGACCGGATAAGCGTCTTCCACGCCCTCGGGCAACAGCGCGCGGTCGGCGTCGCCGATCAGGGCGAACGCGGGCAGCACCGGCTCGCGCGCGGCGGCCGGCGCGGCGGCGTCCGCCGTCTGCGCGGCGACCGGCTGCGCGCTGTGTTCCGCCCAGGCCGCCAGTTGGCCCAGCGTGGGGTGCTTGAAGATGTCGGCGACCGAGACCTGGATGCCGTGCGCCTGCAATTCGGCGACCAGTTGGATCGAGAAGATCGAATCGCCGCCGAGCGAGAAGAAATCCGAGTCGCGCCGAATGTCCTGCGCGCCGAGCAGGGTTTCCCAGACCGAGGCGATCAGGCGCTCGCTGTCGCTGAGGCTCTCGTCTGCGGGTCCGGCGCTGTCGCGCTGGCGTTCGAACGTCGCCAGCAGGGACTTGCCGTCGATCTTGCCGTTCGGCGTCAGCGGCATCGATTCGACGAACAAGATCCGCGCCGGCACCATGTGCCGCGGCAAGCGTTGGGCCAGGGCCTGCTTGATCGCCTCCATCGACAGCGCCGGCGCGCCGCCGTCGGCGAAGGCCAGCAGCAGTTCCATGCCGTCCTCGGCGTACAGCTGCACGCTGATCTTGCGCGCCGGCAGCAGCTCGCTCAGGCGGGCGACGATTTCGCCGGTCTCGACCCGCTTGCCGCGGATCTTGATCTGGCCGTCGCGGCGGCCGAGATAGACGATCTGGCCGTCGCCGTCGTAGCGGCAGACATCGCCGGTGCGGTAAATGCGGCCCTGCGCCAGCGGCGCGTGCACGAAGCTGCGCGCGCTGACCTCGGGCAGGTTGTGGTAGCCGACGCCGACGCCGCGGCCGGCGATCACCAGCTCGCCGGCCACGCCGGGCGCGCACAGCGCCAGGTTCGCATCGACGATGTAGGCCTCGGCGTTCTGGATCGGCCGGCCGATGACCACGTGTTCGCGCCGCAGCCAATGCTCGCGGTCGGCCTGGAACACCACCGAGATGTCGGTGCATTCGGTCGGTCCGTAGATGTTCGCCAGCCGCGCGTTGCACGCCGCGCTCGCCAGCCACGGCCGCAGCAGCGCCAGATCCAGCGCCTCGCCGCCGAGCGCGAGCAGGCGCAGGCTGCTCAGCGAACGGTAGTCGTTGGCCGCGTCGTGCTTGAGCAAGGCATAGACCGCGCTCGGCGCGCAGTTGATCAGGGTCGTGCCGGTGGCCTGGATCTGCGCGGTCAGCGACGCCGGATCGAACAGGTCCGGCCGCGCCAGCACCAGGGTGCCGCCGGCCATCAGCGGCGCGAAGATGTTCTTGATCGAGGCGTCGAAGCCGATCGGGATCATCAACAGCACGCGGCTATCGGCGTCGAGCGCGGCGTAGCGGATGTACCAATCGCACAGGTTGGCGAACGCGCCGTGCGGGATCAGCGCGCCCTTCGGCCGGCCGGTCGAGCCGGAGGTGTACAGCAGATAAGCGATGTCCTCGGCGTCAATGGCCGGGTACGCCGGCGTGGGCTGGGTCGGCGAGGCCGCCGGCAGCTGGTCCAGGTCGAGCACGAAGCCGTAGAACTCCGGCAGGCTGTCGCTGAGCTCGCCCGCGCTGACCACCACGCCGGCGCCGCTGTCGCTCAAGGTGTATTCGATGTGCTCGCGCGGATAGCTCGGATCCAGCGGCACGAACACCGCGCCGACGCGCATGGCGGCGACGCAGGCAGCGGCCAGGTCGATCGAGCGCTGCAGATAGACCGCGACCTTGCTGCCCTTGCTCACGCCCATCGCCAGCAGGCGCGCGCCGATCTGGTCCACGCGCGCGCAGAACCCGGCGTAGCTCGCCTCGCCGTCGACGGCGCGCACGGCGACCGCGTCCGGCCGCGCCGCGCGGGCGGCGTCGATGCGCGCGAACAGGTCGCGATGATCGACCGCAACGCGCTCGCCTTGGGTGCGCTCCGCGTAAAGCCGGGCCAGTTCGTCCTGCAACAGGGCCGACACCGGGCGCTCGGGATGGGCGACGACCTCTTCCAGCAACGACAGATACAGACCGAGCCAGGCCTCCACGGTGTCGCGGCGGAACAGGTCGGTGTTGTAGAACGCGAGCACCTTGTCGCCCTGGACCTTGAGGGTCAGGTCGTACTGCGAACGGGTCGGGAACGAGTCGCGCTCGGCGACTTCGATATCGTCGAACAGTTCCAGCTTGCGCGCGGCGCGCTCGTACAGGAACTTGACCTGGAACACCGGCGAGTACGCGGCGTCGCGCTCGATGCCGAGCGCGTCGACGACCTTGTCGAACGGCATGTCCTGATAGCGCAGCGCTTCCAGCGCGCCGGCGCCGGCCTCGCGCAGGTAGTCGCCGACCGCCGCATCGGCGTGGACGCGGCCGCGCAACGCCAGCTGATTGACGAAGAAGCCGGCCATGTCGCGCAGATCGGCGTGATCGCGGCCGAACACATCGGTGCCGACGACGATGTCGCTCTCGCCGCTGAGCTTGCTCAGCAGCAGATGGCAGACGCCGAGATAGAAACCGAACTCGGCCTGCCCCGCCGAGCGCAGATGCGCGGCGATCCTGGCCGGCAGCCCGGCCGGCATCGCGCGTTCCAGGCGCGCGCCGTTGAAGCTCTGTACCGGCGGGCGCGGGAAGTCCAGCGGCAGTTCCAGCACGCCCTTGACCCCGTCGAGCTGGTGGCGCCAGTACGAGGCCGAGACCTCGTAGCCGCCGGCCTCGTACTGGTCGACCTGCCATGCGGCGTAATCGAGGTAGGACACCGTATCGACGGCGACGCGGGCATGGCCGCGGTCGCGGTAGATGCGCGAGACTTCCTGCACGAACTGCTGGATCGACCATTCGTCGGTAGCGATATGGTGGAAACCGACCAGCAGGCGGTAGTCGCGCTCGCCGAGCCGGGCGACGAAGACGCGCAGCGGCAACTCGGCGGCCAGGTCGAAGGCGCGCTCGGACACTTCGCGCCGCAATTGGGCCAGCGCGGCTTCGCTCGCCGCTTCGTCCGCGCCGCTGAGGTCGCGGTAATCGATGGCGAATTCGCGCCCGTCCTCGCAGCGCTGGCGCGCCACGCCGGCTTCGACCCGGTAGGTGGTGCGGTAGATCGGGTGCCGGCGCACGACGGCGGCGACCGCCTCGCCGAACGCCGCGACGTCGAGTTCGCCGCGCAATTCCAGCTCCATCGGCAGCAGGAAGCTGGTCTGCGCCGGGTCGTACTGGTACAGGAAGTACAAGCGCTGCTGCGCGAACGACAACGGGCCGTCGGCACCGGCCGGGCGCGGCGCGATCGAGTCGCCGGCGCGGCGCGCGCCGTAGGCCGACAGCTCGCGCTTGTAGCGCTTCATCGCCGCCGTCACCGCTTCGGTCAACAGGGACTGATCGCCGGTCACGCGCAGCTTGCCGTCGACGAGCTTGATGTCGATGCCGTTGCGCTCGACGTATTGCACCAGTTCGAAAAGAAACATCGTCATTCCCTGTGATTCGTTTGGATGGCGCCGGCCGGCGCCCTCGCCCGTCGCGCGGATGCGCGGGGCGTCAGTGGAAGTCCCACACCTGCTTGGCGAACAAGCGGCCCGAGCGCACCTGGCGCTGCTCGCAGAACTCCAGCAGCTGGCTGGATTCGAGGATCTGGCGCGCATCCTCGCTGTAGTCCATGCCCATGAAGTACTTGAACCAAGGCTCCATGCCCAAGGCATAGATGTAGACCTCGGACGGATTGAAGATCTCGACCATCTTGCGCGCCGAGGCGCAATCGGAGCCGTTGAAGCGCCGCGACTCGTTGATCTCGCGCGCGATCGGCTTGGTGAACAGCGAACCGTACAGCCAGCTCATCGGCGCGCCGACGCATTCCATGCCGATGAACAGCAGATCGACATCGCCGATCACCTGATGGATGTGGCGGTACATGCGCTCGTCGAGGCTGGACGAGTCCGCGCCGGAAAAGATCTTCTTGCCGGCGAATTCGAAGTACCAGGCCGTCTTGGAACGGATGTGCAGGTCGGCGTGCTCGCCCAGGAACGGGATCGCGCGGATGCGGCCGTCGGCGCAGTCCAGGGTCTCCATGTCCTCGAACTCGCGCACGTCGAAGCCGATTTTCTGCAGCATCAGCTTGATCGACGGATCGACGATGCTGCCGCCGCCGTTCTTGGGCACCAGGATCTGGCCGGTCTTGTGCCGCAGCTGCAGCAAGGTCTCGACGCAGACGTGATCCATGTGGGTGTGGGTCAGGCAGATGTAGTCGATCTTGTCCGGCAGCTCGCTGAAGCTGAGCACGCGGTCGCCGTTGGCTTCGTCGCGCACGGCGATGACCGGGTCGACCAGGATGCTGGTGCGCTCGGTTTCCAGCAGCAGGCCGGCGTGGCCGAGGTAGCTCACGCGCAGGCGCCCGGCCAGCGGCACGCGGGTCCGGGTCGGCGCCTGGGTGGTGAACAGTTCGTCGACGGTCAGGCCGCCGCGCTGTCCGACCGCGCCGAACAGCGTCTCGATGCGATCGCGCCCGATCGGCTCGCTGCGCGCGGCGAACAATTCGTCGATGAAGCCGTCGGCGAACGGCACCTCGATATGCAGATGGTTGTCGTCGGGCAGGCGCGGCGAGCTGAGCACGAACGGCCGCTCCTTGACCTTGCCGAGCAGGCCCAGCGACACGCTCTGCGCGCCGGGCTTGTACAGCGGGCTTTCGTAGATCAGGCCCTCGATCAAACGGAACGAGGCGCTGTGGTTCATGTCGTAGACCAGCTCGACATAGCCGCGCAGCGCGTCGGGCACTTCTTCGTACAGCGGCTCCAGCGACAGGCCCTTGGTCTGCGCGAGCAGTTCGTTCAAGCGCGCCACGGCCTTGCGCAGCTCCAGGTAATCCTGATGGCTGTTTTCCATCTCGTGGATCAGCGCGCGCACGTTCTCCAGTTGGTCCTCGCCGCAGTTGACGAAGTCGCCTCCGGCCAGTTCCGGGTTCTTGCTCGCGGCGAGGTGCAGCTGATGGTTGGCGACGAAGGACTTCATCAGGCGCAGGCTGCGCCCGCTCAGATTCATCGCCGCGCTGACCGGCGGCAGCAGATACGGCCACGCATACCACTTCAGCACCAGCGGCTCGAAGTAGACGTTCTCGCGGAGGTAGTAGCGTTCCTGCGTGTTCATGTCGATGCGTTTCCGTTGCGTTTCGGTTCGCTCGCGTCCGGCCCGGTCACAGGTCGAAGACGATGGTGGTTTCGTTGCCGGCCTCGCTGCGCGCGCGCGGCGTCTGCCGGTCGATGAAGGCGGCCATGTCCTTCAAGGTGTTGCTCGCGTACAGGTCGCCGATGTGCGCGGCGATGCCGTAGCGCTGTTTGATCTCGAAGCCGAGCCGGGTGATGACCAGGGAGCTGCCGCCGAGCTCGAAGAACTGGTCGTGGCGGCCGACGCGCTCCAGGCCCAGCAGTTCGGCCCAGATAGCGGCCAGTGCGGTTTCGGTCTCGCCTTGCGGGGCTGCGTATTCGCGCCGGATCACCGCGGTTTCGTCGGGCGCCGGCAGGGCCTTGCGGTCGAGCTTGCCGTTCGGCGTTTGTGGCAATGCGTCCAGGCGCACGTAAGCGCTGGGCAGCATGAATTCGGCCAAGTGGCGCGACAGCTGTGCGCGCAGGGCCGCGGCCGAAACGTCGGCGCCCTCTTCCGCGACGACGTAGGCGACCAGACGCTGTTCGCCCGGAACGTCTTCGCGCGCCAGCACCACGGCTTCGCGCACGCCTTCGCACTGCGACAGGCGGCTTTCGATTTCGCCCAGTTCGATGCGGAACCCGCGGATCTTGACCTGGAAGTCGTTGCGGCCGAGGTATTCGATAACGCCGTCGGCGCGCCAGCGGCCGAGGTCGCCGGTCTTGTACATGCGCGCGCCTTCGACTTGCGAGAACGGGTCTCGCAAGAAGCGCTCGGCGGTCAGTTCGGGGCGATCCAGATAACCGCGCGCGACGCCGTCGCCGGCGATGTAGATCTCGCCGACCACGCCGACCGGCACGGGCTGCAGGTACGCATCGACGATGTAAACCTGCGTGTTCGCGACCGGGCGGCCGATGTGGGACGCGAAACCGCTGGCGCGGTCCATCGCGACCCAGGTCGAATAGGTCGTGGTCTCGGTCGGGCCATACAGGTTGGCGACGGTGTCGACTTCGGTCTTGGCGAACAACTGCTCGACCAAGGCGCGCTTCAGCGGTTCGCCGGCCAGATTGATCGTACGGACGCTGTTCGGAACGCCGTCGCTGTTGACCAGGGCCTGGATGCCCGACGGAACCGTGTTGATCAGCGTCACGGCGCTGCCGGCATCGGTCGCGAGCACATCGCGCACGACATGGATCGTCGCACCGATGCTCAGCGGCGCGAACAGTTCGTACACCGCCAGATCGAAGTTCAGCGAGGTCGAGAACAAGGTCTCGCGCAACTGCTCGGCGCTGAACGAAGCGTTCGCCCAGGCCACGAAGTTGTTGGCGTTGCGATGCTCGATGGCGACGCCCTTGGGCTGGCCGGTCGAGCCGGAGGTGTAGATCACATAGGCCAGATCGCTCGCCTTCGCGCCCGCGACCTGCGGATCGTGGTCGGGCTGACCGTCCTGCTCCGGCGACAACAGCGGAACGCCAACATCGCCGAGCCGCTCAGCCAGCTCCGGCCGGCTCAACAACGCCATCGGCGCGCTGTCGGCCAGCATGTAGCTCAAGCGCTCGGCCGGATAGTTCGGGTCCAGCGGCACGTACGCCGCCCCCGACTTCAGCACGCCGAGCACCGCGACCACCAGCGATTCGTCGCGCGGCAAGCTGATCGCCACGCGGTCGTCGGCTCCGACGCCCAGCGCGATCAAGCGATGCGCGATGCGATTGGCGCGGCGATTGAGTTCGGCGTAGCTCAGGCTACGCTCGCCGCACACCAGTGCGACCGCATCGGGCGTCGAACGAACCTGCGCCTCGAAGCCCTGATGCAACAAACGCCCGCGCGGATACTCCAGCGCCGTTGCGTTGAACGCTTCCAGCACCTGCGCCCGCTCCGCTTCCGGCAGCATCGGCAGGCGACCCACCGCGCAGCCCGGATCGGTCACCATGCCCTCCAGCAGGCGCACGAAATACCCGGCATAACGCTCGATCGTCGCGCGTTCGAACAAATCGCTGGCGTACTCCAGTTCGCCGACGATTTCCTCGCCCCGGTCCTCCAGCGCCAGCGACAAATCGAAGCGGATCTTGCTCAAGTGCGTCGCCAGCGGCGTCAGCTGCAAGTCCCGCAGGGTCAACTCGGCGTCGCCCGGCGTGTTGTTCAGCGACAGCATCGTCTGGAACAAGGGACTGTGGCTCAGGCTGCGCGCGGGCTGCAACGCGTCCACGACCTGCTCGAACGGCAGTTGCTGGTGTTCGTAGGCATCGAGCGCGACGGCCTTGACCCGCGCCAACAGCTCGGACGCGCTCGGCGCGCCGGCCAGATTCACCCGCAACGCCAGGGTGTTGACGAAAAAGCCGATCAGGCGCTCGGTCTGCGCGTGTTCGCGATTGGCGACCGGCGTGCCGACGACGACATCGTCCTGACCGCTGAGTCGCGACAGCAGCGAGGCCCAGGCGCTGAGCAAGACCATGAACGGCGTCGCTCCGCGCGCCCGCGCCAGCGCGCGCACGCCGTCGACGGTCGCCGCAGGCAGCTTCACCGCGACGCTGCCGCCGTCGTAGCTCTGCTGCGGCGGACGCGGCCGGTCGGTCGGCAGCTCCAGCAGCACCGGAGCGCCGAGCAGATGCCCACGCCAGAACTCGGTCAGCGCGCGCAGGCGCTCGCCGCTCAGGCGTTCGCGCTGCCATGCGGCGTAGTCGGCGTATTGCACCGGAAGTTCCGGCAAGCCATCGTTCGATCCCGAACGCAGCGCGGCGTACAGCTCGCCGAGTTCGCGCACCAGCACGCCGATCGACCAACCGTCGGACACGATATGGTGCTGGGTGACGAGCAGGACATGCTCTTCCTCGCCCAGGCGCAGCAGCCGTCCGTGGATCAAGGGGCCGGCGGCGAGATCGAACGGCATCATCGCTTCGGCCGCGCCGTGCTCGGCCATCGTCATCGCGCGCACCGCGGGGTCGAGATGGCGCAAGTCGTAATCGCGCAAGGCGAAGCCCACCGACGCCGGCAAGATCGACTGGCGCGGCTCGCCGCGTTCCTCGACGAACACCGTGCGCAGGATCTCGTGGCGGGCGACGATACGGTCCAAGGCCGTGCGCAGGGCGGCGCGATCGAGCTTGCCGCGAATGTTCAGGGCCGCGTTCATGTGGTACGCGGCGCTCGCGGCCGGATCGAGGCGGTCCAGGAACCACAGGCGATGCTGCGACCACGACAGCGGCAACGCGCCGTCGCGAGCGACGACCGGAATCGACTCCGGCGCGGCGTCGCCCTTGACCGACGCGTCCACGTGCGCGGCCAGCGCCGACAAGGTCGGATGGCCGAACAAATCGCGCAATGCGATATCGGCGCCCAGACGCTGGCGCAGACGCGAGGCGACTTGCAGGGCCAGCAACGAATGCCCGCCGAGTTCGAAGAACTGGTCGTGGCGGCCGACGCGCTCCAGGCCCAGCAGTTCGGCCCAGATGGCGGCCAGTGCGGTTTCGGTCTCGCCTTGCGGGGCTGCGTATTCGCGCCGGATCACCGCGGTTTCGTCGGGCGCCGGCAGGGCCTTGCGGTCGAGCTTGCCGTTCGGCGTTTGCGGCAAGGCGTCCAGGCGCACGTAAGCGCTGGGCAGCATGAATTCGGCCAGATGGCGCGACAGCTGCGTGCGCAGGGCCGCGGCCGAAACGTCGGCGCCTTCGTCCGCGACGACGTAGGCGACCAGACGCTGGTCGCCCGGAACGTCTTCGCGCGCCAGCACCACCGCTTCGCGCACGCCTTCGCACTGCGACAGGCGGCTTTCGATTTCGCCCAGCTCGATGCGGAACCCGCGGATCTTGACCTGGAAGTCGTTGCGGCCGAGGTATTCGATGCTGCCGTCGGCGCGCCAGCGGCCGAGGTCGCCGGTCTTGTACATGCGCGCATTCGGATCGGCCGCGAACGGGTCGCGCAGGAAACGCTCGGCGGTCAGTTCGGGGCGGTCCAGGTAGCCGCGCGCGACGCCGTCGCCGGCGATGTAGATCTCGCCGACCACGCCGACCGGCACGGGCTGCAGGTACGCATCGACGATGTAAACCTGCGTGTTCGCGACCGGGCGGCCGATGTGGGACGCGAAAC
>Ga0209564_1000806_pt1 | contig 42875 bp, 45 predicted proteins | sample AraplaCol_mMF_r2_FD_184272 | JGI IMG/M metagenome (GOLD analysis project Ga0209564, IMG submission 184272) | Arabidopsis root microbial communities from North Carolina, USA - plate scrape MF_Col_mMF_r2 (SPAdes) (version 3) | ecosystem: Host-associated > Plants > Roots > Endosphere | place: USA...
ACGCGCAATGCGCCGCCGACGATGCCGGCGACCAGCGCGATCCATTGGTCGGCCGTCATGTGTAGCTCCTTGCTTCCGGAAGCATGCGGTCGCCGAACTTCTTCCAGTCGACCGTGCGCAGGCCTTCGCTCGCGAGGATCAGCACGAAGGCGATGCCCTGCAGCACCAGCACCGATGCATCGGGCAGGCCCAGCCGCCGTTGCAGCAGGCTGCCCGCCGCGCCGAAGCCGCCGAACAGGATCGCCACCGGCACGATGGCCACCGGGTTGTGCCGCGCGATGAACGACACCAGGATGCCCGCGTAGCCGTAGCCCGCGATCAGCGATGCGTTCGCGTTGGTGTGCACCGCCGCCACCTCGATGGCGCCCGCGAGCCCCGCGCATGCGCCACCGAGCCCGCAGGCCGAAAGAATGAGCCGCGTGGCTGGCAAGCCGACGAGCTGCGCGGTGCGCGGATTGCCGCCCACCACCCGCACCGAGAAACCCGAGGCCGTGGCGCGCAGCCACCAGCCGAGCCCGAGGCAGGCCACGATGCCGACCACCAGCCCCCAGTGCACGTCGGAACCGCCGATGCCGCCGATCAGCAGCCCGTCACCCAGCGCGTAGGTCGAGGGCTTGTTGAGGCTGGCCGGATCGCGCAGCGGCCCTTCGACCAGGTGCTTGAAGATGCCGATGGCGATGTAGGCCAGCAGCAGGCTGCTGATGGTCTCGTTGATGCCTCGATACTGGCGCAGCCAGCCCGCGAGCACGATCCACAACGCGCCCGCGAGCGCACCGGCAATGCACACGGCCACGGTGCCGACGACGTTGCCCGGCAGCGGCACCGCATGCGCCAGCGCCGCGCAGGCCAACCCGCCCAGCACCAGCGCGCCCTCGCCGCCGATCACGATGAGACCCGCGCGCGCGGGCAGTGCCACGCACAGCGCGGTGAGCATCAGCGGCGCCGCGCGCTGCAGCGTGTTCTGCCACGAGAACCAGTCGCCGAACGCGCCCTTGAACAGCGTGGCCCACACCTCCACCGCGTCGATACCGGCGAAGGCCACCACCAGCCCGAACAGCAGCAGCGCCGCCGCGATGGCGAACACCGGCAGGGCCAGTTCCTTGAAGAGCGCGCTGCGCATGTCGGTCATGCAGTGCGGGTCAGACCGAGCCCACGACGCCTTCGACGAGGTAGTTCATCTTCTCGAGCTCCAGGTCGGTCTGCTTCAGGACCTTGCCCGCCGGCACCACCACGGCGCCCTTGTTGTCCTTGATGCCGTCCTTGAAGATGTCGAAGCTGCCCGCGATCATCTTCGCCTTGATCTCGTCGGCGTGCTTCTTCGCGGCGTCCGGCACCATGGGGCCGTAGGCCGACATCTTCACGTAGCCTTCCTTCAGGCCACCGCGCAGGAAGTTGGGGTGCGGCTTGCCGGCCTGCGCGGCCTCGATGGCGGTCTTGTAGGCGGTGAGCCAGTTCCACTCGGCGCCGGTGAGGTACGCATTGGGCGCGAGTTTGGCCTGGCTGGCGTGGTAGCCGCAGACCATCTTGCCGCGCTTGGCGGCCGTCTCGACCACCACCTTGGGGCCGTCCACGTGCATGGTGAACACGTCGCAGCCCTGGTCGGCGAGGCTGTTGGTGGCTTCGGCCTCCTTCACCGCCATCGACCAGTCGCCCGTGAAGATCACGCTGCAGGTGATGTTCGGCTTGACCGAGCGCGCGCCGAGCGTGAAGGCGTTGATGTTGCGCAGCACCTGCGGAATGGGCTTGGCGGCGACGAAGGCGATCTTGTTGCTCTTCGTCATGTGCGCGGCGATCACGCCGTTGAGGTACTGGCACTCGTCGATGTAGCCGAAGAAGCTGCCGACGTTCTTGGGGTGCTTGCCCTCGGTCCAGAGGCCGCCGCAGTGCGAGAAGCGCACGTCGGGGTTCTTGGGCGCGACCGCGAGGATGTGCGGATCGAAGTAGCCGAACGAGGTGGGAAAGAGCAGGCCCGCGCCGTCCTGCGAGATCATGCCGGTCATGGTCTTCTGCACGGCCGCCGTCTCGGGCACGTTCTCTTCCTCCACCACCTTCACGCCGGGCAGCTTCTTGATCTCGGCGGCGGCCATGGCGTGCGCCTGGTTGTAGCCGTAGTCGTCGCGCGCGCCGACGTAGATCACGCCGACGGTGAGCGGCTTGGGCTTGGCCTGGGCGGCGGCAAGCGCGCTCCAGCTTCCGAGGCCGCCCGCCGCGCCGAGCGCGGCCAGGGTCTTGAGGGAATCGCGGCGATTGAATTGGCTGGTCATGACGTACTCCGTTGCTGGAAAACAGGTTGAAGGACTGAAGGAAAAAGAAGTGCCTGGGCGCTCAGCCGAGCAGGCTGACGTGCGCCGAGACCACGCGCCAGCCCTCGGGCGTGCGCATCCAGGTCTGGCTCTGGCGGCCGCTTCGCTCGGCGCCTTCGCGGCGGAACTCGCAGTTCGCGGTGGCGAAGTCGCGCCCGTAGGTGGTGATGACGGTCACGAGCAGTTCGCGCGCAAGGCCCTGTGAAGGGCGCGATGCGCGAAAGGCCCGGATCTCGTCGTAGCCGTAGAGGTTTTCGGTGGCGCCATAGCGCAGCGTGGTCGGGCTGTTCCAGAACAGCTCGTCGAGCACCTCGACCTTGTTGTTCACCAGCGCGTCCTCGTAGCGGGCGAAGGCGGCCTGCACTTCGGACAGCACGTCGGGCAGGTTGATGTCGCTTGCGTTCATGCGGGTGTTTCCTCCGAACTGAGTGCGGCGACCGGCGCATGCGCCACGCCCGCGGCTTCGAGTGCCGCGGCCACGCGCAGCACGAGGTCTTCGCGCCACGGCGCGGCGATCACCTGCACGCCGACCGGCAGGTCGGGCTGGTTCGGCTGGTTGGCGTGCGTGCCCCAAACCGGCACGGCGCACACCGGCAGGCCGATGCACGAGAAGGGCTGGGTCAGCAGGCCCATGTTGGGCCGCACCGGCAGCACCTGGCCGTTGACCTCGAAGCTTTCCGCGCCGACGGGCGTGGCCGCGCTGGGCGTGGCCGGGGCCAGCAGGATGTCGTAGCGCGCGAACAGGCGCGCCACCGCCTCGGCATACACACGGCGCACGCGCTGCGCGCGCGCCACCCAGGCGGCCGGCAGCAGCGCTCCGGCCAGGAAGCGGTCGCGCGACAGCGGCTCGAAGTCTTGCGCGCGGCGGCGCAGGTCATCCAGGTGCAGCGCGGCGCCTTCGGCGTTGGTGATGAGGAAGGCGGCGGCCCGCCCGGCCTCGACCAGCGGCAGTTCCACACTGGCCCGCGAGACGCCCGAGCCCAGCGCATCGGCGACCAGATCGACGGCGGCCAGCGCCTGGGCGCCGGCGCGCTGGTGGAAGTAGCCGCCGAGCACGCCGATGCGCAGGCCGCGCGCACCCTGCGCCAGGACGCCCGACACAGGTTCGACGGCCCGCTGCGCGCAGCCGGGGTCGTGCGGGTGGCCAGCGTCTTCTGGGCCCTGCAGCGCGTCGTAGACCAGCGCCAGGTCGCGCGCCGAACGGGCGAAGGGGCCGAGGTGGTCCAGGCTGGATACGAACGGGAAGCTCCCGGTGCGCGGCAGCCGCCCGAACGTGGGCTTGAGGCCGAACACGCCGCACAGCGACGCGGGCACGCGGATCGATCCGTTGGTGTCGGAGCCCAGCGCGAGCGGCACCTGCCCCGCGGCCACCGCGGCACCCGAGCCGCCCGACGAGCCGCCCGCGATGCGCCGGAGGTCGTGCGGGTTGCGCGTGGGGCCTTCATGGCTGTTCTCGGTGGTGAAGCCGTAGGCGTACTCGTCCATGTTGAGCGCGCCCACCAGCACGGCGCCCGCACGCTCCAGCCTTCGCACCAGCGCGGCGTCGGCGCGCGCGGGCGCGGTCTGGCGCTCGATCTTCGAGCCCGCGAGCGTGGGCAGGCCGGCGATGTCGAACAGGTTCTTCACCGCGAACGGCACGCCGAGCAGCGGCAGTTCGCGGGTGCGCGCGCCGTTCGCCGAAGCCAGCGAGGCATCGACCTGCGCCGCGCGGCGCAACGCACGTTCCCCCAGCACTGCAGTGAACGCGTTGACCCGGCCGTCGGTGGCTTCCACGCGCTCGAGGCTGGCCTGCACCAGCGCGGTGGCGCTCGTGGCGCCCGCGCGCACCGCTTCGGCCATGGCGGTCGCGTCGCGCAAGAGCAGGTCCGCGGCGCTCATGCGTCCTTCTCCTCGGGCGCCACCGGAGCGAAATGCACCGCCGGCTCGGCCGACATGGCCAGCGGTACCGACTCCAACAGCGCGGCGAACTCGGCCGCGAGCGCGAAGTAACGCAGCACGCCGGGGCGGTGCGCGGGCGACAGGGGCAACGCGAGCGCCGCCGCGGCGGCGTCGACGTAGCTCTCGATCTGCGTGGGTGTCATGGACGGTTCCTCGGGTCGATGCCTAGCGGCGGACTTCGCGCTGGAAGATGTCGAGGCTGAGCTTCTTCATGGCGACGAAACTCCCGGTGCTGAGCGTCTCCACCGTGCGGGGGCGCGCATCGCCGTAGCGCAGGATCTCCGCGACCCGTGTGGGCCGCTTGGTCAGGAGCAGCACCTCGTCGGCGAGGTACACCGCCTCCTCGAGGTCGTGCGACACCAGCAGCATCGTGGTGCCGGTCTGCATGAACACCTCCTGCAGCTTCTCGCGGATGAAGAGCGTCATCTCGAAGTCGAGCGCGGAGAAGGGCTCGTCGAGAAACAGCACCTCCGGGTTGGGCGCGAGCGCGCGCATGATCGACGCCGTCTGCTGCTGGCCGCCCGAGAGTTCGTACGGGTAGCGCGCGAGGTCGAACTTCACGTCGAAGGAGGCCACCAGCTCTTCCATGCGCCGGTCGACCTCGGCCTTGCTGCGCCCTTCGAGCTTCAGCGGATAGGCGATGTTGTCGATGGTCCGCATCCACGGGAACATCGCCTCGCGGTAGTTCTGGAACACGTAGCCGATCTTGGTGTCCTTGCGCTGCTTGCCGTCGAACAGGATCTCGCCCGAGTCGACGGGGATCAGCCCCGCGATCATGTTGATCAGCGTGGACTTGCCGCAGCCGTTGGGGCCGAACACCGAGACGATCGCGTGCTTCGGGATGTCGAGGTCGAAGTTCTCGTACAGCGGCCAGCCCGCGAAGTACTTGGTGAGCCCTCGGATGGTGATGTGCGTGCCTGCCGGGCCGGGTTTGAAGACCGGCTTCGGAACGTCGGCGTACACCGGGCCGTTGACGACGATGTCCTGCGTGACTTTCATCTTCCGCTCCAGTGCACGATGCGGCGTTCGGCGACCAGGAAGAGGACGTTCAGCGCATAGCCCAGCGCACCCGCCGAAAGAATCGCCGCGTACATGCTCTTCACGTTGAGCACCTGCTGCGCGTCGATGATCCGGTGGCCGAGCCCCGTGTCGGAGCCGATGAACATCTCGGCCACGATGACGATCACCAGCGCCATCGACACCGCCGAACGCAGGCCCACGAAACTGGGCTGCAGGCTTTCCCACACCAGCACGTCCTTGAAGATCTGCCAGCGCGATGCGCCCATGACGCGCGCCGCCATCACGCGCTGCTTGCGCGCGTTCATCACGCCGTAGGCGCTGTTGAACACCACGATGAGCAGCGCGCCGAAGGCGGCGATGGCCACCTTGTTGACGTCGCTCACGCCGAAGATCAGCAGAAACAGCGGGATGAGCGCGGACGACGGCGTGGAGCGGAAGAAGTCGATCAGGAACTCCACGCTGCGGTAGGCGCGCTCGTTGCTGCCCAGCAGCACCCCCAGCGGCACGCCGATGGCCGCCGCGATGACGAAGGCCTGCACGGTGCGCCAAACGGTCATGGCGAAGTCGGTGAGCAGCGGGCCGCCGGCCAGGCCTGTGATGAGCGCCGCGACGGTGTCGGCCGGCGTGGGCAGCAGGATCGGCTTGATGAAGCCCAGCCGCACCGCCAGGTCCCACACGATGAACAGCACCACCGGTCCGATGAAGGGCAGCAGGCGGTCGCGCAGCGGCAGCTTCGGCGCGGCGGTGGCCGCGCTGGCCGGCGGGGTCCACGGCGCGGCCGTGGTCGAGCTTGCTTCGGCCATGGTCTTCAGGCCTTGTAGAGCAGCGTGTCCACCGCGACCTTCTTCTCGAAGATGCCTTTCTCGGTGAACAGGTCGTAGAACTTCTGGAAGTACGCGACGTCGCTGGGCTTGAACTCGTTGTAGAGCATGTACGACGCGAGCGGCACCTCGGCGGTGAGCTTGCCTTCGATGGCGGTGTAGCCCTTCATGAACTGGCGTGCCTCGTCGGGCTTGCTGCGCACCAGCTCCACGCCGCGTGCGTAGGCGGCTATGTACTTCTTCGCGACCTCGGGGTTCTTCCTGATGAAGTCGCTGGTGAGGCTGGCCGCGCCGCCGTGCCACGGCGCCATCGGGTCGCCGAGGATGTACCTGGCCACCACGCCGGCCTCGACGACGCGCGTGGTGCCGTTCATGCGGCCCACGGTGCCGGTGGGCTCCAGCGTGTAGCAGGCGTCGACCTGGCCCGCGACCAGCGCAGCCACGTGCTGGCCGATGGGCAGCTCGCTCACGGTCGCGCCCTTGGCGCCCGCGCGCTCCAGCATGGTCTTGCACAGCGTGACGTTCTGGATGCCGGGGCCCGATGCGACCTTCTTGCCGGCCAGCTCGGCCACCGACTTGACGGGGCTGTCCTTGGCGACGATGAATTCGTCGAGCACGTACTTCGCGTTGCTCGGGTTGGTGCAGAAGATCTTGAACAGCCCGGGCTGCGCGATCTCGCCGATCGCGAGATTGGCGGAGCCCGTGCCGTTGGCGCTGCCGTCGCAGCGGCCCGCGAGCATGCCTTCCATCACCTGCTGCGCGCCGGCGAACTTCAGCGGCTCCACGTCCAGGCCGGCCTCCTTGAAGTAGCCCTTGTCGACCGCCGCGAAGAACGGCAGGCCGGCAGCCACCGGCCAGAAGCCGATGCGCAGCTTCGCAGCCGCGCCCTGCGCGCGCACGATGGCGGGCGCGGCCAGCACTGCCATGCCCGCGGCGCCGGCCTGCAGCAGCTGGCGTCGCCGGCGTGCGGCGGGAGGGTGTTGTTGGATGCTCATCGGAACTCCTCTGATCAGTTGGAACTCGGGGTGGCGCGGCTCGCGACGTATGCGCGCCAGCCGCCGTGATGGCTCACGTCCTGCGCGCCGTCCAGCGCGTGGCCTTCGCAGATGAAGCCCTTCACCCAGCTGCCGTCGGCCAGCTCCACGCTGCCGAGGCCCAGCGGTGGCGGGATCAGCGCGAGGAAGCTGCCGACCTGCGCGAGCGGCACGGCCCACACTTCGAGCGCGATGGCTGCGCCCTCCTCGCCTTCGGCCACGCGACGCAGCCCGGGCTTGGGCGGCACGGTGCCCGGCAGCGCGTGCAGCCTGTAGGCGGGCGAGGTGGTGGTGGAGCTCACCAGGGTCGCGCCGCGCTCGGTCAGTTGGCTGTTGAGCGGCATGCCCGAGAGATGCGCACCGACGACGGCGATCGGCAAGGTGCCGGCACCCGCCGCCGCGAGCCCCGGAATCGCACGCGGCGGCGGCAGAGGCTCGCCTGTCGCGCCCTGCGCAAGGCCGGTGGCGTGGTGGAAGCGCTGGCCCAGTTCGGCGAGTGCGAGATCGCTGCCGCAGGGGCCGATCAGCGTGATGCCGAAAGGCAGGCCGTCCGCGCGCAAGCTGCTGGGCACCGAGAGCGCGGCGTAGTCGAGCAGGTTGACGAAGTTGGTGTAGGCGCCGAGGTTGCGGTTGAGCGCGACCGGATCGGCGCGCATCTGCTCGCGGGTGTAGTGCGTGGGCGCGGTGGGCACGAGCAGCAGGTCGATGTCGCGCCACATCGGCTCGACCTTCTGCGCGATGGCGCGCAGCCTGGTCTGTGCGTCGAACACGTCGGCCGCGCTGTAGCCCTGTCCGCTCGCGAGGATGCCGCGCACGGGCTCGACGACGTCGTCGGCATGCGCGTCGAAGAACTCGCGCACCGCGGCGTAGCGCTCGGCGACGAGTGCGCTTTCGTAGAGCATGGCGGCCGCTTCCGCGAGCGGCGCGTAGGCGATGGTGACGGGCGTGCCGCCCATGGCGAGCAGCCGCGCGACCGCATCGCCGAAGGCCTGCTCGGCGGCGGCGTCGCCGAAGAAGCTCAGCCGGTCGGGCACGCCGAAGCGGAAGCGCGCGGGCAGCGGCTCGCGGCGCAAGTCGATCTCGCGGGAGTACGGATCGCGCGCGTCGTGGCCGGCGGCTGCGAGCAGCACGTCGACCGCGGTGGCGACGGTGCGCGCGAAGATGGAGACGCAGTCGGCGCTCTGCGCGGCGGGCACCACGCCGAAGGCGCTCAGCAGGCCGCGCGAAGGCTTCAGGCCGACGATGTTGTTGAGCCCGGCCGGCACGCGGCCGGAGCCGGCGGTGTCGGTGCCCAGGGCGAAGTCGGCCTCGCCGATGGCCACCACACAGGCCGAGCCCGAACTGGAGCCGCCCGATACATAGCGCGCGTCGAAAGCGTTGGGCACCTCGCCATAAGGAGAGCGGGTGCCGTTCAGGCCACAGGCGAACTGGTCGAGATTGGTCTTGCCGGCCAGCAATGCACCGGCTTCGAGCAGGCGCTGCACCACGGTCGCGTGCACCTCGGGCAGGCGCTCGAAGGCCGGGCAGGCGGCGGTGGTGGGCACGCCGGCCACGTCGATGTTGTCCTTGACAGCGAAGCGCAGGCCCGCGAGCGGCAAGGCGAAATCCAGCGCCACGGCGGCGTGCGTGTGTGCCACAGGCGAGGCGAACCTGGCGATCCAGGCCGCTTCTGGCGTTCCGCTTTTCGGGTTTTCTTCGTGCACCATCTTCAGGCATCCAAACATGTGTACAAGTTGAGATGCAAGCGGCATGCCAGCGCAAGCGCACCGTGGCGCAGATCGGAATCGTGCGGGGATTGGCCCGCTCCCCTCGGGCTTTGGGCTCCCTCCCCCGGGCTTGGCTCCCTCTCCCCTGGGGGAGAGGGTTGGGGTGAGGGCAGGTGCGGAAGATGAAGCGCGACTCTTATCTAGAGGCCGTAGCCCTCACCCCCGCCCTCTCCCCACGGGGGAGAGGGAGTCATGCAAGTCAGCTCTTCCTTGCGTCGCGGTAGAGCTTCTCGACCTTCGGCAGGTTCGCTTCGAGCTTCGAGATGCGGTCCGGACCGCTCGGGTGCGTCGAGAGGAAGCTCAGGCCGCCCTGATTCCTGGACGCCGTGGCCATCTTCTGCCACAGCGAGACCGACGCCTTCGGGTCATAGCCCGCCCGCGCCGCCAGTTCGAGCCCGACGAGATCGGCCTCTGTCTCGTCGCTGCGGCTGAACTTGAGCGTGATGAGCTGCGTGCCGGCGCGCGCGGCCAGGTCGCCTACCTGCCCCCAGCCGAGCAGCTGCGCACCGATGGAGAGCGCGGCGCCCGTGCCCGCGCTCTTGGCCAGGCGGGCGCGTGCATGCTCGCGCAGGGCGTGGGCCATCTCGTGGCCCATCACCATCGCGACCTCGTCGTCGGTGAGCTTGAGCTGGTCGAGGATGCCGGTGAAGAAGGCGATCTTGCCGCCGGGCATGCAGAACGCGTTGATCTGCTTGCTGCCGATCAGGTTGACCTCCCACTTCCAGTCTCGGGCGCGCGAATTCCACGGCATCGCGAACGGAATGAGCCGCCTGGCGATGGCCCGCAGGCGCTGCAGCTGCGGATTGCTCTCGCCCGCGAGCGCCCCCTTGGCGCGTGCCTGCTCGAGCAGCTGGCCGTACTGCTGCACGCCGGCCGTCTCGATCTGCTCGACCGGCACGATGTTCCGGGCCACCGAGGCCTTGCCCACGTCGACCTGCGCCAGGGCCGGCTTCGCGAGAACCGCGCCGGCCGCCGCGAGCAGGAAGGCTCGCCGCGGATGCCACGCGGAAGCTGCGGAGGGGGCGGGAAAGTCGGTGAAGGGGCGATCGCATCGTGTGCACATAGGAGCGGGATGATAGGAACAAATGAAGACAAGAAGCCCGGGAACCCGGGCCGTCGCTCATGGACAATCCAGGGCACATGTCCGCCTCGCCCGCAGAAACCCCCACGCCCACCTCACCGCCCTGGCGCGACGCGCTGAAGGTCTACCTGGAGCCCGCCACCCTGCGCATGCTGGCGCTGGGCTTCTCGGCCGGGCTGCCGCTGCTGCTGGTGCTGGGCACGCTGAGCTTCCGCTTGCGCGAAGCGGGCATCGACCGCACCACCATCGGCTATTTGAGCTGGGTCGGGCTGGCCTACGGCTTCAAGTGGGTCTGGGCGCCGCTGGTCGACCGGCTGCCGCTGCCGCCGCTCACCACCTTGCTGGGACGCCGCCGCGGCTGGCTGCTGCTGGCGCAGTGCATGGTCATCGCCGGGCTGGCGGGCATGGCGGTCAACGATCCGCGCCACGGGCTCACACCGCTGGTGTGGTGCGCGCTGCTGGTGGCCTTCGGCTCGGCCACGCAGGACATCGCGCTCGACGCCTTCCGCATCGAATCGGCCGAGGCACGCAAGCAGGCCGCGCTGGCCGCCGCCTACCAGACAGGCTACCGGCTCGCGATGATCTGGGCCGGCGCCGGCGTGCTGTGGGTCGCGGCCTGGGCCGAAGTGGCGCCCGCTGCAGCGGCCACGGGCGCGGCGGCCTATCAGAACGGCGCCTGGAAGACGGCCTACCTGGTCATGGCGGCATCGATGGCCATCGGCGTGGTCACGGTGCTGCTTTCGCCCGAGCCGGTGCCGGGCGCCATGCCCAAGGCCCGGACCGCCGCCGAATGGCTGCGCAACGTGCTGATCGAGCCCTTCGCCGATTTCATACGCCGCTACAAATGGCAGGCGGTGCTGATCCTCTCGCTGATCGCCATCTACCGCATCAGCGACGTGGTGATGGGCATCATGGCCAACCCGTTCTACGTGGACATGGGCTTCACCAAGGACCAGGTGGCCTCGGTCAGCAAGATCTACGGCGTGATCATGACGCTGGCGGGCGCCTTCGTCGGCGGCGTGCTGTCGATGCGCCTGGGCGTGATGCGCGTGCTGATGCTCGGCGCCGTGCTCAGCGCCGCCAGCAACCTGCTCTTCGCCTGGCTGGCCACGCGCGGGCACGACCTGACTGCGCTGATCGCGGTGGTCTCGGCCGACAACCTGGCCGGCGGCATCGCCTCGGCGGCGTTCATCGCCTACCTGTCGAGCCTCACCAACATCAGCTACTCGGCCACGCAGTACGCCCTTTTCAGCTCGCTGATGCTGCTGCTGCCGAAGTTCCTGGCCGGCTACTCGGGTGCCTTCGTCGACGCCTACGGCTACAGCAGCTTCTTCGTCGGCACCGCCCTGCTGGGCGCGCCGGTGCTGTTGCTGGTGGCGCTGGCCTCGCGGCTGACGGCGACCACAAGCCCACAGGGCCGTCAATAGGGCCTGGGCCTTATAGGAAACGGCCGACGGTGCGCGGGCCGCGCAACTGGTAGGCTGTGCCGGTATACATTCGTTTCTTTCAATTTTCTTTTCCCGCCGCGCGCTTCGCTTCCTGCCGGCGTCCATCGTCCGCCTGACCGACAGCCCAACACCTACAAGATCGTGCCGTCCCGAATTTCTCCTCTTCAGATAAGTGCCTACACGGCCACCAGCGCCGTCGGTGTCGGCAAGGAAGCGCTGGCCGACGCGCTCGCGCAGTCGCGCAGCGGGCTGCGCGCCAACGATTTCGGCGACGCGCCGCTGCCCACCTGGATCGGCCGCGTCGAAGGCGTCGAGGAGGTCCGGCTCCCCGAATCGCTCGCGCAGTGGGACTGCCGCAACAACCGGCTGGCCTGGATGGGCCTGCAGGCCGACGGCTTCATCGATGCCGTTGCCGCGGCGCGCGAGAAATACGGCGCATCGCGCATCGCGCTGGTGCTGGGCACCTCCACCGCGAGCATCGGCGAGACCGAGCTGGCCTACACGCAGCTCGACGCGCAGGGCATGTTCCCGCCCGGACAGCGCCGCCCCGAGGTGCACACACCGCATTCGCTGGCCATGTTCGCGCAGCAGCTGCTGGGCATCAGCGGACCCAGCGAAACGATTTCCACCGCCTGCTCGTCCAGCGCGAAGGTGTTCGCCTCGGCCGAGCGGCTCATTCGCCTGGGCCTGGCCGACGCGGCCGTGGTCGGCGGGGCCGACACGCTGTGCGGCAGCGTGCTGTTCGGCTTCAACTCGCTCGAACTTGTATCGAGCGAGCCGTGCCGGCCCTTCGACGCCGCGCGCAAGGGCATCAGCCTGGGCGAGGCCGCGGGTTTCGCGCTGGTCGAGCGCGTGCAGACCGGTGCCGATGCCGCGCCGCTGCACCTGCTGGGCTACGGCGAAGCCAGTGACGCGCACCACATGTCGACGCCCCACCCCGAGGGCCTGGGCGCCGAGCGCGCGCTCGACGAGGCGCTGGCGCGCGCCGGGCTCGCACCCGAGGCGATCGACTACATCAACATGCACGGCACCGCGAGCCAGAAGAACGACGAGGTCGAGGGCGCGCTGGTGGCGCGCCGCTTCCCGGCACGCACGCATGCCAGTTCGACCAAGGGCTTCATGGGCCACACGCTGGGCGCGGCGGGCATCGTCGAGGCGGTCATCAGCCTGCTGGCGATCGAGCGCGGCCTGATGCCGGGCACGGTCAACACGCACACGCTGGACGAGGGCTTCGGCCCGCAGATCCGGCTGGAGCCCGCGCGCGGCGAAGTGCGCTATGCGCTGAGCAACTCCTTCGGCTTCGGCGGCAACAACTGCTCCCTCGTTTTCGGCAAGGCGGCATGAACGACATGAACCAGGCCGCTTCCAAGCCCCCCACCCTCTACATCGAAGGCCCCGCCTTCTGGACTCCCACGCTGCCCGGCTGGGACGCCGCCCGTGCCGCCTTCCGCGGCGAAGGCGCGCTGGCCGATCCGCCCGCCAAGCGGCCCTCGCCGCAGGTGCTGGCCCCTGCCGAGCGCCGCCGCGCGCCCGACACCGTGGCGCTGGCGCTCGAAGTGGCCGCTGCCGCCCTTGCCGGCTCGGGCCGCAACGCGGCTGACGTGCCCTGCGTGTTCACGTCGGCGCACGGCGACCTGTCGATCAACGACTACATGTGCAGCACGCTCGCGAGCGACCCGAAAGGGCTGTCGCCCACCAAGTTCCACAACTCGGTGCACAACGCGGCCGTGGGCTACTGGACCATCGGCACCGGCTGCATGGCGGCAAGCAACGCGGTCTCGGCCTACGAGCACAGCTTCGGCTCGGGCCTGCTGGAGGCGGCCGTGCAGTCCGCCTGCGACCAGGAGCCCGTGCTGCTGGTGGGCTACGACACCCCCACCCTCGGCGCGCTGACTTCCGTCACCGACAGCCGCGGCCTGCTTGCGGTGGCGCTGGTGATCGCAAGCGAACCCGGCGAGCGCACCGTGGCGGCGCTCGACTGGTCGCTCGTCAGCGAAGACGGCAAGGCTGTGGCAGCCACGCCGCCGCGCTCCGAAGCCGCGAAGTCGCTGGCCGAGATCAACCCCATGGCCCAGTCGCTGGGCCTCTTCGAAGCGCTGGCACATCTGGATGACGGCAATGTCGGCGGCGTGGGCTCGCCGGTCGACCTGCCGCTTTCCGCCACCCTGTCGCTGCGGCTGCAGTTGCGGCCGTTCGCACGGGGCTGAGCCCACGGCCACTGCAACCGGCGCTATGCTTTTCGCAGCATGGCCGGTTGACAGGGGTTGCCGAGGTTTACCCAACTTTACGGAGCGTTCAAGCCCTCTTGCTCCCGGTGGACGACCATGAAGCGCATGAGCACCCCCCAACTCCTGATGATCGAAGACGACGCCCGCCTGGCGCAGATGGTGGGCGAATACCTGACGCAGTCGGGCTTCGCGTTCAACCATGCCGGCGACGGCGCCGCCGGGCTCGAGCAGCTGCAGCAGCACGCGCCCGACCTGGTGATCCTCGACCTGATGCTGCCCGACACCGATGGCCTCGAAGTCTGCCGCCGCATCCGCGCGCTGCCCGGTCCGCTGTCGAAGGTGTCGGTGCTGATGCTCACGGCCAAGGGCGACCCGATGGACCGCATCATCGGCCTGGAGATCGGCGCCGACGACTACCTGCCCAAGCCCTTCGAGCCGCGCGAGCTGCTCGCGCGCATCCGCGCCGTGCTGCGCCGCCGCGCCGAGAGCGCCACCGAGGCCGAGGCCTCGTCGGTGATGCGCTTCGGCACACTGGAAATCGACCGCAACGCGCGCACCGTGTCGGTGGGCGGCGCGGTGGCCGACCTCACCTCCTACCAGTTCGACCTGCTGACGGCGATGGCCGAGCGCGCGGGCCGCGTGCTCACGCGCGACCAGATCATGGAGGCCGTGCGCGGCCGCGAGCTCGAAGCCTTCGACCGCTCCATCGACGTGCACATGGGCCGCATCCGCGCCGCCATCGAGGTCGATGCGAAGAACCCGAAGCGAATCCTCACGGTGCGCGGCGTCGGGTACGTCTTCGCCAAGCAGCAAGACTAGGCTGACCGCCGATGCTGCGCAGTCTCTATTCGCGCCACCTCTACGTCCGCATCTGGCTCGCGGTGGTGGGCGGGGTCGTCATCCTCACGCTGATGGCCAACTGGATCGTGCGCGAGGCCGCCGAGGCCGAGCGCGAACGGCTGGCGCCGGTGCCGCGCAACGTGGTGGTGCTGGACGCACAGGACAAGCCGATAGGCGCGGGCACCGCGCTGCGCGTGCCGGGCCAGGGCCTGGAGTTCGACGTGACGCTCAGCGACGGCAAGGCCATCACGCTGCGCGTGGCGCCGCGCGAGCGGCCCACCGGCACCGGCGGTTTCGCGCCGTGGCGCACGCCCTTCGGGCTGGGCTGGATGATCGCGCTGGTGGGCGTGGCGGTGGCGCTGGGTGTGTACCCGATCGTGCGGCGCATCACGCAGCGGCTGGAATCGCTGCAGCGCGGCGTGCAGCGGTGGGGCGAGGGCGATCTCTCGGTGCGCGTGACAGAAGAAGGGCAGGACGAAGTGGCTGATCTATCCAAACGATTCAACGCGTCGGCCGAACGCATCGAGCAGCTGGTGCGCTCGCACAAGTCGCTGCTGGCCAACGCATCGCACGAGCTGCGCTCGCCGCTCACCCGCATCCGCATGGGCCTGGAGCTGATGGGCGAGCACCCGAGCCAGTCGGCGCGCGAGGAAATCTCGCGCAACATCGGCGAGCTCGACCAGCTCATCGACGAGATCCTGCTGGCAAGCCGGCTCGACGCCAGCGAGGCCGACATGGGCACCATCGAGCCGGTCGACCTGACCGGGCTCGCAGCCGAGGAATGCTCGCAGGTGAATGCCGAGCTCGACCTGGCCGACGGCACCGACAACGCCACTCTCACCGTGCCAGGCGTGTCGCGCCTGCTGCGCCGCGCCATCCGCAACCTGCTGGAGAACGCGCGCCGCTACGGCGCCGGCGAGATCGCGGTGGAGCTGGGCAGCGCCAACGGCTACGCCACCGTGCGTGTGAACGACCGGGGCCCGGGCGTGCCGCCCGCCCTGCGCGAGCGCATCTTCGAGCCCTTCTACCGCCTGCCCGGCGCCAGCGAGCGCAACGGCGGCGTGGGCCTGGGGCTGGCGCTGGTGAAGTCGATCGCCGAGCGGCACGGCGGCACCGTGCGCTGCGAGGACCGCCCCGGCGGCGGCGCGAGCTTCGTGATCCGCCTGCCGGCCGCCGCACGCAGCCACTGAGCACACCGCCCACCACCCCGCCTGCGCAGGGTCGTGGTCAGGTTGGCCCGAGGACGCCAACCTAAAATCCCGCCCCTATGCAGAGATCGCACATCGTTCGGCCCGCGGCCATGTTCTGGGGGCTGGTGGTGTTCATGCCGGTCGGCGTCACCTATCTTTCGGCCATCGTGCTGCTGCTCGCCATGCTGGTGGCCGGCGGCCTGGGCGAGCGCTATGCGCGGCTGCGCGCCAACCCGCTGTGGTGGCCGGTGATGGCCTACTTCGCCTGGACCTTCATCGTGCTGGCCATCGGGCAGCACTATCCCGAGACCGGCTCCAACCTCTTCCACGGCATCCGCATCGGCCTCACGATGCTCATGGCGATGGCGCTCACGCGCGAGGAGGCCATCTGGGCGCTGCGCGGCTTCCTGCTGGTGGCGGCGCTCAACATCGTGCTGGTCATCGTCTTCTACGCGGTCGGCGGCTTCAACATCTGGTCGCCGCTGCGCGCGGTGGTGATGGAAGTGGGCAACAAGTCGATCAGCAACGCGCTGCTGTTCAGCGTGGTGGCTTCCACCGCCGCCGTGTGGGGCATCGCGCAGATCGCCGCCCACAAGCCGCTGCGCGCCGTTCCCGCCTTCGTGCTGATGCTCGGGCTGGGCCTGGTGGTGGCGCTGCCGCTGACCTCGCGCACCTCGGTGCTCGCGCTGCTGCTGGTTGTCCCGGTGGTGTGCATCCACCAGTGGCGCAGCCACCTGAAGATGCTGGTGGGCGCACTGGTGCTGGGTGCCGTGGTGATGGGCGCCGGGCTCTACCAGCTGCCGCAGCTGCAGCACAAGGTGGAAGTGGGCGTGCAGGAACTCGAGGAGGCGCAGGCCGGCGCGGTCTTCAAGGGCAGCTGGGCCATCCGCTACTACATGTACCGCGACACCGGCCTCATGATCGCCGACCGCCCGTTCACCGGCTGGGGCATCGGCGGCTGGACCGACCAGTGGCACAAGCGCGGCCCGGCGCTGCTGGCCGACTCGAACATGCCCCACAACGACTTCCTCTGGGTCGGCGCCCAGGGCGGCCTGCCCGCGCTGCTGAGCCTGCTCTTCATCATGGTCGCCGCCGTCTGGCAGGCATGGAAGAGGCCCGACATCGCGGGCCGCTACGCGCTGGCGGCCACGCTGATCGCGCTGATCGCCTCGAGCGTGAACTCGGCCATGCGCGACGCGCAGATCGGCCTGGCGCTGCTGTTCATCGCGATGGTCTACCTGCGGCTCGCGCAGGAGAAGAACGACCCGAATCCGTGGCGCGGACTGCTGTCCTCGCGCCTGAAAGGCCTGGAGAGCCTGGAAAAAGACCCCGCCCGCCCGGCTGCCTGAAGAGGCACCTGGCGGCCGGGGCCGGGTGGTTCAGCCGTGGCTCAGTGCCGCGCCGACACCGCCTCACCGGCCTTCAGCCGGTACACCGTGCCGCAATACGGGCACTTGGCCTCGCCGGTGCGCGCCACGTCGAGGTACACCTTCGGGTGGCTGTTCCAGAGCTTCATGTCGGCCTTGGGGCTGGGGCAGAACACGCCGCCCTGATGATTGAGCTCCTTGGCCAGGAGTTCGACTACTGCATTGGTGGACATGGGGTCGTTCTCTCGTTCTCTTCTTCTGCTCAGACTTTCGTGAGCCAGTGGGCGTACTTGGGATTCTTGCCGTTCACGATGTCGAAGAAGGCCGCCTGGATCTTCTCGGTGATCGGGCCGCGCGCGCCGCCGTCGCCGCGGTTGCCGATCTCGATGCGGTCGAGCTCGCGGATCGGCGTGACTTCGGCGGCCGTGCCGGTGAAGAAGGCTTCGTCGGCGACGTAGACCTCGTCGCGCGTGATGCGCTTTTGCACCAGTTCCAGGCCCAGGTCCTTGCACACGTGCAGGATGGTGTTGCGGGTGATGCCGTTGAGCGCGCCGGCCGACAGGTCGGGCGTGTAGACCACGCCGCCCTTGACCACGAAGATGTTCTCGCCCGCGCCTTCGGACACGAAGCCGCTCGCGTCGAGCAGCAGTGCCTCGTCGTAGCCGTCGTCCAGCGCTTCCATGTTGGCCAGGATCGAGTTGGTGTAGTTGCTCACCGTCTTGGCCTGCGTCATCGTGATGTTGACGTGGTGGCGGGTGTAGCTCGAGGTCTTCACGCGGATGCCGCGCTTCATGCCCTCTTCGCCCAGGTAGGCGCCCCAGGACCAGGCCGCGACCATGGCGTGCACCTTGTTGCCCTTGGGGCTCACGCCCAGCTTCTCGGAGCCGATCCAGATGAGGGGGCGCAGGTAGCAGCTCTCGAGCTTGTTCTCGCGCACCACCTGCTTCTGGGCCTCGTTGAGCTGCTCCTGGGTGAAGGGGATCTTCATGCGCAGGATCTTGGCGCTGTTGAACAGGCGCTCGGTGTGCTCGGCCAGGCGGAAGATGGCGGTGCTGCCGTCGGCCGTCTTGTAGGCGCGCACGCCCTCGAAGGCGCCGCAGCCGTAGTGCAGCGTGTGGCTCAGCACGTGGATCTTGGCGTCGCGCCAGTCCACGAGTTCGCCGTCCATCCAGATCTTGCCGTCACGGTCGTCCAGCGAGGGGGGGATCGAGCTCATTTCCTGATTCCTTTGGGATCGGTGTGGGGGTGCGACAGGAAGGGAAGTCGCAAAAGCTTGCGATTTTACGGCGCCGGGCCGAACGGCCTGCCCGACAATGGCCGGCTGTCCAAACCGTTGGAAAAAGGGTTTCCGTGTCCGTATTCAAGAACGTCATCGTCTATCGCATCGAACCCGCCTGGTCCCAGACACTGGCCGAGGCGGAAGAAGGCCTGGGCAGGCAGCGCTTCGAGCCCTGCGGCCCCTCGCAGGAAAAGTCCGCCGGCTGGATCGAGCCGCGCGGCGAGGCCAACGGCCCGCTGGTGGAGTCCATCGACGGCCAGTGGCTGGTCGAATACATGATCGAAAGCAAGCAGGTGCCCGGCTCGGTGGTTCGCCGCAAGGTCGACGAGCGCTGCGCCCACATCGAGGCCACCACCGGCCGCAAGCCCGGCAAGAAGGAAAAGAAGGAGCTCAAGGAAGACATCACCCTCGAGCTGCTGCCCATGGCCTTCACCCGCAGCGCGCGCGTGACGGTGTGGATCGACAAGGCCGAGAACCGCCTGGTGATCAACACCGGCAACGCCTCTCGCGCCGACGAAGTGGTCACCAGCCTCGTGAAGTCGCTCGACGGCTTCGCGGTGGCCCTCATCAACACCCAGGTCGAGCCCGCCGCCGCCATGGCCAACTGGCTGCTCACGCAGGAGCCGCCGGCCGGCTTCACCATCGACCGCGAGTGCGAGCTCAAGGCCAGCGACGACTCCAAGGCCGTGGTGCGCTACGCCAAGCATCCGCTGGACATCGACGAGGTCAAGCAGCACATCACCGACGGCAAGCGCCCCACCCGCCTCGCGCTGACCTGGGACGACCGTGTGTCCTTCGAGCTCACTCACGGCCTGCTGATCCGCAAGATCGCCTTCCTCGAAGGCACGGGCGATGGCGCGGCGGGCGGCAAGAAGGAAGACAACTTCGACGCCGACGTGGCCATCGCCACCGGCGAGCTGGGCCAGCTGGTGCCGGCACTGCTCGACGCGCTGGGCGGCGAAGCGGCCTTTTCCGCAGCGCCGCAGGACGAAGCGCCCAAGCCTGTTGCCACCCAGTCCGAGGCTACGGCAGGGGCCGAAACGGAAGACGCGCCGTTCTGAGGCCGTCAGGAACACGGACAACCGAACGCAGAAGAAATACAAAAACTACGCAAAGGTCGCAAAAGAAACCAAGGAAAAAATTTCTGGTTTTCCTTTCGCGACCTTTGCGAAACCTTCGCGTCCTCTGCGTCCGGCTGCCCACTCCCGCATTCCAACAGCTTGCGATCAGGCCACCAGATAGGTCTGCGCCAGCCGCACCCAACAGGCGGCCCCAAGCGGCAGCACTTCGTCGTTGAAGTCGTAGCCGGGGTTGTGGACCATGCAGCCGCCGAATTCGCCCTCGCCGTTGCCCAGCAGCAGGTAGCAGCCCGGCAGTTCGGAGAGCATCCAGGCGAAGTCCTCGCTGCCCGAGAAACCCTTGGGCGCCTGCCTGACGACGTTCTCCTCGCCCACCAGCTCGGCGCACACTTTCGCCGCAAGCTCGGTCTCGACGGCGGTGTTGACCACCGGGGGCACGAGCTGGCGGTAGTCGATCTCGGCTTCCACGCCGTGCGCCTGCGCGGTGAGGCTCACGATCTCGCGGATGCGCTGCTCGACCAGCGCGCGCGTCTCGGGCCGTGCCGCGCGTACGTTCAGGCCCAGCGACACCGACTGCGGAATCACGTTGTGCGTGGCGCCGCCGCGGATGAAGCCCACCGACACCACCGCCGTGTCGTCCGGCGCCACGTTGCGCGCCACCACCGTCTGCAGGGCCGTCACCACCGCCGCGGCTGCCGCGACCGGATCGCGCGCGCGGTGCGGCATGGCGCCGTGCCCGCCCACGCCCTTGATGGTGACGTCGGCCACGTCGGACGACAGCGTGACCGGGCCTTCGATCGCCATCATCGTGCCCACCGGCACGCCCGGCGCGTTGTGCAGCGCGTACACCGCATCGCAGGGGAAGCGCTCGAACAGGCCGTCCTCGATCATGGCGCGCGCGCCGCAGAGGTTCTCTTCATCGGGCTGGAAGATCAGGTTCAGCGTGCCGTCAAAGTCGCGCGCCTTCGCCAGCGCCTTGGCGGCCGCCAGCAGGATGGCCGTGTGGCCGTCGTGCCCGCAGGCGTGCATGCGCCCGGCGTTGCGGCTCGCGTACGGCAGGCCGGTGGCCTCGGTGATGGGCAGCGCGTCCATGTCGGCGCGGATGCCCAGTCGGCGCGTGCCGTTGCCGAGCCTGAGCTGCGCCACGATGCCAGTGCGGCCGATGCCGGTGTGCACCTCGTAGCCCCAGCTGCGCAGCAGGTTGGCGACGAGTTCGCTGGTGGCGTTCACCTCGAAGCCGAGCTCGGGGTTGGCGTGGATCTGCCGGCGGATGTCGACGAAGGCCTGGGTGTCGACGTCGGCCTGCGGCAGCAGGCGCGACAGGAGCTTGGTGGTCTGGGGGCTGAGTTGGCGGGTCATTCGGGGAGCTTCTTCCTTGTTCCTTGTTGTCGTCGTCGACGGAGTTCAGGCCGCCTTGCGCTCGCGCAGGCTCAGCAGCGCACCAAGGCTCAGCACGCCGCAGACCATCATGTAGAACGCGGGCGACATCGGGTTGCCGGTCTTCGCAAGCAGCCAGGTCACGATGAACTGCGAGGAGCCGCCGAACACCGTCACGCCCACGCTGTAGATCACCGAGATGCCGCTGGCGCGCACGCCGGCCGGCAGCATCTCCAGCAGCATCAGGAACATGGGCGTGGTGCCGATGTTCACGCTCGCGGTGAGCAGCGCAGACAGCGCCAGCACCAGCGGCACGCTCGGGTACTGGCCGATGAGCCAGAACACCGGGTACACCGCGATCACGCTGAAGAGCAGCGAGCCGATCACCAGCGGCTTGCGGTTAGGCAAGCGGTCCGCGAGCCGCCCCGCGACCAGCGACACCACGAACAGCGTGATGCCCGTGACGCATCCCGACAGCAGCGACAGCGACGGCGGCATGTGCAGCACGCGGATCATGTAGGTGGGCATGAAGAACACCACGAGGTACATCGTGGCCGTGCCGGCGGTGGTGGCCAGGATGCCCTTGAGCACCAGCCCGCCGTGCTCACGCAGCAGTCGGCCGATGGGACTGGACTCGTGGTTCTCGGCGACGTGTGTCTCTTCCAGGTGCGCGCGGATGTAGAGCCCGACCGGCGCGATCAGCAGCCCGAGCAGGAACGGCAGGCGCCAGCCCCAGCTCTCCAGCGAGGCTTGCGGCAACGCGGCATACAGCGCGGCGCCGGTGAGCGCGCCCAGCAATGCCGAAACGCCCTGGCTCGCGAGCTGCCAGCTCACGCGAAAGCCCCGGCCCTTCACGCCGCCCGCTTCCATCAGCATCGACGTGGCGGCCCCCACCTCGCCGCCGAGCGAGAAGCCCTGCAGCAGCCGGCCCAGCACGATCATCAGCGAGCCGAAGACGCCAGCCGACGCATAGGTGGGCGCGAAGGCGATGCACAGCGTGCCCAGCACCATGAGGCCGATGGTCAGCGTCATCGCCGCCTTGCGGCCCTTGCGGTCGGCATAGTTGCCGATGATCACACCGCCCAGCGGACGCATCACGAAGCCGATGCCGAAGGTGGCCACCGCCAGCAGCAGCGAGCCGTAGGGGCTGTCGGAAGGAAAGAAGAGCTTGCCGATCAGCAGCGCGAAGAAGCTGTAGACGGTGAAGTCGTACATCTCCAGCGCATTGCCCAGCGAGCAGGCGGCGATCAGGCGGAACTGGCTCTGCTTCTTTCCCTTGCCATGCTGCACCACGGCAGCCGGTGAAGAGGCCCCGATCGGGCTTGCGGGCAATGCGGCTTCGCTCATCTAATGTCACTCCACGTACAGGTTGCGAGGGGGCGTGCATCGACTGCGGGCCCGTTCGCGGCGGAGTATTCAGGCAAAGCGCTGCGGCGAAGAATCACAAATTTTCATGCTGATAACCAAACGGCATCCCCGTCATAAACAGGCGCCGGAGGCCATCGGGACAACCCCCAAGAGGCCTCTTTCCGGGAGCGGCGCACCACGATGAAGCTGCAACAGTTGCGCGTACTGCTGGCCGTGGCGCAGCACGGCAGCATCCACGAGGCCTCGCGCAGCCTGCACACCACCCAGCCCGCGCTGTCGAAGACCATCTCGGAGCTGGAGCGCGAACTCGGCGTGACGCTGATGTCGCGCTCCACGCGCGGCGTGAGCCTCACGGCCTACGGCACGGCGCTGGTCAAGCGCGCGAGCGTGGTCGAGCAGGAGCTGCGGCACGCGCTGGAAGACATCGAGGCGATACGCGGGCACGACGAGGCGCAGCTCAACATCGGCTTCACCGCCGTGGCATCGAGCGGGCCGCTTCCCGATGCGATGGCGTCTTTCCGCAGGCGCTTTCCCAACGTGGCGCTGCGCGGCTTCGAGCTGCGGCCGCAGCAGATCTTCGAGGGCCTGCGCGAAGGCCGGCTCGACCTGGGGATGGTCTCCACCTGCAACGGGCCGGGAACCAACGCATTCCAGTGGGAGCCGCTGTTCTCGGTGGCCATGCACCTGTCGGTGCGCGCCGGCCATCCGCTTAGGCGCGTGCGCAGGCTGCAGCCGCTGGTGGACGCCGACTGGCTCGTGCTCGACCCCATCGACGACGCGGGCAGCCCGCTGGTGAGCATGATGAACATGCACGGGCTGGAGATGCCCAGGCGCATGGTGCACAGCGCCTCGAACCTGCTGGGCCTGCAGCTGGCCACGCAGACCGACCTGATCAGCATGTGGTCGGACTTCGTGTTCCACGGCGCGGGGCCGTTGCGGCTGCAGCCCCATCTGCTGGAGAAGCTGCCGATCACCGACGAACTGCCGGACTTCGACGTGTTCCTGGTCTACCGCTCGGCCGACCTGATGACGCATGCATGCGCCGAATTCGCGAAGGAGGCGCGCCACCAGGCGAAAGCCAATCCGCCGTGGCGGCAGCCCCGGCGCAAGGGGAGTGCGTCCTAGGCTGCGCTGTCTTCGTCGGCCGGCGTCTCGGGCCGCGTCATCGTCCAGCTCTGCAGCTTGCCGCCGTTGAACACGGTATCGACATACGAGCCGCCGCCGTCGGTCCAGCGGTAGTGCTCGGGCTGCTCGTCCTTGGGCGAGCGCAGTTCGCCGAGGGCGCGCGTCATCGCGATCACATGCATCAGCGTCACGCCCGGCTTGAGCTTGGCGTTGAGCATCACCGCGCTGGCCACGTAGCCCACCGGCCGCTCGGCCGCGCGCTTGAGCACCTGCATGGCGCGGTTGAAGTGCAGCAGCAGGAACATCACGATCGCGCCACCGGCCAGGGCGACACCGCCCCACCCGCCAGCGCGCCAGGCCAGCGCCATGACGACGATGGCGCCCACGGGCAGCAGAAAGTTCTTGAAATTCATGGCGCGCATTGTCGCCGCCCGGCACATCGCGGCCGGCAAAGACCTCAGGCCGGGCCGCGCAGGCCGATGCAGTTGCCCCAGGGGTCGCGCACCTGGCACATGTACTGCACGCCCTGCGCGTCGTCCAGCCGTAGCGGCCCCCGGTACAGCACAGCACCGGCCGATTCGAAGCGGCGCAGCGCGGCATCGAAGCGGTCGACGCTCCAGTACACGACCGAGCCCGAAGCGCCCGAACCGACCTTCCCGTCGCTCGGCACGATCTCGAGCAGGACCCCTTGCACCGACAGGCATTCGAACACCGGCGTCCCGATGCGGACGCGAACGGCCTCGCCCCCGAATGCCGCTTCGTACCAGTGCAGCGCCGCCTCCACGTCAGCGACATGGACCATGACGGCGGCAATCGGGAACGGCATCGGCTTCATTCGGCGAACGGTTGGTAGGGGCGTGATTGTGCCGGCCCATCCGCAGCGATCGCGGTAGCGGCCGTGGCTACCGCCGGGCGCGCAAGGCGGTACTCGCAGCGAAAGGCACGTACGGCGGCGGCGAGAGGCGGCACATTTCGCCGCACGGGCATCCGCCCGGGCCACCGAAAAGCGTATGACCATTCCGCGCTCCGTCACATTCGTTCGTCTCACCCTCGCCGCCACGCTCACGGCCGCCGCGCTCAGCGGCTGCTACGTCGTGCCGCTCGGGCAACCCGCTCCCTCGGCGCCGCCTTCGCAGGCTTACGCCGTCGCGCCGGGCCCGGTCGCACAGACCTTCAACGCGCGGCTGTACCCGTCGAATGCCGAGGCCTCGCGCTACGGCGTCGTCTCCGGCACGGTGACCAACGACATGAACGGCCGCGGCCACTTCAACGCACAGATCGGCGGCGAACAATTTCAGGGAGAGGCAACCCGGGTCGCCGGCTCGCGTGCCAACGGCGTGGCGAACGCCACGGGCAGCCGCGGCGGCAACCTGAGTTGCCAGTATTCGATGAACTCGGCCACGCTGGGCAGCGGCCAATGCGTGCTCAACAGCGGACCGGCGTTCACGATGCACATCGGGGGATAGGGAGGGTAGGCCCGGCGCGACAGCGTGCGCGCCGGGTCATTTTTTCCCGGTTTCAGTCGAGGCGGCGGACGACGTCCATCGCCTCCTCGATGCGGTCCACCGCGTGGATCGTCAGCCCTTCGATTTCCTTCGCGCCCTTCTTGGGCGCGTTCGCCTTCGGCACCACCGCCACGCTGAAGCCCAGCTTGGCGGCCTCGCGCAGGCGCTCCTGCCCGCGCGGCGCGGGGCGCACCTCCCCGGCCAGGCCCACTTCGCCGAAGGCGATGAAGCCCTTGGGCATGGGCTTGCCGCGCAGGCTGGAGGTGATGGCCAGCATCACGGCCAGGTCGGCCGCGGGCTCGCTGATGCGCACGCCGCCCACCGCGTTCACGAACACGTCCTGGTCCATGCATGCCACGCCGGCGTGGCGGTGCAGCACCGCCAGCAGCATCGCGAGGCGATCTCGGTCCAGGCCCACCGAGAGGCGGCGCGGGCTCGGCCCGCCGTTGTCGACCAGCGCCTGGATTTCCACCAGCATCGGCCGCGTGCCTTCGAGCGTGACGAGCACCACGCTGCCGGGCACGGGCTCGGCATGCTGGCTCAGGAAGATCGCGCTCGGATTGGTCACGCCCTTCAGGCCGCGCTCGGTCATGGCGAACACGCCGATCTCGTTGACCGCGCCGAAGCGGTTCTTGATGGCGCGCACGAGGCGGAAGCTCGAATGCGTGTCGCCCTCGAAGTACAGCACCGTGTCGACCATATGCTCCAGCACGCGGGGACCGGCGAGCGCGCCTTCCTTGGTGACGTGGCCCACCAGCACCACCGCCGTGCCGCTGGTCTTGGCGAAGCGCGTGAGGTGCGCCGCGCATTCGCGCACCTGCGCCACCGACCCAGGGGCCGAGGTGAGCTGGTCGGAGTAGATGGTCTGGATCGAGTCGATCACCGCGATGGCCGGGCGCGTGGCGTCGAGCGTGGCGATGATCTTCTCGAGCTGGATCTCCGCCAGCACCTGCACCTGCGAGTGCTCCAGGCCCAGCCGCCTGGAGCGCAGCGCCACCTGCGAGCCGCTTTCCTCGCCGGTGACGTAGAGCGCGTTCTGCCCGGCGTGCTGCAGCGCGTCGACCGCCTGCAGCAGCAGCGTCGACTTGCCGATGCCCGGGTCGCCGCCGATCAGCGTGACGCCGCCGGAGACGATGCCGCCGCCCAGCACGCGGTCGAGCTCGTCGATGCCGGTGGGCGTGCGCGCGACGTCGGTCGCCTCGATCTCGGAGAGCGTCGCGAGCTCCGATGCGCCCGCGAGCGACGCGAACTGGGTGCCGAAGCGGTTGTTGGCGGGCCCGCTGCCGGCGCCCGCGACCTGCTCGACGAGCGTGTTCCATGCGCCGCAGCTGGGGCATTTGCCCAGCCACTTCGGGCTGGTGCCGCCGCATTCGCTGCAGACGAAAAGTGATTTGTCCTTGGCCATCCTTCGAGTTTAGGTGGCCGGGCGATGCTGCTTCTTCAGTCGTTGGCCTGGAAGTTCACCGCCTTCATGATCGCCGCCCATCTCGCGGTGTCCTCGCGCATGGTCTTCAGCAGCGCCTCGGGGCCGTCGCCGACCGGGTACATGCCGTTCTGCAGCAGCTGCTGGCGCACCTCGCGGGAATTCACCGCGCGCGTGAACTCGGCGCGCAGCTGGTCGACCACAGGCTTGGGCGTCTTCAGCGGCGCGTAGTAGGCGAACCAGGCGGTCGCCACCACGTCCTTCAGGCCGCTCTCCACGAAAGTGGGCAGGTTGGGCATCAGCGGCGAGCGCTTCTCGCCGCTGGTGGCGATGACCTTCACGCGGCCGGTGGGCAGCAGTTGCAACGCGCCGCCGACGGTGTCGAAGTAGGCGGGAACGATGCCGCCCATCACGTCCTGGCGCGCCGGCGTGGAGCCGCGATAGGGCACGTGCACCATCGACAGCCCCGCCGATCGGTTGAGCATCTCGCCGAGAAAGTGCGAGGGCGTGCCCGCGCCATACGACGCGAAGCTCACGCCGCCGGGCTGCTTTTTGGCCCAGGCGATGAATTCGGCGACCGTGTTGGCCGGCACGTCCTTGTGCACCACCAGCGCGAGCTCGAAGCGGGCCGCGTTGATGATCGGCTGGAAATCCTTGACCGGGTCGTAGGTCAGGTTCCTGTAGGCGCTCGGGAACATGGTCATCATGCTCGCGGTGCCCAGCAGCAGCGTGTGGCCGTCGGGCGCGGCGGTCTTCACCACGTCGACCGCGATGCGCCCGGCGGCGCCGGAGCGGTTGTCCACGATGAGCGGGCCGAGCGACTCGCGCACTTCCTGCGCGATGGCGCGGGTGAGCACGTCCTGCGTGCCGCCGGCGGGCACGCCGATCAGCACGCGGATGGGGGTTCCCGGCGCGATTGCCGGCTGCGCCCGCACGGCCGTCGCCAGCGGCGCGAGGGCCATGCCGCCGAGCGCGGCCAGCATGCGGCGGCGCCTGTGAAGATGCAGGAACTGCGGGTCTGTCGTCATCTGTCTTGTCTCCGTTGCTTGCTGTCTGCGCAGCGCGATGGGTCGCGGCCACTGTAGAGCGCCGACAATTGGTTCATCTAATCAATCATTGCCCGGGCAAACCCTATGCCGATGCAAGCGCAGCCCCGCACGCTCGACGACCTGCTGCTCTACCGCACCAGCCGGCTGCTGTCGGTCGCGGGCAGCATGGTCATCCGGCTGTGCGAGGGGCGCTTCGGCATCACGCGGCGTGAATGGCGGCTCATCGCCACGCTCGCGGGGCATGGGGCGCTAGGCTCGTCACAACTGGCGGAGCACGCGCAGCTCGACCGGGCGCGTACGTCGCGCGCCGTCAGCTCGCTGGTCGAGAAGGAACTGGTCTCGCGCGAGCAGCCCGCGGGCGACCGGCGCCATGTGCTCCTGCGACTGACCGCGCGAGGCACGAAGCTGCATGCGGAGCTTTATCCGCTGGTCTGCGCGATCAACACCGAGCTGCTGGGTGCGCTGAAGACCGACGAAGTGGCGCTGCTCGACGACATGCTGCAGCGCCTGCATGCGCGCGGCGAGGCGATGGTGGCTGCCGCAGCCGACCTGCCCAAGGCCGACCGGCGCCGCCGTGAAGCACCCGCCGCGCGCTGAAGCGCACCGCACGGCGTATCCGTGCATACCCTAGGTTTGCGAATCGACCTGGCAATCGGCTAGGAAAGCCGCGACGATTCATTTAACATGTTAAGTAATTTCGGAAGAGACAAGCCTTGAGCACCACATTCACTCATCGCAACCTGCCGCGCCTGCTGCTGCAGGCACGCGAGGCCGTGATGGCCCACACGCGGCCCAGTCTGCGGGAGCACGCGCTGTCCGACCAGCAATGGCGCGTGCTGCGCGTGCTGGGCGAGCACGGCGCGGTCGACACCGGCCGCGTGGCGCGCGAGGCCTTCATCCTCGGGCCCAGCCTCACCGGCGTGCTCGCGCGCATGGAGCGCGACAACCTCATCACCCGCGCGCGCGATCTGGCCGACCAGCGCCGCACCGTGGTCGAGGCCACGCCGCACGGCATGAAGCTGGTGAAGCGGCTGGGCAGCAGCATCGAGGCCCACTACGACTGGATGGAACAGTCCCTCGGCAAGGCCAAGCTCGCGCAGCTCTACGGGCTGCTCGACGAACTCATCGCACTGGAGCAACCCTCGCCATGAGCAGCACTCCCCATTTCCTGCCCACGGGCACGGTGTACGGCACCCTGCTCAACTTCCGCGCGGAGGTGGAGGCGCTCGCGCCGCAGATGACGCAGCCGCCCTACAAGGCACCGCCGAAGGCGCCCGTGCTCTACGTGAAGACGGCCAACACATGGAGCCCGCACGGCAGCGCCATCACGGTGCCGGCCGGTGTACCCGAGGTCGAAGTCGGCGCAAGCATCGGCATGGTGATCGGCGCCGAGGGCGACGTCGAAGGCTTCGTGCTGATGAACGACCTGTCGATTCCCCACGCGAGCTTCTTCCGCCCGCCGGTCAAGTTCAAGTGCGTCGACGGCTTCCTCGGCATCGGCCCCGTGCTGCGCGACGCGCAGGAAGTGGCCGACCCCGCGAATTTCCGCGCCGAGGTGCGCATCAACGGCGAGCTCAGGCAGTCGCTCGACTTCTCGCAGCTCGTGCGCCCCGCGCGGCAGCTGCTCGCCGACGTCGGCGAATTCATGACGCTCGCGCACGGCGACGTGCTGATGCTCGGCTGCGGCGCCGGCCGTCCGCTGGCCCGCGCGGGCGACCGCATCGACATCTCCGCGCCGGGCTTCGAGACCCTGAGCAACACGCTGGTGAAGGAAGCCACGGCATGAAGCACGCACGCGTCATCTTCGAAGGCCGCGAGCACACCGGCACGAGCCACGAATTCGACGGCCGGCCCGACGCGGCCGTGCGGCTGGACGACGGCCGCGTCGTGCCGCAGGAGCAGCTCGTGTGGCTGCCGCCGCTTGCACCGACTGCGCGCCCGCGCACCATCCTCGCGCTGGGCCTCAACTACGCCGACCACGCCAAGGAACTCGAATTCAAGGCGCCCGAGGAGCCGCTGGTGTTCGTCAAGGGCCAGAGCGCGCTCATCGGCCATCGCCAGCACACGCGACGCCCGGCCAGCGTGCAGTTCATGCACTACGAGTGCGAGCTCGCCATCGTGGTCGGCAAGACCGCGAGGAACGTGAAGCGCGACGACGCCTACGACTTCATCGGCGGCTACACCGTGGCCAACGACTACGCCATCCGCGACTACCTGGAGAACTGGTACCGCCCCAACCTGCGCGTGAAGAACCGCGACACCTGCACGCCGCTGGGCCCGTGGTTCGTCGACGCCGCCGACATCGCCGACCCGATGGCGCTCGCGCTGCGCACCACGGTGAACGGCACCGTCACGCAGGAAGGCAACACGCGCGACATGATCTTCGACGCGCCCTTCCTCATCGAGTACTTCAGCCGCTTCATGACGCTCTCGCCGGGCGACCTGATCCTCACCGGCACGCCCGACGGCGTGGTCGACTGCAAGCCGGGCGACGTGGTCGTCACCGAGATCGAAGGCATCGGCGCGCTGGTCAACACCATCGCGGCGGCCTGAGCCGGCGCGCCGTCGCAGCGCACCTTTTCCTTGCCATATCCAAAACCAGATCAGCGGAGACGACACGACATGATCACCGGCAGAAAGCTCCTCCAGTTCACCGCGGCCGCCCTGGCGCTGGCCGTCTCGGCCGCAGCCCTCGCGCAGAACGCCTACCCCGCCAAGCCCGTGCGCTGGGTGGTCGGCTACCCGGCCGGCGGCGGCACCGACTTCCTCGCGCGCACCGTGGGCGCGCAGGTCTCGCAGCAGATGGGCCAGCCGGTGCTGGTGGACAACCGCCCCGGCGCGGGCGCGATCATCGCGTCGGAGAACGTGGCCCGCTCGCCGGGCGACGGCTACACCGTGTTCTCCGCCGACAACGGCGTGCTGGTCTACAACCCCGCGCTCTACAGGAAGCTGCCCTACGACGCCGAGAAAGACTTCGCCCTCGTCGGCATGATGGGCCGCTCGCCGCTCATCATCACCGCCGCGCCCAATGCTGGCATCGCCGACGCGAAGGCGTTGCTGGCCGCGCTGAAGGCATCTCCGGGCAAGTACAGCATCGCGACGCCGGGCACCGGCAGCCCGCACCACCTCGCCTACGAACTGTTCCAGCGCGAAGCCGGCGTGTCGATGCTGCACGTGCCCTACAAGGGCGGCGCCCCCGCGCTGCAGGACCTGATGGGCGGCCAGGTCGCGCTGATGATGCTCGACCTGCCCAGCGGCGTGAGCGCGGTCAAGGCCGGCAAGGTGATCCCGCTGCTGGCCATGTCGGGCGAGCGTGTGCCGCAGCTGCCCAACGTTCCCACGGCCAAGGAGCTCGGCTTCGCCAACGTCGAGGCCTACACATGGCAGGGCCTCGTGACGCCCGCGGCCACGCCGAAGGAAGTGCAGGCGAAGCTGGGCAGCGAGCTGCAGAAGGCCATGGCCGACGCCAGCGTGAAGCAGAAGCTCTACGACGCCGGCTGGGAAGCACGCCCCGCCGACGCTACCGAAATGACGCGCTACGCCGATTCGGAGCGCAAGAAATGGCACGCGCTCATCAAGGCGCGCGACATCAAACTGGACTGAGTGAACCGGACCCTTTTGGACTTTTTTCCATGCAACAGATCGACCATCTCATCGGCGGCAAGTCCGTCAAGGGCTCGGACTACTTCGAGACCGTCAACCCCGCCACGCAGGAAGTGCTGGCCGAAGTCGCCTCGGGCGGCGAGGCCGAAGTCAACGCAGCCGTGGCCGCCGCGAAGGAGGCCTTTCCCAAGTGGGCCGGCATGCCCGCGCCCGAGCGCGCCAAGCTCATCCGCAAGCTCGGCGACCTGATCGCGAAGAACGTGCCCGAGATCGCGCAGACCGAGACCAACGACTGCGGCCAGGTCATCGCCCAGACCGGCAAGCAATTGGTGCCGCGCGCGGCCGACAACTTCTACTACTTCGCCGAGATGTGCACGCGCGTCGACGGCCACACCTACCCCACGCCCACGCACCTGAACTACACGCTGTTCCATCCGGTGGGCGTGTGCGCGCTCATCAGCCCGTGGAACGTGCCATTCATGACGGCCACCTGGAAAGTCGCGCCCTGCCTGGCCTTCGGCAACACCGCCGTGCTGAAGATGAGCGAGCTCTCGCCGCTGACGGCTGCGCGCCTGGGCGAACTGGCGCTGGAAGCCGGCATTCCGCCGGGCGTGCTGAACCTGGTTCACGGCTACGGCAAGGAAGCCGGCGAGCCGCTGGTGGCGCACCCCGACGTGCGCGCCATTTCGTTCACCGGCTCCACCGCCACCGGCAACCGCATCGTGAAGAGCGCGGGCCTCAAGAAGTTCAGCATGGAGCTCGGCGGCAAGAGCCCCTTCGTGATCTTCGAGGACGCCGACCTCGACCGCGCGCTCGACGCGGCCGTGTTCATGATCTTCAGCAACAACGGCGAGCGCTGCACCGCAGGCTCGCGCATCCTGGTGCAGCAGTCGATCTACGCCGACTTCGCCGCCAAGTTCGCCGAGCGCGCGAAGCGCATCACCGTGGGCGACCCGCTGGACGAGAAGACCATCGTCGGCCCGATGATCTCGCAGGCCCACCTGGCCAAGGTGCGCAGCTACATCGAGCTGGGCCCGAAGGAAGGCGCGACGCTGCTGTGCGGCGGGCTGGAAGCGCCCTCGAACCTGCCCGAGCGCGTGAAGAAGGGCAACTACGTGGCGCCCACCGTGTTCGCCGACGTGGACAACCGCATGAAGATCGCGCAGGACGAGATCTTCGGCCCCGTCGCCTGCCTCATTCCGTTCAGGGACGAGGCCCACGCCATCGAACTGGCCAACGACATCCAGTACGGCCTCTCCAGCTACGTGTGGACCGAGAACATCGGCAAGGCGCACCGCGTGGCCGCCGCAGTAGAGGCCGGCATGTGCTTCGTCAACAGCCAGAACGTGCGCGACCTGCGCCAGCCATTCGGCGGCACCAAGGCCTCGGGCACCGGCCGCGAAGGCGGCACCTGGAGCTACGAAGTGTTCTGCGAGCCGAAGAACGTGGCGGTGTCGCTGGGCTCGCACCACATTCCGCACTGGGGCGTGGCGTGAACGCGAGCCGCCGCGCGCTGCTGCAAGGCGCCGCCGCCCTGGTGGCCCTGCCTTCGCTCGCACGCGCGCAGGGCAGCTGGCCCGCCAAGCCGATCCGCGTGATCGTGCCCTTCACGCCCGGCGGCACCACCGACTTCGTCGCGCGCCTCGTCGGGACGGAGCTGTCGAAGACGCTGGGCCAGCCGGTGATCGTCGACAACAAGCCCGGCGCGGGCACGGTGATCGGCGTCGATGCCGCTGCCAAGGCAGCGCCCGACGGCTACACCTTCGTCTGCGTGGCCAACAGCTTCACGGCCAACCAGACGCTGATCCGCAAGCTGCCCTACGACACGCAGAAGGACCTGCGCCCCGTCGCGCTCATGGGCATGTCGGAGCACGTGCTCGCCACGCATCCGGGCAGCGGCCTGAAGACGCTGGCCGACCTGCGCAACGCCGCCAAGGCCAAGCCGGGCACGCTGAGCTTCGCCTCCTTCGGCAACGGCACCTCGGCGCATCTCTCGGGCGAAATGCTCAGGCTGCAGATGGGGCTGGACATCGTGCACGTGCCCTACAAGGGCCAGGGTCCGGCGCTCACCGACCTGCTCGGCGGGCAGGTGACGATGATGTTCGGCAACTGGCCCGAGTTCAGAGGCCACATCCAGAGCGGCAAGCTGGTGGCGCTGGGCATGGCGACCGCGCAGCGTTCGCAGTACGCCCCTGCCATACCCACACTGGCCGAACAGGGCGTTCCCATCGAGTCCAATTCGTGGAACGGCCTGCTGGCGCCCGCCGGTACGCCCGACGCCATCGTGCAGCGCATGAACGCCGAGGTGAACCGCGCGCTCGCGAGCCCTGCGGTGACCGAGGCCTTCCAGAAGGGAGGCATCGCGTCGCTGTCGGGCACGCCCGAGCGCTTCGCGGCCTTCATCCAGAGCGAGATCGCGAAGTACGCCGAGGTGATCCGCAAGGCCAACATCCAGATCGAGGGCTGAACCATGAGCCTCTATGCGATGCAGAAATTCCTCTTCGCGCTCAACCGCGAGCCCGAGGTGCAGCGCCGCTATGCCGAAGGCGGCGAAACGCGCGCGGCGCTGCTGGGCGCCTACGACTTCACCGAGGAGGAACGCGAGGCCATCGACGCCGGCGACATCGGCAAGCTCTACGTGCTCGGCTGCAACGGGCAACTGCTGATGCACTTCGCGCCGCTGCTGGGCATTCCGTGGGCCGACTACCTCGAAGCCATGCGCGAGGGCGTGCGCAAGTATGGTCCCGTGCGCGCCGGCATCTACGCAATGACGACAGGCACAGACGAAAAGGTGGCGGGCGTATGAGTCTCGTATTCGCAGGCGTGTGCAGCCACGCCCCCGGCATCACCGGCCGCGCGCACCTGGCCGACCCGGCCGTGAAGGACGAGTTCCACGCGCAGTTCCATCGTTTCGGCGAGGCGATGCGCGCGACCAAGCCCGACGCGGTGATCGTGATCGCCGCCGAGCACTTCGCGAACTTCTTCATGAACAACATGCCGGCCTATGCGATCGGCATGGCCGACAGCTACGAAGGCCCCATCGAGGATCCCAAGTGGCTGGGCATCGGGAAGCACCGTATTCCCGGCGACGCCGCGCTCTCGCAGCGGCTGATCCGCGAAGTGATGCAGACGGTGGACGTGGCCTACGCGGAGGAATGGAAGTTCGACCACGGCATCATGGTGCCGCTCAATTTCCTCACGCCGAAGTTCGACACCAAGGTCATCCCCGTGAACATCAACTGCCAGGGCCCGCCGCTCACGCCGCTGCACCGCGCCTGGGCCTTCGGCGAGGCCTTGCGCCGCGCCTGCGACAAGGTGCCCGAGCGCATAGCGCTGGTGGGCACGGGCGGCATCTCGCACTGGCCGGCCACGCCCGATTCGGGCAAGGTCAACGCCGAGTGGGACGCCGAGTTCATGCGCCGCTGGTGCGCCAACGACCGCGACGCCCTGCTCTCGCAGGACGACTACGGCGACGAGGCCACCTACCGCGAGGCGGGCCAGGGCGGCTTCGAGATCCGCACCTTCATCAGCGTGGCAGCGGCCGCGCGCGGCAAGGGCGAGATCTTCCACATGAAAGCGATCCCGATCTTCGCGGTGACCTGCACGGCCGCCGTGATGTCCGTCGAATGAAAGAGCAAAGACGATGCCGCACCTGGTGATCCTCTACACGCCGAACATCGAGGCAGAGACCGACATGCAGGCCCTGTGCCGCTCGCTGGCCGACACCATGCTCGCGCAGCGCGACGAAGCGGACAAGCCGGTGTACCCCACCGGCGGCACGCGCGTGCTGGCCTACCCCGCCGCGCACTACGCGGTGGCCGACGGCGAGGCCGACTACGCCTTCGTGTACCTCAACCTGCGCATGGCCGCGGGGCGCTCGGAGGCCGTGAAGAAGAGGGCCGGCGACGACCTGCTGGCGGCCGTGCGCGCGCACTTCGCGCCGATCTTCGACAAGCGCCACATCGGCATCACCCTGCAGATCGACGAAAGCCCCGGGCAGGTGTACGACGGCAAGCACAGCAACCTGCATCCGCTGTTCAACAAGAGCTGAACGACGACAAGAGAAAAACGGACCCACATGCTCTCCCAAGCCACCATCGCCCAACTGGCCGCCGAGCTGCACGAAAGCGAGAAGTCGCGCGTGCAGGTCGAGCACTTCTCCAAGCGCTTTCCCGAGATGACCGTCGAGGACGGCTACGCCATCTCGCGCGAGTGGGTCAAGACCAAGATCGCCGAGGGCCGCACCGTCAAGGGCCACAAGATCGGCCTCACCTCGCGCGCCATGCAGCAGTCCAGCCAGATCGACGAGCCCGACTACGGCACGCTGCTGGACGACATGTTCTTCGAGCAGGGCGGCGACATCCCGTTCAACCGCTTCATCGCGCCGCGCATCGAGGTCGAGCTGGCCTTCATCCTCGGCAGGAAGCTGCAGGGCCCGAACGTGACCATGTTCGACGTGCTCGCCGCCACCGACTACGTGGTGCCCGCCATCGAGATCATCGACGCGCGCATCGAGCAGTTCGACCGCCACACGAAGGCGCCGCGCAAGGTGTTCGACACCATCTCCGACAACGCGGCCAACGCCGGCATCGTCATGGGCGGGCGCCCCGTGAAGCCCGACGCGGTGGACCTGCGCTGGGTGAGCGCGCTGCTGTTCAAGAACGGCGTGATCGAGGAATCGGGCGTGGCCGCCGCCGTGCTCAACCACCCGGCCACCGGCGTGGCCTGGCTCGCGAACAAGCTCGCGCCATGGGACGAGTGCCTGGAGGCCGGCGAGGTGGTGCTGGGCGGCTCGTTCACGCGGCCCACGACGGCCGTGCCCGGCGACACCTTCCACGCCGACTACGGCCCGCTAGGCTCCATCTCGTTTCGCCTTGCCTGAAAGAAAACCGCCATGCACACACCCATCAACACCTTCAAGCAGGCCCTCGCGGCCGGCAAGCCCCAGATCGGCCTGTGGGTCGGGCTGGCCGACGGCTACGCGGCCGAGATCCTGGCCGGCACCGGCTACGACTGGCTGCTGGTCGACGGCGAGCACGCGCCCAACGACGTGCGCTCGGTGCTCGCGCAATTGCAGGGCATTTCCAGCGCATGGTCGGCGCAGGCCGAGGCCGACCGTTCGCACCCCATCGTGCGCATCCCGGTGGGCGACACCACGCTGATCAAGCAGTACCTGGACATCGGCGCGCAGACGCTGCTGGTGCCGATGGTCGACACTGCCGAGCAGGCCGCGCGCCTGGTGCAGGGCATGCGCTATCCGCCCGAAGGCATCCGCGGCATGGGCAGCGCGCTGGCGCGTGCCTCGCGCTGGCAGGCCTACCCCAACTACCTGCACGAAGCCAACGCGCAGACCTGCCTGCTGGTGCAGGCCGAGACGGTGGAGGCGATGAAGAACCTCGACGCCATAGCGGCCACGCCCGGCGTGGACGGCGTGTTCATCGGCCCGGCCGATCTGTCGGCCTCGATGGGCTTCGTGGGCCAGCCCAACCATCCCGAGGTGCAGGCGGTGATCGCCGACGCCATCGAGCGCATCCGCAAGGCCGGCAAGGCGCCGGGCATCCTCTCGACCACCGAGGAACAGGCGCGCAAGTGGCTCGCGGCCGGCGCACTGTTCGTGGCGGTGGGCGTGGACACGGTCGTGCTGGCGGCGGCAGCGAAGCAGCTGCTGGCGAAGTACAAGGCAGCGCCGGGCGCGGCCACACCCAACGGTTATTGATCTTCTTCACCCGGGAGCACTCGCCATGCAACGCACCACCCTCGCGGCCCTGGCCGCGGCAGCCACCCTGTTCCTCGCCGCCTGCGCGCCCATGGGCTCCGGCAGGCAGGACGCCACCGCCCAGCAGGAGGCCAACCGCCGTGCGGTGCTCGCCTTCTACGAGAAGGGCCTGAACCAGAAGGACGCCGACGCGGCGCTGCAGTACGTGGGCAACCGCTACGTGCAGCACAACCCGACGGCGGCCGACGGCCCCGAGGGCTTTCGCAAGTTCATCGCCTTCCTGCGCGAGAAGTTCCCGAATTCGCGCAGTGAAATCAAGCGCAGCTTCGTCGACGGCGACTACGTGATCCTGCACGTCAACGCGATCCGCGAGCCGGGCACGCGCGGCAGCGCCATCGTCGACATCTTCAAGCTCGAGAACGGGAAGATCGTCGAGCACTGGGACGTGGTGCAGCCGGTGCCAGAGACCGCCGCGAACAAGAACGGCATGTTCTGACCTCCTCCTGAAACCCAGCCAGCCCCACGCCAGCCGATGACCACGCCGACCGACCCGAACAGCAAGCGCTTCCGCTCCGCCACCATCCGCGAGGGCACGATCCGCGCGACCACCCGCAGCTTCCTGCACGCGCTGGGCCAGGACGACGAGGACATCGCGCGACCGCACGTCGGCGTGTTCCACACGGGCGGCGAGATGAGCCCGTGCAACCTCAACCTGCGCGAGCAGGCGCAGCACGCCAAGACCGGCATCTACGCCGGCGGCGGCACGCCCCACGAGTGCCCGGTGGTGTCGATCAGCGACGGGCTGACGATGGCGCACTCGGGCATGCGCTTCTCGCTGATCTCGCGCGAGCTCATCGCCGACAGCGTGGAAGCCTCCACGCGCGGCCACCAGTGGGACGGCATCTTCGCCATCGGCGCCTGCGACAAGAACCTGCCGGGGCTGATGATGGGCATGGTCCGCTGCAACGTGCCCAGCGTGTTCGTGCACGGCGGCTCGGCGCTGCCGGGCCAGATGCCGGGCCCCGACGGGCAGGACCTGAACGTGGTCGACACCTACGAGACCATCGGCAAGGTGCTGGCCGGCACCGCCACGCACGACGAGCTCGACGCGATGAGCCGCGCCTGCCTGCCCACCGCCGGTGCGTGCGCCGGGCAATTCACGGCCAACACCATGGGCATGGTGTCGGAGGCGCTGGGCCTGGCGCCGATCGGATCGAGCATGGTGCCGGCGGTGTTCAGCGAACGCGCGCCGCTGATGCGCCGTGCCGCGAAGACGCTGATGAAGGCGGTCATGGGCGACGGGCCGCTGCCGCGCGACATCGTCACGCGCAAGGCGCTGGAGAACGCCTGCGCCGTGGTCTCGGCCACGGGCGGCTCGACGAATGCCGCGCTGCACCTGCCGGCCATCGCGCACGAGGCGGGCATCAGGTTCCATCTCGACGACGTGGCCGAGATCTTCGCGCGCACGCCGCTCATCGCCGACCTGCGCCCGGGCGGCAAGTACCTGGCGCGCGACGTGTTCTACATCGGCGGTGCGGGCGTGATCCTGCGCACGCTGCTGGAGCAGGGTTTCCTGCACGGCGACGCCCTCACCTTCACCGGCCGCACGATGGCCGAGGAGCTGGCCGGCGCGCTCGCACCCGACGGCCGCGTGGTGCGCGAGGCCGGCAACCCGATCACGCGCGACGGCGGGCTGGCTGTGCTCAAGGGCAACCTGTGCCCCGACGGCGCGCTGCTGAAGACCGCGGGGCTGAAGACGCTGGTGCATCGCGGCCCGGCGCGCGTCTTCAACTCCGAGGAAGAAGCGCAGACGGCCGTGCAGAACCGCCGCTACGAGGCAGGCGACGTGATCGTGATCCGCAACGAGGGACCCAAGGGCAGCCCCGGCATGCGCGAGATGCTGGGCATCACCGCCCTGCTCTACGGCCAGGGCATGGGCGACAAGGTGGCGCTGCTGACCGACGGGCGCTTCTCGGGCGCCACGCGCGGCCTGTGCATCGGCTACGCGGGCCCCGAGGCGGCGGACGGCGGCCCGATCGCGGCGCTGCGCGACGGCGACATGGTGTCCATCGACGCACGGGCGGAAGCGCGCTCCATCACGGTCGACCTGACGGCCGGGGAAATCGCGTCGCGGCTTGCCGGACGTGAGGTAAACGCGGGGGTCGCGCGCGGCGGCCTGCTGGAAAAATATGCGCTCACCGTGCGCCCTGCCCACCAGGGCGCCGTGACCCACTCGGGCGCGGTCACCTGGCTGCGCGACGAGTCTTGATCGAACCCTCCACAACCACCGTCCGGAGAGAGACACCATGAGCTTCACGCGCCGCCAGATCCTGCAGACCACCAGCGCATCCGCCTTGCTGGCAAGCATCGGCCAGAACGTCTTCGCGCAGGCGACGACGAGCATCGAGACCGCCACCATCGTCACCGGCTTCGCGGCCGGCGGCACTTCCGACACCACCTGCCGGCGCCTGGCGACCAAGCTCGGCGGCGACTACGCGAAGACGGTGGTGGTGGAGAACCGCACCGGCGCCGGCGGCCAGATCGCCGTGGGCTACGTGAAGGGCAAGCCGGCCGACGGCAGCACCATCCTGCAGACGCCGACCTCGATCCTCACGATCTACCCCCACATCTACAAGAAGCTGCCGTACGACCCGATGGTCGACATCACGCCGGTGAGCCTGGCCTGCATCTTCGACTTCGGCTTCGCGGTGGGCCCGGCGGTGCCGGCCAGCGTGAAGAGCGTGCCCGAGTTCCTGGCCTGGGCCAAGGCCAACCCGGCGGGCGCCAACTACGGCTCGCCGGCCGCCGGCTCCACGCCCCACTTCATCGGCGCGCTGCTGGGCAAGAAAGGCGGCGTCGAGCTCAAGCACGCGGCCTACCGCGGCACGCAGCCGGCCATGCTCGACCTGCTGGGCGGCAACATCTCGGCCGTTTCGGGCCCGATCGGCGACATCACGCAGCACCTGCCCACGGGCAAGGTGCGCATCCTGGGCGTGTCGGGCGCCAAGCGCAGCCGCTTCGCGCCCGAAGTGCCCACCTTCGGCGAACAGGGCCTGAAGGACATGGCGCACAGCGAGTGGTTCGCCTTCTTCCTGCCGGCCAAGGCCTCGCCCGAGCTGGTGGCGAAGCTGAACACCGCGATGAAGAACGCGCTCGCGCAGAAGGACGTGATCGACGGCCTCGGCACCTTCGGCCTGGAAGCGATGTCCTCCACGCCGGCCGAGCTGACGGAACTGCTGAAGAAGGACACCGCCAAGTGGGCGCCGATCGTCAAGGAAGTCGGCTTCACGGCGGAGGGATAGGACCACCCCGTTTCTTGCCCGCTTCGTGTAGCCGAATCCCCCTGAAGGGGCAACACCGGCGGCCCGGCAAAGCCGGTTCCGCGGTGTTTCCCGCGAAGGGCGCCGGCCGGCGCGGTGGGCAAGCATCTAGATAGAAGGAACTGCCATGAACGCAATCGCCACCACCGCGCCGTCTTCCACGTCTGCGCTGGTCCATCCCTCGATCCACCCCGACGAGCGCGCCGCGCGCGAGGAGCTCGCGGCCTGCTATCGCGTGTTCGCGATGCTGGGCTGGACGGAGATGATCTACAACCACATCACGGTGCGGCTGCCCGACAGCGTGACTGGCGGCGAGAAGCAGTTCCTCATCAACCCCTTCGGCCTGCACTACAGCGAGGTCACGGCCAGCAACCTGGTGAAGATCGACCTGCAGGGCAAGGTGCTCGACGGTTCGTCGTACCCGGTGAACCCGGCCGGCTTCACGGTGCATGCCGCGATCCACGACGGGCTGGAGGGCGCGCACTGCGTGATGCACACGCACACCACGGCCGGCGTGGCCGTGGCCTGCCTGCAGGGCGGCCTGCAGCAGACCAATTTCTATACGGCGCAGTTGCACGACATGGTGGCGTACCACGACTTCGAGGGCATCACGATCCATGCCGACGAGGGCCCGCGCCTGCTCAAGAGCATCGGCGAGCGCAACGCGGTGATCCTGCGCAACCACGGCCTGCTGGCCTGGGGACAGACGCTGCCGCAGACCTTCGCGATTTTGTGGACGCTGCAGCGCGCCTGCGAGATCCAGATGGCCACCTTCTCCATGGGCCAGGCCATTCCGGTGAGCGAAGAGATCGCCCGGCGCTGCACGCGCGACGCGCTGCAGTTCAGCCCCGAGCACGGCGCGGGGCAGGACGTGTTCAACGCGCTGGTGCGGCAGGTGGACCGCATCGATCCCTCCTACCGCAACTGAACCGGAACGGCTTAGCTCATGAAGATCTGCATCTACGGCGCCGGCGCGATCGGCGGATGGATCGGCGTCGGCCTCGCGCAGGCGGGCGAACGGCTGAACGTGGTGGCGCGCGGCGCCACCCTGGAAGCACTGCAGCGCGACGGCCTCTCGCTGATGCGCGGCAGCGCGGGTGGGGAGGTGCGCACGCGCGTGCCGGTCAACGCGGTGGCCGACCCCGAGGCGCTCGGCGTGCAGGACCTGGTGGTCATCGCCGTGAAGGCGCCCGCGCTGGCCGGCGTGGCCGAGCGCATCGGACCGCTGATCGGCGCCGACACCGTCGTGCTGGTGGCGATGAACGGCGTGCCGTGGTGGTTCCTGAAAGGCGGCTTCGGCGGCGAGATCACCGGCCACCGGCTCGCCGCCGTGGACCCCGACGGGGCCATCGCGCGCGCGATCCCGTCGCGCAACGTGATCGGCTGCGTGGTGCATGCGAGCTGCTCGCTCGACGGGCCGGGCGTGGTGCGGCACCACTTCGGCAACGGGCTGATCATCGGCGAGCCTTCGGGCGAGGCCACGCCGCGCGTGCAGAAACTGCTGGCGCTGCTGAAGAGCACCGGCATCGACACCACGCTGTCGCCGCAGATCCAGAAGGACGTGTGGTTCAAGCTGTGGGGCAACATGACGGTGAACCCGATCAGCGCGCTCACCGGCTGCACCACCGACCTGATCATGGGCGACGACTACGTGCGCGGCTTCATCTCGGCGGTGATGCTGGAAGCCAAGGAAATCGGCCGGCGCATCGGGATCGAGATCACGCAGAGCCCCGAAGACCGGCACGAGATCACGAAGAAGCTGGGCGCGTTCAAGACTTCCATGCTGCAGGACGTGGAGGCCGGGCGCTCGGTGGAACTGGACGCGCTGGTCACGGTGGTGCGCGAACTGGGCGAACTGACGGCGGTGGCCACGCCCTTCACCGATGCGCTGCTGGGCCTGGCGCGGCTGCGCACGCGCAAGCTCGGGCTGTACTGAGTACCGAGCCGGTCCGCCGGCCAGAGTCAGGCCGCGCACAGGTTCGGCCCGCAGACTGAAGAAGAGACGGGGTGGGGTTGCGGGGGCCGCAAACCCTGTACCCCCGCTTTTCTTCTTGGGCTATCCTCTCGCCACTCAAAATGCACGTAGCGATTTATTACACACCACCAAGGCTGCCTGCATGTCCGAGAACAAGGGGAGACGGATGCGTTTGATCTTCATCGAGCTGCTGGTGGCGCTGGTGCTGCTGCCCATCAGCGGCCTGTTCTGGTGGTGGGCCTTCGGCATGGGCGGCCTCGCGGTGGCTGGCTTCGTGGTGGTTGCCGGCGGCGCTCTCTATCTGGTGGTGCGGGGCGTGCGCTCCGCCAAGAAGCAACTCGGCCACCCGGGCGACGACCGCGAAGAATGAGCGCGGGCCTGCAACGGGCCTGCCCGCCGCACCGGCGGCACAGAAACATTCGCATTCAATTCGCCGACGCTCGGCACAATATTTCTCCCTGATTCGCACCTTTGTGCGGCCCTGCCCGGCCGCCCATGAACTCTTTTTTCTGATTTATTCCGATCTTTGCGGCAATCCGGGCCGGTTTCAATGATCGAAATATGAAACATTCTCCGTCACCCGGAATTCCTGAAATTGCAGGGCAATACGAAAGTCTTGCCTGTCTCTGAGCAAATCGGAACCTGCACGGAATACGCGCCCAATTAGCCTGAAATTATTCCGGGCCCGATGGAACGGCATTGCACGTACTTGGTGCCCGAAGCCCCGGCGCAGGGCGCCCGATTTCAGGATTAATCAGAAAAACGTACTTCCGCGCCTGCCTCCGAGTTATGTACGGCCGCGACGCCGTTTCGAAGTAGTTTGTTGCCTCCGGCAGGCACATTGATGCTACCGCCCCACGGCTTGTCAGCCATCTCCTACTGGGACACATTTTTTTACAAAATTGAACGCAATATCAAAAACCCTATGGAACCTGACTTTGTGGAGCGAAAACCACAATCTCCCGGCTGTCCGGGGTAATAAATAGGTCGCAAGTTTCGGCTTTCCGGAGTGCCTGAAAA
>Ga0209564_1000815_pt1 | contig 42475 bp, 40 predicted proteins | sample AraplaCol_mMF_r2_FD_184272 | JGI IMG/M metagenome (GOLD analysis project Ga0209564, IMG submission 184272) | Arabidopsis root microbial communities from North Carolina, USA - plate scrape MF_Col_mMF_r2 (SPAdes) (version 3) | ecosystem: Host-associated > Plants > Roots > Endosphere | place: USA...
CCAGCGAACGGCGCATGTTGCCGGGCGCCGATGGCAGGTCGCTGCCCGCCATGGAGAGGTCCGTGATGGGCGCGCTGGCGGCCGGCCGGCTGCGGCCGGTGTCGTAGCGCAGGATGGCGTTGAGGTGCGTGGGGCCATAGGGAATCTCACGCGAAAAGGCCAGCTGCGCTTCTTCCGAGGTGGCGAAACTGATGAAGTTGCGCGCCAGCTCCAGCCTGGGTGTGCCTTTGATGATGACCCAGTAGTCCAGCTCGTACACGGCGTCCATCCATGAAATCGCCAGCGGGCTGAGGCGCTCGCGGTTGGCCGCGGCGATGCGCCCGTTGAAGGCGGTGGACAGCGTGGTTTCGCCGGAGGCCAGGCGCTGGGGCGGCTGTGCACCGGACTCCCACCAGACGATATGCGGCCTGAGCTGTTCGAGCTTGGCCAGGGCACGCCTGGCGCCGGCCTCGGTGGCCAGCACGGCGTACACGTCGCGGCGATGCACGCCGTCGGCCATCAGCGCGATTTCCATGTTGTAGCGCGCGCCCTTGCGCAGGCCGCGCTTGCCGGGAAAACGCTGCACGTCCCAGAAATCCTGCCAGTTTTTCGGCGCCTCTTTGAACCGGCCGGGCTCGTAGGCCATCACGGTGGCCCACACAAAAGCGCCGACGCCGCATTCCTGCACGGTGCCCGGCAGCAGCATGCCGGCATGGGGAATGCTGGCGCGGTCCACGCGTTCGAACAGACCCGCGTCGCATCCCGCCTTCAGGTCGGCGGATTCCACTTCGACCACGTCCCACTCGTTCTTGCGCCCGTTGACCATGGCGCGAATGGCCGCGAGATCGCCTGGGTACTCAAGCCCTCGAGCCTCGGTTTTATAGGCTGCCTTGAAGGGCTGGATGAAGGCTGCGTCCTGCGCCTTGCCGTTGGCCCCGCCGAAGTTGGCGACGGTCAGTCCCGGCGCCGCCGCTGGAAGGGGGCTTTGGGCTTGCGCCGGCAGCATCAGGCTGAAAGCTGCCGCGAGCGTGACGATGTGGTGCGTTTTCATGAGAGCGTGCCTTTCAATTCGATTTCCACAAACCGGAATTCATGTGCACCGGTATTGACGACGTTGTGCGCCACGCCGGCGGGCCGCGCATAGGCCTGGCCCGCGCCCAGGATGACTTCATGCCCGCCTATGCCCAGGGTGCCGCCGGTGAGCGGCACCACCACGTAGGGACGGGTGTGGACGTGGTGGCCGGTTTCGGCGCCCGGCGCGAAGCGCCATTCGGTCACGACGACTCTCTCGTCGTCGACGTGCACGAATGCGGTGGCCTGGGGGGCCGGGGTGTTGTCTGGGTGCATGCTTGCCCTCGGTGGTGAAGATGCCGCGATCAGCGGCGCCGCCCGCGCAGCCACTCCAGCAGCAGCAAAAGGGAGGTGGTGAAAAGGATCAGCAAGGTCGCCACCGCCGCGATGGTGGGCGAGATGTTTTCCCGGATGCCGTTGAACATCTGGCGGGGCAGGGTGGCCTGGTCGGTGCCCGCCAGGAACAGCGTGACCACCACCTCGTCAAAAGAAGTGGCAAAAGCGAACAGCGCGCCGGAGATCACCCCCGGCGCGATGACCGGCAGGGTGACCCTGAAGAAGGTCCGCAAGGGTGTCTCGCCCAGGCTCAGCGAGGCGCGCACCAGGTTGTGGTTGAAGCCGGCGAGCGTTGCCAGCACCGTTGTGAGCACAAAAGGCGTGCCCAGCGCCGCGTGCACGGCGATCAGGCCCAGGTAGCTGTCGGCCAGCCCGAGCGGCGCGAAGTAGAGGTAGGTGGCCACGCCGACCACGATGATGGGCACCACCATGGGCGCGATCAGGATGCCCATGAGCAGGCTCTTGAAGCGGAAGTTGGTGCGCGACAGGCCGACGGCGGCCAGCGTGCCCAGCGAGGTGGCGATCAGCGTGGCCGCGGGCGCCACGATGAAGCTGTTCTTCGCGGCCCGGGCCCATTCGGGCGAGTCCATCAGGTTGCGGTACCACTTCAGGGACCAGCCCGGGATGGGATAGGCCAGGAAGGAGCTGTCGGAAAAAGACAGCGGTATGACGACGAGTATGGGCGCCAGCAGAAAAATAAGGATGGCGACGCAGGCCGCGCGCACCAGCCACCAGCCGGCTTTGTCGACTGTGGTGGCATAGCGCGGAAAGGTGGGGCCGTTGAAGATCTTGGGCATGGTCGATGAAGGTGTGAAGTGCCAGGTCGGGGACGGTCAGCCCATGCTGAGCTCGGCTTTGCCGATGCGCCGGTAGACGCTGTACAAAAGCATGGTGGCCGTCAGCAGCAGCGCGCCCAGCGCGCAGGCCATGCCCCAGTTGATCTGCACATTGGTGTAGCGCGCGATGTAGTAGCTCAGCATCTGGTCGTCCGCACCGCCGAGCAAGGCGGGCGTCACGTAGTAGCCGATCGAGAGAATGAACACCAGCAGGGCGCCGGCACTGATGCCCGGATAGGTCTGCGGCACGTAGACGCGGAAGAAGGCGGCCAGCGGCGCGCTGCCCAGCGAGACGGCGGCACGTTGATAGCTGGGCGGCACGTTCTTCATCACGCTGTAAAGCGGCAGGATCATGAAAGGCAGCAGGATGTGCACCATGGCGATCACCACGCCGGCGCGGTTGAACAGCAGGGGCAAGGGGCTGTCGATGAGGCCTATGCCCATCAGCCCGCGATTGACCAGGCCTTCGGATTGCAGCAGCACGATCCAGGCGGCCACCCGCACCAGGATCGATGTCCAGAAGGGCACCAGCACCAGGATCATCAGCAGGTTGGCCTTGCGCGCCGGCAACGAGGCCAGCCACCAGGCCAATGGGTAACCCAGCGCCAGGCAGAACAGGGTGACGACAAAGCTGATCTGGAAGGTGCGCAGCAGGATGGGACCGAAGGCGCGCAGGTCGGGCGGCATGCGTTCGATGTCGCCCTGGCTGTCGCGCCGCAGGTCCACCGATGCCAGCAGGTAGTCGGGCGTCCAGCGCGAACCGTTTTTGGCGATGGCCTGCCAGAAGGGCGGCTCTGCCCAGCGCGGGTCGAGCTGGAGCAGCCTGCCCTTTATTTCCTCGGGCGAGCCCGTGACGGGCAGGGCCCGGAATGCGCCCATCACCAGGGAGCGGGCGCCGGGAACTTCAGAATTGAGCCTCCGTGCCAGTGCGCCGGCGTCCGAGCTGTCGGGGAGCTGGCCCAGGTCCTGCACCAGCGCCGCATAGCTTGCGGCGGACGGCGGCGCGTCCGGCTTCCAGCCCTCCAGGCTTTTGACTGTGCGGGGCAGCGCGCCCACCACCTCCGGGTTTTCAATGGCGCGTTGCAGCAGCGCGGCGATGGGAATGAGCAGGGTCAGCAGGAGAAACACCAGCAGGGGCACTGTCAGGGCGAAGGCGCGCCATTTCTGGCGGGCATTGGCCCGGGACAGCGCCCGGCGCAGCGCGCGGGCGTCTTCGCCCTGGAGGGCTGCGTGGCTGGTGGAACTGTTCATGCTGGCCTGCTCTCCGGTTGATGGCTCGGGTTTACTGCGTGGCCCAGGCGGCGAAACGTTTTTCCAGCGCCTCGCCCTGGTCGGCCCAGAAGCCGACATTCATCTGGATGGCTTCTTTCGCGTTGGCCGGCGAGGTCGGCAGATCGTCCAGCACCTTTTTGTCCAGCTTGGCCAGGGCCTTGGTGTTCACCGGGCCGTAGGCGATGTTCTGCGCGTACACGGCCTGCGTGGCGGGCTGGCTGGCGAAGGCGATGAATTTCATCGACGCGTCCTTGTTGGGCGCGCCTTTGGGGATGACCCAGTAGTCCAGGTCGTAGATGCCGCCGGGCCAGTAGATCTTCAGGTTGCGGCCTTCGCGGTTGGCGGCATCGATGCGGCCGTTGTAGACCGTGCTGAGGGCGACGTCACCGGCCACAAGGAATTGCGCGGGCTGGGCGCCGGCCTCCCACCACTGGATGTTGGGCTTGAGTTCGGCAAGCTTCTTGAATGCGCGGTCGGCGCCGTCCTTGGTGGCCAGCACCTTGTAGACGTCGGCAGGCTTGACGCCGTCGGCCATCAGCGCGAACTCCAGGTTGTAGCGGGCGCCCTTGCGCATGCCGCGCTTGCCGGGGATCTTTTTGACGTCCCAGAAATCGGCCCAGCTGGTAGGGGCGGTCTTGACCTTGTCGGCGTTCCAGGCCATCACGGTGGACCAGACGAAAACGCCCACACCGCATTCGGTGACGGCGGCGGGAAGGAAGTCCGCCTTGGCGCCTATCTTGCTGAAGTCGATCTTCTCGAACAGGCCTTCGTCGCAGCCGCGCTGCACGTCGGGCGCCTCGACCTCGACCACGTCCCAGGTGACCTTCTTGGTTTCGACCATGGCCTTGATCTTGGCCTGCTCGCCGTTGTATTCGCCGGCGATGACCTTGGTGCCGGTTTTCTCATAGGGCTCGTAGTACGCCTTCTTCTGGGCATTGGCGTTGGCGCCGCCGAAGTTGATGACGGTGATCTGCTGCTGCGCGAAGGCGGGCGCGGCCAGGCACGAAGCCATGGCGAGGGTGATGATGTGTTTTTTCATGGTGCGGTTTCCTCGTTGGTTGATGAAAGTTGAGAAGTTGAGAGGCTGGAAGCGGACGTCGAAATCGTGGAAAAAGTCAAAGGAGATGGCGGCTACACCGCATAGATGCGCGTGAACGCGGCCGGAAACTCGAGATGCACAGGCTCTCCCGGTTGCGGCGGCGGCAGGCCGTCCAACAGGGTCAGGGGCAGCTTGACCGTGGCCTCCGCCTGGCCGCTTCCGGTTTCGCAGAGCAGCCGCAGGTGGTCGCCGAAATAGATGACGCGAGCCACGCGGGCCGGCAGCGTATTGGCGGCTGAAGCAGGCGCCTGGCGATGCAGCACGATGCGCTCGGGGCGGATATAGGCTTGCACCTGCCCGCCGGCGGGTGCCTGGTTGACGTTGATGCCGCTCAGGACACGGCCGTCCGCCAGTTCGATGCCCGCCGTGCTTGCCTTGCCTTTGAGTACCGTGCTATCACCCACGAAGCCGGCCACAAAACGGTTGGAGGGCGTTTCATACAAGGACTCCACGGGCGCCAGCTGCTGGATCACGCCGTCGTTGAAGACCGCCACGCGGTCGCTCATGGTCAGCGCCTCGCCCTGGTCGTGCGTGACATAGACAAAGGTCACGCCCAGCTGCTTGTGCAGCTCCTTGAGCTCGATCTGCATGTGCTCGCGCAGCTGCTTGTCGAGCGCGCCCAGGGGTTCGTCCATCAGCACCAGCTGGGGCTCGAACACCAGCGCCCGCGCCAGGGCGACGCGCTGCTGCTGGCCGCCCGAAAGCTGGCCGGGCAGGCGGTCGGACATGCCCGACAGGCGGACCATGTCGAGCGCGCGCTGCACGCGGCTCGCCTGGTCGGCCTTGGAGACCTTGCGCACGGTGAGCGGATAGGCCACGTTCTGCCCCACGGTGAGGTGCGGAAACAGCGCATAGTTCTGGAACACCATGCCGAAGTTGCGCTTGTGCGGCGGTGTGCCGGTGATCTGCGAACCGCCGAGGAAGATTTCCCCGGCGGTCGGCGATTCGAAGCCGGCCAGCATCATCAGCGTGGTGGTTTTCCCGGAGCCTGAGGGGCCCAGCAGGCTCAGGAACTCCCCGCGATAAATGTCGAGGTCGAGCTGCTGCACCACGAGCTGTTCGCCGTCATAGGTTTTCTGTACGCCTGAAAAGCGCACGAGGACATCATGGTCAGTCATCGGTTTTCCTGAGCTGTCCACGGAGATCAGCGCGATGCGGCGAAACTGTCGGCCAGGATCTTCAGGCCTTCGTCGAGCAGCGCGTCGGATGCCGTGAGGGGAACCAGAATCCGGATCACATTACCGTAGGTGCCGCAGGAGAGCAATATCAAGCCGCGCCGGGCGGCCTCGGCCACCACGCGCTTGGTCAGCGCCGCGTCGGGGCGGGACGGGTCCGCGTTCTCAAAAAGCTCTATGGCCACCATGGCGCCCAGGCCGCGCACGTCGCCTATGGATTTTTCCTTCTCGGCGATGGCGCGCAGGCCTTTGACCAGGTGGGCGCCCAGGGTTTTGCTGCGTTCCAGGAGTTTTTCTTCCTGGAAAACCTTGAGCACCGCAAGCGCCGCGGCACAACCGATGGGGCTGCCAGCATAGGTGCCGCCCAGGCCGCCGGGGCCGGGCGCGTCCATGACTTCGGCGCGGCCGACCAGGCCCGCGATGGGGAAGCCGCCCGCCATGGACTTGGCGGTGGCGATCAGGTCGGGTGCGGCCGGCCATTGTTCGCTGGCAAACCAGGTGCCGGTGCGGCCGGCGCCGGTCTGCACTTCGTCGGCGATCAGCAGGATGCCGTGCCGGTCGGCCAGCGCCTTCAGGCGGCTGATGAATTCGGGCGGGGCGACGTAAAAACCCCCTTCGCCCTGTACCGGCTCAACGATGAAAGCCGCCACGCGCTCGGGCTCGACGTCGTTCTTGAGGATCTGCTCGACCGAATGCAGCGCCTGGTCCACGCTCACGCCGTGCAGGGCATTCGGGAATTCAGCGTGGAACACCTCGCCGGGGAAGGGGCCAAAGCCCAGCTTGTAGGGCGCCACCTTGCCGGTCATGCCCAGCGTCATGTTGGTGCGGCCGTGGTAGCCGCCCGTGAAGGCAACGACGCCGGGGCGCTTGGTGTAGGCCCGTGCCACCTTGACGGCGTTCTCGACGGCTTCGGCGCCGGTGGTCAGCAGCAAGGTCTTCTTGGCGAAATTGCCGGGCGCCAGGGCATTGAGTTTTTCCGCCAGCTCGACATAGGGCTCATAGGCGACCACCTGGAAGCAGGTGTGCGTGTAGAGCTCGAGCTGGGCCTTGACCGCGGCCATGACTTCGCTGTGCAGGTGGCCGGTGTTGAGGACGGCGATGCCGCCGGCGAAGTCGATGTAGCGGCGGTTTTCGACGTCCCACAGTTCGGCGTTTTTTGCCCGGCTGGCAAAAATCTCGTGGGCCTGTCCTACGCCGCGTGTCACGGCGGCTTGGCGGCGCGCCATCAGGGCGGCGTTGCTGGGGGTCTGGTTTGGCTGCATGGTGAAGGTAATTTCAGGTTGGAGGAAGAAGATGGGTGGACTTTAGAAGTCCGCTCCGGGCCCGTCCATGTACACCGCCGCACTGTTTTCAGCACACTGTGCGGGTCTAGAATCCTGTACATGGATTCCCCAACCCGGTGCAGAAGGATTGCAATGCACAATCTGCCCTTTTCGGTTTTTTGATGCTCACACTGCGCCCGGAACTACAGACTCCCCTGGTGAGCCAGATCGTGGAGGGCCTGCGCGGGATGATTGCCGGGCAGGCGCTGAAACCGGGCGTCAAGCTGCCTTCCATACGCGGTTTTGCCGCGATGCACGGCGTCAGCGTCTTCACGGTGGTGGAGGCCTATGACCGCCTGGTGGCCCAGGGATGGCTGGTGTCCCGGGCCAATGCCGGGTTTTTCGTCAAGCGCCGGGGCGATGAAGGGGGGGCGGGCGCGCCGCATACCTTGCCCCCGCAGCCGAAATTCGACGCGCGCTGGTACCTCAAGCAGATCTTCGAAAACCGCAACCTGCCGATGAAGCCCGGTTGCGGCTGGCTGCCCCATGATTTCCTGTTCGGGGACGCGCTGCGCCGCAGCATGCGGCAACTGTCGGCGGACGGCTCCTCCCTGGAGGGTTACGGCCTGCCCCATGGGCATATGGCGCTGCGCATGGTCATCGCGGAGGCTTTGGCCGAAAACCAGATACCGGTGGAGGTTGACCAGGTGCTGCTGACGCAGGGCTCCAGCCAGGCGCTGGACCTGGTGGCCCGGCAAATCCTCAAGCCGGGCGACACCGTGTTGGTGGACAACCCCGGCTACCCCAACCTCATGTTCATGCTGCGCTTTCTGGGGGCAAAGCTGGTGGGCGTGCCGCGCACCCCCACGGGCTACGACCTCGCCGCGCTGGAGGCGCTGCTGGCCGTGCACAAGCCCAAGGCCTTTTTCACCCAGCCCCGCCTGCAAAGCCCGACCTGCTCGATCGCCTCGGCGGCCCACCTGCACCGGCTGCTGCAACTGGCCGAGGCGCATGGCTTCATGCTGGTGGAAAACGATATCTACGCCGACATGGACCCCACCTCGCGATCCACGCTGGCGAGCCTGGACCAGCTGCAGCGCGTGGTCTATATCGGCAGTTTTTCCAAAACCATTTCGCCCAACCTGCGTGTGGGTTACCTGCTGGCGCGGGGTGATCTGATCGAGGACCTGGCCCAGCTCAAGATGATTTCGGGACTCACGTCTTCAGACATCGCCGAGCGGCTGACCTTCGGGGTGGTGACCGACGGCCGCTGGCGCAAGCACCTCAAGTCGCTTCGGGAAAAGCTGGCGGCGGCGCACCGCAAGACCGAAAAAAACCTCAGCAGCCTGGGGTTTGAGCTCTTCCACGAGCCGGGGGCCGGCATGTACCTGTGGGCCCGGCACCCGGACCTCCCGGACGGCGCGGTCCTGTCCAAGGAGGCGACGCCAGAGGGCATCATGCTGGGGCCGGGGCAGCTGTTCCTGCTCGACCCCCATCCCACGGGCTGGCTGCGCTTTAACGTGGCTTTCAGTGAGGACGAGCGCATATGGCGCTTTTTGTCCCAGCGCATTGAACTGGGCCGGCAAGCCGCCCAATAGGTGCCTGGTAGCCGCCGGGGCTGTCAGATCTAGATCTCGATGACGCGGCGGGCGAAGCCCTCAAGATAGTCCATGAGCTTGTTGGCGCCCAGCACCGCGGCCGCTTCGTCGCCCGTGGCGATGCCCTGGGCCAGCTCCATGTGAAAGCGCGCGCCTTCGGCAATCTCGCCCTCATGCTGGTAGGCATACCAGAAGCGGCGGCACTGCACGATCAGCGGCACCACGCTCTTGACGGCCGAGCTGTTGCGGCAAGCCTCGTGGTTGACGATATCCAGCTCGTGGTCGGCCTCCATATAGGCTTCCAGGTTGGCGCGCTCGGCGGCCTTGACCATCCTGGCCGCGCAAGCGACGATGGCCTTGCGCTGGGCCGCCGTGGCGCGGCGCGCCGAACATGCGGCGACCACGCCTTCGAGCACGCGCCGGGTCTGGATCACGTCCAGGTGGTCGGCCAGGTCGATGTTGGAGACCAGCAGGCCGCGCCGCGGTTGCTGCACGATCAGGCCTATGGAGACCATGCGCAGCAGGGCTTCACGCACGGGCGTGCGGCCCAGCCCGGTGCGCTGGGCCAGGTCGGCCTCGACCACGGGAGCGCCGGGCTGGAGCTGCAGGGTGGCGATCATGGCCTCAATCGCGTCATAGGCGACGTCGGCGGCTCTGCGCTTTGCGGGTGTGGGCGGTGCGGTCGTGGACAGAGGCATGGTCGTGGTGGGCATCCGGGCGTTTCAGCAGCTTGCTCGGGCAGGCTGCCGACGTCAAGCCTACCAGACTGTGAGCAGGTTCTTAAGCCGCTCGGGACCTTGGTCAGGGCAAACCATCATGCCCTGGAAGCAAAGCGGTGCCTGCCAGCGTGGCGATGCGCGCGGGCGACAGCGGCGGCCTGGGCGCGGGCGGCTCCCAGCCGAACAGGAAATTTGCCGCCGCGCCGCAGACGCGGCCCTGGCAGGCGCCCATGCCGCAGCGCGTGTGCAGCTTGGCCTCGGTCCAGTTGCCGCAAGCGGCGAGCCTGGCCTGCGGTACGTCTTCGCAGCGGCAGACCAGGGTGTCGGGCTGCGCCAGGGTTTTGAGCGAGGGCGCCAAGGCGAAATGCCGGTGCAACTGGTCGGCAAAGGCCTGCCAGTGCGCGCGCTCCGGGATGTAGCTTTGCGCGGCGGCGTTTTGCTCCACGGCCGCCAGCCCGGCGATGCGGCCCTGCGCGAGCGCGCGCTCACTGCCGCCCACGCCGGTGCATTCACCGGCCGCATAGACGCCGGCCACGCTGGTCGCTTGCAGGCTGTTGACCGACAGCGCCTGCACGCCGCCGCCGGCCGGCGCGAGCGCGCAGCCCAGCAGCCGGCCGAGCTCGGTATTGGGCACCAGGCCAAAGCCGCAGGCCAGGCGGTCGCAGGCGATCTCTGTTTCACGGCCGGCATGCAGCAGCTTCACTGACTCGACACGGCCCGCACCCTGCGCCGAGACCACGTGGGTGCTTGTGCGGTAGCGCGTGCTGGCCAGACCCAGGGCCTGCCGCGCCTTGCCGGGCCAATGCAGCAACTGCGCCGTAAAGCCCGCGACAGCCGGCAAACCGGCCTGCTCGGCGATGCGCAGCACTTGTGCGCCGGCCTGGCGTGCCGTGCCAGCCGCCGCCAGCAGCAGCGGGCCGCTGCCGGCGATCACGATGCGTTCGCCTTCAATCGGCATGCCGGCCTTGACCAGGGCTTGCAAACCCCCGGCGCCGGTGACGCCGGGCAGCGTCCAGCCGGGGAAGGGCAGCAGCAGTTCGCGCGCACCCGTGCATAGAATGAGTTTGTCGTAGCGCTGCACCCAGCCTTGCCGGGCGTCTTCAAACAGCAGCGCGCCGGCGCCTGCGGTGCTCACCACGCGCGTGCAGCACAGCAGGCGCACGTTGGCGCAGCGCGCCAGCGCCTCGCGCATGCGCAGCGCCTGCGGCGGCAGGTGGGCAGCCGGGCCGTCGCGCCAGATCTGGCCGCCGGGGGCCGGGTTGTCATCGATGACCACGATGCGGGCGCCGCTTGGGGCCGCGGCCAGCGCCGCAGCCATGCCGGCGGGACCGGCGCCGATGATCAATATGTTGCAATGCTCGATGGTTGTTGGTGGGTTGTCGATGTTCACGTCGCCGCCTCCACCACCATACCGTCTTCGCAGTGCGCCTGGCAGGCCAGCCGGCGCAGGCCGTCAATGTCCACGCGGCATTCCTGGCAGATGCCCATGCCGCAGAACGGCGCACGGGCTTCGCCGTGCACGGAGCGGCGTGCCACGCCCATGCGCGGGGCGTCGGCGATGCGCAGCGCCGCGGCCACGGACGTCCCCGTCTTGACCGACAGCGGCCGGCCGTTGATGTGGAGCGTCACGGTGTCTGGTGTTTTCATGCTTGCGCGGTGTTGAGAGCGAGTGTGGCACAGCGCGTCCGCGCGGCCGGCGACAGGCCTCGCATCCGTGACGGCCGTGCCCCGCCGGCGCCGGGTTCAGTAACTCGCCAGCGCCGTGGGCTGGGCATTCCTGAACGTGAACACCGTGACGGGCGCCTGGGTCATATTGCCCTTGTCGTCATAGGAGTAGGTGCCCGCGACGCCCTTGTAGCTGCCCTTGTAGATTTCGGCGGCAACCTTGGATACGTCGATGGAGTCGGCCTTGCGCATGGCTTCGCCGATCAGCATGGTCTGGTCATAGAAGGAAGCGCCGTAGGCGTCGGTATCGAGGTTGAAACGTTTTTTGTACTTGGCCTTGAAGGCCGGCCCGCCCGCGGCCTTTTCCAGCATCGAGCCGCCTTGCGCGCAGAAAACCGTGTCGTTGACCGCGTCGCCGCCGAGCTTGCCCATTTCGGGGCTGCAGAGCGTGTCGCCGCCCAGCAGCTTGGCCGTCAGGCCCAGTTGCTTCATCTGGCGCACCATGGGCGCAGCCTGGGGTGCATAGCCGCCGAAGAAGATGGCTTCCGGCTTCTGTGCCTTGAGATTGGTCAGGATGGAGAGGAAATCCACGGCCTTGTCGGTCGTGAACTCCTGCCCGACCACGGTGAGGCCCTGTTTTTTGGCTTCCTTGACGAACTCCTCCGCAACACCCTGGCCGAACGCCGTGCGGTCGTCGATCACGCCGACCTTGCTGACCTTCAGGACCTTGGCGGCGTACACCGCCATGCTGGAGCCGATCTGCGAATCGCTGGCAACGATGCGGAACAGGTTTTTGTAGCCGCCCTGGGTGACCTTGGGGTTGGTGCCCACGGTCGACAGCATGGCGCCGCCTTCGCTGTAGACCCGCGATGCGGGAATCGCAACGCCCGAGCAATAGGGGCCCATGACGTACTTCACTTTGCTGTCAACGAGTTTTTGCGCCGCGGCCACGCCGGTCTTTGCGTCGCACTGGTCGTCCTCCGACTGCAGCTCGAACTTGAGGGTCTTGCCGCCCACCACCATTTTTTTGGCGTTGAGTTCTTCGATGGCCAGGCGAACACCGTTTTCGTTGTCCTTGCCGGCGAACGCGTTCGACCCCGAAAGCGGGCCGGTGTGGCCGATGGCCACGACCTGCTCCTGCGCTTGGGCCGTTGAAGCCAGCGCTATGGCGGCGATGCCAATCAATGAAACGATGCTGTTGCGATGTGCCATGGGTGTCTCCTCGATGGTGGTTGCGGGGTTGGAAAATTACGCGACGGACTGGTACTTGGCCGGGCGGGTCGCCAGGGCCTTTTTGACAATGCCTTCGACGAACTCGCGCTCGGCGCCTATCAGCGGCAGGCGAGGGCGGCGCATGTGTTCGGTGCCCACGCCCACGATGGCGTCGATGAGCTTGAGGTTTTGCACCAGCTTGGTGGAAACATCCAGGTGCAGCATGGGCGTCATCCACTGGTAGAGCTTGAGCGCTTCGGCGAATTCGCCGGCTTTCATGAGGTCATACAGCGCCACGGTCTCGCGCGGAAAGGCGCAGCCGACACCGGCCAGCAGGCCGTCGCAACCCAGCGCCAGGCCTTCGTAGGCCAGGTCGTCCACGCCCAGGAAGAGCTGGTAGCGGTCGCCCACCGTGTTGCGCAGGTCGGTGATGCGGCGGATGTTGTCGGTGCTCTCCTTGATGGCGACCAGCCATTCGCAGTCGGCCAGCTCGGCCATGTGCTCGGGCTTCAGGTCCACCCGGTAGGCGACCGGGTTGTTGTAGATCATGAGGGGCTTGCGCGCGGCCTCGGCCATGGTGCGCACATTGAGCATGGCTTCGCGCGCGTCGGCCACGTAAATCACCGAAGGCATGACCATGAAGCCGTCCACGCCGATCTCATTGGCGCCGGCGATGTAGCGCAGCGCCTCGCGGGTGCTGGTTTCGGAGACATTGGCCAGCACGGGCACCCGGCCCTTGCTGGCATCGAGGGCGATCTTGGCGACCTGCAGCTTTTCCTCCAGCGTCAGCGTGCTGGCCTCACCCAGGGAGCCGCAGGTGACCAGGCCGTGGATGCCGTTGCGGATCTGGAAGTCGATATGCCGGGCCGTGCCTTCGGCGTCAATGCTCTCGTCGGCGTGGAATTTGGTGGTGACGGCGGGAAAAATGCCTTGCCAGCGGGGATTTTTCAAGGGAGCGCTCCTGAGGTCGGGTGGTTAAAGTTCGTCCAGTATAAATATATTAATAAAATATCAAAGCGATTTTTTCCGGGCGCCGCCTGACGCATGCGGCCTTGGTAGCGGCGGGAAAGGAAGCCGGGGGCCGGCAAGAGGGCTTGTCCCGGACGCGGCGCGGCGCGGGAGGCCCCACGCCTATAATCGAATGTTCAAGTAAATCAAGCGCTTAGGTGGGTTCGACGCAGTCGCCGGCGGCCGGCCACCTTGCCCAGACCACTATTCCAAGATGAGCCAGCCCACCTTCACCGTCGCCGACATCCGCAAGACCTTCCTCGATTTCTTCGCGTCCAAGGGCCACACCGTGGTGCCCTCCAGCTCGCTGGTGCCGGGCAATGACCCGACGCTGATGTTCACCAACTCCGGCATGGTGCAGTTCAAGGACGTGTTCCTGGGCACCGACAAGCGCCCCTATGTGCGTGCGGCCTCCGTCCAGGCCTGCCTGCGCGCCGGCGGCAAGCACAACGACCTCGAAAACGTGGGCTACACCGCGCGCCATCACACCTTCTTCGAGATGCTGGGCAACTGGAGCTTTGGCGACTACTTCAAGCGCGAGTCGCTCACCTGGGCCTGGGAACTGCTGACCGAGGTCTACAAGCTGCCCGCCGAACGCCTGATGGCCACGGTGTATGAAGAAGACGACGAGGCCTACGACATCTGGACCAAGGTGATCGGCCTGCCGCCCGAGCGCGTGATCCGCATCGGCGACAACAAGGGCGGCCGCTACAAGTCCGACAATTTCTGGATGATGGCCGACACGGGGCCCTGCGGCCCGTGCAGCGAAATCTTTTACGACCACGGCGAGCACATTCCCGGCGGCCCCCCCGGCAGCCCCGATGAAGACGGCGACCGCTTCATCGAAATCTGGAACAACGTGTTCATGCAGTTCGACATGGCGGCCGACGGCAGCGTCACCAAGCTGCCCGCGCCCTGCGTGGACACCGGCATGGGCCTGGAACGCCTGGCCGCCATCCTGCAGCATGTGCACAGCAATTACGAGATCGACCTCTTCGACGCGCTGATCAAGGCAGCCAGCCGCGAAACCGGCGAGAAGGACCTGGGCAACAAGTCGCTGCGCGTGATCGCCGATCACATCCGCGCCACCGCTTTCCTGGTCAGCGACGGCGTCAACCCGTCCAACGAAGGCCGCGGTTATGTGCAGCGCCGCATCATCCGCCGCGCCATTCGCCACGGCTACAAGCTGGGCAAGAAGACACCTTTCTTCCACAAGCTGGTGGCGGACCTCGCCCGGCTGATGGGCGACGCCTATCCCAAGCTCCGGGCCGATGAAGCCCGCATCACCGCCGTGCTCAAGGCCGAGGAAGAGCGTTTCTTTGAAACGCTGGAAATCGGCATGGGCATCCTGGACGCGGCCCTGGCCGGCGGCGCCAAGGTGCTGCCGGGCGAGGTGGCCTTCAAGCTGCACGACACCTACGGTTTCCCGCTGGATTTGACCAATGACGTTTGCCGCGAACGCGACGTGACCGTGGACGACGCAGGCTTTCATGCCGCGATGGAAAAGCAGAAGGCCGCGGGCCGCGCCGCCGGCAAGTTCAAGATGGACAAGGCACTGGAATACACCGGCGCCGGCAACACCTTCACCGGCTATGAGCTGCTGGAAGAATCCGCCAAGGTGGTGGCGCTCTACGCCGACGGCGTGGCCGTGCAGGCGCTGAGCCCCGGGCAAACAGGTGTGGTCGTGCTGAACACCACGCCCTTCTATGCCGAAAGCGGCGGCCAGGTGGGCGACCAGGGTCGCCTGACGGCCGGCGGCGCCACCTTCACCGTGGACGACACGCTGAAGATCAAGGCCGACGTCTTCGGCCACCACGGCACGCAGGAGACGGGCACGCTCAAGGTCGGCGATGCGGTGATGGCGCAGGTCAACACGGCAGTGCGCGCCGCCACGGTGCGCAACCACAGCGCCACCCACTTGATGCACAAGGCCCTGCGCGAAGTACTGGGCGGCCACGTGTTGCAGAAGGGCAGCCTGGTGAACGCCGAGCGCACCCGCTTTGACTTCACGCACAACGCGCCGGTGACCGACGCGCAGATCCGTGAGGTCGAGGCGCGTGTCAATGCCGAAATCCTCTCCAACGTGGCGACGGATGCCAGCGTGATGGCGATGGAAGACGCGCAGAAGACCGGCGCCATGATGCTGTTCGGTGAAAAGTACGGCGACAAGGTGCGGGTACTGACCATTGGCTCCAGCAAGGAACTCTGCGGCGGCACCCACGTGGCGCGCACCGGCGACATCGGCTTGTTCAAGATCGTCGCTGAAGGCGGCGTGGCCGCGGGCGTGCGGCGCGTGGAAGCCGTGACCGGCGAGAACGCGCTGGCTTACCTGCAGTCACTGGAATCCACGGTGCAGGCCGCGGCCGGCTCGCTCAAGGCCAGCCCCACGGAGCTGCAGGGCCGCATCGGCCAGGTGCTGGACCAGGTCAAGACGCTTGAGAAAGAAATCGCCGCGCTCAAGGGCAAGCTCGCGTCGTCGCAAGGTGATGAGTTGGCCACGCAGGCGGTGGACGTCAAGGGCCTCAAGGTGCTGGCCGCGAAACTCGAAGGCGCCGATGCCAAGACCCTGCGCGACACCATGGACAAGCTCAAGGACAAGCTCAAGACAGCCGTCATCGTGCTGGCCGCGGCCGAGGGCGACAAGGTGCAGATCGCCGCGGGCGTGACGGCCGACAGCGTGGGCAAGGTCAAGGCCGGCGAACTGGTGAACTTCGTGGCCCAGCAGGTCGGCGGCAAGGGCGGCGGCAAGGCCGACATGGCCATGGCCGGCGGCACCGATGCGTCCAAACTCGGCGATGCGCTGAAGTCGGTGCAGGGCTGGGTGACTGAGCGGGCCTGACAGCCTCCGCTTTCAAAGCGGGCCTAAAAGCGCAAAGGCCGGTTTCCTTCAGGAGACCGGCCTTTTTCATTGGCGTGTCACATGGTTCACGTGGCTTACATGGCTCACATGGCTCAAACGCCGGCCCAGAACACCGCGAACCACTTGTCCGGGTCGGTCCAGCACTTGATATGCCGGAAGCCGGCCTGCCGCAGCAGTGCGGCCATGCCTTCTTCCGTGTATTTGTAGGAGCATTCGGTGTGGATGCGTTCGCCGGCCTGGAAGTGCCGCTCATGGCCGGACCAGCACACCACTTGGTCGCTCGTGGCTTCCAGGTGCATTTCGATGCGCGATTGCGCCGTATTGAACAGCGCCACGTGGCGCCATCGGCGCAGGTCGAAGTCCGAGCCCAGCAGCCCGTTGATGTTGAGCAGCAGGTTTTTGTTGAAGGCGGCGGTCACGCCCAGCGCGTCGTCATAGGCGGCCTCCAGGCGCGCTGTGTCCTTGACGAGGTCTATGCCCAGCAACAGCCCGCGGGCCTTGCCCTGCGCCGGATCGGCGATGTGCTGCAGGAATTGCAGGGCCTGCCCGGGATGGAAGTTGCCCAGGCTGGAGCCGGGGTAAAAAAACACGCGGTCATGCGCCTGCACTTCATCAGGCAGCTCCAGCCCGGCCGAGAAATCCATGCCCAGGCCGATGATGTCGAGCGCAGGAAAATTGTTTTGCACCTGCTCGGCCGCATCGCGCAAAAAATCCACTGAGATATCGACCGGCACATACTGGCCTGGCTGCAGGTGGGGAATGAGCGACATGGCCTTGGCGCAGTTGCCCGCGCCCAGGTCGATCAGGCATGGGCGTCTCATGCCTGCCTCGGCCAGCGTGCCGGCGATGTGCGTGTGCGCGGCCTCAAAGATGCCGGCTTCGGTGCGCGTCGGGTAGTACTCGTCCAGGCCTGTGATGGCCTCAAACAGTTTGGAGCCGAGTTCGTTGTAGAAGAATTTGGGCGACACGGTGGCCGTCGGGGCGAGCAATCCCTTTGTCAGCTCTCGCGTCGTGGCGCACATCGCCTCCGTGTCACTGTCCGGACGATAGAGATCGACAAATCGCGGAGAGGCGGGAGGCAGCTGGAGCGAGAGGGCCGAGATGTTGAGTGGGAGGTTCAAGATTCGCCTTGCTACGGTTAGTTGGTTATTTCGTTATGACCTTAGATTTAAAAGCCGGTTGGAAAGAGCGTTTGTAGGACTGAATCGCTTTGGGTGCAAGCGGCGCCGGCCAAATGCTGTCCTATATAGGGTTCTTGCCGCCAGGCGGCTCGAATACCACTGCTTCTCGTTTCAACGCTGGTTAATGAATCCGTAGCATTTGGTCGTCTTGGACCTCTGTTTCTTACAAAAATAGCCGAGCTTGAGTGGCGATGGTGCGCGAGTTACGGCGTCGCCCGTGCTTCGTTTGTGTGCTCACCTCCCTGGGCGAACTGCTGCAGGGTTTCACCAGCCATGCGGTAACGCACCCACTCGGCTTGCGGTTTGGCCCCCAGCGACTGGTAAAACTGGATGGCCGGTTCGTTCCAGTCCAGCACGCTCCATTCAAACCGGCCGCAGCCGCTGTCAAAAGCCAGTTTGGCGAGGTGGCGCAGCAGCCGCTTGCCGGCGCCGCTGCCGCGGTGCTTGGGCGATACGTACAAGTCTTCCAGGTACAGGCCCTTGCGGCCCAGCCAGGTGGAGTAACTGAGGAAGTACACCGCAAAGCCGGCAGGCTGGCCGTCTATCTCGCAAATGAGGCCGCGGGCAGGTGTGCTCGGCTCAAACAGGCTGCGCTCGATGTCTGCGACGCTTGCAATGACCTCGTGCTCGGCTTTTTCGTAAATGGCCAGCTCGACGATGAAGGCGTGGATTAATGCGGCGTCGTGCGCTTGTGCGTCCCGGATAACGATGCTCATGGGTTTCCTGTGATGAGATGTGTTGTAGATACAGACTGGCGTATGCAGGCATGCTATCAAGCCATGCTACCCCTTCCCTAAAATGTAGACAGCGTCTGTTCTTGCCATGCCCATTCAATCCTCTTCCCGCCGCCATTTTTTGCAGCAGGCCTTTGCCGCAAGTTCAGCTGCCGCCGGGCTTCCGTCCAGGTCGCAGGGTCTGGCCGGTCCGGCCTATGAAGTGTCCCCCTGGTCCGGCCCGGTGTCCGCATTCGCCTTGGTTGACACCACCGGCAAAACATGGCGCCCGGCCGACCTGCGCGGCCGCGCTGTTTTGCTGAATTTCTGGGCCAGCTGGTGCGAGCCTTGCCGCGCCGAGATGCCGACCTTGCAGCAGGTCGCCGATTTTTATGGGCCCGAGAAGCTGCTGGTGTTGGCCATCAACTTCAAGGAGCCTGCCGCGCGCGCCTTGCAGTTCGCCAAGACCACGGGCGTGAGCTTGCCGGTGTTGCTGGACCAGGACGGGAAGGCGGCAAAAGATTGGGGCGTGAAAGTCTTCCCGACCACGTTGATGATCGATAGCGCCGGCCGGCCGCGCCTGCGTGTCAAGGGCGAAGTCGACTGGACCGGGCCCGCGGCCGAAAAAATGATCACCAGCCTGTTCAAGTCTTGAGAGTTCCCAGGCGGCCCGTGCCGAAGCGGCGAGGGACGGAAGCGATAATGTCAGCCTGACATCCCGGGGCATCTTTCCCTGCCGCGGTGCACGTCGCCATCACCCTATCCCGGAGATCCTTCATGACCCCCGTACGCAGAGCTTTTCTGAAAAATACCGCGGCCGCCGCCATGGCCGCTTCGCTGCCAGCCCTCAATTTCGCCCAGACCGCACCCAGCCGCAGCCACTTTGCACCCCAAAGCGGCGCCTGGCGAACCTTCGATGTGACCACGCGCGTGGACATCCTCAAACCGCAGGGTGTGACCAAGGTCTGGCTGCCGATTCCTTCGGTCAACAGCGACTACCAGCGCTCCCTGGAGAATGGTTTCTCCAGCAATGGCACCAGCCAGCTGGTGCAGGACGGCCGCGACGGCGCGAAGATGCTGTACGTCGAATTCCCGGCCACCGAAGCCAAGCCTTATGTGGAGCTCACCAGCCGTGTGCAGACCCAGGGCCGCGCCATCGACTGGTCGCAGAAAACCGCCGCGGCCGAAAGCGCCGACACGCTGCGCTACTTCACACGCCCGACCACGCTGATCCCGACCGACGGCATTGTGCGCAAGACCGCGCTGGCGGCCACCCAGGGTGCGAAGACCGATGTGGAGAAGGCGCAAAAAATCTATGACTGGATCGTCGCCAACACCTACCGCGAACCCAAGGTGCGCGGCTGCGGCGAAGGCGACATCAAGACCATGCTGGAGACCGGCAACCTGGGCGGCAAGTGCGCTGACCTCAATGCGCTGTTTGTGGGCCTATGCCGCTCGGTCGGCCTGCCGGCGCGCGATGTCTACGGCATACGCCTGGTGCCCTCGGCTTTCGGCTACAAGGAGCTGTCAGGCAACCCGGCCAGCCTCAAGGGCGCGCAGCATTGCCGCTCCGAGGTTTATTTGAAAGGACACGGCTGGGTGGCGATGGACCCGGCCGACGTCGCCAAGGTCATGCGCCTGGAAACAGCGGACTGGATCAAGACCACCGACAACCCGGTGGTGGCGCCCGTGAACAAAGCCTTGTTCGGCGGCTGGGAAGGCAACTGGATGGCCTACAACACGGCGCACGACATCGCTCTGCCCAAGTCGGCGGGCGAGAAGCTGGGCTTCTTCATGTACCCCATCGCCGAGAACGCGGCTGGGCGTTTTGATTCCTACGCGCCGGACGATTTCAAGTACCAGATCACGGCAAGGCCGGTATAGCCCCCCAAGCCGGATACTGCTTATCGCTGCGTTTACTAACCTGGTCCAAGGCGAGAGTTGGGGGAAACTGGCATGGAGCTGTGGGGTTTCGCGGAATTTTTATGTTTGGCCCGGCATTCTAGTGAGCCGGCTTCGCCGCCCCCTCAATTCATACGTTAGACCGCATCGGGTACGACTAAATGTTTCCGCTCTTTGAGAACCTCGTCTTCTGGTCATTCACCGCACTCTTGTCTGCGCTCGCGTACTTCCTCATGCGGAGGCATGTTCGTAAGCAGTTAGCCACAGCGCCAAAGGCATCGCTAAGAAGCGGTTCGCAGCGGGCCTTGCATTGGGCGTCTCTGTTGCTAATCGTGATACCACTCGGCTATGTAATCTTCGTGAATGGCGAGCCGTTCTGGGCGGCATTCGCCATCTTGTGGGTACAGGCCGGGCTCATGCTCTTGCTTCGGTTCATAGGGGTCCGCTACACCATCCGCATTTGGTTGCTAATTCCAATCACGGTAGTGTCTGCTGTCGTGGGTGCTTTGGTCGCGGTTTGGCCGTCAGTTGAGCCTTCCACAATTCACACTGCACCTTGGTCATTCCTGTTTCTTGCAAGTCTCGCATTCGCTCTCAGCAGTGCTCTCTCGCTCTACTCCTTTCCTCTCGGGTATGGAGAGCGGGCGCGGTGAGAATGCGTTCTAACCCTTCCATCGAGAGGACGTGCCCCGGCAAGCCTGGTCACGCCTCTCGTATCAAACGTTAAGGCGCATTGCCCATGACACGAAACGAGCGCCTTGCAGCCACCTTGGACGGAAGCTTTGTGGTCTTCCTGATCGGAATGCGCATCAACAACCTCATCAAGGTCAACAAGTGGCTGCCTGTCGCTACCGCGATGCCACGGATGATCAAGGAGCTTGCCCAACAGCCGGAGCTTGGCTTTCTGCATGCCGAGGCATGGTTCGGTCGAACCACCATCATGGTTCAGTACTGGCGCAGCATGGAGCATCTGCTGGGTTACGCACGGAACAAGGAGGCAGAGCATTTGCCCGCGTGGCGGGCATTCAACAAAGCCGTCGGCACAAATGGAGCCGTAGGGATTTGGCATGAAACTTACACAGCTTCGCCTGGCACCTACGAAAACATCTACGTGAACATGCCTCCTTTCGGCCTGGGCAGGGCTGGTACGGTCTACCCTGCCGTTGGCCACAAGCAGTCCGCCGCCAATCGTATGAGTGGGGACACGCACGCGTCTTAACCCCTCCGCCAAGGGGCTGCCTGCGGCAGGCCTCTTACGTCGAATGTTAGAGCAGTTTCTCACGGGCCCCAGCTGTCGTTTTCGTCAGACCAATCAAGGCTGCAAATCCCGCAACACCAACCGGCTCTCAAACCGCCGCGCCTCACCCGTCACCGGATCCGTGAAAGCGATTGACTTTGCCAGCAGCTGCAGCGGGTAGCGGTAGTCGTCGTCGGGTGTCACGTCGACCGGCGGGTACATGCGGTCATTGCGCAGCGGCAGGCCCAGCGCGTTCATGTGCACGCGCAGCTGGTGTTTCTTGCCCGTCACGGGGCTGAGCGCGTAGCGCGCCAGCTCGCCGCGCACTTCGATCACATCGATACGCGTTTCGCTGTTGGGCTCTCCCGCCACTTCGCGCTGCCGGAAGAAGGGCTCGTCTTCCACAATGCGGCTTTTGCGCGTGAGGGGAAAGCCGATGTCGCCGCGCCACGGGGCCACGGCCTCGTAGTGCTTGGCGACCTCATGCCGGCGGAACAGTCCCTGGTAAGCATCGCGCTCGGCCGGGTTGACGGAAAACAGCACCAGCCCTGCCGTCTCACGGTCGATGCGGTGGATGGGCACCAGGCCGTCGAGGCCGAGCCGGTTTTTCAGGCGTACCAGCAGGGTTTCCTGAAGGTAGTTGCCCGAGGGGGTGACGGGTAAAAAATGCGGCTTGTCGGCCACCACCAGGTGCTCGTCCCGGAACAGCACGGCTTCCTCAAAGGGAATGCGCGGCTCTTCGTCGAGGGCGCGGTAGTAGTACACGCGCATATGGCCGCGGTAAGCGCGTTCGGCAGTGACGGCTTCGCCGAATTCATCAACCACCAGGCCATCGCGCATGCGCTGCAGCCAGACCTCGCGCGCTATGGCCGGAAAGCGCTCCACCAGAAAGTCGGTGATGCTGGGCCAGTTGCCGGCCGGCAGCCCGACGCAGCTGGGACTGATGCCGGCCCGTGTAGGCATGCCATGCAAGCCGGGCCGGGGTGTTTTGCTCACACTCGCGCCGCCACAGGGTCAGACACGGACAAACACCACATCCCAGACGCCGTGCCCCAGTTTGATTCCGCGGTTCTCGAATTTGGTCAGCGGGCGATAGGCCGGCTTTTCGGCATAACCACTGCTGTCAGTGGCGGTGTTTTTGAGCAGGGTTTCGGCTGACAGCACCTCCAGGATCTGCTCGGCATAGGGCTGCCAGTCGGTCGCGCAGTGCAGGTAGCCGCCGGGCTTGAGGCGGGCGGCCAGCTTGGCGACCAGCGGCGCCTGGATCAGGCGTCGCTTGTTGTGCCGCTTTTTGTGCCAGGGATCGGGAAAGAAAATATGCACGCCGTCCAGGCTGGCCGGCGGGAGCATGTTGTCTATCACTTCCACGGCGTCATGCTGCAGGATGCGGATGTTGGCCAGGCCTTGCTCGCTGATGCGCTTGAGCAGCGCGCCCACGCCGGGGGTGTGGACCTCGCAGCACACGAAGTTTTTCTCGGGCATGAGCGCGGCGATGTGGGCCGTCGCTTCGCCCATGCCGAAGCCGATCTCCAGGATGGTGGGGGCCGAGCGTTGGAACATCTCCTCGAAATTCGCCGGCTTCCCTGTATAGGGCAGCAGGAACTGGGGGCCGACGTCGGCAAAGGCCTTGGCCTGGCCGACGGTGGTGCGGCCGGTGCGGCGTACAAAGCTGCGGATGTTGCGGGGGGTACCCGGTTCGGATGCCGCGCCTTCAGACGGTTCGGCGGCGGGTGCGGGAGAGCCGGGCAGGATGGGGGAGGTTGTATCTATCACCGGTCAATTTTAAGTCGGGCCGCCCAGAGGGGCACGGCCTGCTGCAACCACTCTTGTGGCGTGGCGGCTTCGGCGCCCGGTTGCAGGCCCAGAACTGCGCCCGCCTGGCGCAGCAAGGCCAACGGGTCGCGGACGTCCAGCGCCTGCGCGCCGTTCTGCTTGGAGAGCTTTTCGCCATTCGCACCCAGCACCAGCGGCGCGTGCAAATAGCGCGGCTGGGGCAGGCCCAGCGCGCGCTGCAGCAGGATTTGCCGGGCCGTATTGTCGGCCAGGTCTTCGCCACGCACGATGTCGGTCACGCCTTGGGCTGCGTCGTCAACCACCACGGCCAGCTGGTAGGCCCAGAGGCCATCGGCGCGCTTGAGCACGAAGTCGCCCACCTCATGGGCCACGTCCTGTGATTGCGGTCCCAGCAGGCGGTCGTTCCAGCTGATTTGCGAACCAGCGCGCGTGTCCATCCGCCAGGCGCGGGCGGGGCGGCCGTGCAGGCCGTCGCGGCAGGTGCCGGGGTAGACCAATTCGCCGTGGCGCTCGCGTGCCTGCCCCGAGGCTGCAAGCGTCCGGGCGATATCCTGGCGGGTGCAGGCGCAGGGATAGGCCAGCCCGCGTGCCACCAGCGAATCCAATGCCTGCTGGTACGGGGCGCTGCGTCGCGACTGGTAGATTGGCGGCTCGTCCGGCACCAGCCCGCATTGGGCAAGCTGTTCAAGAATGATCCTGTCGGCGCCGGGCACGCAGCGCGGCGTGTCCACGTCTTCGATGCGCACCAGCCATTGGCCGTGGTGCGCCCGCGCATCGAGCCAGCTGGCCATGGCAGCAACGAGTGAGCCGGCGTGCAGCGGACCGGTCGGGGATGGGGCAAACCGGCCCCGGTAAGCGGCCTCCATACCGGCGCTTCCGAAGCTGCTTAGCTGAGTGAAAGGGCCATTTCAAGGCCCGAGATGAAGCCGTCTTCAACGCGATGCCCCAGGCACCAGTCGCCGCAGGCGCCTATGCGGGATTTCGCATCCCATGCGTGGGTCTTGCCCAGGGGCTCCAGGGTCTGGGCATGGCGCCAGCGGTGTACCACGGCATGGGGCGGCTCGGCGCGTATGCCGGTGACTTCTGTGAAGGCTTTGAGCAGCTTGGCTTTGACGCGTTCGGCGTCGTCTTCAAGGTGGCGCTGCGACCAGTCGGGGCTGGCCTGTACGGTCCAGCGCTCGATGGGGCTGCGCCCGGGCTTGGATGACTCGCGCGCCAGCCAGGCGATGCGGTGGTGGGTGCTGCGTGCAGCGTTCCAGTGGGGGCCCAGGTGCACCATGGTGGGTTGCATGGCCTGGGGGAAGGCCAACATCAGCGTCCAGCACGGGGCTACGCTGACCTTGGAGATTTCCTCCATCAGCGGCTTGCCCTGTTGCGAGCTCAGCAGCAGGGCATGCGCTTGCGGCGAGGGCAGGGCCAGCACCACGGCGTCAAAGCCCGAGTGCACCCGGCTGCCGGCGCCCGGGCCTTCGGTCTGCAATTGCCACTGCTCGGGATGCAGCCTGTCGCGCTCCAGCCGGATCACCTCGGTCTCCAGCAGCAGGCGGCCCGCGGATGCCAGAGGCTGCGCCCATTGCCGCACCAGGGCGTCCATGCGCGGCGCGGGTACCCAGTGCGATTCTTTGGGAGGCAGCGCCGAGGCCACGACGCGGCCCAGCTCGTCCAGGATGCGCACGGTGTTGGCGCTCCAGGGCCGCGCCAGCCCTGGGACCGTGCCCAGGGCTTTTTCGAAGCGAGCGTCACGCACGGTGAAGTACTGGGTGCCGTGGTCGAAGCCGCCGAATTCGCTGTCCCGGGTGGCCATGCGGCCGCCGGCTTCGCGGTTTTTTTCAAACACGGTGACATCGTGCCCGGCCTGCGCCAGGGTGCGTGCACAGGCAATGCCGGCAATGCCCGCGCCTATGACAGCGATGCGGCGACTGGCCGCGGGTTCAGGAAAGGGGAGGCTGGATTTTTTTGTCATGTCTTGTGTGCTTTGGGGATTGGTGAGGGCGCCTTGCCTGCCACGTTTGTTATTCAGGGCCTCCCGGCCTTGTTCATCACATCTCAACCATAAACGAAAACCGAAAACATAAGCACACTCTACACGCAGGCGCGGCCCTGCGCCCGAATTGCGGAGCCACTACGGGTTTTCACAGGGGGCTTCACAGGGACTGGTCACGCTCCAGCAGCGCTTTTCGGGTGGCCGCGCTCTCCAGCTGTTTGAGCCACCACTGCAGCGCGCGCCCTTCCTTGCCATCGGCGGGGCGCATCCAGGCATAGCTCATGGGCACCTGGCGCGGCGCGCGCTGCATGCGTTTTTCCACCAGCCGGCCGGTGATGACGTGGGGGCGTGCCAGGTATTCCGGCAGGAAGCCGCCACCCAGCCCGCGCAGCTGTGCCTGGAGTTTTTCCTGCATTCCGGGCACGGTGAAGATGTCCTGGCCGCCCAAGAGGCCCACGGTGATGCCGCTGCCGCGCTGCACCGAATCGGCCACCGCCACGGCACGGTGCGGCATCAGCATATCGTCGGTCACGGGCTCCGGGGCCTGCGCCAGCGGATGGTGAGGCGCTACCGCGTAGATGAAGTGAATGCTGCCCAGCGTCTTGTGCAGCACCGAGGTGTTGACCGCCGGCTCGATGGCCACGCCCAGGGCCAGGTCGGCCTGGCCCGAGGTGAGCGCCTCCAGCGTGCCCGACAGCGCCTCTTCGCGCAGGCGCAGCCGGGTGGGCGGGTTCAGCGCGAAAAACGCCTCGCACAGCTCCATCACGGTTGTGCGCGAGATCACGCTGTCCACTGCCAGCGTAAGCTGCGGCTCCCAGCCGGTGGCCACGCGCTTGACGCGGTTGGCCACGGCATCCAGTTCGGTCAGCAGGCGATTGCCCTCGCGCAGCAGTTCCTTGCCGGCCTCGGTCAGCCTGGCCTGGCGCGAGGAGCGGTCAAAGAGCAGCACGTCCAGTGCGTCTTCCACCTGGCGGATGCGGTAGGTCAGGGCGCTGGGCACCAGACCCAGCTCGCGCGCCGCTGCTGCCATGCTGCCGGCGCCGTGCACAGCGCCTATCAGGCCCAGGGTTTCGGGCGTCAAGGCATCGCGCACCCGGTTATTGGTCGTAGGCATAAAAATGATTCAAATAATTTGAATGATGCCATCAAAGCGCGGCAATGGAAAGCGAAGGGCCCACGCCTACATTAGAGTCATCGCCAACGAACTTCCACGCATCTCAACGCACCTTGAAAGGAGCAGACCATGATGACCTTAAGAACCTCCAGCGAACGCGGTTACGCCGACCACGGCTGGCTCAAGTCTTTCCATTCCTTTTCTTTCGCCGGCTACTACGACCCGGCGCACATGGGCTTTGGCAACCTGCGCGTCATCAACGAGGACCGCATCGCCGCCGGCCGCGGCTTCGGCACGCACGGTCACCAGAACATGGAGATCATCAGCTATGTGCTGAGCGGCGAGCTCGCCCACAAGGACAGCCTGGGCAACGTCAAGGGCATTCCGCCTGGCGACGTGCAGCGCATGAGCGCCGGCACGGGCGTGCAACACAGTGAGTTCAACCATGCGGAAGGCCAGACCACGCACTTCCTGCAGATCTGGATCGAGCCCAATGTGACGGGCATTCCCCCCAGCTATGAACAGAAGACATTCGCCGATGCCGAAAAACGTGGTGTCCTGCGCCTGGTGGCTTCGCCCGACGGTGCCAACGGGTCCGTGCTGATCCATGCCGATGCGAGGCTGTATGCGGGCCTGTTTGATGGCGGCGAAAGCGCCACGCTGGAACTGGGTGCCGCGCGCAAGACCTATGTGCACCTGGTTCGCGGGCAGCTCGAAGTCAACGGCCGGGTGCTGAAGGCCGGCGACGCGGCAGCGCTGCAATTGGAGGCCACATTGACCCTGGCCCATGGCCGGGACGCTGAAGTTCTGGTGTTCGACCTGGCTCCCTGAGCCTGGCCGGAGACCGCAACACCAAGTAACACCTGGGCAGCTTCCTGCTTGCCCGGAGTGTTCTTTTCATCCATCATTTCCCCGTTTACCTCTTTAACAAGGATTCACCATGCTCAACTCCCTGCAAAACCCTCTCTCCCTGATTGGCCGCCTGCTGCTGGCACTGCTGTTTGTGCCCGCCGGCTTCAGCAAGATTGCCGGCTTCACCGGAACGGTGGGCTACATCGCCTCCAAAGGCGTGCCGCTGCCTGAAGTCGCCGCCGCCATCGCCATCGTGGTGGAACTGGGCCTGGGCCTCCTTCTGGCCGTGGGCTTCCAGACGCGCTGGGCCGCGCTGGCCATCGGCGTCTTCACGGTGGTCATTACCTTCATCTTCCACGCCTTCTGGGCCGATCCCACGCAGCAAATGGCCTTCTTCAAGAACATGGCCATCGTCGGCGGCCTGTTCAGCATCGCGGCTTTCGGCGGCGGCGCCTGGAGCGTGGACGGCAAGCGAGGCTGATCCGGCAGCAGGGCTGCAGCGAGGGCTGATGCCCGGACTGCAGCCTTTTTTGTTTTCTCGATTGACGTCGAATCTGATCTCTCTTCTCTCCCTACCCGTGAAAGATTCCGAATGCCCAAAGTTGTCGTGATTTACCACTCCGGCTACGGCCATACCCAGCGTATGGCGCAGTCGGTGGCTGAAGGCGCAGGCGCCGAGCTGCTGGCCATAGACGCCGACGGCAACCTGCCCGAGGGCGGCTGGGAGACCCTCAATGCCGCCGATGCCATCATCATGGGCTCGCCCACCTACATGGGCAATGTCAGCTGGCAGTTCAAGAAGTTCGCCGATGCCTCCTCCAAGCCCTGGTACAGCCAGGCCTGGAAAGACAAGCTCTTCGCCGGCTTCACCAACAGCGCCGCGATGAACGGCGACAAGCTGTCCACGCTGAACTACCTGTTCACACTGGCGATGCAGCACGGCGGCATCTGGGTGAGCCAGGGCGTGCTGCCCAGCAACAGCAAGGCTGCGCAGCGCAACGATGCCAACTACCTGGGCTCCTACAGCGGCGCCGTCGCGCAATCGCCATCGGACGCCGGCGCGGGCGAGATGTCCGCCGGCGACCTGGAAAACGCCCGCAGCTTTGGCGCGCGCGTGGCCGCTATTGCGGCAAGGCTTTCCGCATAGGCCGGCTTCTTCTTTTTTTGCAGGAACTCCATGACCATAGAACTCCAGCGAGACCCCGGCGCGGCCCTGGCGCAGCAGGTGCGGATCCGCAGCCACGCTTTCACCGCCGACGTCAGCGAAGCCGAGGGTGGCGCAGACAGCGGCCCCAGCCCGCACGATCTCTACGACGCGGCGCTCGGCGCCTGCAAGGCCCTGACTGTGATGTGGTACGCCCGCAAGAAGGGCATGCCGGTTGAGGACGTCCAGACGCGTATTGAACGCGACGACTCGCAGGAGCGCAGCGGCGTGTACAAGCTCTCGGCCAAACTCCAGGTCAAGGGCGACTTGACGGACGCGCAGTTGCGGGAATTGCTCGCCGTGGCGCAGAAATGCCCGGTGCACAAGCTCATGACCACCGTCACGACGGAAATCAGCACCGAACTGGAGCGCCTGCCATGAGCATGCAACTGAAGCTCACAGGCCACCATAAGGACCTGGGCGGTGGTTTCATGGTGCGCCGCCTGCTGCCCGCCGCCCAGCAGCAGTCCGTCGGCCCCTTTATCTTTTTTGACCACTTCGGCCCGGTGACCGAGCAGCCCGGCACCAACCACGACGTGCGGCCGCATCCGCACATCGGCCTGGCGACGGTCACCTACCTGTTTGAAGGCGCGATGATGCACCGCGACAGCCTGGGTTCGGCCCAGCGCATAGAGCCCGGCGCCATCAACTGGATGACCGCGGGCCGCGGCATCGTGCATTCGGAGCGCGCGCCCGAAGACCTGCGCGGCACGGCCTATGTGAACCACGGCCTGCAGCTGTGGGCGGCTTTGCCCCAGGAGTTTGAGGAGACGGCGCCGGCTTTTTCGCACACGCCGGCTGAAACGATTCCGGCGACCACGGTGGACGGTGCGGCGGTGCGCGTCCTGGTCGGCGAGGCCTTTGGAAAGATTTCTCCGGTCAAGACTTTTTCCAGAACGCTTTACCTCGATGTGGCCCTGGCCGCGGGCCAGCCCTTCACGCTGCCGCCGCTGGCCGAGCAGATGGCGGTGTACCCCGTCGATGGCGACTTGCTTGTGGATGGTGAACCGCTGGCCATGCACAGCCTGGCGACGCTGGCACCCGGCGCGAGCGTCAGGCTCAGCGCGGGCAAGGCGACGCGCCTGGTGGTGATTGGCGGCGATGCGCTCGATGCGCACCGCTTCATGTGGTGGAACTTTGTCTCCAGCCGCAAGGACCGCATCCTGCAGGCCAGCGATGACTGGGCCGCGCAGGCCATGGGGGAGGTGCCCGGTGAGACCGAATTCATCCCGCTGCCCGAGCGCAGGTTCACGGCGGGCTGAGACGTAGCCAGGCCGGCCACAGGTAAATTAAGATCGCGCGATGCAAATCTTTACCCTGCTTCCATGGAGCGACTGGCTGGCGATTGCCTGGTTCTTCCTGGGCTGGATGGGTTATGCCTGGTTCGCGCGGCACTACGGTGCAAAACGCTCTTCGCTGTTGGGCACGACCAACCGCTACCGCCACTACTGGCTGCTGCAGGCCACCGCGCGCGACCCGCGCGTGATTGACGGCATCATCACGCAAAACCTGTCGAGCACGCCGGCCTTTTTCTCGTCGACCACCATCATCATCATCGGCGGCCTGTTCGCGCTGCTGGGTACCACCGACAAGGCCGCCGAACTGGTGCGCGAAATTCCCTTCGCGGTGCGCACCTCGGTGTTGATCTTCGACCTCAAGGTGCTGCTGATGGTGGCGGTGTTTGTCTATGCCTTCTTCCGCTTCAGCTGGTCCATGCGCCAGTACACCTTTGTGGCCTTGCTGATCGGCTCCATGCCCTCGCCGCAGGAATTCGAAGTCGGAAAGTTCGACCGCGAGGCTTTTGCCACGCGCACCAGCCGCATGGTCGGCCTGGCGGCGGAAACCTTTAATGACGGCCTGAGAGCTTATTACTTCAGCTTCGCCATCATGGCATGGTTCTTTTCGACCTTCGCCTTTGTGCTGGCGACGGCGGTGGTGGTGCTGATTCTCTACAACCGCGAGTTCAATTCCGACGTGCTTGGTGTGCTGCGCGATTAGGCCGTGTCAATTGACCGGAAGGTCGCGCGCCAGCCGCAGGCCGCTGAACTGCCAGCGCGCATCGGGCGGGAAGAAGTTGCGGTAGCTTGCGCGCACATGGCTTTGCGGCGTGGCGCAGGAGCCGCCGCGCAGCACGAACTGGTTGCACATGAACTTGCCGTTGTACTCGCCCACCAGGCCTTCCCAGGGCTTGTAGCCGGGGTAGGGGTTGTAGTTGGACTGCGTCCATTCCCACACATCGCCAAACATCTGCGCGGGCAGGCCGCGTCTGCCTTCCTGCTGCGGCAGCGGGTGAAACGCTGACTTCTCCACAAAGTTGCCCTGCGGCGCGGCGCCGGATGGCAAGGCCCGCGCGGCCAGCTCCCATTCAAACTCGGTCGGCAGCCGGGCGCCGGCCCAGCGCGCGAAAGCATCGGCTTCAAAGTAGCTGAGGTGGCAGGCCGGCGTGTTGGGGTCCACGTCAATCAGGCCCTGCAGCGTGAAGTGCTGATAGCTCCCTTCATCGCCCTGCCAGTAAAAGGGCAGGCTGACCCTGTTTTCTGTCACCCAGTCCCAGCCCATGGACAGCCACAGCTCGGGGCGCTGGTAGCCCTTGTCGGCGATAAAGGCCATGATCTCGCCGTTGGTCACCGGACGGCTGGCGAGCTCGAAAGCCGCCAAATACACCTTGTGGCGCGGCGTTTCGTTGTCGAAGGCAAATTCCCCGTCACGAGCGGCGTCATGGCCGTGTTCCACCAGGCCGGCCTCATGTCGCAGCCACTCCACCGGCTGCGGGTGTATGCCGGCCAGCGGCCAGCGGCTGGCATAGGCCGGGCGCGCGGGGTTGAAGGACAGCGCGTGCTTGATATCTGTCAGCAGCAACTCCTGGTGCTGCTGTTCGTGGTGCAGGCCCAGGGTCACCAGTCCGGCGAGCTCTTGCCGCCGCGCGCTGTCGGCGCCGGCTTCGGCTTCCTCGATCACCGCGAGCATGCGCCGGTCGACCTGTGCCCGATAAGCCAAAACTTCATCCAGCGAGGGCCGGCTGATCAGGCCGCGCTTGGGCCGAGGGTATTTGTCGCCCACGCCGTTGTAGTAGCTGTTGAACAGCACGCGAAAGCCCGGGTCGAAAGGCGTGAAGCCGGGCTCGAAGCGTTCCAGGATGAATGTCTCGAAAAACCAGGTGATGTGGGCCAGATGCCATTTGGCGGGGCTGGCGTCCGGCATGGACTGCAGCTGGCAGTCTTCGGGGCTTAGCGGCTGGATCAGTGCTTCAGTTTGCCGGCGCACCACGCTAAAGCGCCTGGCCAGCGCGGAGCTTTGTGAGGCGGGCAAGGCCTGGGCTGTCTGGCGGCGTGCTAAAGAGGTGTCTGTGGGCATGGTGGCTACCGTAAGAAGAAGGGGGACGGTTGGCGCAAGTTGCAACGAAGTGGCAAACCGGATGCGGGCGCTTCAAAAGCTTCGCACGGCTTTCCGGCCTCAGCTGTCGGACAACAGCCCGAGAACTTTGGGCCTGCGGCCGCGGGCAGAAGGGGAAGGGTGCAGGTCCTTGGCGGGCGGGTTGACCTGGGGCTTGAGTTCCGGGTCCAGCGCGCGGCGTTCGTCAAACACAAAGCATTCACCGTCAAAGTGCGCGCGCCCGCTTTCCTCGAAATACTTGAGGATGCCGCCGTCAAGTTGCCAGACGTTTTCGACCCCGGCTTCTCGCATGAGGATGGCGGCTTTTTCACAACGTATGCCGCCGGTGCAAAAACTCACCACGGTCTTGCCCGCCAGTTCCTGTTGATGTGCCAGGAGCGCCTCGGGGAACTCGGTGAACTTGCGAATGCGCCAGTCGATGGCATTGTGGAAAGTGCCGACGTCGGCCTCGAAGTCGTTGCGCGTGTCCAGCGTCACCACCGGGCGGCCCGCGTCGTCGTGGCCCGCGTCCAGCCAGCGCTTGAGCGTGGCAGCGTCCACCGCCGGCGCGCGGCCCGCCGAGGGCTGTATGGCCGGGTGGTTCATGCGGATGATTTCCGGCTTGACCTTGACCAGCAGCTTGCGAAAAGGCTGGGCGCCGGACCAGCTTTCCTTGGCCTGCAGGTCGGCAAAACGCGCATCCTGTTTCAACCATGCCAAAAAATCATGAATATCAGCGGCCGGGCCGGCCAGGAAGAGGTTGATGCCTTCCTCCGCCAGCAACACCGTGCCTTTGATGGCGTGGCCCCGTAGCCGTTCGGCCAGGCTGGTTTGCAGCGTTTCGGGCTGGGCCAGCGCAACGAACTTGTAGGCCGCGATGTTCAGGATTTGCATGATGCGATCGATTGTAGGCAGGCATGCATTCCCTTGCACCGGCCCGCAGAGCGTCAGCGGACAGACCCGGCCCTAAAATGGCCCTTATGTTTGTTCATTTGCGTCTCCACACCGAGTTTTCCGTCGTTGACGGCACCAACCGCATCGATGAAGTTGTGGCCGCCGCGGCCGCCGACCGCCAGCCGGCGCTGGCCATCACCGACCTGAACAACCTCTTTGGCACTGTCAAGTTTTACAAGGAAGCCCGCGGCGCGGGCGTCAAGCCCCTCATAGGCGCGGACATCTGGGTGCAGGTGCCGGGCAAGGATGCCGGCACGCCCGCTTTGCGGCTGCTGCTGCTGGTGCAAAGCCGCCAAGGCTACCTGAACCTGTCCGAGATCCTCACGCGGGCCTGGACCCAGAACGTGGTGCGCGACCAGGCCGTGGTCAAGCTCGAATGGCTGCAGGAGCTGAACGAGGGCCTGATCGCCTTGTCGGGCGCGCAGGGCGGCGCCGTGGGCCAGGCGCTGCTGCAGGGCGACAGCGCCCGCGCTGCGGAATGCGCACTGTATTTCGCGGGCCTTTTCCCCCACCGTTTTTACCTGGAGCTGCAGCGCGCCCAGCGGCCCGACGATGAGCGCCATGTGGCGGCCGCCGTCCAGCTCGCAGCGCGGCTCAAGCTGCCGGTGGTGGCTACCCACCCGGTGCAGTTCCTGAGCTACGACGATTACGAGGCGCACGAGGCGCGCGTCTGCATCTCGGAAGGTGAGATCCTGGGCAACGCGCGGCGCGTGCGCAAGTTCACGCGCGAGCAGTACTTCAAGTCGGCCGAGCAGATGAAGGCGCTGTTCGCGGATGTGCCCACGGCCGTGGCCAATACGCTGGAGATCGCCAGGCGCTGCAACCTTACCCTGGAGCTGGGCAAGCCCATGCTGCCCGATTACCCGACGCCGGAAGTGGACGGCGTGCGCATGCCCATCGACGAATACTTCCGCCAGGCTTCGTTCGAAGGACTGGAAGAGCGGCTGGCCCACCTGTACCGCGACCCGGCGGTGCGCGACCAGAAGCGGCCCGAGTACGTGAAGCGCCTGGAATTCGAGATCAACACCATCCTCAAGATGGGCTTCCCGGGCTACTTCCTGATCGTGGGCGACTTCATCAACTGGGCCAAGAACAACGGCTGCCCGGTCGGGCCGGGCCGGGGCTCCGGCGCGGGCTCGCTGGTGGCGTATTCGCTCAAGATCACCGACCTGGACCCGCTGCAGTACAACCTGCTGTTCGAGCGCTTCCTGAACCCGGAGCGGGTGTCCATGCCCGACTTCGATATCGACTTCTGCCAGAGCAACCGCGACCGCGTGATCGATTACGTGAAGGACAAATACGGCAAGGACGCCGTCAGCCAGATCGCCACCTTCGGCACCATGGCGGCGCGCGCCGCCATCCGCGACGTGGGCCGCGTGCTGGATTTTCCCTACGGCTTTTGCGACGGCATTTCCAAGCTCATCCCCAACAAGCCGGGCCAGCACATCACGATTGAACAGGCGAAGGCGCAGGAGCCCGTCCTGGCCGAACGTGATCGCAAGGAAGAGGACGTCCACACCCTGCTGGAGCTCGCGCAAAAGCTCGAGGGCCTGACCCGCAACGTCGGCATGCACGCGGGGGGCGTGCTGATCGCGCCCAGCAGGCTGACCGATTTCTGCCCGCTCTATGCCCAGCCGGGCAGCGATTCGGCCGTGAGCCAGTTCGACAAGGACGACGTGGAGGCGATAGGCCTGGTCAAGTTCGACTTTCTGGGCCTGGCCACGCTGACCATCCTGGAGATCGCCAGGGAGTTCATCATCGCGCGCCACCCGGCCCAGAAGGACTTCAAGTTCGAGGACCTGCCGCTCAACGACAAAAAGGTTTACGAGCTTTTCGGCCGGGGGCAGACCGAAGCCGTGTTCCAGTTTGAAAGTATCGGCATGCAGCGCATGCTGAAAGACGCCAAGCCCGACCGGCTGGAAGACCTGATCGCTATGAACGCGCTCTACCGGCCGGGGCCCATGGAGCTGATCCCGACCTATATCGCGCGCAAGCAGGGCAAGGAAGTGCCCGAATACCCGGACCCGCGCGTCAAGGCCATCCTCGAAGAGACCTACGGCATCATGGTCTACCAGGAGCAGGTGATGCAGACCGCGCAGATCCTGGGCGGCTACTCGCTGGGCGGCGCCGACTTGCTGCGCCGTGCCATGGGCAAGAAGAAAAAAGAGGAGATGGACGCGCAGCGCGCGATCTTCCGCAAGGGTGCGGGCGAGGGCGGCCTCAGCGAGGAAAAAGCCGACGAGGTTTTCGACCTGATGGAGAAATTCGCGGGCTACGGCTTCAACAAGTCGCACTCCGCCGCCTATGCGCTGCTGGCCTACCATACGGCCTGGCTCAAGGTGCACTACACCGCCGAATTCTTTGCCGCCAACATGACGGTGGAGATGGACGACACCGACAAGCTCAAGATCCTGTTCGGCGACGCGCAGAAGATGGGCATACAGTTCGAGTCGCCCGACATCAACCGCGGCCATTACCGCTTTGAGCCCATCAGCGCGACATCGGTGCGCTACGGCCTGGGCGCCATCAAAGGCACGGGCCAGCAGGCCATCGACGCGATTGTCGCGGCGCGCAAAGAAGGCGGCCCCTTCACTTCGCTCTACGATTTCTGCGTGCGTGTGGACCGCAGCCGCCTCAACAAGCGCACGGTGGAGGCCCTGATCAAGGGCGGCGCCTTCGACAGCCTGCAGCTCAACCGCGCCTCGCTGCTGGCGTCCGTGGACCGCGCCTTTGAGTTCGCCGCCACCACCGAAGCCAACGCCAACCAGGGCGGGCTGTTCGACATGAGCGACTCGCATGCGGCCAGCACGCAGGAGCCGCCGTTGGTGGAGGCCATGCCCTTCGGTGTGAAGGCCCGGTTGGTGCAGGAAAAGACGGCGATCGGGTTTTATCTTTCGGGCCATTTGTTCGACGAGGTGGAGACCGAGGTGCGCCAGTTCGCCAAACGCAAGATCGAGGACCTGATCGATTCGCGCGAACCGCAACTGCTGGCTGCCATCCTGAGCGACCTGCGCATCATCAACGGCAACCGCGGCAAGCTGATCATCTTCAAGCTCGACGACAAGACCGATGTGCTCGAGGCCTCGGTCGATGAGGCGCTTTTCAACGCCAACCGCAACCTGCTCAAGGATGACGAACTGGTCATCGTGCAGGGCACGCTGCAGGGTGCGTCGGAGCGCTTCGGCCGCCGCTTCAAGGTCACGCAGGTCTGGGACCTCGAAACCGCGCGCTGCAAGTTCGGCAAATACCTGCGTGTGGCCGTCAACGGCAGCGCGCCCGATATCTCGCGCATGGTCAGGGATTTTCCGCCGCGCCGCGAAATGTCGGAGCAGGGCGAGATCAGCCGCGGCCTGCCGGTGCGCCTGAGCCTCAGGCGGCAAAACGCCACGGGTGGCGCGACGGCCGAACTGCACCTGGGCGAGGCCGCCAGATTTTTCCCGACCGATGCGGCGCTGGCCAGCTGGATGGCGCAGGCCGACAGGGGGCTGGTGCAGATTGTTTACGAGTAAGCAAGGCGCCGTTCACACAGGCGCGGACAGGGGAAAGGCCTGCGCTGACGCCTCACGCTAGTTGCGCGGCTTGATTTCCAGGATCAAGGTGGTGTCGGGTATCTTGCCATCGACATCCTTAGGCATGACCCGGGTGCGAATGATGGCGTTGATGGCCGCATCATCCCAGGCCTTGTTGCCGCTGGATTGAATCATGCGCGTGCTGATGATGGCGCCGTCCAGTGTCACGCGTACTTCCACCTTGGAAGTTGGATTGCCCTGGATTTCCTGTGTGAACACGATGTTTGGCATGACCGCGGCCCTGACAATGGCGCCGTAGGTCGCAGAGCCGCCACTGGATTTCTGCGCCGTGCCCTTCGAATCCGCATTGCCCGTCGCGCCAGCCATGCCGGTGATGCGGCGCAGGTTTTCCTGGCGCTGTTTTTCCGCGGCGGCCTGGGCGGCTTTTTGCTGTGCGGCTTCCTTGGCGTCCTTTTGCGCTTCGAGTTTTTTGGCGTCTTCCACCGCCTTGCGTTTTGCCAGGTCGTCCTGGGCCTTCTTGTCGGCGGCCTTCTTCTGCTCCGCCTCTTTGTCTTTTTTGGCCTGGAGTTCAGCCTTCTGCTTTTCCTTCAGGCGTTCGGCTTCCGCTTCCTTTTGTGCCTGCGCCAGCTTGCGCTTTTTTTCCTGCTCCAGGGCGATGTCCACCTTGGGTTCCGGCGGCGGAGGAGGTGTCCTGGCTTCCGGGGTGGGCGTTGGAGGAGGGGGCGGCGGCGTGGGCACTTCGACCGGCTTGGGCGCGGCCTGCACGGGAGGCATGTTGGTCCACAGCTCGGCCTGGAAGGCGACGTCCTGGCTGGTACGTTTCCAGTTGAGGCCCCAGGTCAGGGCGATGATCAGCAGGGCATGCGCGAGCAACGCCAGCGCAAAGGCGCGGCCCGACCCGCCGTCCCGGGGCGGGAGAAAGTCAAGGCGGTCTGCGGCGCTGGGCATGGCGAACTCGGGCGGCCTGGTGGCTACCGGCTGCTGGTCTGCACCGACAGGCCCACGCGCGACACGCCGGCTTTTTGCAGGTTGTCCATGACCTGGACCACGGTTTCGTACTTGATGGATTTGTCGGCGCTGATGACCACGGGCACGGCTTGCGCACCCTCGGCTTTCACGCCCGGCTCCAACCGCGCGATGTCGGCCGCGACGCTGCGCACATTGCTGGGCACGCTGTCGGTCTTGATCTTGATTTGCACGGCTTCGTCCTTGCTGATCTGGATCTGCACCGGGTTCTGCGGCTGGCTGGGTGCCCTGCCGACCTTGGGCAGCGCGATCATGCTGGGCGTGATCAGCGGCGCCGTCACCATGAAGATGATGAGCAGCACCAGCATGACGTCGATAAAGGGCACCATGTTGATTTCACTGATGGTGCGCCGGCCTCGGCCGCGGCGGGAGTTGACTGCGGGCATGGGGTCTCCTCCGCCGGCCTAGTGTCCGGAGGGCGACTGTGCGCCCAGGTTGCGCTGCAGGATATTGGAGAACTCTTCGATGAAGGTTTCCAGCCGGTTGGCGACGCGGTCGATGTCGTGCGAGAAACGGTTGTAGGCAATGACGGCCGGGATGGCGGCGAACAGGCCGATGGCGGTGGCCACCAGTGCCTCGGCGATGCCGGGTGCCACGGTGGCCAGCGTGACCTGCTCCAGGGCCGCCAGGCCCGTGAAGGCGTGCATGATGCCCCAGACGGTGCCGAACAGCCCCACATACGGCGATACCGAGCCGACGGTGGCCAGGAAGGACAGGTTGGCCTCGACGGCGTCCAGCTCGCGCTGGTAGCTGGCGCGCATGGCGCGGCGAGCGCCGTCCAGCAGGGTGCCCGGGTCGGTGATGTGGCGCTCGCGCAGCTTCTGGTATTCGCGCATGCCGCTGGCGAAAATCCGTTCCATGGGACCGGCATGCTTGGCGTTTTGCGCGGCGCCGGCGAAGAGGTCGTTCAGGCTGGTGCCGGACCAGAACTCGCGGTCGAACTCGGCATTGAGTTTCTGCACTTTCTTGAGTGCGGCGATCTTGCGAAAGATCGCCGCCCAGCTGGCGATGGACACGCCCACCAGCAGCGCCACGACGGCCTGCACGACCCAGCTGGCATTGAGGATGAGGCTGACGATGGACAAATCTTGATTCATGTTGTGGCCGTATCGTGTTTCAAGTTTTTAAGCTGTCAAGAATGGAAGCCGGAATGCGCCGTGGTTGAAGGCTGGCGGCATCGACCCAGCCGATTCGTATGCTGCCTTCACAGAGCAGGGGTGTCTGCTCTGTTTTTAATAGCACCTGCTGGCTGATTATCATGGACGCGCGGCCCGCTTCGACCAGGCTTGCCGTAACAATCAGTTCATCATCCAGCCGGGCGGAACGATGGTAGCGTATGCCGGTTTCCGCCACCACAAAGATCCCGCCCGTGCTTTCCCGCAGGCGCTGCTGTTCAATACCGAGTGATCTGAGCCATTCGGTGCGCGAACGTTCAAAAAATTTCAGGTAGTTGGCGTAAAAGACAATGCCGCCTGCATCGGTGTCTTCCCAGTAGACCCGCACAGGCCAGGTGAACACGCGAGCGCCCGCGCTCATGCCAGCACCGCCTTGAGCCGGGCCACGGCCTCATGCAATTGCGCCATGGAGTTGGCCGTGGAAAAGCGGATGAACCGCTCGGGCGCTGCATGGCCGAAATCGCGGCCCGGCGTGACGGCGAGGTGGGCGCGCTTCATGAGCTCGAAGGCGAAATCCCAGCTGCCGCCCACGCCCAGGCGTGCTGCCGCGGGGGTGCAGTCGGCATAGGCGTAAAAGGCGCCGTCGGGCATCACCGGCACCGTGAGGCCCAGGCGGTTGAGTTCGGGAATGAAATAGTCGCGGCGAGCCTTGAATTCCGCGCGGCGGCGTTCGTATTCCTGCAGGCTTCCGGGCTCGAAGCAGGCCAGGGCCGCATGCTGGGCCACGGTGCTGGGGCAGATGAAGAGGTTTTGCGCGATGCGCTCGACCACCGGGGCCAGTGCCTCTGGAACCACCAGCCAGCCCAGGCGCCAGCCCGTCATATTGAAGTATTTGCTGAAGCTGTTGATGCTGATGACACTCTGGCCCAGCTCGCCCGGCATGGCCAGTGCGGTGTGGCCGAAGTGCTCTTCATAGCTCAGGCCCAGGTAAATCTCGTCGATCAGCGTGACGCCGCCGCGGCTGTGCACGAATTCATGGATGCGCTGCAGTTCTTCCGGTGCGATGGAGGTGCCGGTCGGGTTGGAAGGCGAGGCCAGCAGCACCCCACGCGTGCGATTGTTCCAGGCCGCCTCGACTTTCTCGCGGGTGAGCTGGAAGCGCTCAGCCGCAGTGGTCGGCACCAGTACCGCATTGCCTTCGGCGGCGCTGACGAAATGCCGGTTGCACGGGTAGCTGGGGTCGGGCATCAGGATTTCGTCGCCGGCCTCGATCAATGCCAGGCAGGCCAGCTGCAATGCGGCCGAAGCGCCGGCGGTGACGATGATGCGGCCGGGAGCCACGTCGGCGCCAAAGCGCGAGGCATACCAGCTGCTGATGCGTTCGCGCAGGGCGGGCAGGCCGGTGGCCTGGGTGTATTGCGTGCTGCCCTGGGCGATGGCGCGGGCAGCTGCCTCCTGCACCAAGGGCGGCGCGGTGAAGTCGGGCTCGCCGATGTTCAGGAAGATCATGGGCCGGTCGCTGTGCGCGAACTCCTGCGCCAGCGCCGAGGCGGCCTTGGCAACTTCCATGACATAAAACGGCTCAATGCGTTGAGCCCGCCGGGCGATCTTCACGGCAGGCCCTTCACTTCACGGATTGCCGGGCTTTGTCGGAAGCCACTTCGGCCGCGCGAAGAGTGGGCGCCATCTTGTTGAGCACGCCGTTGATGTATTTGTGGCCGTCGGTGCCGCCAAAGGCCTTGGCCAGCTCAATGCACTCGTTGATCACGACGCGCCAGGGAACGTCCAGGCAGTGGGTGAATTCATAGGCACCTATCCAGAGCACCGCATGCTCGATGGGCGAGATCTCGGCCATGGGCCTGTCCAGCAAAGGGACGATGCCGGCGTCCAGCGTTTTCGCCTCGGCGATGCAACCATGCAGCAGCGCGTCGTAATGGGCCGAATCGGCCTTGTGAAAGCCTGCCAGGTCACGGGTGAAGGCGTCTATCGAGTCGGCCTCGTTGCGGCCGACCAGGTGCTGGTAAAGGGCCTGCAGGGCGAATTCGCGGGCACGGGTGCGCGCCGACTTGTCGGCCGCTTTTTTGACGCCGGTGTCGGTCAGGCCTGTGCGTGTCTGAGGCGGGCGTTTGGGTTTGATGATGGGTTCAGCCATGAAAAATGCCAGTCAGGTTTAAAGGGGGCTAGTGCTTGGTGGGAAGCTCAGGCAATTTCATTGATCAGGTTGGCCATTTCGACGGCGACGCGTGCGGCGTCGCGGCCTTTTTCCACCTGGCGGGCCTGTGCCTGCGCGAGGTTTTCGGTGGTCAGGATGGCGTTGGCAATTGGCAGCTGGTAGTCCAGCCCGACCCGCGTGACGGCGGCGCCGCTTTCGTTGGCGACCAGTTCAAAGTGGTAGGTCTCGCCGCGGATGATGCAGCCCAGGGCGATCAGCGCGTCATACCTGTCGCTTTCGGCCAGCGCCTGCAATGCGCAGGCCACTTCCAGCGCGCCGGGCACTTTGACATGCTTGATGTTGTCTTCCTGTACGCCCAGTGCGGTGAGTTCATGCTTGCAGGCCTCGGCCAGGGCGTTGGTGATGCTTTCATTGAAGCGCGCCTGCACGATGCCTATGGATAGTTTTTTGCCGTCCAGCTTGTCGGCCGTACCTTTTTCTGCTCCGAACACGGTGATTCCCTTTTGATGGATTTTTAAGTTGATTTGTGGATTGAGGGTGCGGCGAAAACTCAGTCCCGGGTGATGTAGCCGACGATTTCCAGGCCGTAGCCCGTCATGCTTGGCATGCGGCGCGGGTTGCCCATGAGGTTCATGCGGTGCACGCCGCACTCGCGCAGGATCTGCGCGCCTACGCCGTAGGTGCGCAGGTCCATGCGGCCGCGTTCGGGGGCCTGGCTGGCGCGTGCCGTTCCCTCAAACTGGGCCAGCAGTTGCGCGGCGCTTTCGCCGCAGTTCAGCAGCACAGCCACGCCCCGGCCTTCATCGGCGATGTGCTGGAGGCTCTGGTCCAGGCTCCAGGAGTGCATGGGACGGCCGGTCTCAAGCACGTCCAGCACGGAGAGCGGCTCGTGCACGCGCGCGGCCACGATGTCATTGGGCGACCATGCGCCCTTGACGAGGGCCAGGTGCAGGCCCTGGCTGGGCTTGTCGCGAAAAGCATGGGCGGTGAATTCGCCGAAAGCGGTTTGCAGCGGGCGGCAACCGATTTTTTCGACCAGGGAGTCGTTGCGGCTGCGATGCTCGATCAGGTCGGCAATGGTGCCAATCTTCAGGCCGTGCTCGGCCGCGAAGACCTGCAGGTCGGGCAGGCGGGCCATGGTGCCGTCGTCCTTCATGATCTCGCAGATCACGGCGGCGGGCGAGCAGCCGGCCATGCCGGCCAGGTCGCAGCCGGCTTCAGTATGGCCGGCGCGCATCAGCACGCCGCCGTCCACCGCCTGCAGCGGAAAGATATGGCCGGGTTGCACCAGGTCGCTGACCTTGGCGTTTTTGGCGACGGCGGCCTGCACGGTGCGCGCGCGGTCGGCGGCGGAGATGCCGGTGGTCACGCCCTCGGCGGCTTCAATGGAGACGGTGAATGCCGTGGAATGCTTGGTGCCGTTGCGCGCGGCCATGGGCGTGAGCTGAAGCAGCTCGCAGCGCTCGCGGGTCAGGGTCAGGCAGATCAGGCCGCGGCCGAAACGCGCCATGAAGTTGATCGCCTCGGGCGTCACGTGGTCGGCCGCGAGCACCAGGTCGCCTTCGTTTTCACGGTCTTCCTCATCGATCAGGATGACCATGCGGCCGGCGCGCATGTCGGCGACGATGTCTTCAACGGGAGAAATGGCAGTGCTCATGGTTCAGGGCTTTGGGGGGATGTTGTTGTGGGTGTCGCCCAGCATGCGCTCGACGTAGCGTGCGATCAGGTCGATTTCAAGGTTGACGTGGGAACCAGCGGCCAGCCGGCCCAGGGCGGTGTTTTGCACGGTATGGGGAATCAGGTTGATGCTGAGTTCCGTGCCACCCTCATCGCCAGGCAGGTCGGTCACGCGGTTGACCGTCAGGCTCACGCCGTTGACGGTGATGGAGCCCTTGTAGGCCAGGTATTTGCCGAGTTCGTGCGGTGCGAGTATGCGCAGCTCCCAGCTTTCGCCGACTTCGGCGAAATGCGTGACGCGGCCTATGCCGTCCACATGGCCGGAGACGATATGGCCGCCCAGGCGGTCATGGGCGCGCAGGGCTTTTTCAAGGTTGATGGGGCCGGTTTCGGCAAGGCCGGTGGTTTTGGCCAGGGATTCGGCGGAGATGTCGATGGTGAAGCGGTTGAGGGGCAGGTCCAGCGAGGTGGCCGTCATGCAGGCGCCGTTGAGGGCGATGCTGTCGCCCAGGCCCACGTCGTCAAGGTAACCCGCAGGCGTTTCGATGGTGAGCC
>Ga0209564_1000820_pt1 | contig 42320 bp, 39 predicted proteins | sample AraplaCol_mMF_r2_FD_184272 | JGI IMG/M metagenome (GOLD analysis project Ga0209564, IMG submission 184272) | Arabidopsis root microbial communities from North Carolina, USA - plate scrape MF_Col_mMF_r2 (SPAdes) (version 3) | ecosystem: Host-associated > Plants > Roots > Endosphere | place: USA...
GCCGCTCCTCGACTGGCCTCGTGCCGTTATACTCGTCGTCGCGCTTCACACCATCGGTCACGTCAGTCTCCGCTTAGCGTTTTCTTCTTAGTGCTTTGCCTCATTGGCATACTTGCGCAGTTCGAGCCGCGCAATGGCACGGTTGTGCACCTCGTCCGGACCGTCGGCGAGACGCATGGTGCGCATCGACGCATAGTCACGGGCGAGGCCCGCATCGTCGGACACGCCGGCGGCGCCGTAAGCCTGGATCGCGTTGTCGATGATCTTCAGCGCCATGTTCGGGCCGGAGACCTTGATCATCGCGATTTCGAGCTGGGCGGTCTTGTTGCCGACCTTGTCCATCATGTCGGCGGCCTTGAGGCAGAGCAGACGGTTCATCTCGATATCGGTACGGGCTTCAGCGATGCGCTGCTCCCAGATCGAATATTCGATGATCTTCTTGCCGAAGGCCGTGCGCGACGACAGCCGGCGCACCATCTTCTCCAGCGCTTCCTCGGCCTTGCCGATGGTGCGCATGCAGTGATGGATGCGGCCTGGACCGAGACGACCCTGCGCGATCTCGAAGCCGCGGCCTTCGCCGAGCAGGATGTTGCTGGCGGGCACGCGGACATTGTCCAGCTTCACCCGCGCATGGCCGTGCGGCGCGTCGTCGAAGCCGAACACCGGCAGCATCTTCTCGATGGTCACACCCTTGGCATCGCGCGGCACCAGGATCTGCGACTGCTGCTGATGCTTCGGCGCGCTCGGATCGGTCTTGCCCATCACGATCATCACGGCGCAGCGCGGATCGCCCATGCCCGACGACCACCACTTGGTGCCGTTGATGACGTATTCGTCGCCGTCGCGCTTGATCGAGGTCTCGATATTGGTCGCGTCCGACGACGCCACATCCGGCTCGGTCATCAGGAAGGCCGAACGGATCTCGCCGTTCATCAGCGGCTTGAGCCACTTCTGTTTGTGCTCCTTGGTGCCGTAGCGCATGAACACTTCCATATTGCCGGTGTCAGGCGCGGAGCAGTTGAACACTTCGGAAGCCCAGCCGATATGGCCCATCTGTTCGGCGAGCAGCGCATATTCGAGATTGGTCAGTCCCGCGCCGTGGAATTCGTCGTCTTCATGCGACGACGGCGGCATGAACATGTTCCACAGGCCTTCGGCCTTCGCCTTCTTCTTCAATTCCTCGACGATGGGGATCACCTTCCAGCGCTCGCCCTCTTCGTCCTGCTGACGATAGATCGGCACGGCCGGACGCACATGCTTGGTCATGAAGGAGGACACGCGCTCGAGCCATTCGCGCTGGCGGTCCGACATCGTGAAATCCATGGGACGTTCCTCTTTGTTTCTTTCGAAATCTTTGGCGGCACTGTTGTCCTGTCGATGCAGGTCCGCAAGCGAAAAATACGCGCGACATGTCGCCCGCTTTTCACATTCGGCGCGCATCGCGGGGGCGATGGCGTGACGCGGAATATCGCGGCGCTGCGACGACCTGTGACTCGAGGATGACTGAGCCTGATCCGGGCCGGCAACATTGACATTCCGCTCACTCAAACGATAGTTTCATACAGACGTTTGAAAAGCAATCACGCTGGTCCTCGCCTCCCGCATGGCGCCATGTTGTGGCCGGCGGACTGTACGAGACGGGATTTGCGCAGGATCAAGGCATGGCAGCAGACCGCACACGTACCGCCATCATCACCGCAGCCGAACGGCTTTATGCCGAGCGCGGCTTTGCGGACGTGACGATGCGCGACATCGTGGCGGCGGCCGACGTGAATCTGGCGGCGGTGAATTATCACTTCGGTTCCAAGGACGAACTGATCGCCGAATTGTTCGTGACGCGAAGTATCGCCACCAATCGCGAGCGCCTCCACGAACTGAAGGCGGCAGAAGACGCCGGCAACGGCCGCGCTTCACCGCAGGAAATTTTCTCCGCGCTGGTCGGCCCGACCTTGCGTGGCTGTCTCGGCGAAGCCAAGCAGCGTTCCGATGCCGCACGCTTCATGATCCGCGCCTCGATTGAGTCGGTGCCGCCGATCCGCAAGATCAAGAATCGCGAGGTCGATCATCTCAAGCGCTTCGCCGCCGCCCTTCGCCGCGCCCTGCCCGATCACGATCCCGCGGACATCTTCTGGGCGCTGCACTTCGCCCTCGCTATGGCTCATCAGACCATCCGCGACACCGAACGCCTGACGCGCATGTCTGACGGCCTGTGCAATCTCGACGACGTCCAGGCCATCATCGACCGCGTGGTGAGCGTGGCGGTGACGGCACTGATGGGCAAACCGGCTCGGACGAAGGCACGGGCGTAACTGTCGTCCGCCCCATAATTGCACGTGACGGAACAGCGATTCGCAGCGTATTCCGCTGCCATGAGCGCACAGGACGCCTTCGACTTCGTATCAGACGACATCGCCGAGGTCGGCGAACTGATGCGCTCGCTATCCGGCCGCTATGAAGGCATCTTCGGCAATTTTCGCTCGGCCTGCGGTGTGGTTTGCGAACGAGCGGAGAACCTGCAAGAAGCTGCCCGCGATATCGTCGACCTCGCCGGAACCGCCAGCGCCAGCGTCTACCGGCACATCCCGAACCAGCCGATGCTCGCTTGCAGCAGCGGCTGTGCGGCATGCTGCCATCTCTATGTTCAGGTGCCGCCCGGCATCGCCCGCATGATAGCCGATCACATCGCCACGCACTTTTTGCCGAACGAACGCAACGCCCTGCGCGAGCGGCTGGAAATCGCCGCAGCCGCCGCGCGCGACGCAGCCGACGCGACAGAGCTCCGCCACCGCTGCCCACTGCTCGGCGACGACAATCGCTGCACCGTCTATGACGTCCGTCCTCTGTCCTGCCGCGCCTTCACCTCGCGCTCGGTGGCGCGCTGCAACGACGTGGTGTTCGGCGACATCCCCGATGGCTCTGGCGTCGAGCAGAACGCCGCGCATTATCGCATCCATATGGAAGCAACTTTCGCCCTCGAACAGGCCGCGCGCGATCGCGGGCTGCCGGCGCAGCAAAAGGGACTGGCGCAGGCGCTGCTCGATGAGTTCGCGATCGCGCCGGCCTCGGCGGTTACCAGCTGATCTGACCGAAGCCCGCGCGCGCAAGCACGCCGCGTCCGCGCTCGCCGATTTCGTGCAGCAGGCCCGGCAGATCCGGGATGTCGAGCAGCACGCCACCGCGCTTGCGCGGCTTGCCGTCGATGAACACCGTATCGACATTCCCGGTCTCGGCGAACATCACGGCGGCGTCGATCGGATCATGCGCAGGCGCCATGTTCAGCGTGTCACGCGTCAGCAGAACGATGTCGGCCTTCTTGCCCGGTGTGAGAGAACCGATCCGGCTCTCCAGACCCAGCGCCCGCGCATTGTTGATCGTCGCCCATTCCAGCGCCTCGATGGACCGCACCGTGGTTTCCTCCCGCAACCCGCCGCCGGCACCGATCTGCTTGAGGTTCTCGCGGATATAGGCCGCCGCCTCCGGTGCCTCGCCGCGCTTCAGCCGCTCGTTCAGATCGATATTGTCGAAGAGCCGTTGCACCATCAGCGCCATCCGCATTGTCGCGAACATGGTGCCGATGACGCCGACCTCGGTGTCATTGGCAATACTGGGCGTGCCGCCTTGCGCCTTCACTCGGCCGATCAGCGGCGGGACGGCGTGGTTCTTGATCTCCACGATTCCGGTCGCGGTGATGGATGCGCCATGGTCGACGATCACCTTGATCTCGTCGTTCTCGATATAGTTGGCGTGGGCAAGATTGTGCTTGCTCGTGAGCAGTCCTTCTGCGGCGATTTGCCGGTAGCCGGTCGGGATCAGGCGGTTGGCACGCCCCCAGACATGGGCGCTTGAGATCAGGTCGTATTCCCGCGCCAGCGTAAAATCCTGCCGGCAGACATCGAGCGTTGCATAATCCGGGCCGAGAATGCACATCGCCAGCTGCACCAGCCCGCTATCTGCGGCGAAGCGTCGACGGCGCAGGCGTTCGATCTCGGCGCGCGGATGCGGGATTTCGGAGAACGGCTTGTCGCCCGGTTTCGGTTTTGGTTTCACGGTGCCATGACCAAACAGCGCGCGCACGCCTGAAGCCGTCAGCCCTTCGATCGCAGCGTCGGTGTGCTCCGGCGTCGTGTTGTTGTGGCACCAGTCAAACAGGGTCGTGGTGCCCGCATTGATCTGACTGAGCGCGCCCGCATAGGTGGACACGCGCGTATCGTCCGGCGTGAAGCGCGGCGCCGCGCCGGCATGCACGTAATTGTAATAGTCGGACCCGCCCCAGTTGTTGCCGATGCCGCGCAGGATGGTCTGCCACAGATGGATATGCGCATTGACGAGGCCGGGAATGACGATCATCCGCGTCGCATCGACCACTTCCGCATCGGGTGCTTCGATCTCCGGCGCGATCGCCGCGATCCGGTCGCCTTCGATCAGGACATCACCTTTGCTCATCCGGCCGATATCCGGATCCACACTGATGATCGCGCCCGACTTGATCAGATACTTCTGCACATCCAGCCCCTGAGCTCGCATTGAGACGCGCAAGCATAGGGGAGATCCGGTAGCCGCACACCTGCCCCCGCCGGCGACCTGTATCGCAACGCGCCGTCTTGACGATCCCGCAAGACCTGATCAGCCCGCCCTTAGAAAGACGGCGGCGTGCATGCACTCACGACCTCGCAGGCCTTCGGCCCCACGCAGCGGAACCGATGTGGCCGCCGGCTTTCAAAATAATAGGCATCACCGGGATCGAGGATGCGGCGCTCGTCATCGACGATGACTTCGAGCCGCCCCGAGATCACGATGCCGCCCTCCTCGCCGTCATGCACCAGCGGCACCCGGCCGGTGTCGCTGCCGGGCTCGTAGCGCTCTTTCAATATCTGCAAGGCGCGCCCGAACAGATTGTCGCCGACCTGACGATAGGAGATCGGCCCCTTCCCGATCTCGGTCAGCTCGTCCACCCGGTAGAACGCCTTGCGCGGCCGGTCCGGCTCGATAGCGAAGAATTCGGCGAGCCCCATCGGGATGCCGTCGAGGATGCGCTTCAGCGCGCCGACCGACGGATTCATCTGGTTGGATTCGATCAGCGAGATGGTCGAATTGGTGACGCCCGCGCGCTTGGCCAGCTCGCGCTGCGACAGCTTGTGATGCGCGCGCACGAAGCGCAGCCGGTCGCCGAGATCGATGCTCACGCCAAAATCCTGTTGCGGGTGTTGCGGATCAGGCAAATATGGCAGGACCCACTCAGCAAAATCAATCACTTGATCAGATCAAGAAAAGGACTTGTTGCAATGTTACGAACATGATCCAGATGCGATAATCAGCCGAAGATCGGCCGAAACCACCCTTGGGAGCTCCGCCGTGTCCGTTCATCAGATTCCGAACGCACTAAAACTCGATTCATTCTGGATGCCGTTCACGGCCAACCGCCAGTTCAAGGCGTCGCCGCGCATGTTCGCCTCGGCGAAGGGCATGTATTACACCACCGAGGACGGTCGCCAGGTGATCGACGGCTCCGCCGGCCTGTGGTGCACCAATGCCGGCCACGGCCGCCGCGAGATCGCCAGCGCCGTGGAGAAGCAGCTCTCCACCCTCGATTTCGCCCCCGCCTTCCAGATGGGCCATCCGCTGGCCTTCGAATTCGCCAACCGTCTCGCCGAGATCGCCCCCGAAGGCCTCGACCGCATCTTCTTCACCAATTCCGGTTCGGAATCCGGCGACACCGCGCTGAAGATCGCGATCGCCTATCAGCGCGCCATCGGCCAGGCCACACGCACGCGCCTGATCGGCCGCGAGCGCGGCTATCATGGCGTCGGTTTCGGCGGCACCTCGGTGGGCGGCATGGTCAACAATCGTCGCGCCTTCGTGTCGGCGCAGCTGCCGGGCATCGACCATATCCGCCACACCCATGATCTCAGCCGCAACGCTTTCGCCAAGGACCAGCCGGAATATGGCGCCGAGTTCGCCTATGACGTCGAGCGTCTGGTCGCGCTGCATGGCGCCGACACCATCGCCGCCGTCATCGTCGAGCCGGTGCCGGGCTCAACCGGCGTGCTGCCGCCGCCGAAGGGCTATCTCGAGCGCCTGCGCGAGCTGTGCACCAAACATGGCATCCTGCTGATCTTCGACGAAGTCATCACCGGCTTCGGCCGCCTCGGTGCGCCCTTCGCCGCGCAGTATTTTGGCGTGACGCCGGACATTATGACCACCGCCAAGGGCATCACCAACGGCACCGTGCCCTGCGGCGCCGTGTTTGCCCACCGCAAGGTCTATGATGGCCTGATGAACGGCCCGGAAGGCCAGATCGAGCTGTTCCACGGCTACACCTATTCGGCACATCCGGTCGCCTGCGCCGCCGGCATCGCTACGCTGGACATCTACAAGAACGAAGGCCTGCTTACCCGCGGCGCCGAGATGGCCGGCTACTGGCGCGACAGCCTGCATGCTTTGCGCGACCTGCCGAATGTCATCGACATCCGCAATCTCGGCCTGATGGGCGCCGTCGAACTCGCTCCGCGCAAGGATGCGCCGGGTGCGCGCGGTTATGAAGTGATGGTGGATTGCTTCAACACCGGCCTCTATCTGCGCCAGAGCGGCGACGCCTTTGCGATGTCGCCCCCGCTGACCGTCGAGAAGAAGCATATCGACGACATGATGGAAATCCTCAGCGCCGCCATCAAGCGCGTCGCGTAAGCGACTTCAGCGCGCACAAAGCAAAACCCCGACAGTGCGCAAGCGCCGTCGGGGGTTTCTCTTATGCATTCGTGGCTTGACGCCTCAGCCCCGCGCCGCAATCAACTGCCGGATAAACTCCGGCGCCTTCGCGCTCGGCAACCAGCGCGTCACCGCAATCATGTCGGCGTCGCGATCGATCCAGATCATGTTGCCACCCGCCCCCAGCGCATAGACCGCCGTCTCCGGCGCGCCCTTGTTGGCATGCGGCCCGCGGTTCAGCCACCACAGGAAGCCGTAATTCGGCTGCAGCGCCGACTGCGCCCACATCGCATCGATCCAGCCCTGCGAAAGCAGCTGCTTGCCATTCCATGCGCCGCCGCGCGCCATCAAGAGGCCGAAGCGCGCATGGTCGCCCGCGCCGATGAACATGCCGCCGCCCCAATGGCCGCCGCCCGGCACCGACTGCATCCGTCGGCCGTCGATCTCGAGCCAAGAATTCTCATAGCCGACCCAGCTCCACTCCTTCGACGCGCCGATCGGATCCATGATGCGCTCCCGCAGCACATCCGGCAGCGGCTGCTTGAACAGATTCAACAGGCTGAGCGACAGCAGGTTCACGCGCACATCGTTATATTCGTAGAACGCGCCCGGCTTCTGCAGCTCGCGCAGCTCGCCCTTGCGGCTGTTGTCGGCATTCGGTGCGACCAGGCGGTTGTGATCGATCTGGTCCGGCTTGCCAAACAACTCGCCACGCCATTCGCTGGTCTGCTCCAGCAGCTGCCGCCAGGTGATCGGGGCGTTATGCGCATCGGCAAACAGCGGCCCCACTACGCGCTTGGCGACGGGTTCGTCGATATCCCCGATCAGCCCGTCATCCACCGCAAGGCCCGTCAACGTGGCGAGATAGCTCTTGGCGATGGAGAAGGTCATGTCCGCCCGCGCGACGTCGCCCCACGCTGCCAGCACGCGTCCGCTCTGCAGCACCATGCCGGCCGGGCCGCCGCGCTCCTTCACCGGCCCCAGCACCGCGCTCCATGGCCCGGTCTCGTTCCAGTCCACATTTGGCGCATAGCGGCCGTCATCGTAATAGAAGCCCCGCGGCCACGGCGTCTCATTCGCCTGGGCAAAGGCCACGGCGGCTGCGAGCTTGTCCGGCGCATAGCCGGCCGCCTGCGGATCGATCTTGTCCCAGTCGCCGGCTGCCGGGAAATAACGTGTCTCTGTCATGGTGATATGAAGCTCTCTGAGGCCAGAAGGCTGCGGTTATTGACCTTTTGCGGACCAGCAGCAACCGATTGCCGCGCGAGTGATGGCAAATGGCATATCCGTTGCCCGGCGCAGGGGCCGGCAACGAATAGGGCCCTTTGCAAAGCTGTTGGGCATAGCTTTCCAAAGCCACAATTAAGACACGCGGCTTGCGCGAGATGGCGTCATCTGTGACTCGCTTGGGGACGAAAGCGAATGATCAGCAAGGGGAAGCTCACGCGGCTGAAACAGTTGGCGGAGCACAAGCTTGCCATTGCCAATACCAGCGTGACGGGACCGATCCGGCTCGCCAGTATCGACGCCAAAGACCTGCTCGAACTGGTCGAGATTGCGGAAGCCCATAAGCGACAGCTGCACGAGATGGCGCTTGGGCGACGCGCATTGCGACGGCCTCAGCCGCCGACGGATCGGGCCGCGAAATAACAACGTCCGGCATGGCCGTGGCGGCTCCGACGGAGCGGCGAATCCTCGCCGCTCAATGGATATGTTTGACCGGACGATCGATCGCAAAGGCAGGAACCATATGCATCACGAGCCGATCACCCCACCGACGCCCCCGACACCCAACATGAATGACACCGCCGCCGCATGGGGACCGCGGCCGTCACTGCGGCGGTTGGTCTTCACGGTGGTGGTGATTGCGATCGGGACCGTCGCGGTGCGTTGGATGAAGTGACGGCGGGTCCACGCCCTCGACGTTACCTGGGCCGTCCAACAATCACTCGTCCTGAAAGGCCTTGAAAGCACGCAACAGCGTCACAGTTGCGACGGCATTTAGTTCGTCTCCTTTGTAACTGCATTCGTACAAACCTTGAAGACCGAATGGCAAACAAAACCATCTTCAAAGAAGAATGTGATTCTTGCGGTAGGGTGCCACCGCCGCTTCAATTTCGATCAATACATTGTTGTAGTCTTGGGGATGCGCCCCTTCGTATCGAAGTACATGCCTTCAGCGCTGCCATGGATGAGCGCGGCAACGTAGATCTCATGTCATCCAGCACCTTTTCAGGAATGGGCTTTGTTGCGCTTTCGCGCTCCTTGCGCCAGTAGTCAACAGCTTTCGCGCGTTGCGCATGCTTCGCCAGTTCAGAAGTGTACATCGTGAGACGTTAGACCTCTATGTAGTTCATCAAGAATGCAGCTTGCAGGTCAAGCGCTTCAACCGTTTCCGGCAGATCAGGATATTTGGTCCAATGTACATGCGGCATGGCATCGAACACGACCAGTCGGGCATCGACACCGGCGCGCAACAGTAAGCGATGAAAGTTACACGTCCCGCTGAGAAAGAAATCGCGCGTGCCCGACATGCACAGCGTCGGCGGGAAGCTGCGTAGATCGGCATAGGTCGGAGACAGTAAGGGATCGGTCAGATTAGTAGTGGCAAGATATCCACGCGCCTGATCCAGCACAGCCGTGACATGTGGGGCAAATCCAATCACTCCAAACAGGGCTTCGGTATCGCCAGTGCGCGCAAAATCAGCCGTTCCTGAGAAGAAGCCAATCGCGGCCGGCATCGGCAAGCCGAGTTGTCGCGCGGCTATGACGGTCTCCGCGGCCAGAACGGCGCCTGCCGAGGAACCATAGATAGCGATACCTTGCGCGGTGTGGGTTTCCAGCAATGTGCGATAGACCGCGATCGCGTCATCGACGGCAGCCGGATGGGCATGTTCCGGCGCGAGACGATAATCGACTGCAAGGACAGGAACGCCTGTTCGCGCAGCGATGGGAACGGCTTCGGCGATCGAGCGGCTACCGAGCTTGAACGCACCGCCATGAAGATTGATCAGCATCGGCCCCGTTGGCCTGGCTGTATGGCCGTGTGGCGTGACCAGCCGCCCCGGCACACCGCCGATAACAACGTCTTCGACCGAGACCGCATATATGGCGAGCAACTGCGCCTCGAGAATCGCCTGCGCCTCGTCATAGAATTTGCGCTCGATCTCGATCGGCGCAGTCAACCCATTGGTCGGATCGGGCATGCGGTTGCGCAGCCGGATCATGTCGGCAGCGGCGGCGCTGATGCTGGTGGGGAGCGGCACATGCAGATCGACGATATGCGTGGTGCCGTCGGGCAGAAAGGTGACGCTTGGCTCCCTGGACGGATGTGGCGCGCCCTGCCCTGTCATCGCAGTCCTGCTGCGGCCACGCCGTCCACACGCTGCGCACTCATCGCCTGCGCGAAGCTGACGACCTGTCGCGCCATGACTTCGAGATTGCGCGCGACATCGGGATCAAGACAGCTGTCGCCGTCAAAAATCTTGTTGGCCGTGTTGATGCTCACGCCGAGCGGCGTGTTCCAGCCGCGCAAGGCGTGCACCACCGAACGCAGGGCCACAAGCGTAGCCCCTGCCGCCTGCCAGCCGCCGGCGCAGGCAATGCTTCCGACCGCGCGCTCGTCGAAATAGACGCGGGTGTCGCGGTTCATGTCCTCGGTATAGTCGAGCGCGTTCTTGATGAGGCCCGAGATCCCACCGTGATAGGCCGGTGCCGCGATGATAATGCCATCTGCCGCGCGAAAAGCCGACACCAATGACGTGGCACGCTCGTCGCGCGCCGGATCGGCGGGATTGTAGAGCGGACACGACAGCGACGGGCCATCGAACATCTGCACCCGCGCGCCCGCCTTTTCCGCGATCCGCAGCGCATAGCGCACCGCCAGTTCGGACGACGAATGAGGGCGATGCGTGCCCCCGATCCCGACGATCAGGGGCGTCCGTGGTTTGTTGAAGAGAGCGTTCATCATGTCTTTCCGCCAGAGCGTTTTCGGGAGGCGCGTACGTCAGGTCTCAAGCGCCGGGAGGCGGCAGGAAATCGACTTCGTGCAATGCGGCGAGCCGCACCACCTCGGCCGGATCCGGCACGTTGTGGATCGCCTTGAACAGGTCGAACAGTTTTCGCGTGGGCGATACCCAGAATAGGCACTTCACGGTCTGGCCGGATTTGTTGAAGATGCCGTGCGGAATGCCCATCGGCAGCCGGGCGAGATCTCCGGGCTTCGCTTGCGCATCAGTCCCGTCGAGCCAGAAGTCGAGCGTGCCCTCCAGCATATAGACGAACTCGTCCTGGGTCGGATGGATGTGCGGCGGCACGAACGTGTCCGGCGGGAAAGTGGCGTGCCAGGAGAGCGAGTTTTCCGAGAGCTGCTTTGGCACATAGGTCTGGCCGAGAATATTCCAGGTGATGTCCTGGACGCTCGACGTGGCGCTGGTGACGCCGGGGGTCATGATCATGGCTGCGATCCTCTGCTGTGAGCGATATTATTCCGCGGCGACGGAGAGTTCGGCGTCGGCCAGCCGGCGCCGTTCCTTGAGCATCGGGATCACCTCATTGGCGAGACCGGTGATGGTGCGCACGACCTTCCAGTGCGGCATGTTTCCGCGGTGGATCTGGAAGATGATGCGGCTAGTCTGGGCCTCTTCAGCCCATTGCTCGATTTTATCCGCCACTGTCTTCGCAGTGCCCGCGACAACGCGGAACTGCTGACGGATCTGGGTCCAGTCGAAGGCGCCGCCATGGCTGGACGGCAGCATGCGGCCGTTGCGCTTCTGGAATTCCTCCATCGACAGATAGCCGGGTGCATCAATGAAGCGACCCGCGCGGGTCAATGTCGTGAAGAAATAGCGCACATGCGGCTCCATCTCCGCCAGCGCGCTCTCGTCGTCGTCGCCGATATAGCACATGCAGACGATCGGTACCTGTGCGGGACGGATCGTGTGGCCGTAATGCGCGGCGCGTTCCTTCAACGTCTTCTGCGCCGCGAGCTGCGCGGTGATCGGGCTGAAGGTGGACGAATAGCCAAAGCCCATTTCGGCAGCGAGTTCGATGGTGCCGGGGCTGCCCGACCCCACCAGATAAACCGGCGGATGCGGCTGCTGATACGGCCGCGGCCACATATTGAGATAGCGGTAATTGTAGAACCGTCCGGAATGGCTGATCGGACCTTCCTGGGTCCACATCTTCATGATCACTTCCAGCGCCTCGCGCTGGCGCTCGCGTGCGGTGACCGGATTGACGTTGCTGGACCAGTATTCCATCGGCGTGCCCAGCGGGAATGCGAATTCCAGGCGGCCGCCCGACATCACGTCGAGCATGGCATAGGATTCCGCCAGCCGATGCGGATGGTCGAGGCCGGCCGGCGTGCCCATCACGCAAATCTTGCCCTTGGTCTGCGGGATCAGCGCGCCTGCCAGAATGCTCGGCACCGGCATCAGGCTGTAGGGCGTATTGTGATGCTCGTTGATGCAGACGCCGTCGAAGCCAAGCTTGTCGGCGAGCACTAGCTCCGACAGGTAGCGCTCGTAATATTCGTGACCCTTCTTGGGATCAAAATACTTGTTGGGGAAATCGACCCACAGCGATTCATAGTCGTCGATGTTCTCCGGCAGATCATAGTAAGGCATGAAATGCCAGGCCATGAATTCGGTATCAGGTAGGATCGGCATGGTGACCTCGTGGGATTGGTCGGTGTTGCTGTCAGGATTTGAACGTCAGGCCTGTGCGGGCGCAGGCTCTGCAGATGGCTCCGTCGTGGTGGTCCTCGCGAAGGACGCTGTCGTGGCTTCCGGATTGATCAACAGCCAGGCGACCAGCGCGACGCCGAATTGCAGCGCGCCGAGGATCATGAAGCCGGTGGCATAGCCCTGCGCCTGGGTGGCGCCGCGCTCGACCAAGATGCCCATGAAATACGGCGCGAAGGATCCGGCGGCGGTGTTGGCCACCGTCGAGAACACCGCGAGCATGCCGCCACGCTGGCTCACCGGCGTCACCTCGGCGATGATCGCCGGGCTCAGCGTCCAGACCAGCGTCGGCAGGCCGAAGCCGATGGACAGCAGCAGCAATTGCAGCGCGCCGGGCTGAAGCTGGGTCATCGCGATGGTCGATAGACCGCCAAGACCAAGCGCACCGGTGAGCATCCAGCCGCGCGACAATCGGCTCGACACGCCGTTCTTCATCAGTCGCTGCGACAGGAAGCTGCCTACCAGCACCAGCACGATGCTGGTCAGCCACGGCAGCGTGGTCAGCCAGCCTGCCTGGGTGGTCGAATAGCCCAGACCTTTCAGTAGATAAGGCGGCAGCCAGGCCAGGAAGATGGTGATGCCGCAAGCGACCGAAAAGCCGGCAATAGTGTTGCCGAGGAAAGTGCGGTCGAGCAGCAGTTTCAGATAAGGCACGCGCTTGATCTCGGCCACGCGGGGCGTCGCTGTCTGCACCTTGCCTTCGCTGCCGGTGACGATCCAGACCACCACCCAGAGCATGGTCAGCGCCGCGAGCACGGCGAAGCCGGTCCGCCAGCCATAGCCGGCAATGAGATAGGCAACCACCGGACTTGCGAAGATGATGCCGAAGGCTGCGCCTTCGGAGACGATGCTGGTCGGCATCGCCCGGTCCTTGTCCTCGAACCATTTGAAGCACGCATGCAAGGCCACTGCGAAGGCGGGACCTTCGCCGACGCCCAGCAATGCACGGGCAATGACGACTTCGGTATGGGTCGTGGCCCACAGCATCGGGAGCTGGGACACCGCCCAGATCACGGCGAGCACCGTCAGCACCCATTTGGCGGGATAACGGTTGAGCGCAAAACCGCCCGCGATGCCAGCCACGGGATAGAGCCAATACATGGCGCCGGCGGCGAGACCGAACTCGCTCGGCGACATGTTGAGGTCGCGCATGATCGGCACGGCGGCAAAGCCGAGAACCGCACGATCAGCAAAAGCCAACACCATGAACAGCGTCAGCATGAACACGATATACCAGGATTTCCACGGGCTCGTCGGCTGCATGATCAGGACGCCTTTTTGGTGATGCGCGCGGCCGGAGTGGCTGCGCCCGATGTCTCCTTCAGAAAATTCGCAACGATCCCGGCGGCAGCCGTCGGCCGTTCGTCGAGAGGAAGATGCCCAACGTCCTTCATCACTTCGAGACGTGCATTGGGTAGCAGCTTGAGCCAGGTATCGGCCTGCGCGAGCGGCTTGATGCGATCGCCCTCGCCCCACAGCAGCAGCGTGCTGGCGGAAATGCGATGCAGCCACTGATCGAGCCTGGGATTGCCGGGGCGTTCCCACACCAGCCGTGCCGAGGAGATAGTCTCGCGATAGCGCAGCGTCATGAATTCGAGGTCGTGGCCTTCCGGCATGAAGGGCGCGAGCACGGCGGGATCGGCGACCAGATAGGCAGGTACGTCCTTCGGAGCCACGGTGAACAGGTCGGTGGATGGCACGTCCTTGATCACCAGCCCGCCCGGCGAGATCAGCACCAGCCGCGCGATACGCGCTGGCTGCACGATCGCGATCTCCGAAGCGATCCAGCCGCCGAGGGAGGATCCGACCAGGTTGATCTGATCGAGGCCGAGCGCGTCGAACAGGTCGAGATAATGCAGCACATGGTCGTTGATCGACTCAATGCGCGCGTCATCGGCGGATTCGCCGAAACCGGGATGGTAGGGAAGAATGACGCGGTGAGTTTTGACCCACTGCTGCGCAAAGCCGAAGCCCGCGAAAGTGCCGGAACCGTGCAGGTAAACCAGCGGCTCGCCGGAGCCTGCACTGTAGACCACGGTCTTGATGCCGTTGATCTCGATCTCCTGCCGCTCGAAGCCGTCGAGCGCTGTTTTCGTTCGATCAAGTACCGATGCCATAGAACCCCTCATCCGCCTCAATGTGAAACCTGATGCGAAGCTTGGGGTGACGGGACCGGAGCGTCACCTATCGAAAGATAGCGAATGACATTTCTGCGACGGCAAGGCGCTTGCCGTGCCAGCGGCACATGTCATCATGGGCGACAAGAGCGCGCGGCCGTGCCTGCTGGCATCATCCTTGCAAAGCGCCAGATCTCTGCGGGTGGAAGCGATGACCGATTATATCGTTGAGGATATTTGGGAATTCCAATCTCCGTCGCCGGCGCGGCCATTGCGCATGGATGGCTGGCACGCCAAAGGCGGCGACAGTGTCGATGGATTCGGTACCGACCTGACACTGGATCGCGCATCGCTCAGGTTGAGCGACATTCGCCCCTCGCCATTGACGTTGATCAGCGCCCCCGCGGGCTATGGAAAATCCCGCCTGCTGCAACAATGGGCCCGCGAGCTGACACGCGCAGGACATCGGCCGCTCAAGATTACGGCGGACCGCGATCAAACGCTGATGATCGATGGTGCATCCGGCGAGCGACAATCAGTCCCGTCGCATGACCATCACGCACTCATGGCTCTCGTTCGCTGCTGGCTCGATACCCGTGGACGCGGCATTGTCCTCATCGACGATGCTCATCTGCTGCCTGAGGCGACGGCTCAGGCGATCTGCGCGTTCTTTCTGCAAATGGCGCTGCGAAGCCATTCGCTCATCCTCGCCACCCGAGCTCCCCTGCCCGTCCCGCTGGCGCGCGCACGCGCGCAACGACTGGTGCGTGATATCGGCACAGGCGCGTTGAAGCTGACGTCGGACGAACTGTCCGATCATGCTGAGCGCGCTTACGGCATTACACTTGGTGCGAATGGTGCACAGGAGATCTTGAGCGCTACCGCGGGCTGGCCCGCCGCCGCCGATGCGTTTCTCCAGCGGGTCGGCGAGATCGGCCTTACCGGCCTGTTGCACGAATTGCGGCGAGGCTCGCGGTTGATGGACGATTTCTTCGCAGAAGAGATTCTGCAGCCGCTGCCTGTGCGCCTTAGGGATTTTCTGATCGACGCGTCAGCCCTCGGCACATTTACCGCCGATGCCTGCAACGCGGCTTTGGGCATCCATGACGGCGGCGACATGATCGAACGGGCGATCCGTGCCAACCTGTTCATCACCCCCGTGGATGGCTGCCGAACGGATTTCCGGCTGCTGCCGTTATTCGCCGATTTTCTCCGCGCGCAACTGCTGCGATCCGGACGCGCACGCCACGATGCCATTGCGCTCGCCGCAGCCGCGTGGTTCGAGCGCCACAACCGGCTGCCCGAAGCCTTCGATTGCGCTGTCCATGCCGAAGCCTGGGACAAGGCGGCTGCGCTGCTCGACGTGTTCGGCATGCGCGGATGCCTGACCGGGCAAGGCGCCCTCGTCACCGCGATGGCGCTGCGCCTGCCAAAGGACGTGCTGCGCCAGCATCCACGCGCGGCCGTATTCGCCGCCCGCGGCGCCTCGACCGGCTGGCGCTTCGGCCTGGTCGAGGATTTCCTGCGCCTCGCCGACGAAACCACATTGCCCGACGGATCGGCCGAAGTGGAAGGTCTCGTCCTGCACAGCAGGATGCTTTCTGCCCAGTACGAAGACAACCAGATCGCCGCCGGGCAGAAGTGCCTCGCTCTGCTGGCCCGCATCGATACGTTCGATCACTATACCCGCGGAACCATCTATGGTTCGTTGCTCTATGCCCGGCGCGAGCAGTTCGATTTCACCGACGGCGCTCACCTGGAATCGGCGGCGATCCGCGAATTCAATCTGAGTGAGCGTCCGCTCGGCATGGTGTGGCACCTCTCGGTAGTGGGCCCGACCTATGCGATGCGCGGCGACCAGGCGAGCGCGGCGCGCCGCCTCGATGAAGCCTCGGCGATCGCAGCCGGGCTCGTCGAAGCGGAATGGATCGCATCGGTGCCGGCCTTGCTGCGGGCCGAGATCTGTTACGAGAGCAACGATCTCGGTACCGCACGAAAACTGATCGAGCGACATCACCCTGCGCCGCTGGTCGGCTTCATCGATCAATATGTCGCGGGTTTCGTCGTCGGTGCAAAACTGCTCTGGCTGGCCGGCGACATCGCCGGGGCCCATCGCAGGATCGACGAGGGACTGGCGCTGGCAGAGAGCCGTTCGCTGGAACGCCTGCGCCAGAGCATGATCGGCGAACGGACAAGGCTGCTGCTGGCCAGCGGCGATCCGGAGCGCGCGCTTGAGATCGGCCGTCAGGAAGCATTGCTCGGCTCGGGCGCGCGCATGCATCCGCGCGGTGACAGCACCACCCGCGACGCCATGCGGGCGATGTCATGGGTGAGGCTCGCCATTGCCCGCGGCGAACTTGCGGGCGCGGTCGAGCTTGGACAGGTCTGGAAGCGTTTTACTGCGAAAGCCGGCGCGGTGCGCTGCGCGATGCGGTGGGAAATCCTGCTCGCACGCGCCTATGCGGCCCAAGGACAGACCCCGAGGGCCCAGCGTGAATTGCGCAGCGCGCTGGCGCGTGCGGTCGCCGGAAACTTCATCCGTAGCTTCCTGGACGAAGGCGAGCAGGTCGTCCGGTTGCTCACGGAGCAGCTCAACGCGTCGCAGATTCAGACCGGGACGATCGACGGCTTTGTCGCCTTGCTGCTGCAAGAATCCAGCGCCGATTGCCGCAGCAAGGTCAGCGATACTGCCGCCCATCCGGATCTGAAAGCCGCGGACGGCAATCGGCTGACCAAGATCCAGACCGAAATCCTGCAGATGGCCAGCGCAGGCTTGCAGAACCGCGAGATCGCGCAGCGCGTCGGCATGACCGAAGGCTCGGTCAAATGGTACATGCAGCAGATCTTCAACAAGATCGGCATCCGCAAGCGGGCCGGCTCGCTGGAACGCGCGCGATCGCTCGGACTGATTTGAGACGGTTGAACACGCTCAGTCCGCTTGGCGCCATAGGCCGACGGATGCACCGGCTTGCGCTGCCCCTATTGACCGAACCAAACAGCTAAGGCGCCAGAAACTGGAACAGCCGTGCATCGTCGCGGATGGCGGCGGCGCTTCCGGCCATGGCTACGGTGCCCCTGTCGAGCACATAGGCCTGCGTCGCAATCCGGAGCGCGAGGTCGAGATGCTGCTCCACGATCACGACCGCGATGTCCTTGCACAAGGCCAGCAAGCGCTCGGTGATCTCCTCGATGACACCGATCCATACCCCCTCGGTCGGCTCGTCCAGTAACAGGATCTTCGGATTGGACAACATGGCGCGGCCGATCGCCAGCATTTTGCGCTCGCCGCCGGACAGCGTACCGGCGAACTGGTCGAGGCGCTGGCCGAGCTTTGGAAAAATCTCCAGGACGCGATCGACGGCGCCGCTGTCGCGATTGGTCAGCGCGCCGACCGCGAGATTGTCGCGCACAGACAGTTTTGCGAAAACCGAATGCTCCTGCGGCACATAGCCGATGCCGTGGCGAATGCGTTGCTCGGTCGGCAGGGTTCCGATGCCGCGCCCGTCGAGCTGGATCGCCCCCGACAGCACCGGCAGTTCACCGACAATGGCCTTCATCAGCGTCGTCTTGCCGGCGCCGTTGCGGCCGAGAATGGCGACGCCGCCACGCCATGGCACGCTCAGATTGACGCCGAACAGAACCTGGCTGCGGCCATAGCCGGCGTCGAGATTTTGAATGTCGAGGAATTTGTCGTCAGGCACGGCGGAGATAGACCTCCTGAACGCGAGGGCAGGACTGGACATGCTGGACCGATCCCGTTTGCAGGATCTGTCCCTGATCGAGCACCGTCAACCGGTCACAGATGTCGCGGATGAAATCGAGATCGTGTTCGACGATCACGAGCGAGCAGCTGGCCTTGATCGGCTGCAGCAGCTCGCCGGTGACCCGGCGCTCCTCAATGCTCATCCCGCCCGTCGGCTCGTCCAGCAGCAGCAGCTTCGGCTCGGGCGCCAGCGCCATCGCGATCTCGAGCCATTGCTGCTGGCCATGCGACAGCGCCGCCGCCGGTTCATAGGCGCGGTCGGCGAGCCGGAACTGCTCGAGCATCCCCATCACCTTGTCATGCAGCACGCCACGCGTGCGCGAGAAGGCCAGCGCCAATAACGATGTCTGCGCCTGCAACGCCAGCAGGACATTGTCATACAGCGTCAGCGCCGGAAGCACGCTGGTGATCTGGAATTTCAGGCTCATGCCGGCGCGGGCGCGCTCGGCCGGCGTGGCTTGCGTGATGTCGTGGCCACCGAACGAAACGATGCCTTTGGTCGGCGTCTCGGCACCGGCGATGCATTTCATCAGCGTGCTCTTGCCGGAGCCATTGGGCCCGATCAGGCCGTGAAACTCGTTCTCACCGACCGTCAGCGCGGCATAGTTCAATGCGGTGAGCTTGCCAAAGATCTTGACCAGACCTTGTGCCTCGAGCAGCGCCATGGTCAGCCCCTCCCCTGCGGTCGGCCGAACGTACCGACACGTTCGCGCTGCGAAACAACAAGGCTGACAAGCCCCGCGGGACGGAACAGGATCACGAGCAACAGCAGCACGCCGAGAATGATCGGCCAGATATCCTGATAGCTGTTGGACAGCCAGAAACTGATCGCCTCGATGACGATCGTCCCGATCACCGCCCCGATCAGCGTCCCGGATCCGCCGAACAGCACATAGAGCACCACCTGGGTCGAGATCACCACGCCCAGCACGTTCGGCCAGACGAAGCCTTCATGAAACGCGTAGAGGCTGCCGGCAAGCCCGGCGATCGCGCCGGCCAGTGAGAAGATGATCGCCTTGAGATGCTGCACCTTGTAGCCAAAAAAGGCGATGCGCTGCTCGTTCTCGCGCAGCCCCGCCAGCGCGAGGCCGAATTGCGAGCGCATCAGGAAGCGGCAGAGCAGATAGACAGCGATGAGGAAACCGAGCGCGACATAGTAGAAAGCCACGCCTTCGGTGAGATCATAGCTCCCCACCGTCATCGGCGGGATCGATGGAATGCCGTTCTGGCCGCCGAGATAGTACCATCCCCGCGCCAGCCGATCGCAAGCATAGGAGCCCGTCAGCGTGCCGAGCGCCACGAAGATGACACTGGCCGGATGCCGTCCGAGCAGCAGGAAGCCGCCCAGAAGGAGCGCGAAGGCGAAGCCGATCAGGATCCCCGCCGGGAGCACCAGGAACATCGAAACAATGCCGAGATCGCGCGCCAGCAATGCCACGCCATAGCCAGCCGAACCGAAGAAGGCCGCCTGCCCGAAACTCATGATGCCCGCATAGCCCCAGACGAGATCGAAGGACAAGGCGAACAGACAGAGGATCAGCACACGCGTGGCATAGACGGTGAGATAGTCCTGCAGCAACCAGGGCAGAACCAGGCCCGTCGCGAGCAACGCGACTTCCAGAATCGGCAGCACGGTCCATCGTCGTGATGCGCCTTGCCGGCGCGTCGTTAGTGGTGCGGAGGAATGTGTGATCTCGGTCATCGTTGGGATGTCAGCATTCTTTCGGATCGACCAGACCGGCGCTGCGCGCGACGATGTCGTACTTCCCGCCCTTGGCGACCGCCGTATACATGTTCATCTTGCAATGGCGCTTGCCGGGCACCATCTCCGCCGGCCCGCCCGGCCCTTCGGCGATCTTGGCATGGTCGAGCGCCTTTGCCACCGCATCACGCTCGACACTGCCGGCCTCCTTCACCGCGGCTTCCCACAGTTTCAGGCCGCGATAGGTGCCGGTGGCCGCGCTGCCCGCTGCAAACAGGAAATTGCCGGGATACTGCTTCTCGTAAGTCTCCTGCAGCTTGGCGCTGAACGGCTGCTCCGGCGTCAGCGCCTTGAAGTAATCGAGACAGCTCGCCAGCCCTTCGATTTCCGCGGGCTGATTGATGCTCAGCGTATTCTCGTCGTAATAGACACAGGCGAGCCGACCGCCATTCTTGAGGAATCCCGCGTCCGATAACTGCTTGAAGAACGGGCCGACGCCCGGCGGGATGATGGTGTTGAAAACCACATCGACCTTGTTGGAGATGACGCGGTTCACGGTCGACGAGAAATCGATCTGGTCGAGCGGGTAGTATTCCTCGAACACCACCTCGCCCCCATTGGTCTCGATCACCTTGCGTGCATAGGCGTTCAGCGTGCGCGGCCAGACGTAATTGGCGCTCGGCAGCGCGAAGCGCTTGCCGCCATTCTTGATCAGCCAGGGAATGAACTCGTCGCATTGCTGCGCCGGCGTGGGCCCCGTGCAGAACAGATAGGACGTGCATTCCTTGCCCTCATAGAGCTGCGGATAGATGTAGAGCGTCTTGCCGCGGGACACGATGACATCCTTGATGGCGTTGCGCATCGACGAGGTGATGCCGCCGAGCACGAGATCGACCTTCTCGCGCTGGATCAGTTTCCGGACATTGCCGACAGCGACGGATTCGTTCGACGCGGTATCCTCGATATAGAGTTCGAGCGGACGCCCCAGCAGGCCACCGGCGTCGTTGATCTGCTTGACCACCATCTTCGCGACATTGGCATCGGCGTTGCCCGCATAGCCCATCGGTCCGGTCAGATCGGTGCCGATGCCGACCTTGATCGGTCCCGCCGCCGCATTGGCCCAGTCCGCGGGTATGACCCAGCTTCCCACGCCGGTGGCAATGGCCGTCGAGGCAAAGGCGAAATTGCCGAGAAAGCGGCGACGTGTGAACTGGCTGTGGTCGCGCGACATGGATTACACCCCTTTTCCCGATACGAGGCCCTGCGGCCGGAACTTGATGAAGATGATGGCGAGCACGAACACCGCGACGTCGGCAATGACCGGCGAGATGATCCATGGCAACGCCGCGCTCAGCGTGCCGATGACGCCCGCACCGGCCACCGGACCGGCGAAGGAGCCGATCCCCCCCACCATCACGGCGACAAAGCCCTGGATCAGGAAGCGGAGGCCGAGATCCGCGAACAGCGTGAACACCGGCACGATCAGCGCGCCCGCAAGCCCCGCCAGCGCCGCCCCAAAGGCGAAGGTTGCGCCATAGATCGCACTGGTCGAGATGCCCGAGGCGCGCGCCAGCGACGGATTTTCCAGCGATGCCCGGATACGCAGACCGAACGCCGTGCGGGCGAGCAGCACATAGCTGCCGAGCATCACCAGCGCAGTGATGACGATGATCACCAGCCGCCAGGCCGAGAAATGCATGTTGCCGATGGTCACCGATCCACCGATCGGCTCCGGCACTGACAGATAGAGCCCGCCGATCAGGCCGCGCACGATCTCGCGGATGATCAGGCCCAGCGCATAGGTGCCGAGCATGGCCACGATCGGCGCCGCATAGAAGCGCCGGACGATCAGCCGCTCGAGCACGAAGCCCAGAGCACCGACCACAAACGGCGCCGCCAGCATGCCGAGCCACACCGGCGCACCGGCCGCATGGACAACATAGGTGACATAGGCGCCGAGCAGGACGAATTCACCCTGCGCGAAGTTGAAGATGCCCATCATGCTGGCGATGATGCCGAGACCAAGCACCACCAGCACCACGATCGCCCCGAAACTGGCGATCTCGAAGATCGCCATCACCAGACTATCCATGCGCGATCACCGGGATCGTGTTCCGCACATCGGCCTCACATGGTTTTCCAGTCGCCGGCCTGCTCGAACGCATGGGCGGCGCGGTAGATCGTCATCTCGTCGAAGTGCTTGCCCACCAGCATTAGGCCCACCGGCAGGCCATCCACCATGCCGCAAGGCAGCGACATGGCCGGGTGATGCGTGATGTCGAACGGCGATGTGTTGGTGATCATCTCGAAGGCGCGGCCGATGATCTCCTCACGCGGCGCGCCCGGCTCCGGCAGTTTGGTTGCCTTCATCGGGGTGGTTGGCATCAGCAGCAGGTCGTATTTGGCCAATGCCCGGTCATAGGCCGCCGTCACCCGGCGCGAGATATTGAGCGCCTTGCCATAGAAGCGCGATCCGAAGGTGTTGTTGATATAGGTGCCGAACAACAACAGCAGCTTGGTCGTCTCGGAGAGCGAGTCCGCCTGCCCACGCCAGCCGCGATGCGCATCCATCAGCGAGGTGGCATAGAGATCGGCGCGGCTGAGGCCGTAGCCGTCGCCATACATCATGGTCTGGGTCATGCCCTCGGTGCCGATCGGCATCCACACGGAGGCCGCGGTCAGATGCATCGGGATCGAGATTTCCTCGACCTCGGCGCCGAGGCTGGCCAGACGTTTCGCGGCCTCACGGACGCTCTCGTTCACGGCGGTTTCGGCGCCCGCCTGCTCGAACCCTTCCTTGATGATGGCGATCTTCATGCCACGGACACCGCCGCCGAGCGCCTTCGTGTAGTCCTGCACCACAGGGGCCTTGATGCGCGGGTCATAGCCGTCATCACCCGCGAGAACCTCGAGCAGCAGGGCATTGTCGGCCACATTCGCGGTCATCGGCCCGGTGTGATCGACATAGATCTCGATCGGCATGATGCCGGTATAGGGCACGAGCCCCCAGGTCGGCTTCATGCCATAGGTGCCGCTGAACGACGACGGCATGCGGATCGAGCCGCCCTGGTCGCCGCCAATCGCCATGTCTGCTTCGCCGAGCGCGACGACGACCGCGCTGCCCGATGACGAGCCACCGGCGGAATAGCCCATCTTGTGCGGATTATGCACCGGCCCCGTCGAATTCGTGTGGCTGCCGCCGGACATGCAAAAATGCTCGCAATGCACTTTGCCGAGAATCTCTGCGCCGGCATCGAGCATCCGCGTGACGATGGTGGCGTCGAAGTCCGGTACGTAACCTTCCAGCGTGGACGAGCCGTTCATCATCGGCACGCCGGCCAGCATGATGTTGTCCTTCAGCGCCACGGTCTTGCCTTTCAGCTTGCCGCTGGACGCGCCCTTCACCACCGACTTGCGGTACCAGGCATTGTGCTTGTTCTCCTGCGGCGAGGGCTGGAAGCCCGGCGTGCGCGGATACTTCACCTCCGGCACCTCATCCGGCATCGCTGCCACGGCGTTATAGGCATCGACCGACGGCTGCATCAGCGCGCGGAACGAGGTGATGTCCTCGTCTGACAGCGCAAGTCCGCACTGGTCGGCGACGGCGAGAATCTGATCGGGGGTGGGAAGCGCAACTGCCACGACGAGGTCTCCTGATCTTCACGATGTCCGGCAAACGCACGCGAAACCGCGAGCGCATCGCCATGAGCGACGACAATGTCGCTCCACGCGCATCATAGGAAACGGAAATATTTTCTTTTTCAAGTATTATTTTTGATACAGCTATCGGAAATGCCGACGCGCCGTCAAAACGTCTCGATCAGCCTGAAGTCGAGGCCATCGGCTTCAGCGAGATAGATCGGCATCTTGGCGCGACCGGCTTTCATCACCACCTCGCCCCGCGCGCCGCGATAACTGCTGCGCGATGCGGCCTGCAGCAGCGGCCTGACGCCGACACTGCCGGCCTTCGCGGCCACCGCTTCCAGAAAACGCAGTCCCTCGTAATTCGACTGCGCCACGGAGCCCGGAGACGGCGAACACCGCCCGAACATCGCCTCATACTGCCCGCGAAAGATGTCGTTCGCCGCCGAACCGCGTTCGATGAAGTAGCCCGACGAGCAATAGAGATTCTCGGAATTGTTGGCACCGATTCCGAGCAGCAGCGTCTCGTCCATCGCACCGGCGAGGCGCAGCATCTTCGATGCCAAACCGTGCTCGGCGAACGCACGGTTGAATACGATACTGTCGGTGCCGATCAGCGAAATCACGACGACATCGGGCCGCGCCTCCCGAATGCGATCAATGGCGGCCGAATGATCATGCTCGCCCATCGCCACGAATTCCTCGCCGACCACCTGCCCGCCGGCCTCGGCGATATATTTCTTGGTGGCCTTGTGGGCGAGCCACGGCCAGACATAGTCGCTGCCGATCAGGTACCAGCGCTGCGCCTTCTTGCGCTCTGCGAGCCACTGGATGGCAGGCCTCGACTGATCGCGCGGCGTCTCGCCGATGGCCATTACCCCCGGCGTTCGCTCGCCGCCTTCATAAACCGGAGTGTAAATATAGGGGACACGGCCGCCGATCGCCTTGCGCAGCGCGACGCGCACGGCGCTGATATGCGAACCCATGATGATATCGGCTTCGTCGCGCGCGATGATGTCTCGCGCGGTTTCCGCAATGTCCTCGATATTGCCGCCGGCATCATAGAACACCGGCTCGATCTCGCGTCCCAGGATGCCGCCGCGGCGATTGATCTCGGATGCCGCCAGCAGCATGCTGTTGGTGCCGGCGAGCCCCCAGATGCCGGCAGGCCCGGTCAGACCGATGAAATTGACGACGCGCAACTTGCTCGCATTGCGCCGGCGCAGGAAGCCATCCGCGCGATCATACAGATCGTCGTCGCCGCTGCCGCCCACGCCCCTGAACAGCCACGCGGGCGAAGGAGCTGTCAGTCCGGTCTGCACAGATGAGAGCATACGGCTCTCCTTTCGGCATGATCAGTTCTTGTTGTCGGCGTCGCGGGAGGTAATATGACACAAAGAAAATATCCTAACGGAAAATATTGAAACTTCAACGATTCCCATGCATAGAGTTCGGGCAACGCCGCTCAATATTCGCCCCTTTTTCCAACCGAGCACGGACCCGTGGCCAAGTCGCCCTCTACCAAGTCGCCAGCTACGCCGATCACCGAGCATCTCGCTTATCTGCTGGCGCAGGCCAATCGCGAGATCAATCGCCAGCTTGACGCACGTTTCAAGAAGGAAGGCGTGCCGGTCGAGCAATGGCGTATCCTCAAGATCCTGTCGGACGGCCAGGGCCATTCGATGGGCGACCTCGCCGAAGCCGTCCTCCTCAACCATCCGACCCTCACCAAGATGGTCGACCGGATGGTGTCCGATGCCCTCGTCTATCGCGTGCAGGATCCCGACGATCGCCGCAAGGTGCTGATGTTCATCTCCGATCGCGGCAAGACGCTGACCCAGCGCCTCAACTCGCTGGCACTGAGCCAGGAAGCCCATATCGCCGAAAACTATGGCAACAAGGCCACCGCAGACTTGAAGCGGTTGCTGGAAAGCCTGATCGAGAAAGCGAACTAAGCTTTCCCGATCGCAGCCGACCGTTGTCAGGCGAGATACGTCTTCAAGATCGATGCCCCCAGCGTGTATTTGGGATCGACCATGTTGCCGAGGCGGACCCGGCCGCATTGGGTGAGCAGCATATAGGCTTCGGTCTCGTCGAAGCCGTAATCGGCCGCCATCCAGCGGATCAATTCACGATAGGCGATGCGCGACGCATCCTCCATCGGCCTTGCCGAACCGATGGTCATGATAAACTTGTCGGTCTCCAGCCGCGGCCATTTGAACGACCAGTTCTTGATCAGATCGACCTGCACCGTCGTCACCGTCGGATGTTCCAGCGCGACACCGCAGAGCTCGCCATCGCCCTGGCAGGCATGGCAATCACCGAGATAGAGCAGCGCGCCCGGCGTATTCACCGGCAGATAGATGACGGCGCCGACGCCGACATCCGGCAGATCCATGTTGCCGCCATAGTAATCCGGCTGCAGCGAGGAGATCGCCTCGATCTCCGGTGACACGCCGATAGTCCCGATGAACGGATCATAGGGCAGCGTGATCTTGTCGCTCCATTTGATGCCGCCCTCCACGGTGACTTCGAGCTTCTTCACCTTCTCCGGCAGCGGCGGATTGAGCAGCGCGGTATCGCCGGTGGCAACCAACCCGCCGAATTCCGTGATCAGGCAGGTAGTGCCCACCGGCTGCGGCCCACGCGGCACGATCGACTTGATATAGACCGCGAGCACATCGCCCTTCTCGGCGCCGTTCACATAGATCGGGCCGTTCTGGGGATTGAGATAAGGGAAATTCAGGATCTCGCTGGGCTTGTCGGTCTCATGCTTGATCTTGCCTTCAAAGGCATCATGCGTTTCCGCCGAGATCACCGCGCCGGGATCGACGGTCAGTACCGGTTTGGCATAGGGGCCGTAGACATAGTGATACTTCCCCTGGCTTTCCTCGGTGATCGCATAGGATTGTCCGGGCTTTCCCTTGGCGACGCCACGACGGGTCATGATGGAATTTTCGAGCCATGACATGGTCATTTCCTCCTTGTGGTCGATTGCAGGCTAGACGGCGAGATGACGGCGAACAGTGTCGCGATCATCGAGATCTTGCGGGGTCAACGCAGCAACGATGCGGCCCTTGTCCATGACGTAGCAGCGCTGCGCCATGGCACGGATCATCTCGATATTCTGCTCGACCACGATCACGGTGACATTGGTGCGCTTGTTGAGATCGACGATGGTGCGCGCGATGTCCTGCACGATGGAAGGCTGGATGCCCTCCGACGGCTCATCGAGCAGGATCAGCGACGGATTGGAAATCATCACCCGCCCGATGGCGAGCTGCTGCTGCTGGCCGCCCGACATGGTACCCGCCGGTTGCCGGCGCCGCTCCGCCAGGATCGGGAATGTCGCATAGACCCGCGCATAGTCGTCGGCGCGCGCCTTGCCGGCGATGCTCTCGCCGACCTTGAGATTCTCCTCGACGCTCATGCGCGGAAACACGTCGCGGCCCTGCGGCACATAGCCGATGCCGAGCCGGGCACGGCGATGCGCCACCATGGCGCTGACGTCCTCGCCCTTGAACACGACATGGCCTTCGGTCGGCGGCAGCAACCCGATCAGGGTCTTCATCAGCGTCGATTTGCCGACACCGTTGCGGCCGATGACGGCGACGATCTCGCCTTCCCGCACGTCCATGTCGATGCCCTGCAGCACCGGCTTGCCGCCGTAGCCCGAGCGCAGCTTCAGAGCCGACAGCAGGACTTCCTTGCGCATCGCGGTGTCAGCCATGGCCATGCCCCAGATAGATTTCGGCGACACGCTCGTCGGCGACGATCTCGTCAATCGTGCCCTGCGCAAAGATCTTGCCGAGATGCAGCACCGTGACCCGCCGCGCGACCTGACGGACGAAACTCATATCGTGCTCGACCGCGAGCACGGTGACGCCATCGGCATTCAGCGTCTTGACGATCTCGCCGGTGGCATGGGTTTCGGCCGGCGACATACCGGCGGTGGGTTCGTCCAGCAGCAGCAGTTTTGGCTTCAGGCTGATCGCCATGCCGATCTCCAGCCACTGTTTCTGGCCGTGACTGAGATTACCGGCATGCTGGGCTGCGACATCGGTGAGATTGAGAAAGCCCAGCAGGCGATCGACTTCCGCGCCGAGCGACGTGCTTTCCAGATGATGCTGGAGTGCGATCTCCAGATTCTGCCGCGCACTGAGAGCCTTGAAGATGCCGGGCACCTGGAACTTGACGCTCATGCCGCGGCGAATGCGCTGGAACGGCTTGAGCGCCGTGATGTCCTCCCCCGCATAAACAATGTTGCCGCTGGACGGCAGATGTTCACCCAGCAGCAGGCGGAAGAATGTGCTCTTGCCGGCGCCGTTGGGGCCGATCAGGCAATGCAGTTCGCCGTCATCGAGGGCGAAATTGATATTGGCGGTGACATGCAGGCCGCCGAAACGCTTGTTGAGATCGCGGGTTTCGAGGATCGGCATCATGCCCCTCCCCGACGCCGGCGACCGAACACGCGTGCAAGGCTGACGATCAATCCTTCCGGCGCAATCAGCACCGTCGCAACCAGCAACACGCCCATGACCACTAGCGCATACTGGCTGCCGTAAATGGTCAGCGCCTGGAATGCGGCGAGCACGGTGAGCGTGCCGACCAGTGTCGCGGTCAGATCGCCGCGGCCGCCCACCGCGACCCAGACGATGGGTAACGCCGCAGCCGTGATGCTCATGCTGGACGGTGTGATGTATTGGCCCCAGGCCGTGTAGAGCGTGCCGCTGAGACCGGCCAGCGCGGCGCCGATGACGAAGGCGATCAGCTGATATTTGCGAATGTCGTAACCGAGCATTTCGGCGCGTTCCGGATTCTCGCGGATCGCCACCAGCACATTGCCGAATTTCGAATTCACCAGGATACGCAGGCCGAGATAGGTCGCGATCAGCAGACCAAGAACGACGTAATAGAGCTCCACATCCGGAAACAGAATGATGTCGCCGCCGAACCACGGCACAGTCAGCGGCGGCATGCCGCTCATGCCGTTATAGCCGTTCAGCCGCGCCGTGCCGATGCGCCATTCCGGGCCGGCGGTCTGCGCCATGAAGCGCTCGAACACCAGAGTCACAGACAGGGTCACGATGCCGAGAAACACACCGCTGATGCGCCCGAAATACAGGAAGTAGCCAAGCACGGCTGCAAAGGCAGCCGCAACGGCCAGCGAGGCCAGCAACGATATCAACGTGAAGCCATAGGCCGCGCCAAAATTCAGCGTCAGAACGCCATAGGTGTAGCCGGACAGGCCGAAGAAAGCGGTCTGGCCGAAGCTGAGCGTGCCGCCATAGCCCCAGATCAGGCACAGGCCGAGCGCCATGAAGGCCCAGGTGAAGAAATACACCGTGTTGCCGACCGTGTAGCCATCCGCCATTTGCGGATAGGCCAGCGCCGCAAGTAGAACCAGAGCGGCGACGCTCCAGAACCACGGCCCGCGGCCCAGCGTTTGCGGACCTTCGAGCAGACGAAGAAAACCGGGCGCGCGCATGTCAGCTCCGCTCCCGCAGGATGAAGCCGGATATGCCTTTCGGCAGAACCCGGATCACGATGATGACGGCGAACAGCAGGCCGATCTGGCCGAACAATTGCCCCTGCCACGACGTCATCGCCGCCTTGACGATGCCGAGCACCGCCGCTGCCGGCGCGGTGCCGAGGAAGATATCCGCGCCGCCGACTACGACGGTCACGAAAGCCTCCATGATGAAGGTGCTGCCCATGGTGGGCACGATGGTCATGGTCGGCGCATAGAGTCCGCCGGTCAGGCCGGCCAGCGCCGCACCGAGCGCAAAGGTCATGCTGTAGACGAATTTGGTATCAACCCCGAGCGCCTCCGCCATATGCGGCACCTGAATGGTGGCGCGCGCCAGCACGCCGAAGCGGGTCTTGTTGAAGGCGAGATACAGCCCGGCCAGCACGGCCAGCGCCACCACGATCAGCACCAGGCGATAGGTTGAATACGAATAGTGGCCGACCGTGAAACTGCCGAGCGGCACGCCCACGCCGGGAACGCTGGAGCCAAGCACGATCAGCGTGCCCTGGGTGGCGATCAGGCTCAGCCCCCATGTTGCGACGATCGTATCCATGGGCCGCTCATAGAGCTGCCGCACCACGATGCGCTCGACCACGAGGCCAATCAGCCCGGCGACCAGCGCGCCGCACAGCACAGCCAGCGGCAACGGTACGCCGGCGCGGTTGGCATTCACGGTGACATAGGCACCGCACATGATGAATTCGCCATGGGCGAGATTGATCACCCCCATCATGCCGAAGATCACCGCAAGGCCGCAGGCGGCCAGCACCAGAAAGGCGAAGGCATCGCCGCATTGATAGATGAATCCGAAAACGGAACCCAGCACGTCCATCCAGAGGCCTCTGCAAGCGGTTTGAGGGCCGTCGCCGGAACGCATCGAGCATCCCGGCGACGATCGGCATTACGGCTTCGGCGGCGGATTGCTCGGCGTATACTGCTGGCTCGGATCGTTCTTGGTCAGGTCGCAGCCTGCGTCGCCCAGCCAGTACGGCTTGATGTCATTCCAGACCTTCGGGAAGGTGATGGAATGATCGTCGCCGACCTTGGCCATGTAGATGGTGTGCGACATGTGCTGGCTCTTGGGATCGATACACACCTTGCCTTCGGGCGCATCCATACAGACGTCGCCCTTGGCGATCACGGCACGCAGATCGGCGCGCGCGGTCTTGCCGCCGGCCCGCTCGACCATCTGCTTGTAGAGATAGACGGCGAGATAGGAGTTCTCGGCTTCCTGATTGATATAGGGCTCGTTGGGGAACTTGGCCTTCCATTTCGCCACGAAAGCCTTGCTGGCGGGCGTATCGACTTCCTCGACGTAGTTGACCGTCGCATACATGTTGGCGAGGCTCGGCGGCTTGAAGCGCTTGTGTTCATAGCCCTGCCCGACATTGACCGAGGATCCCATCGGCACCTTGAGATTGGCCGCGGCTGCCTGTTCGTAATAGGACGCCTGCGCGGTGCCGACCAGCAAGGTGATCAATACGTCCGGCTTGACCTTCTGGATGTTCTGGATCGTCTGCGAGAATTGCGAGACACCGAGCGGGATGAACTCCTCGCCGACCATCTCGCCGCCGTTCTGCTTGACGATCTGGCGCACCCATTCGGCCGAGATCTGACCGAAATTGTAGTCGGCGGCGATGGTGTAGACCTTCTTGCCGTATTTCTCCATCATCCACGGAATGAGCGTGGAGAACTGCTGCTCCGGCACGGCCCCGGTGACGACCATATTGGCGTCACACACCCCGCCTTCATACTGGTTGTTGTAGAAGGCGAAGCCATCGAGCTGGTTGACGATCGGGCGATACGCTTCGCGCGAGGCGCTGGAGAAGCCGGCGAACACCACATTCGCCTTGTCGCGCTGGAGCACGCGGCGCATGAATTCCTGATAGCGCGTGTTGTCCGACTGCGTGTCATAGATCACAAGTTCGAGCTTGCGCCCCGAAATGCCGCCAGCCGCGTTGATCTCGTCCGTCGCCAGTTGTATGCCATGAAGCTTGCCGATGGTCGCCAGAGCAAAATCACCGGATTGGTCTTCAAGCACGCCGAGCTTGATCGGGTCGGCGGCATAGGCTGAGCTGGCTGCAAGCAAGCCGGCTCCGATGAGGGACGCGACACGCGTCCCCCTCGCGATGGTCTCCAACATGTCACTCTCCTCTGTTTGAACTACTCGTCTGTTTGAACTACTTGCCTCTCGGAATTACTTGGCGCGCCCCTCCTGCCTGGCGACATCGGGACCGCTGCATGTATCCTCAGCGACAAGGTCCTGCTCCCGCACGAGAGCGCTGCAGTATTCTTCCATGGTCTGCCGCGCCGCCATGCAGCGCCGGCGCAGCAGATCGTAGGCCCCGTCGTCATCGAGCCCATGCACGGCCATCACGCGGATGATGGCCTTCACCACGTCGCGACGACCACGGCGTCGACGCTCCTGATCTTCAAGCAGCGCTTCGAGATGGCGATGGCGACGATATTCGTTGACGCCGACAAACAGCGCCGGATAGACGGCGGAGGCGTGGATCGGCTTGCGCAGGAATGATGTGGCACCCGCGCGCATCAGCGCCTTCAGGCGACTGGGTGCCGTGACGCCTATCACGCCGATCACCGGCGCCGGCGGCAATTGCCCGACCGGCGTGAGCGGCAACGCGGCGCCATCTCCCATATCGCCATCGATGAAGATGACGTCCCGCTCTGCAGACAGCGTGGTCAGATCGATATCACCCACCGACCCGACGATGTTTCCGGCTGCCACGGCGACGCCGAGCCGCTCCAGCGCGGTGACGAGCGTATCCATCGCGGATGCCCTGTCGGTCACCACCAGGGCCCGATTGCCATTGAAATTCTGCAACAGCCGCGGCTCGATCATGACACCAGCCTCAGGACGGGAAACGGGGCAGCCTCGAATCTTCCGGAATTGTTGATCAGATAGGGATCCGGCCGCACCGGCGCGCGCGCCTCGCCGACCAGATCGAACCGCGCCTCGTGATTGGAGCGCCCAATCCGCGGCGTCAGGAAGGCATGAAAGGTTTCGCTGTCGATCCACACGTCGCCTTGCGGCGCGTGGCAATGCTGCTCGACCAGTCGACCCTTGACCATGCGCGGATCGTCGCTGCCCGCAGCAGCAATGCTGCGCGCAAGCAGCCAGACGGCGTTGTACGACGCTTCCGCATCTGCCGACGCAGTCGGCCCTTCGGGGAAGGCGATGCCATAGGCTCGCAGGAAGCGCGCATTCTCCACGCTGTCGATCGAGGTGAAATAGACGCTTGAGCTGAGATGACCATCGACCGCATCGCCGCCGATGGCCTCCAGTTCCGGCTCGGAGAGCGAACAGCTGGCCACCGGCATCTCGCGTGCCTGATCGATGCCGGCAGCGCGGCATGCCGCGCGAAAGGCGCGGAAGAACGCATAGGCGGACGTGCCGATCAACGTCAGGAACACGAAGGACGGCCGCGCCGCGATGATCGCCTCGACCACCTGGCTGAAGTCGGTTTCGCCGACCGCAAAATAGCGTTCAGCCAGCACCGCTCCCCCGCGCGAGCTCACGCTCTCGCGCAGGATACGGTTGTTCTCCCATGCCCAGATATAGTTCGACCCGACACAGAACGCCCGACGGCCGTGATGCTGCAGCAGATACTCCACCAGCGGCAGCATGTGCTGGTTCGGCGCGGCGCCCGTATAGATGACGTTGTTGGAGCTTTCGAAGCCTTCGTAATGCGACGGATACCACAACAATCCGTCATGCTTCTCGAAAAGCGGTATGACCTCTTTGCGTGCCGACGAGGTGTAGCAGCCGACCACGTGGCGGATGCCGTCGCGCAGCAACGCTTCGGCATGCACGGCATAGTTCGCGAGATCGCCGCCCGGATTATGGATCGACGGCGTGATCCGCAGCCCCAACTCCGACCGATTGACCTCCTCGACAGCGAGCCGCGCGCCGTTCAGCATCGACTGCGCGACCGTGCCGTACGAGCCGGTGGTGGAGAACAGAACTCCGATATCGATATCGAGAGGCGGCATGCTCACAACCCAGACACATCGAGTTTGTCGTCACCTGAGCATCGTGCCCGGTACGATCAGACTGCGGCCAACATTGCCGTGAGAGATGGTGCAAATTGGGTTGCGCCGTTGCGAGCAACTTTGCTCAGCGCGGTATAAGGCTCTCCCGGCCACTCATTCATGTCAAGGACAATTTTGATAGCAATCATCCCTGATCGTGTTCCGCGACAGAACATCTGCCGCATCACCAGCCCGCTGCGCGTTTTGTGAGCGCGACCGATCAATGACGCGGCAGAATAACAGGTCACACTGCTTTCGTGAGTGCACCGTCGATGATCAGATTGGTGCCGGAGATGCGGCTGGCGACCGGGCTCGCAACGAAGACGACGCCCGCCGCGACTTCCTGCGCAGTGCCCATCTTGGCGGTCGGATTGAGGCTCATCGCCATCTTGAACAGATCCGGATTGCCGTTCTCGATATTGTGCCAGATCCCACCCTCGAAATAGGTGTTGCCCGGTGACACCGCATTGACGCGGATGCCCTTGGCGGCGAGTTGCGTACTCAGGCCCTTGGCATAATGGATCAGTGCGGCCTTGACGGCGCCGTAGGAGCCCGCGGCGAAGTCGACCTCAAATCCGGACACGCTCGATACGATCACGATAGAAGCCGCCTTCGATTTATCGAGATAGGGCATCGCAGCCGCGACCGAGTTGACCGTGTGCATCATGTCGACGCGGAACGATTTCTCCCACGTCTCCGGTGTATCTCCGACGGCGAGTGCGCTGACATTGCAGACAAGAATATCGACGCCGCCGAGTTCGGCGGCCGCATCATCGATCCAGGCCTTCAATGCAGCGGGATCGCCGACATCAACCGCACTGCCCTGCGCCTTGATACCCTTGCCCGTCAGCTTGGCGGTCGCCTTGGTCACATCCTCCGCGTTGCGCGCGCAGATCGCGACATTGGCGCCTTCGTCGGCAAACAGTTCGGCGATCGCGAGCCCGATGCCCTTGCTGCCGCCGGTGACCAACGCATTGATGCCCTTCAGTCCGAGATCCATGCTCAGCATCCTTCTGTTGAACCAGGAGAAGCGACTTGCCAGCAAGCCGCGACGTCATCCTAATACCCAGCAAGGATCGTTCCAAATGGCTGATGTGTCGCGCTACGCCGCCTCGTCGCGGGACTGATACAGCTTGTAGAGCATCCGCTGGCCGATGCGGCGGAACGGCGTGAACGGGTGCGTCGGCAGCGGCGAGGTGAAGATTGGCAGATCCTGGCCCACGAAACTCTTACCTGCGATCATCGAAGCCATGCGGCGGCCGGCCTGCGCCGAATAGGACACGCCATTGCCACCATAGCCGAGCGCGTAGAACAGCGTCTGCGTCGGATCGGGCCGGAAGATGCGTGGCATCATGTCGTGACTGACATCGACCCAGCCCCACCATGAGTAGTCGATCTGAATGCCCTTCAGCGCCGGGAATTTGCGATGCAGCCCGTCGATCAGGAGTTGCAGATGCTTCTGGTTGGCGGCATCGGCGCCGGTGATGGCGCTGCGGCTGCCGATCTGCACGCGATTATCCGGCAGGCGCCGATAATAGAAGCGCAGCGTGCGGGTGTCGGTGATGACCTGGGTCGTCTTGAAGCCAGTCGCCTCCAGCTCGGCATCGGTCAGCGGCCGCGTTACGATCGAGTTCGACATGATCGGCATGCAACGCCCGCGCAGGAACGGCGTCAGGCCGAGCGATGTATAGGCCCCCGTCGCAATGCCGACGGCACGCGCACGCACCGTACCGCCGGGCGTGCGCAGATGATGCACACCGCCCCGCGTGGTGATTTCCAGCACCGGGCTGCCCGGATGAATCCTGGCACCGAGTTCGCGCGCCATGCGCATGTAGCCGAAGGCCAGCTTGGCGGGATGCACACCGGTGCCGAGAGGCTCATGCACCGCACCGACGCATTCGGCCTCGTTCACATAGTCGCGGCGTACCTCGTCGGCCGACAATACGCGTGTCTTGTAGCCAAAGATCTCGTTCTGCACCTTCGACTCGGACGCAATCTTGTCGAGCATGCGCTGGCGATGGGCGAGATAGAGATGACCGCCGCGCTGCGGCTCGCAATCGATGTTGCCGGTCTTGATCAGGTCCTCGAAGGTCTCGAAACCATCCTGCACTTCGGCATGCAATCTCAGCGCAACATCGCGCCCCCAGCGCTCGATCCATTGCGAACGCGACAGGCGCCCCGATGCATTCTGTCCCTGCCCGCCATTGCGCGTGCTGCAGCCCCAGGCGACGCGATTGGCTTCCAGCACCACCGCCTTGATGCCGTATTCGCGGGCGAGGAAGATCGCGCAGGCAAGGCCCGTATATCCGGAACCGATGATCGCCACATCGGCATCGACATCGCCGCTGATCGCGCCATCATCCGCCGGCGGGGTGCCGGCCGTTGCGGTCCAGTAAGTCGGCGCATAGTCGCGATTGGTGCCCGGTCCGGACGAGACCAGCGGATCGTGGTGTTGATCGTAGGGGGCGATCGACATGAATGGCGCTCCTTACGACGCGGCTGCCGAGGTTTCCTTGGCGGGCAGCGGCGGCCGGTCCTTGCGGAACGCGCTCTTCCGCGAGATCTTGTCGCCCGTGAAGGTGAAGAGATCGCAACCCTCGGCTTCGATACGCGTGCCGTTGGCGGCCGTGCCGCGGAAAATCCATTCCGACAGTGCGCGATCACCGAACACGCTATGCGACGTGCAGGTCCAGCTGACATCGGGCATACCGCCCCACACTTTCTCGAAGGCGGCCTTCACATCGGCTGTGCCGGTGACGCGGTTGCCATACATCTCGGTGCCGACGGCGGTATCGAACACGATGTCATCGGTCATGCAGGCCATCACGCCATTGGCGTCGTGGCGGTTGAATGCCTCGAACAGCGTGACGAGCAGCTGTTGGCGCGCGGACGACTCGGACATTGCAAAGCTCTCTCGATCGTTTAAGCAAAGCCGGCGCGGCTGGCCGACCATGAACCCGACGTTGCCAGTGGCCTCGTTGTGCGATTAGGGCCAGATGCGGCGAACCACCCGGCCAGAGCGCCCCAACAATCTGGACCAAGCATTGGCGCGGTTTGGCCCTGCCGCTGGCGTCGGGGTGCGCCATGGTGGCAGCATGACGGAGTTTTGGACTGACGTGACATGCATGACCTGATGATCGCGATCGGCGATCTTGGCACGGCGCTGACGCCGAAGCTGGTTCTGCTGTCCGTTGCCTCGATCTTCGTCGCTGCCGTGCTGCGCGGCTATACCGGCTTCGGCTTCGCCCTCGCGGCAGTGCCATTGCTCAGCCTGTTCATGAACCCCGTCGAGGCCGTGCCGGTGGCGATCGGATTGCAGCTCGCCGGAAGCCTGATGGATTTTCGCAAGGCGTCGCAGACTTGCCACTGGCCCTCGCTGCGCTGGCTGACGCTGGGGGCGGTGATCGGCTCGCCATTGGGCACGTTGATCCTGAGCGGGATTTCGGCTCCTGCAGCCCGACTGGCGATCAGCGCGATCACGCTGTTTGCCGTATTCGCCCTGCAACGTGGCTTTGCGCTGCCCGAAACGCCACCACGCCCGCTCACCACCATCACCGGCTTTTTCTCCGGCCTGTTCAATGGCCTCGCCGCCATACCCGGACCGCCCGTGGTGGCCTATTACATGTCGCTTCCCATGCCGCGCCGGACGGCGCGCGCGTCGCTGATGGTGTTCTTCCTGATGACCTCGATCACCGCGACGGTCAGCTTCGTCAGTGTCGGGATGATGACGATGCACACCGTGGGCCTGTCACTGCTCGGCCTGCCCGTGATGTGGCTTGGCACCAAAGTCGGCGAACTCGCTTTCCGTCACGGCAGCGATGCGCTGCACCGACAAACATCGATCGCCAGCCTCGGCGTCATCGCACTTGTCAGCGCGGTGAAGGGCATCGGCGAACTGACCTGAGCCGCCTCACCCCAAGCGCGCGATGATACGGCCGAGGCGTTCGATGCCAGGCTCGATGCGGTCGTTGCGGATCGAAGAGAAGCCGAGCCGAAAGCTGTTGGCACGGCTGCCTTTGGTCATCGCGAACACATCGCCGGGCTCGATCACCACGCCTTCGGCCAGCGCCGCCTTGGCGAGTTCGGTTGCATCAAAGCCGGCGGGACCTGTCACCCAGTAGCTCGTGCTGCCGACGCCGCGCACAAAACTGCAATTGCCGAGATGTCTTGGCAGCAGCTGATCGAGAATGCGCGCGCGTTCCAGCAACACGCGCGAGACGCGTTGCAAATGCGAGCGGTAGTGACCGAGGCCGATGAACAGTGCCGCCACGCGCTGATTATTGAGCGGCGGATGCCGCAGCATCAGCCGCCGCAGCGCCCGCAGCTCGCGGATTACCGGCGCAGGCGCCGTCACGTAGCCGAGCCGCAGGCCCGGCGCGAGCGCCTTGGATAGGCTGCCGACATAGAGTACGCGATCATTGCGATCGAGGCTCATCAATGGCGGCAGCGCTGGCCCTTCCTGGATCAGCTCGCTCTCGTAGTCGTCCTCGATCAGGACAATGTCGCGCTCCTGCGCCTTGCGCAGCAGTTCCAGCCGCCGCGCCTCGGGCATCACAGCGGTCGTCGGGCATTGATGGCCGGCGGTGACGTAAGCGAGATCGCAATTTTCGAAGCTCGCATCCGGCACCATGCCATCGCGATCCACCGCGAGCGGCACGATATTGTCCGTCAGCATGCCAAAAATGTTGCGGGCATCGGGATAGCCGGGATCTTCCATGCCGACCCGCGTATCCTGTTTGGTGAAAAGCCGGGCGATCAGATAGAGCGCATGCTGGGCGCCCATGGTCATCATGATCTCATCCGGCCGCGCCCGGATACCGCGCCGCGGCAGGACCTGCAGCCGCAACTGCTCGATCAGCGCCGGGTCGTCCTCGTCGATGAGGTCACGTGCCCAATTATTGATCTCGGGCACGCTCAGCGCGGCACGTGCGCTTTCGCGCCAGTCATTGGTCGGGAACAGGCTTGGATCGAACTGGCCGAAGATGAACGGATACGGATAGTCCTGCCAGTTGAGCGGCTTGGAGATATTGCGGTTGGCCGAAGGCCGCACCGCGAAACGCTCGGCCCAGCGCGCAGCCCCCGCCTCGTCCGGCGCTGCACGCAAATCGCGCTGCGTGCCCAGATGCTTGGGCAGGCCCGCGACATAGAAGCCGCTGCGTTCCCGGGAGACGAGAAAATTCTGATCAACGAGCTGTTCGTAGGCGATCACGACTGTATTGCGCGACACTTCCAGCAATGTCGCCAATTCGCGGCTCGAGGGCATCCGCACACCGAGCGCCAGACGACCCTCCTCGATCGCCGTGCAGATCAACTGGCGAATCTGCAACTGCAGGAACGGCCCGCGTCGATCCAGCCCTTGGAACAGCGAGCCCCAGAATAGTGCATCACCAATACCGGAGACCGCCTGACGGCTTTCCGTCAGCACAGCCTTGCTTACTCCTCCCGGACCACCCATCGTCGCTCCATCCGTTCCGGCAAGCGGATCAAGTTTTCATCCACGCCTGCCTCAACATGAAGCAAGAGCCGCGCCAAACTGATCCAGCCAGTTTGCATGACTGGCCCCATTCGTACATCCGATCTGGCGCTGGCCCGGAGGTGCGACTGGCCTCACGCTTCCGTGTGGGAAATTGAGGATGATCAAGTGAGTCAGGATACGGTTGTTTTCTCTGCACGCAAGATCGTGACCATGAATCCGTCGCGGCCTTCCGCCACGCATGTCGCAGTGCGAGAAGGCCGGATCGTTGCCGTTGGCAGCTTCGACGAAATCGTGGGCACGACCGGCGCAAAAGTCGACGACCGCTTCAGGGACAAGGTGCTGTTGCCCGGCTTCGTCGAGGGCCACAGCCACATCATGGAAGGCATGATGTGGTCGCTGCCTTATGTGGGCGCCTTCGATCGCCGCTCGCCGGAAGGCAAGGTGGTGAAGGGCCTGCCCGACATCGACGCCATCGTCGCGCGCCTGCAGGAAGCCGAGAAGGCGATGACCGATCCCGAGGCCCCGCTGTTTGCATGGGGTTTCGACCCGCTGCATATCGGCAGCGTCTCCCTCACCCGGCAGGATCTCGATCGCGTCTCGACAACGCGTCCGATCATGGTAGTGCATGCGAGCTTCCATATCAGCAACGTCAACACGCTCGTGCTGCAGCGCGCCGAGCTCGATCGCACCACCAACATCTCCGGCGTGGTGATGGGCAAGGACGGCGAGCCGTCGGGTGAAGTCCAGGGCATCGCCGCCCGCTTCCGCGTCTTCCGCGTGCTCGGCAGCAATCCGCTGTCGGGCAATCTCACGATCGACGACGTCAATCGCTATGCATCGTCCTGCTGTGTGCAGGGCGTCACCACGGTCACCGACCTGCACAACGATCTCGCCGAACAGACCATCGAGGTCTATCGCGCAGCCAGCCGCCGCGATGATTTCTCGGTGCGTCTCGTGCCGGCGATGGCGTCGGTATCACACAGCCCGGAACAGGGCGTCGAGAAGATCAAGGCGCTGAGGGCGACCAATAACGACAAGCTGCATTACGGCATCGTCAAGCTGGTGGTCGATGGCTCGATCCAGGGTTTTACGGCGCGCCTGCGCTGGCCCGGTTATCACAACGGCGCGCAAAACGGCCTGTGGTACATTGCGCCCGAAGAATTGCCCGGCATCGTCGCCGCCTATCACGCGGCCGGCATTCAGATGCATATCCACACCAATGGCGACGAAGCCACCGAAGTCGCGCTCGAAGCGGTGGAAGCCGCGCAGATCGCAACGCCGATGCCCGATCATCGCCATACGCTGCAGCATTGCCAGATGGCCGATGCCGCGCAGTTCAAGCGCATGAAGACGCTCGGCATATGCGTGAACCTGTTCGCCAACCACGTCTATTACTGGGGCGACTCGCATTACGATCTCACCATGGGCCCGGAGCGCGCCAACCGTCTCGACGCCACCGGCACCGCGCTGCGCGTCGGCGTGCCCTTCGCGATCCATTCCGACGCGCCGGTGACGCCGCTGAGCCCGCTCTTCACCGCATGGTGCGCGGTTAATCGTGTCACCTCGTCGGGCCGCGTGCTCGGCAAGGAGACCGAAGCCCTCACTGTCCAGCAGGCACTCAATGCCATCACCATCGACGCCGCCTACACGCTGAAGCTCGATCATATGGTCGGCAGCATCGAGACCGGCAAATATGCCGACTTCGTCGTGCTTGACGCCGATCCGCTCGAAGTCGCGCCGGAGACGATCAAGGACATCAATATCTGGGGCACCGTGGTCGGCGGCACCGTCCGGGAGGCGCCGCGGGCATGATGGCGTCGTCGCGCAAAACACCTGTCACGGTGATCGGCGGCTTTCTCGGCGCCGGCAAGACGACCTATCTGAACCACCTGCTGCGCAACACGACGCAGCGCTATGCCGTGCTCGTCAATGATTTCGGCGCGGTGAACATCGACGCCGCGCTGATCGCGAAGCATGACGGCGAGACCATGACCCTGACCAATGGCTGCGTCTGCTGCAGCATCGGCAGCGGCTTTCTCGACACGCTCGGCCGTATCCTCGACAGTGGCTCGGCGTTCGACCACATCATCATCGAGGCCTCCGGCGTCGGCGATCCCTGGCGCATCGCCGAGATCGCATTGGTGGAGCCGAGCTTGCTCCTCAACGCCGTGATCGTGCTGGCCGACGCATCGCGCATCGGCGCACTGCTCGACGATGTCCGTGTCGGCGACACCGTGCGCGGCCAGTTCGATCGCTGCAACCTGATCCTGCTCAACAAGGTCGACCTGCTGGACCGCCCGACACTCGATGCGGCCCGCGCATCGCTCAACGCGCTGCGCCCGGGCATCCCGGTCATCGAAACCACCGAACATACACTGCCCGGCCTGCCCGAAGGCAGGTTCAAACCCGCAACGCGCTTCGCGGCTACGGCCGCCGCCGACCACGAAGGCAGCTTCCGCCGCTGGTCGTATCGCCGCGATGGGATGTTCGATCATGGCAGGCTAGAGGCAGCGCTTGCCGCACTGCCGCCGCAGCTTTTGCGGCTGAAAGGGCCTTGTTCGGTCGCTGGACGCGATTCTTCGCAACTATTGCAAATGGTCGGGCAGGACTGGGCGCTGACGCCCACCGATGACGAATTATCCATGGGAAACAATATTCTGCTGGTCGGCATCGGCACCTCCGGCCTGCCGCCGGCAGAGACGCTCGATGCCATTCTCGATGCCGCACTGATTCCACAATCCATCACAACGGCGGATCGCAACTGCCGGACCATCGCATCCCCCCTCTGAGAGAAGGATCACTTCCATGTCTTCGACCCGGTCGCCTCGGCCCCGTTCGCTGAAAGCCTCTCTTCTGTCTGCTGCTCTCGGTCTCGCTCTTGTCACCGCCGCGATCGCTCCCGGCATCAAACCGGCAGTGGCCGCCGATGGCGGCACGCTGGTGATCGTGTCAACCCAGGTGCCGCGTCATTTCAATGGCGCCGTGCAGTCCGGCCTCGCCACCGCGGTGCCGTCGACACAGATTTTTGCCAGCCCGCTGCGCTATGACGACAACTGGAATCCGGAGCCTTATCTCGCCAAGTCATGGGATGTCGCGCCGGACGGCCTATCCGTCACGCTGAAGCTGGTGGACAACGCGCTGTTCCACGACGGCAAGCCGGTGACATCGGAAGACGTCGCCTTCTCGATCATGACCATCAAGGCCAACCATCCGTTCCAGAGCATGCTGGCCGCGGTGGATAAAGTGGATACGCCGGATCCGCATACTGCCATCATCCGCCTCAAGCATCCGCATCCGGCGCTACTGCTGGCGATGTCGCCAGCGCTGATGCCAATCATTCCCAAGCACGTCTATGGCGATGGCCAGGACGTCAAGACGCACCCGGCCAACCTGAAGCCGATCGGCTCGGGGCCCTATCGCCTCACCGAATACAAGCAGGGTGAATTCTACACGCTGGAGAAATTCGACAAGTTCTTTATCCCCGGCCGACCGAAGCTCGACAAGATCGTCGTCAAGCTGGTCTCCGACGGCAACGCGGCCGTGGTCTCGCTGGAACGCGGCGACGTCAATGCATTTCCATTCCTGTCGAAC
>Ga0209564_1000839_pt1 | contig 41416 bp, 35 predicted proteins | sample AraplaCol_mMF_r2_FD_184272 | JGI IMG/M metagenome (GOLD analysis project Ga0209564, IMG submission 184272) | Arabidopsis root microbial communities from North Carolina, USA - plate scrape MF_Col_mMF_r2 (SPAdes) (version 3) | ecosystem: Host-associated > Plants > Roots > Endosphere | place: USA...
CAGCGACGGCGGCGCTCAGGGCCGGACAGCACTTCTATCTTCGGGTTGTGACTACTCATAATGGGGACATTACTCCTCACACTTAACAAGTGGGAGATCATGTCCGGGGATTTATGGGGCCATTACACTGAACATCGCTGCCACCGTTAGCGGCGCCTACCTAAGAATTACTACCTATGAATTAGTTGTCTTGGATAAGGGCCGGCTCCAAGACGGTTATGCCGTTCTCGACGCCACGGATGTTGCAGTGCAGGTTTGTTCGATATCCGTAGATCCCGTTGCTCGTCGAGCCGCCGCCATTTCGCTGTCCTAAGCTCGCACCGCCGGACATCGGCAATCATGCTGTTGCCGACCGGCGGACGCTTAACTCGCCAAGGCGCCGCGCCTTCGTCGTGGAGTCATGATAAGCGACGGCCTGCGTGCGGGCTGCGCTTCCCAATTGCTTACGCAGCGCCGGGTCCGACGCCAATCTCTGCATCGCCACCGACATGCCGGCAACGTCGCCCTCGGAGACAAGGTATCCTGTCCGCCCAGGGACGACCTGGCTGGCAATTCCGCCGATCGCAGTGGCGATGACTGGTAAAGTGCAGGCCATCGCCTCGACGATCGACACCGGCGACCCTTCCTTGATGCGCGAATGCCTGGATGAAAATGTCGTGCCGTGGCAGCTCCTTGGCCAGGCTCAATTAAGGCGGAGTTTCTTGACAAGTCTCTCTAGACTTTCGCGCTCTGGCCCGTCGCCGAAAACATCAAGCCTCGCCTTCGGATTGAAAATGGCGACGCGCGAAAAGGCGCTTATCGAGATATTATAGCCTTTTTCCTTCGACAATCGGGAGACCATCACAAACCGCAGCCTCGCGCATTCCGAGAACCTGAACCGCCTCGGCATTCTGCCCCGGCGCCTCGGCTTCCCGGCCAATGGGCCGAGGCGGGTGTCCGGGAACGCAACTGGTTTGCCAATGTCAGGACGATCAGCACGAGCCCGCCACCGCTGGCGACCTATCCGAGAGCGTTGGGTGAAAAAGGAAGATCACGCTCAGAAAGAGCGGCGTCCAAGGAAAATTCAACGCCAAGCGCGAAATTCCCCGCGCCGTCTTCTCTTGAGTAAGCTGACGCATAAGGTGTCCACCAAAATAAGTGGACACCAAGTCGTGGAAGAAGATGATCAAAAACTGAGTGTGAGGCGAAGGACCACCGATCAGCCGCCCAACCGCTTCCAGAGACCCGGAGGTCCGTTGTGGGTATGGTTCTTGTCCCCAAAACCCCAGCCGGGACGTGTGCCATTGGACTTGGCAATGGCGCGCGAACTCAGGCTCGTACCAAGGAGGAGGGTAATCGCCGGAGGTGTTACAACGGCAAAACGCCCGGCCTTCTTGAGAAAATCTCTTCGAGCCTGCGCTTCAGTTTCCAGTCCCTCAGGGATCATTTCTGAGTCGTTTCTCTTCTCCATTGCCCTGGCTCCTTTGGAAACACTCAAATGAACAGTATACATCCTGTCCGTGTAGCAACCATCCAGACCTTAGATTTGATCCCTAAATCTTTGAGCGTAGCCCCTTATTCGAAAGGATGAGGCCTGCGCGACGCACCAGTTCGATCGGGTTGCGACGCGCCAGCTCAAGGGAACGTGTGAGCCGGCTGAGGCCCCATGCCAGGTTGCCGGCGAGGCGTAGCGGAGCGCCGGAGACAGGATGCCTGACCGTATAGATGCGCCTCCAGTGCTGGAGGCGGGGCATCGGGCGCCCTACGGCGTCTGCCGGAATCTTCGTCCCAAAGAAATGGTGCAAGGTCAGCAGTTGGGTGTCGAGCGCATTCCGGGTGGTTTTGTTTGGCATTGCCGTGCGCAGCGTCGCCCAATCCAACTGTTCGCTTTCGGCGAGTTGTGCCAGATCGTGCAGGTGCCGCAGATCGATTCTTCCGCGCCAGTAATCTCCTTCCTTGAGGAGGTCATGCATGATCCAGTGCATTGCGCGGGCCTCAAGGGAAGGAATCTTCACCCGAAGGCCATCCCGTTGGACGGGCTGGGGGCATCCGAATCCGTCCGGCCGATACCGCCGGAGTTCCAGGATGCCCGCATCCTGCGGACGCGCCATGCCACGAACGTCCGGCACCTCACGATAGCCAAGCTCTTCGAGGCAGGCCTTGGCGGCAGCCTCCTCGCCCGCTTCCACGGCGATATCGAGATCGCTCGTCATCCTGCTGGGCAACCGGCCCGGCGGGGAAACAAAGAGCGGAACGGCTCCCTTGAGCAGAATCGGAACGATCCCTCGGCTGTTGAACGCGGCGACGGTCTCGATCAACTGTGCCCTCAAGCTCAGGTTCCGGTTCCGATTGCAGTCATCGATAAAGGCAAGATAATCGCGCACGTCGCCTGGCAGCCGCTCGATCTGGCCCGATTGGGCGAGCGAGGAGAATAGGGCGGGCGTGAGCAGCGTGTGGTTCGCCAGTGCGATCAAGGCTTGCCAGTCGACATCGGCGACGAGGTGCCCCTGAAGGCCGGAGACCAGGGCGTCAAGAGCGGTGTCGGCACGCATCACCGGCAAGCTCCCCGGATCAATTCCAACGCATCTTCCAGCGAGGAATAGGTGAGGGAGCAGGTCCTGGCCGATCCAATAACCTGTGTCAGCATTTCGAAGGCGGTGCTGCCGAGATCTCGGCCGGGCGCAAACGCACCGTTGAGCAAGCCGCGCAACGCACCGACCGCATCGACCGGATCCAGACTGGGACGGGAGCCGCGGTCGCGGTTAAGCAGGATCACCCAGCCTATGGCTCGGGGGGCCTGCGACACCGGCGAAAAGTGTTTCGGCACGATGTAGCGCACTCGCTTGCCATCGGGGCGCCTGAAGATCGGTGCTGCAGCGAGCTCGGGATAGTATCCGGCAAGAAGAGGCCATGCGCCGGGCTTGACGCCGGCGGCGAAGGGAAGTCCGATGCCAAGCCCGCCGCAGTTCAAAAGGGTCACATCATCCGAGACGAAGCCGAAGCCCGATTGGGCCAGGGCCAATGTCAGCGTCGTCTTGCCTGCACCGGGATCGCCGCAGAGCAGGATCAGGCGTTCGCCTGAGGAGAGGGCGGCTGCGTGGAGTGCAAGTTCATAGATGCCATGCTCGAGCGCTTCGGACAGCAACTCCCCCTTCAGCACGGTGGGGATCTCCTCGGGGGAGCAGGTCCGAAGCCAGTCACTATTCCGGAACACGTGGATCCGATCCCCGTGCTCGACCAGTTCCAGGAGAGTGTCGGTGGCCTCCGGCTGGACTTCGAGGTGCCTGAAGACGGTGATTGCCGGAAAGGCATGGGTCGCTGGATAGACAATCCGGATGCGACGGTCCGCCACGGCCAGCGTTTGGACCACATGCTTGTGAAGCGAAGCGGAGGCCGATGGTGCGTGTGGCCGGATCAGGCCCAGGCGCTCCCAATCCCTTAGCGCGGTTTGAACGTATTCTTTCGCATCGAGGGCATCAACGTGACCGCGCATGATCCTGCGCGGGATAGCATCCGGTGAAGCGCCTTCCTGCAACGAGCGCCAGATGTCGGCGGCCGTGTCGTTAAGGGCGAAGATGGCGCGCTGGGTTGGGCTGAACAGGATGTTCTGCCCACGGATGCGCACGAGCCGGGCCTGGGTCACGAGGCCCGCCGCCACGCCATCAGGGGAAACTTGCACGACAGCTCCTTCATTCGCTTCTAGTAAGGTCATCGTCGTGGCCTCCTCCGTGCCTTCCCGCGTCATAATTGCCGACCGCACCCCGTGTCTTCACTCTGCCGGCAGCCGCGCCAGAGGGGCAAAAATCATGGTGCACCCCAACTCGGCCTCACAAAGCCGGTAATCCGCTTGAGAAATAGCACATTTGAAAGTCTGTAATCAGCGGGCCGATCCGTCTAATCCGTCGTAAGCTCGCTCCACTACGGTGGTATGCGCCTGCGCCTTTTTGCAGGGTTGATCGGCAAAAAGTATCTATCTGCTAATCACTTGCTCCCAGCCTGTTACGCTCTAGTGCTGATGGCACGCAGGTCCGCGAACCTGATACATTCTCGGGTGGCTGGCGCCTCGGTGTGCAATGTTCATGGATGTTCGCGACAACGGGTGGCGGAACATGGATGGTTCACGGGCATGAGCGCGGCCATGCAAAATTGTTGATTTTATTTGCTTGTGGCGGCCCATCTGCATTCAGAGGGTTGAGTATGCTAAAAATGGAAAGTTCGGTAGCGGAACCGCTGGACAGCCAGGATGCGCGTAGTGCACGTTGGTATGTGGTTCAGACGCACCAGCACTGCGAAGTCCTGGCCGAACGACACCTGTCGTCTCAAAACTTCCGAACCTATTTGCCGAAAAGACGGCGAACTGTCCGGCATGCGCGCAAAATCAGACCGGTTTGTTCCGCATATTTTGAAGGTTACCTGTTCGTATCATTCGATATTCGCGAGCAAAGGTGGTCGCCAATCAATTCCACCGTGGGCGTTCGCAAGCTCGTCATGACAGATTGCGCGCCGATTCCGGTTCCATTCGGCGTCATTGAGACCCTCCTGTCAGCAACCGATGACGAGGGGTTCCTGCACCCGAAGAGTCTTTTGGAGCCAGGGCAGAAGATACGGGTCACGAATGGGCCATTTGCGGACCAGCTTGGTACTTTGGATTATGTTGGACGGTCTGGAGCAGTAAGAATACTTATTGATTTTATGAATAGATCCGTTCCTATGTATATTGATAGGGATCAATTGCTTATAACATGAATGTTAATGTAGAGTATTGTTCTTGTTTGGTATAGTTTCTATTGGTGTGGGGGCGCAGTCACACGACTCACCCTAAGTGCGGCAGCTTGCGAAGAAATCCGCAGTAGACGTCCCCTTGGCAAAATGGCCACACATGCGCTTCATGCAGAGATCGCGAAGCGAAGCCCGCCCGGACAAGCACATTACCGTCACTCCTTCGAACACGGCGCGCGCCATGGTCGGCAAGCGGCCCGGGAGCACGATATGAACCCACATCAGGTAATCGCTGGGCGCCGGAATCTGACCGTGGATGCGGCGGACAAGCAGAATGACGTACCAGGCATGGACCTAGCTGGCTCGGACGCAATCGCGCCGTTGCACGCTGCCGATACGGCTGCCGCGTTTCCAGTGGCGGCAACCTTGTTTCGCGCCCTGGATGAGGCAGGGGTGAGATACGGGATTATCCAGGATCTCGCGAGCCTGCCTGAGGCGGTCGCCGGCTGCGACGATCTGGATGTGCTCCTCGATAAGCAGGACTACCCGATGTTCTGTTCGATAATGGCTGAGTTGCATGGTCGCCGCGGGGTAAGCCTCTCTTGCTACGACAATGTTTGCGCCGGCAGAGAGGATTGGTTCGTTGCCGATTTTTCATGCGGTGCCTATCTCCATCTCGACCTCCACGTCGGAATTCGTGTCGGCTGGGAGTTTCGCAAGCGCTACCTGGCTTTCGATCATGCGGCGGTCGGGCGGTGGGAGCATGTATTCGTTGGGGGGATTTCCATCCCCGTCGTCTCCCCTGAGGACGAGGTTCGGATATCGATCGCCCGCTTCGCGTTCCGTCTGTGGACACTTCCGTGGAAACGTTGGGTGGCGATACGTGGCAGTCGCAAGGAGCAACTTGCGCGCCTGTCCCCCGCCCCCGGCGAACCGAATTCCTACATCATTGAATACAAATTTGGCCGTGGCAGAAGCGTCAGCTGCAGGATTCGGCCGAGCGAGGACGGTATTCTGGTGCACAGCGGCGACCTTGCAAGACTGAGGCTTTCGCTCCGGCAGAGATGCGGCTTCTCGAGAGCCAGCGGTATCGCGGATGCTGCGGTTCATTTCGTGCGCAAGGCCTCCTATCTCGCCCTGAGGCTCGCAGGTCGCGTCATGCCCGGCGCCGTACCGCCAAAACGGTGGCCCTGGGCCGGTGGGGTCGTGGTGGCGCTCGTCGCTCCGGACGGACTGGGAAAGAGCACGCAGGTCAGCCTGCTGACACGGATATTTCGATGGAAGTTCGGCTGCGCCCAGGTTTATGTCGGCACCGGCGAGGGAAGAGGATGGCGGTTGCGTAAGGGGCTGCAGCGCCTGGCTTTTTACCGCCGGCGCGAGCTCAAGGCGATGATCCGGACCGAGGGCCGGGAAAGCCGCGCAATGGGAAGGATACTATCGGTCGGTTTGGCGCTCTGGGGAGTTCTGATCGCAATCGAACGGTACGCCGTTGTGAACCGTGCGCATCGATGGGCAATGCGCGGCATGATCGTTATCAGCGACCGCTGGCCACAGAAGCTTCGGCACGGATATCTGGACGGGCCGATGATACCGCCAAATCTCTCATCCGCGCCTGGCGTGGGCATGCTGGCGCGGCTTGAAAAGAAGCTATACGAGCGGATGGATTCTTGCAGGCCGCATCTGACGCTGCATCTCGTCTCCGATTATTCGGTTTCCGAGGCGCGAAAGCCCGGAGAAATTACCAGGGAGGGGTTCGACGCGCGGCTGGCACTCATGGCCGAACTGCGGGCCTTGGACAACGACATCAGGACCATCGACGCCAGCGCTAGCGCTGAGAGTGTCAAGCGGGAGCTTTTCAAGGAGATCTGGTTGTCCTTGTAGAAGGCTTCGCCGCTTCGCAAAGACGCCTCATGAGATGCAGCGCGCGCGCTCATCGATCTAGCCTTTTCAGGGACGAAAATGATCCCCTGCAAAGCCGGGCTGCAGCGCATTCTTGAAATCCGGACCTTCCTTTTTCGACCCGCGGGCTCCCGGTCGAGGCGTCGTCTCAGGCACACAGGTTAGTGGAGGTATTCGCAAATGAAGATCGTGCATGTGTTGACCCGACTGCTTCGCGGCGGTTCCGAGGAGAATACTTTGGCGTGTTGCAGCGCGCAGGTAAGGCGCGGCCATGCAGCAGGTCTGAGGTCTATTCGAACGTCCTCTTCGCGCTCTTTGTCGAAATACTTGCTGCTTTGATGGGCGATCATTTCGATGCCACCGATCCGGTCCAAATTTTCATGCGCGATGCCCGCAAAAGACAAGGGAGATAAACAGGTGCGGCGAATCGCCCGGCTCGGCACGGGCGTGGGCTTTGTCTTGCTGCTGTTTGGATTTGCCTGGTTCGTCCAATCGCGGTTTCTTGATCTTCTCGTTGCAGTCAAGGCGCTGTCGGAGCCCTTGGGGATCTATCTTCCCGACGGTGTCGAACCCGGGGGCGCGGAGCTCGGCATCTTGGATCTCATCCCTCCGGCTTTGACGATGTTTGTCGGAACCGCACTGGTGGTTCTGGCGGGCCATCTGCGCGCGGAGCCTCGCCTCGCAGAGCCCGGTGGATCGGCGCTGTTGCGAGCCGGATGGCGCCGGAAAAGGCCGCGCTATAGCCGTCGTCGACGCAGCCTCACAAAGTGGCAGACTGCCGGTATGGTTCTGATCTTCATCGCTCTCGCGCAGGTCGGACCTTTGGCTCTGCTGTTGCCTCATCAAATCGGCGATCCCGGCGGTAGCGCGCTTGCGGCCCTGACGGGGTACCTGCCCGATCCTTTGTTGTTTCAAGACCTGCAGAGCGCAGCGGACGGGCTCCCGTTCTGGCTGATGATCGGAAGTCTCGGCCTGTTGCTGTTATTCGGGCCGGCACGGCGGAAGCGGACGGGACCCTCGCCACAGCCATCGGCGGCTGCGCGGCCCATTTCCCTTGCCGGTAATCCGGCAGCGGGCTCGGAACTGGCCAGCGCGCTTGGCTCCTGCAAGGGAGCGCTCGCCGGTGTTGCGGCGTTCAGTGGCGTGAGCAACATCCTCATGCTGAACGGTGCGCTTTTTATGCTGCAGGTTTATGACCGCGTGTTGCCGAGCCGCAGCGTTCCGACGCTGGTCGGCCTGGCAATACTGGCCGGCATTCTCTTCGTCGGGCAGGCCATCATCGACCTCGTGCGTGGTCGCATCATGGCCCGCATCGGCACCGAACTGGACGAGGCGGTCTCCGGACGTGTTTTCACCGCGATAACCAGGCTGCCCCTCTTGGTCGGCTATCAGGGCGACGGGCTGCAGCCGCAGCGCGATATCGACAGCATCCGCTCCTTTCTCTCGGGGCCGGGACCCAATGCGTTCTTCGAACTGCCGTGGCTCCCCTTCTATCTGGCAATCATCTGGAGTTTCCATCCGGTTCTCGGGATAACCGCCATTTGCGGCGCAATCATACTGGTTCTCCTCACAGCGACCACCGAGATACTCACGCGCAGGCCAGCGAGCGCGGCGGTCTTGACGGGCGCCCGCCGCAATATCCTCGCCGAGGCGAGTCGCCGCAATGCGGAGGTCCTCGCGGCGATGGGGATGGGGAGGCGCCTCCATGACCAATGGCGGGACGCAAGTCGCCAGTGCCTCGCCCAGCAGCAGCGTGTCAGCGATGTCACGGGCGGCCTGGGTAGCGCTTCGCGCGCATTGCGGCTGATGCTGCAGTCCGCAATGCTAGGCGTAGGTGCCTGGCTCGTGATCCATGGCGAGGCGACCGCCGGGATCATCATTGCAGGTTCGATCCTGGTCGGCAGGGCGCTTGCCCCTATCGACCTTGCCATCACCCATTGGCGCAATTTCGTGGGTGCACGCCAGAGCTGGCGCAGGCTCGGGCAACTGCTCGCCCGCCTGCCCCAGGACGTCCAGCCAATGGCGCTTCCGGCACCGAGATCGAGCTTGACCGTGGACCGGCTCGTGATCGGCGCGCCAGGGACGCAGCGGGTTGTTGTCCAGGGCATCGAGTTCAATCTGGATGCCGGCTCGGGGATCGGCGTCATAGGACCAAGCGGCTCCGGCAAGTCGAGCCTCGTTCGCGCGCTGGTCGGCGCATGGCGGCCCCTGGCGGGGCGGGTAAAGCTGGATGGCGCGGCGCTCGATCAGTGGCCATCGGAACAACTCGGCAGACACGTGGGCTATCTGCCCCAGGATGTCGAGCTTTTTGCGGGGACGGTGGCGGACAATATTGCCCGCTTCGACCCGTACCCGGACCCTGGCGTCGTCGTTGCCGCCGCCCGAGCGGCGGGCGTCCATGATCTGATCGTCAGCCTGCCCAACGGTTACGAGACCCAGATCGGGGAAGGCGGCGCCGCTTTGTCGGCGGGACAGCGTCAGCGTGTGGCGCTCGCGCGCGCGCTCCACGGGAACCCGTTCCTCGTTGTCCTCGACGAGCCGAATTCCAATCTCGACGTTGAAGGCGAAATGGCGCTTGCCGAGGCGATCCGGGGGGTCAAGGCCCGCGCCGGGATTGTCGTGATCGTGACGCATCGACCGAACATCCTCTCTGAGTTGGACTTCGTTCTGGCGATGAAGGAAGGACAGATGCACATGATCGGGCCGCGAGAACGGGTCCTGGCAAAACTCTTGCCATTGCAGCCGGCCAACAACGCCAACCCGAAGCCCGTTTCGATCTCGCCGAAACGGCCGAATTGACAGCGCTCGAGAAGAGGCAGGCGCAAAGATGGCAGATACTCGGTCGACGCACTGCAACCGGCGGTCCATTCGACGCAATCTCATGGGAGGGGTGACGTTCATCACCCTGCTCGCCGGCATCGTCGGCGGCTGGGCCGCAACCGTGGACATTTCGGGCGCGGTCATCGCGCATGGCGCGGTGGTCGTCGAGGATAATGAGAAGAAGGTGCAACACTCCACCGGAGGTATCGTCGGCGAGATCTTCGTGCGTGACGGCAACCACGTAAATGCCGGCGATGTTGTGGTCCGGCTTAGCGACGTTGTTCCCCGTGCCAATCTCGCGTTCGTGACCAAGAGCCTGGACGAGCTTTACGCCCGCAAATCCCGTCTCGAGGCCGAGCGCGATGGCGGCGAAGAGATGACGCTCGCTCCATTGCTTGCGAGCCGGATGGGCGTCCCCGAGGTGGCGGCGCTGGTTGCCGGCGAAAAGCGACTGTTCGAACTTCGCCGGATCGCGCGATCCGGCAACAAGGCACGACTTCACGAAAGGATGGAACAGTACCGCAAGCAGATCGAAGGCCATTCGGCCCAGGAAGTGGCCAAGGCTAGGGAGATCGAGCTGGTCAACAATGAGCTCGACGGGGTTCGCAGCCTCTTTGAACAGAAGCTGGTGCCGATATCCAAGCTGACGGCTTATGAACGCGAAGCTACGCGGATCGAAGGCGAACGGGCCCAGCTTGTTTCGAGCATTGCGCAGACAAAGGGAGCGATCGCGGAAGTGGAGCTCCAGGTCCTGCAACTGGATAAGGAATTCTCGAGCGAGACGGGACGCGAATTGCGCGAGGTCGACGCCAAGATAGCCGAGTTCGAGGAGCGAAACGTCACGGCCGAAGATCAGCTGGCGCGCATCAATATTCGTGCTCCTGCGAGCGGTACCGTTCATCAGTCGATTGTGCACACCGTCGGCGGTGTCATTGGTGCCGGGGAACCGATCATGCTGATTGTCCCTGATGCTGACGACCTCACGGTCGAGGCAAAGGTGGCTCCGCAAGACATCGACCAGCTTCTGGTTGGCCAAGCAGCCCTGCTTCGGTTCACCGCCTTCAATCTGCGCAGCACGCCTGAGCTTATCGGAGTGGTCTCCAGGGTCGCCGCCGACATCACGCGGGATCAGCGCACCAACGAGAGTTATTACGTGGTGCGCATCACCCCGGTTCCGGAGGGATTGCAGAGACTCGGCCAGCTAGCGCTCGTTCCCGGCATGCCGGTCGAGGTTTTCATCCAGACCGGTGAGCGCAAGGTGCTCTCGTATCTGATGAAGCCGTTGACGGATCAGATGATGCGGGCTTTCCGGGACCAGTAGATTGAGCGGTTTGTCGCGCCGGATCCTGTTTCAGAAGTCATTTGAAGGAGGATTTTGCCAATGATGCCAACGAAGCTATCCCCTGGGCTCCGAAGCCTGTCGGCTGGTCTTTCTCGATGAAACCATCAAGACGAATATGGCGCCACTGCGGGGCTGGGCGCCGCGCGGCCGGCGGCTCGCTGCACCGGTCCCGCACGGCCACTGGAAAACCATGACCTTCATCGCTGCTTTGCGCTTCGACCGTATCGATGCGCCTTGGGTCGTCGACGGGCCGATCAACGGCGAGTTTCGCCAAGGGCGACATCGTAATCCTCGACAATCTCGGCAGCCACAAGGGATAAGCCGTGCGCCGCGCCGTCAAGGAGGCACGCCTCTTCTTCCTGCCGCCCTAGAGCCCGGACCTCAATCCCATCGGGCAGGTCTATCTTGGAGCGGCTGGATACGCATTGCACTGCGTGCCTGGTGGCATCGTATTCCATATGAGCGCGTCCGATAAGCAGCCCCGCCCACCGGCGTCGGTCCTGCGCGAGAGCTATTCCACTGTGACGGATTTTGCCAGATTGCGCGGCTGATCAACGTCGGTGCCCATGTGCACGGCGGTATGATAGGCCAGCATTTGGATCGGCAGGGCGTAGATGATCGGCGCTATGATCTCCGGCATGTCGGGCAGGATGATCGTTTCCATCGTCTTCAGGCTTGCCTGCGTGGCCCCCTTCCGGTCGGTGATCAGAATGATCCTGCCGCCGCGGGCTGCGACCTCCTGCATGTTGGAGACAGTCTTCTCGAAAATCCGGTCATGCGGCGCGATGACGATGACAGGCATGGTTTCATCGACCAACGCGATGGGGCCGTGTTTCAGTTCGCCCGCGGCATAGCCTTCGCCATGGATATATGAGATCTCCTTGAGCTTGAGCGCGCCTTCCATGGCGAGCGGATAATTGGTGTCGCGCCCCAGATACAGCACATGCCGCACCTGCGTGAGTTCGCGCGCGACCTTCTCGATCTGCTCTCCGAGCTTGAGCACCTGGCTGGCGAAACGCGGCGCTTCCGACAACTGGCGGATGAGCCGCTTTTCGTTTTCCCCGCCGATGGTCCCCCGCACTGCGGCCGCACGTACCGCGAGCGCTGCAAGCACCGATAGCTGGCAGGTAAAGGCCTTGGTCGAGGCGACGCCGATCTCCGGCCCGGCAAGCGTCGGGAAAATGCAGTCAGATTCGCGCGCGATCGTCGATTCACGGACATTGACGATTGCGCTGATCGGAATGCCGGCGCTGCGGCAATAGCGTAGCGATGCCAACGTGTCGGCAGTCTCGCCGGACTGCGAGATGAACAGGGCTGCACTCGACTTCGACAGCGGCATTTCCCGATAGCGGAACTCGGATGCGATATCGATATCGATCGGCAACCGCCCCAGGCGTTCGAACCAGTATTTCCCGATCAGGCCGGCAAGATAAGCGGTGCCGCAGGCCGAAACCGCCATACGGTCGAGCTTCGCGAAATCGAATGGCAGATCGACCGGCTTGGCCTTTCCCTGGGCGAAGTCGAGATAATGCGCAAGGGTATGCGAGATCACCTCCGGCTGTTCATGGATTTCCTTCTCCATGAAATGCCGGTAATTGCCCTTGTCGACCAGGAAGGAGGAGCCGATCGACCGCTGCCGCTTACGTTCGACCGGCGTGCCGCTGATGTCGAATATCTGCAAGCCGCCACGCTGCACGACAGCCCAGTCTCCATCCTCCAGATAGGTGATAGAATCGGTGAAGGGCGCGAGCGCGATGGCGTCGGAGCCCAGATACATCTCGCCTTCGCCGTGGCCCACCGCAAGCGGGGGCCCGTTGCGCGCCCCGATGATCAGATCCTCGTCTCCACGGAACATGATTGCCAGCGCGAAGGCGCCCTCGAGCCGCTTCAATGCATTGTGTGCGGCCCCGACCGGTTTCGTGCCGCGCGCCAGTTCGCGCGAGATCAGATGGGCGACAACTTCGGTATCGGTTTCCGAAGCGAATTCGAAACCATCTGCGATCAGTTCCGCGCGCAGTTCCGCGAAATTCTCGATGATGCCATTGTGTACAATCGCCACATCCCTGGAAAAATGCGGATGGGCATTGGTCTCGTTCGGGACGCCGTGCGTGGCCCAGCGCGTGTGCCCGATGCCGATCGTGCCGCCCAGTGGTTCGGCCTGCAACCGGCGCTCGAGGTTGACCAGTTTGCCTTCCGCACGTCGGCGGGCGAGCTGCCCGCCCTCAACAGTGGCGACACCGGCAGAATCGTAGCCGCGATATTCCAGCCGCTTGAGAGCGTCCACGATAAGTGGCGCAACGGGCGAGTGCCCGACAATCCCGACGATCCCGCACATTTTACTTGCCTTAAGCCTTCCATTGCTAGTTTTCGACGAACTCGGAAGCTGCGACCGACATACGAGGGGCAGCGGTCATCCGCGGACCGCTGTCCGGTAGCAGGATCCAAAACTGCACCAGCAGGGCATCCACCAGAGCTGTCATTCCGACCCCGATGACCAGTGCGAGCAACATCAACTCAAGCCTATGGCATTGTGTTCTCCTGGCCGGCACGCTTCAATTTGCCTGTTAGGGCTATTGCCGCAGCCACATGGGTTACTTGACTTTCTGACCGCGGTCCGAAGCAAGTGGCACGGCCTTGGCGGGCCTGTTGTGTCTCTATCGGTCGGTGCAAAACTGGAAGTGGCGCTGACGAACCTGGCTTCGCTGAAGCAGATCATCGAGGATGTCGACGCCGTGGAGACCAACGCATTTACCTTGAACGGATCGAGGCGCTCTCTTTCCGGATTGCCGGCTTGGAAAGGCGCTCAAGTCGGAGTGGGAAACACTCCGAGAACGCAGCCCAATTATTGATGTCCATGCCTGGAATGTGACCGATCACGGCGATGGTGATCGAGGCTTTCCCTATGGCGACATTCCGCAAAGGTGGAGAATTGTGGCCTGATTGGGGCTCGTGCCCAAACAGCGACGACGAGCGCTTCGCCGAATTGCCGACCGCTGCGCCGGTCGTGGATGCACCGCTGGCCAACGAACCGAAGGCGAACGTCGTGCACTATCATGCCTTTGCGCCGGACCCGGGACGTGCGTCGTGCGTCATGATCCGGCGAGTGCCACCAAGGTGATCGGAAACGCCGCAGGTTCGCCATACTCCGCTAATATACGAACTGCGCGGCTGCAAATCACAGCCGTGTATTGCCTCCCCAATCACTCCTGGGGAAAGAGGGAAACTGGAGAACTTTCATAGTGACTACAATTACGCTGACCGGAGACTACGGCTCCAAACCTTACAAGGCTTCCGGCCTTGCCGCGGGAACTCTGATCGATGCCGAAAATGCATCCTGGACACAAGACAACGATGGGAGCGACGGCAGTCCGTACCCCTTTATGGTCTACGACTCACCGGGTGCGATACTTGATGGCGGCACGATCAACGGCAAAGTCGACATGACCGGTGATTGGCGTGACGTCTACAACGACGGCAACTCGGCTGGCATCAGGACAGAGGGCACGCCAGGCGTCGTGATCCGCGACTGGCATATCACGAATACGTGGGACGCTGTCCGCGTATCCTGGGACAGCCCTAACTTCCTCATCGAGGACGTCTGGGTCACCAACGCCCGCGACGACGCGGTCGAGAACGACCGCCTCCAGACGGGCACTATCCGTGACAGCCTTTTCGACGGGGTGTTCGGTGGCATCAGCGTAGACCCATCGTCGTCAAGCCCTGTCGACGGCCATAACAACACTGTCACGCTGGACGGCGTGCTGATGCGGATGCAATCTTTCCTTTACGAGGGTGAGATGACGCACTCCTCGATGATCAAGACCGACTCTGCCACGGACGGCGAGCTCACACCGAACCTGCGCTTCATTAACACGGTCTTTGCCATCGAGGACGTTGAGCACCACAGCTACCGCAGCATGCAAGACGCTTGGAACAACACCGTCGAGTCCAGAGGCAACGTCTTCCTGAATCTGTCGGACACACCGCTCCCGGACGATTACCCGATGCCTCCCGAAGGGTGGACGGTCCTGCAGGGCCAGGCGGCGCGCGACTATTGGCAGGAGGCCAAAACCGAGTGGATCGAGCGACACAGCGGTGAAGAAGGCATTACCCCCGATTCACCTGCCACCGAGCAGCCGATAGCCGAACAGCCGCCGGTAGCCGAACAGCCCCCGCTCGCTGCCGAGCCTGCTTCGTTCAACGGCGTGAGCTTTAAGGGGTCCAGCGACGGTGAGACCATCATCGGCAACGGGCTGGACAACATCATCGACGGAGCCAATGGGAACGATGTCGTGAAAGGGTCCGCCGGAAACGATGTCATCAGGGGCAATGATGGCGTCGACAAGCTGTGGGGCGGCAGCGGGAACGACACCTTCCTCCTGGAGCGCCTCGGCGACTCGCGCGAGAACGGCGGCGTCGACACGATCATGGATTTCGCCGCCGGCGACAAGATCAAACTGTCAGCAATCGACGCAAACAGGGACCTGACGGGCGACCAGGCCTTCCATCTGATCCAGGGCGACTTCAGCGACGCTCCCGGCCAGCTTAAGGTGTCCTACGATGCCGGTTCCGACACAACCGTTGTGAGCGGGAACGTAGACACCGACGTTCAGGCTGAGTTCACGCTCTGGCTTCACGGCGAGGTCAACCTGACCTCGGGTGACCTCGTGCTCTAGACTCCCAGCCAATGGGGACGGTGGAACTTCTCCTCCAGATTCATTTGGTTTCTGGAGGAGAATACGCCGTTGCTGTGAGTGACTCCACGGCTAAACGCTCGAGTATCTGTGGCTGACATTCGCACGGGCGGCGAAGGTCAGGCAGGGGATTATGCGTGCCGCTGGCCGATCAGAAAACTAACCAAGCGCCAGTAGTGTTGAAGGCCCGCATCGCGGGCTCACACATGCAGTTGTTTGAGGGGACGGAAATGTCACAATCCGGTTTAGGAATGCTCCGCACGTCAGGGGCGAAGTCCGAGTTAGCTGCCTGTCTGCGGCGATTTCGACGGGCTTTTCTCGTGGTGGCGGCCTTCAGCGGTCTTCTCAACGTGCTGACGCTATCCGGCTCGATCTTTATGCTGCAGGTCTATGACAGAGTTCTGCCCAGCCGCAGCGTGCCGACACTCGTCGCACTGATCTTCCTAATTTTAATACTTTACGTTTCTCAGGGCGCGCTCGACGCCATACGCGGCCGCGTGCTGGCACGTATTGGCAGCGGACTAGATGAGCGCCTGAACGAAGCGACCTATCGTGTGATGTCGAAGTTGCCCCTGATGAGGGGCAACTCGGGCGAAGGCCTACAGCCAGTGCGAGACCTCGACCAAATTTCCGGATTCCTGTCGAGCGGCGGTCCCGCCGCTCTCTTCGATCTGCCGTGGATGCCGCTCTATCTCGGGCTTTGCTTCGCTTTCCATCCTTGGCTGGGCGCGGCAGCGTTGATCGGTGCGATCCTGCTTTTGGCGGTAACCGTCGTCACGGAAAAAACGGTCCGCCGTCCGGCAACTGAAATGTCGGGCTATGCTCAGGCACGCAACAACGTTGCACTGGCAAGCATGCGCAACGCCGAAGTCATTGAAGCGATGGGGATGCGATCCAATCTTGCCGCGCTGTGGAACAATGCAAGCACGAACTACAGGCAGGCGCAGATACGGGCCAGCGATATCACCGGCTCCTTCGGGGCGCTTTCGCGGGGCCTCAGGATGATGCTGCAGTCGCTCGTGCTAGCGACCGGCGCGTTCTTGGTGATCCGCCAGGAGGCCACTGGCGGTATCATCATCGCGAGTTCAATTCTTACGGCGCGGGCCCTGGCGCCTGTCGAACAGGCTATCGCGCATTCGAAAAGATTTCTTGCCGCCAGACAAAGCTGGCGCCGGCTGGATGAGCTTTTTGCGCTGGTTCCTCCCGCCGGGGATGCACTGCTGCTGCCGCCGCCGCAATCGGAACTCTCGGTGGAAGGTGTCGGCGTCATTCCTCCGGGCGAGCGCCGTTTTGTCGCTCAGGATATTGCATTTTCGCTCACCGCGGGCTCCGCGCTCGGCATCATCGGTCCGAGTGCTTCGGGTAAGTCGTCCTTGGCGCGGGCGATCGTCGGCGTCTGGCAGACAGCGTATGGCAAGATCCGCCTGGACGGGGCCGCGATCGGGCAGTGGCCGGTTGACGCGCTGGGGCGGCATGTCGGGTATCTACCACAAGATGTCGAGCTATTTGGAGGCACGATCGCTCAAAACATCGCTCGCTTTGATCCCGCGCCGGATCCAGCGGCCATCATCGCGGCCGCCAAGGCCGCGGGCATGCACGAGACGATCCTGCTCTTGCCTGGCGGATATCAGACCGAGATCGGCGAAGGCGGAGCATCGCTCTCAGCAGGCCAGCGGCAGCGCATCGGACTGGCTCGCGCGCTGTATGGTGATCCCTTCCTCGTGGTTTTGGACGAACCCAACTCGAACCTCGATGCCAATGGGGAGCATGCACTGAACCAGGCGATCCTTGCCGTGAAACGCCGCAAAGGCGTGGTCATCATAATTGCCCATCGCCCGAGCGCGCTGGCGGGTGTCGATTTCTTGCTCGTTCTTCAGTCCGGCCGCCAGAAAGCTTTCGGATCCCGGGATATGATTTTGCGGGAGCAGACGCGGCTTGCGCCCGAGAGATCAATTCGAGCGATTCCAGCGGGGGAAAGGGCGTCCGGATGATGAGTATTCGCGACTGGGCTCAGCGCGCGCATGGCGTCGCGAATCTGTTGACTAAGGACAAAAGCCATTTGACAGCAAGTGCTAAGGGCAGAATTGATCGGCCGACATTGCCTGCGGCCTACGCTCCTGCGAAGGGTGTATCCGCGCCCACGCAGAACGATATCTCCCTGCGCAGGCACATCGTCCTCGGCGCGGCGATCGTGGCACTGCTGTTTGGCGGGCTTGGCGCATGGGCCGCGACGACGGGGTTGTCAGGTGCCGTGATCGCCCCGGGACATATCGCGGTTGAATCCAACGTGAAGGCGGTGCAACATCTAAGCGGCGGCGTTGTGGGCGCAATCAACGTGCGTGATGGCGACGAGGTTAAGGCAGGTGATATCTTGGTTCGCCTCGATGACACGGTCACTCGCGCTAACCTTGCCGTCATTACTAAGAGCCTGGACGAACTCTCGGCCCGACAAGCGCGCCTGACTGCAGAGCGCGAAGGTGCTGAAGCGATCCTCTTTCCCCAGGATATTGTGAGGCGCTCCTCCGCCGCCCACGTGGCGCAGGTCCTCCAAGGGGAACGGAAATTGTTCGCACTGCGCCGCGCGGCCTATCAAGCAGAGATCGAGCAACGCAGGGAGCGGATTGGCCAGCTCACAAAGGAGATAGCGGGACTCGAGTCTCAACGGGAGGCTAAGGAGCGGGAGCTTGGTCTGGTCCGCGACGAACTCAGCAGCGTGAAAGTCCTGTGGGAGAAAAAGCTTGTCCAGCACTCACGACTGCTGGAGTTGGAGCGCCAGGAAGCGCAGCTCCTGGGAGGCCGCGGCCAGCTGATCGCTGCGATCGCCGAGGCCAAGGGCAAGATTAGCGAAACCGAAATAGCCGTCATTCAGATTCAGGAGAATTGGCGCAGCGACGTCGCAAAAGAACTTCGCGATACGGAGGCCCAAATCGCGGGGTTGGAAGAACGAAAGATCGCCGCAGATCAGCTTCTGAGGCAAACCGACATTCGTGCGCCTCAGGCCGGACGCGTACATCAACTTGCGATCCACACGGTAGGAGGCGTTGTTGCCGCGGGCGAGCCGATCATGAAAATCGTCCCCATTGCCGACAAGTTGGCGGTGGAAGCGCGCATCGCGCCTCAAGACATCGACCAAGTCCAGCCCGGCCAGCCAGTCCACCTGCGTCTGTCGGCCTTCAATCAGCAGATCACGCCCGAAATCGGGGGACATGTACTAACCGTTTCACCGGACCTCGTCGAAGACGAGCGAAATGGGTTGTCCTTCTACAGCGTGAGAATCAAGCTCGATAAAGGTCAGCGTGGCTCCTTCAAACCGGAAAGCCTCAAGCCCGGCATGCCAGTAGAAGCGTTCTTGCTTACTGGTGATCGCACGGTCATCTCCTACTTAGTGAAACCACTCACAGATCAGATTGAGCGCGCTTTCCGGGAATAGGAAATTATCCGCTCCGCTCCCCGGGACCAGAAATCAACGGACCGCATCGATGGTGAAGTTTATCGGTGATAGAAGGCGTGCTCTCGCACCTCAACCTGCGTTATTACGCCGAGCACGCGCTGTGGTACATCTTTAAGGCGCGGGCTTCAGGTGCCTCAAGCAAGGATGGACTGTCGATCACTATGCAAGCGTAGCTTCTTTCAGATTTTCCAACATCGGCGCGCCGCACAGCGCGGAACCTGCGATCAACTTCGATCGCCGTCGCAGCATGGTTCCGGCGGTATTCCGCGGGGCTAAGGCCACCGAGTGAGATTTTTGTGCGATGCTGATTGTGCCACCAGATATAGGAATCCACTTGCTGCATGAAGTCGTCAAGCGTCGTATTGATCCGGTGGTAGTACATCTCGTTTTTTAACCGTCCAAAGAAGCCCTCGCAGGCTGAGAGCTCCCTGATGAAACAGGCAAGATTTGCCGGGAGACAAAGGTTGCTACTCACCCCGAAGAGATTTGATCTTGGTGATGAAGGATCCGAAGTGGCAGATTGAGCGGGTCGGTCTTGAAGCCCGAGCACTGTCGCAATGGTTTTATGAAGGACTGGCTAAGGCAGAATTACCCGTGATCTGCATTGAGACCAGGCATGCCAAGGCATTTTTGAAGCTCAATCAAATATGACGGACCGCAATGATGCGCGTGGAATCGCCCAGATGATGCGCGTCAATCTCTATTGGCCTGTGCATGTGAAGACACTGACGAGCCAGAAGCACCGGGCATTGCTGACCGCGCGCAAACTCTTGCAGGAAAAAGCCATCGCCATCGAGTATGACATTCGCGGATTGTTGCGAAACTTCGGCCTGAAAGTCGGATTGGTCGGTAAGGTCAAATTCGAAGAGGGAGAGCTTGCCTATTGCTGCTTAATTAGCAACCAGAGTGACGAGAGCGCCAGAGGAGACAAGAAGATTCCGCCGCCAGTGGAAAGATGTCCTCCGCAGTACGATGGATGGGGTAAGCTCGCGTGGTTGTCTGTTATATTCGCTCATCGCGATCAGGTCGCCGATTGGATTGTTCCGCCCCATTCTTCTGGTCGCATAATGGGAGGGCCACACAGGCCGAGCCCGGAGAGAAGCGCGATACTGCGAAGACATCAATCACCAGAGGTACGGGTAGTCAGAAGGTGCTTGACCTCACCACGCCGAATAGAGAATCCGAAATGGTGCTTTCGCATGTTAACTTGCGTCAGTACGCCAAACACCCGCTCGTGTGCATCTTTGATCCCGACATGTCCGAGCTGACTTATCGCGCGGCGGGCGACGTCGACCTCCGTAGCGCTCCACTCCAGTGCAAGGATGACGTTATCTACAACGGAAGCAATGACGCGTGCTTCCGTTGCACCAAGGAGCGGTGGGCTTACGATCACAATGCAATCATACTGGTCCTTGAAGTTGTCCAGCATGATTGTAAGCTGGTTTGTTGAAAGGAACGAAAGAGCATATTCCCGCCTGCAGGAAAGCGGGAGAAAGTCGATTCCGAACTCGGCGATCGTCTTGACAATTTCCTCAGCGGGTACCGTTTCCTCGCGGAAATACGTCGCCCTGTCCTTTCCGAATCCCTCAAGACTATGCGCGATGCTGGGGTTGCGAAAATCAAGATCGATGAGCAGGACCTTCCGCCCAATCGTGCCCGCACTCAGGGCAAAGCTAAGAGCAAGCGCGGTCTTTCCGTCGTCCTTGTCACTCGATGTGATGGCGAAGACGGCAGAATCACGGACTCGGCCCTGATGCGGGAAAATACGCCGTCGCGACAGGGCCGTCGCCACGACTGAGCGAACCGCCTCGCCATAGCTGTTGAACGGATCGTCAATCAACGCGCGTCGCGCGCTGCTCATCCGGAAGCGGTTGGGCACGAGCCCGATGCACGGTACTCCAACCGATTCTTCGACATCGCGCTCGCTGCGCACGCGACGGTGGAAACGCTCCAACAGCACAGCCGTCAATCCGCCGCCGATGCCAAAGGCAACGAATGCCGGCAGCACGAACAGGGCCGCCGAAGGCGAGCTCGGAAATGCGGGTGGCAATGCAGCAGAGACAATATGTGCTTCCTCTTGAATTCGGTCTTGGACAAAGATTTCGGTTTGTCGCCGCAGAAGGCTCTCGTATAGCTGCGCCGATGCAGTGGCCTCACGCTCCAATTCGCGCAGCTTTGCCTCAGCTTCGCGGAGTGTTTCCCGAGATTGGTCGAGTGAATCGAGGCGTTCCCGAGTGCGGTGGAGGCGCTCCCCAAGCGCCCTACGATCGAAGGGCAGTTCGGCAAGGACCTCATCGAGGAGCCGACTCAACTCTTCACGCTGTAACGAAACTGCTTGGTGACGGGTATCGGCTGCGTCTGTTTCGGCCTCCGTAGCGAGTGGGAAGGCATTTGCGGACTGGCCGTCACTCAAAACGTCGACGCGAGGCCCTTCCTGATCCTGTTGGGTCAGCAAGGCTGAGAGACGCACTCCCCGTTCTCCAAGTCTGGCCAGATCAATTGCGAGCTGTCGCCTCAGTTCGGCAATCTGCTGATCCATCGATTCGACGCTCTTCTGGTCAATAAGTCCTGAGGCCATTCGATGGTCACGAACGGCTGCTTCCGCACGCTCGACAGCGGCCCGCGCGGAAGGAATGCGTTCGGCCAGTTCCTTCTCCAGCCGCTCACGCCGCGCCTGAAGGCGGTCGCGACCTCTATTTACGTACATCTCGGCCACTCGGTTCGCAATGACTGCGGCCATCTGCGGATTCTCTGAAGTGAAGGTTACGGCAACTACACGTGAGTGCTGTTCCTTATAAACATTGAGGTTTTGCTGGAGGTCCTCGAAATCGATGGGCTCCGACTCTTCGGGCACGGCTTCTCCCGATGAACCCGTCGTTGGGGCGGAGGGCGGCTCGTCGTTTGCACCAAAGATGGCGTCTGAAAGCATCTTGCTCCATGGCCGCTGCGCCCGATCACTAAACGGGGGCGGGGACGCAACGGTTGCGGGACCGCTGGTGCCGGGATCCTCGGCGAGGCTTTTCTGCACCGCACGCAGATGGCTGGGCGACAGGATGAGTTCCACGTGGGTGTCGACGACAGCCTCATCGAAAGAGCCCTCCGGCCCGGACTCCGAGCGCGCCACGAGCAACTGCGCTTTCGCCGTATAGCGGGCCGGGATGCTGGTGCCAATCAGCATGGCCATCAACGCACCACTCGCGGCGCAAACGGCGACTAGCTTCCATCGCCGTCCCAACAGTGCAACAAGATCGAAGAGATGGAGTGTACGGTCTTCTTCGTAGGTCATTGCTCGTCCTGGAGATTAGGGGCGCGAAGGCGCCGCTCTTGTTAATTTTGCGGTTCGTCGGCATCGATCAAAGCGTCTTGAGAAGACATTGGATGCCACGGAGGAGCGGGCCCGAGAGCGGGTGGGCTACACCACGGTCAACGCCGTTGGTCGGCGAGGGGACCTTGGTAGCCTGTGTCGTGCCACTCCTCAACCATTCCATCCACCCGGGAGCACCCGTTCTCGGCTGCTTGACTAGCCGACGGCAAATGCGATGATGGGGATGCGAGTGCTCACCCACCCATTCAGAACATTTCCAGCGTACAGAATTTCATTATTTGTACAACGCGTAAATTGATGCAAATTGAGTAAGGATTCGGCGAGGATTACCTAATCATGGTGCTTGTGGCGTACCCACTTATGTCGCTCTGCCTGAATGAGCATACCTATTCTCCATTTATTGATATTGGGGCTTTTGCGATCATTTAGATGATGTTGGTGAAGCGCGCCGGGCCAGTCTGCCGGCCAGATGCACTGACTCCAGCAAATCTTCAGATTGGAGTACGCCGATGGTCCTTCGTCCCCGACAGCGCACGTTTTTCAAGTTGTTTGGTCTGGCGGCCCGCACCGCAGTAGCAATGGCCCTGGGGCTGTCGTGGTCGGAGGCCTCCGAGTACCGGCTGCATGCGGGCGATGTGATCGAGGTCTCGCTCGCTGGGCTTCCGCAGTTCGGCCAACGCGCGCCGGTTCAGCTCGATGGCAGCATCACAATTCCGACCATCGGCACGCTCGACGTCGAGGGCGTCACGTTGGCCAATGTTCGCGAACTTATTCAGGCTGCCTACACCAGCCGGCTCCTGACCCTCTATGCCTCCGATGGTCGGGAGTTGACGCGTACGGTTGAACGCGAGGATGTATCGGCAGCGATCGTGCAATATGCTCCGATATGGGTATCCGGAGATGTTGTTCAGACCGGCGAGCATCGTTTCCAGCCACGGATGACGGTACGCCAGGCGATCGCGTCTGCGGGCGGGCTCCGTCCACCGATTATGACTACCGGCACGCTGCCGCAATACGATCCGATCCCGCTGCAGAGCGACTACATTGCCAGCTGGCTCACATTGGCTGGCCATGCCGTCCGCGCCTGGAGGTTCCGCACCGAGCTCGGCGAGACGGCCGAATTCGACAAGACATCAATTCCAGCCGCACCGGTGCCTGAAGACGCGTTGACGCGCATTCTGGCGACGGAGAAGCAGATTCGTGAGCTTCGGCAGGTGGATTTCGATCGCGAGCGGGCCTTTTTGGACCGGAGCGCGGCTCTTGCTGAGGAGCAGATCAAGTCGCTATCCCAACGCGTCGAACTCGAGACTCAAGGCGAACGCGAGGACACTCAAGTCTACGAGACCGCGAAAGAACTTCTACGGCAAGGCAAACTCACTAATTTGCGGGTAGTGGATGCCCGACGCTCGGTGCTTTTCTCATCCACGCGCCGGCTGCAAACGGAAAGCGAGCTCATGCAGATGCGCAGACGGCTGGACGAGGCGCGCCGGTCGTTGGAAAAGCTCGAGGACCAGCGCCGGCTCGGCATCCATGAAGAACTGCGGTCCATAGATCTGAAACTGGCCGACGAACATGCCCGCCTAAAGAGTCTGCGGGCGAAATTGGACCTCGCTGGCATCGCCGTCCCGCGCGGCCAGGAGGCCAGCCAGGAGGCCAGCCCGGCGGTTACCATTTTTCGCAGGATCGAAATGAAGCCCGTCGCTTTTGAAGCGGGGTATGATGAAGAGGTCGAGCCGGGCGATATCGTGGAAGTCGCGTTACGCCAAGGGTCCTTATCGACGGGCACTGATATCGGCGCACTTGGCATTGACCGGCCTCAATATGCCCAGAGCGCGAAATAACCTCTCAATCCCTCAACTCTACCTGGTCTTCCGGATCGATGCACGAGCGGAGCGCGGGTAGAACCCCCGTGCCCATCTCGCGGTCGCTTTATTTGCCATCGGTGGCCACATCGACGACTCGCTCGTCGAGCAAGAGCCTGTTTTCCGGCATTGGGCAATATCTACGTCAAAAGCGGTAACAGTATAAGGGCATTGGCGAACAAGTGTAAATCCATTGTGCTATGTATACAACCCTAGAGATGACCCTTGAAACGTCATCGTTGACTTTTTGGGGCTATCCCGGTTGATTGCTCCGCTGCGCGTCTGTGGTACTATTTCTTTTTTGCATGATGAATTATTTGAAAAATTTCTGGCTACTCCGGAAGGGGGTGCAACGTGAACAAGAAGAAAACGTGGAATTTTGCAATCGTCGAGCCGAACTACATTGTATGCGCAGGGCTGGCACGAATATTTGCACGAACGGCATTCAAAGAACAAATCGAATGCGCCAATATGGCTCAGTTGTGGGAGCTGATAGAAAAGGGTCAGGAAGTCGATTTGTTTTTGATAGATGTGGGGCAAAATATCTGCCGATTTAAAGCGGACGTCGAGAAGCTCAAAACGCAATTTCCAAAGTCATTTGTTGTTCTAATGGCGGACTCTGTTGAGGAAGCTGTAATCACCCAGGCCATCCAAGCGGGTGTTCATGGTTTGATTGACAAGGGCATGCGCGTCGAAGCCATGGTGAAATCGCTGGAATTGGTCCTGCTCGGCGAACCTGTTTTCCCTCCCCCCGCTCCGGTCAAGACATCGCTCATCACAAAGGAGCATGTCTTACAGAAGCACAACGAAAACAATGGTCACAACGGGCATTCAACTCATATAATTTCCCTGGCGCCTAATCTTTCGTCGCGAGAAATTGAAGTATTGATGTCCCTTAGTCAGGGAAACTCCAATAAGGAGATTGCCAGGAAGCTCGAGATCTCGGACGCCACCGTGAAGGTACATGTGAAGGCAATCTTGCGGAAGCTTCGGATAAAGAACCGGACCGAGGCGGCCTTGTGGGCAACGGGTGCGGGGCAGCAGACCTCACCGTACCAGCAGTGATTGATATCCGTCCTGATCAAGCCGCCTCAGCAAGCCTTAGAAAAATAAGGGCTATCTAAAAGCCGTCGACACCATATTCTCGTGGCGACGAGCTTTACGGCGGCGAGGGTTTCGGGACGCTTGTCATATCGGGTTGCGATGCCGCGGAATTGTTTGATCCTGTTGAAGACTCGCTCGACGATGTTCCTCTGCCGATAGACCCAGCGCGAGAATACGAAGGAGCCTTGCGGTTTGTCTTCGGCGGGATGTTGGCCCAGGCCTTTCGCGCGGCGGCCTTGGCCCGAATGGCGTTGCTGTCATACCCCTTGTCGGCCAGGAGGATGTCTTCCTCGCCGAGTTCGTTCGTCAGCGCGGCGGCCTCGGTGCAGCCGGCGATCTGTCCGCGGTCTGGCGCAGGGTAAAGGGGCGACCTTCGGCACCGACGAGCGCGTGGATTTTGCTCGTAAGCCCGCCGCGGGAACGTCTCATGCCGCCATCATCTCCATCCCCTTTTTCCCGTGGCCGCATGCTGGTGAACGCGGACACAGGTCGTAGCGCTCGGGATTTCCGCCCTGGGCGAGCCCGTTCGGAACCGCCAGAGGATGCCATTCAGCACTCGCCGATCATCGACCCGAGGAACCCCGCGGGCTTGTTGGGCAACAGCGGCGACAGGATCGACCATTCGTGATCGGTGAGTTCGTAGCGGCGACGCGTCATAGAGGCTCCCTCATTCGGAAATCTTGAATCACGACAGGCGAAAAACACCAAGTGATTTTAAGAGTTTACGTCCAAGTAATACCCCTTTTGGAGCGGTCACCCCGCTTGGGTAGCGGCTCCACAAAAGGATGCTCCACAAAGTATGGCTTTGCCGTTCGACTGCCTTCTATCCTTATGCGCAATTGCCGAGGACTGATCGACTGTTAGATTCCTGTCATCGATCTGTCACATCTCTGCAAACGCGGATTTTGAGGCAGTACCGAGTCAACTTCAGGGAGAGATTCGATGAAAGCCGTAATCCAGTGTGGCGGTCAGGGAACGCGCCTGAGACCATACACTATGGTGCTACCCAAGCCGCTGATGCCAGTCCGCTCTCAGCCGGTACTTGAGCTTCTGCTGAAATGGCTTCGACGAAACGACCTGACAGAGGTCTATATCACCACCGGTTATCTCGGCCAGCTGATCAAGAGCTTCTGTGGCGACGGGCGGCGGTGGGACATCCGGATCCGCTATACGGATGAAGCGGCACCCCTGGGGACGATCGGGCCACTCGGCTTGCTGCGCGATGAACTCGACACCAGTTTCCTGGTGATCAATGGGGATGTCATTACCGATCTGAGCCTCGGTGCGTTCGCGCAGTACCATCACAGCACGGGCGGAATACTCACGGTGGCTACCATGCACCGGCAGACTCGAATGGATTTCGGCGTCATCGAGGCACATGACGGGCGGATCACCAGCTTCAAGGAAAAACCGATACTCTCGAACCTTGTGAGCATGGGTGTCTACTGCATGGAGCCCTCGGTGCTTCAATACATTCCTGCTGGCGTCCCATTCGGCTTCGATGATTTGATCCTGTGCCTCCTTCGGCGAGGCGTTCCGACCCACAGCTACATTCACGAGGGCATGTGGCTCGACATTGGCCGGATCGAAGATTTCCAAACCGCTCAGGAGCTTGATTGGGATGTCCAGTCACCACCGTTTGAACGCGTCCACGCAGCCTGAGGCTGTTCTGCTGAATGCGGCCGCCCCGGGCGGAGGTGCCGCAACGGCGCGTGCCGGCAGCGGGGCCGACGATCGCTCAGAGATTTACGTCGCGCGACCAATCTTGGGGCGTCAGGAGCAGGTCGCCGTTTCCGAAGTCTTGGACGACGGCTGGGTCACGATGGGCTCGCGTGTACGCGATTTCGAGCTAGCCTTCGCCGAGCGGCATCGCACGGACGATGCCGTGGCAGTCAGCTCTTGCACCGCCGCACTTCATCTTATCCTCCATGCACTGGGGATAGGGCCAGGCGACGAAGTCCTCGTGCCCTCGCTCACATTCGTGGCGACGGCCAACAGCGTCTTGTATACTGGAGCGTCGCCTGTCTTCGTCGACATCGAGTCGCTCGCCATGCCGCTGATGTCCCTGGAGGACGCTGCGCAAAAGTGCTCCCCGAGAACGAAGGCTGTCATTGTCGTGCACTATGCTGGCTGTGTCGCGCAGCGCAGCGCATGGCGCGAGTTCGCCTCCCGGCGGGGCCTGTTCCTCATTGGGGACGCGGCGCATGCAGTGGGCCTCGAGGACGCCGCAACCTTCGGCGACGCAGCTGCCTTCAGCTTCTACGGCAACAAGAACATGACGACCGCAGAAGGCGGCATGGTGGTGTCGACTCAATCCGACCTTCTGGAGCGAGTCCGACAAATGCGCAGTCATGGGATGACAAGCGGCACATTCCAGCGCCACCATAGTGGCGCGCCGCGCTACGACGTGACCATGCTCGGCTACAATTACCGAATGGACGAACTCCGGGCTGCCATGGGTCTGGTTCAACTCGGTCGCCTGACAGCGTGGAATGAACGCCGGCGCGTCCTGACGGCCAGATATGCAGAAGTTCTGGCAGCCGATTGCCCGACCATCCTCGTCCCCAGCCTGCAGGGTTGCGATTCGGCTCATCACATCATGCCGGTCGTCTTGCCGGCCGAAGCCGACCGCGATCGGATCATCGCTTCCATGAGAAGCGATGGCATCCAAACGAGCATCCATTACCCGCCTGTTCACGACTTTTCTTTCTACAGATCTCAGCTACCCGACCTTCGGCTCCCGAAGACGGAGGAATTCTCTCGTCGCGAGCTGACGCTCCCGCTGCATCCCGGCATGGATGACGGTCACGTCGAGCGCGTAGTCGCCGCTCTGGCCGCTGCTGCGCAGGCATGAAGGACGTCACGAAACAAATGTGAGGAGATACGTAATGAGCCATGACGACCGTCCGCCAGCACGTCTTATCGGCTGGATTGCCCGCTCCCTCGACGTTCTGTTCGCCGCCGTCTGCTTGGCGGTTCTAAGCCCCGTGATGCTGCTGATTGCCGTGGCGATCATCGCGGAGAGCGGCCGTCCGGTGTTCTTCTCGCAGGTGCGCCTTGGACAGGGCGGCAGGCACTTTCAGATTTACAAGTTTCGCAAATTTCGCGCGGACTGCAGCCCCTTCGGCCTTCCATTGACGGTCAACAATGACGGTCGAACGTCCAGAATTGGGCGATTCCTGGCAAAAACGAAGTTCGATGAGCTCCCTCAACTCTATAACATCCTCCGGGGAGATATGGCCTTTGTCGGCCCGCGGCCAGAGAGCCTCGCTTTTGCCGACTGCTTCGACGACAAGCACCGGGCAATCTTGGACTATAGGCCTGGAATATTCGGTCCGAGCCAGGCAGCGTTTCGCAATGAGGCGAGCCTGTATCCCGTGAATACCGACCTGATCAAGGTTTATCGAGAGGTGATCTTCCCGCTGAAGGCCTGTCTCGATCTCGAATATTACCCGCGTAAGACCATGCTCAAGGACCTAGTGTGGATCGTTCGCGGAGTCATGGCGGTGGCCGGCCTCCATCCAACATTGACCAAGCTTCCGACGCAGCTGCCCACGCTGCGGACCAGCCAGGCGCCTGTGACGGAAGGCACTCTATCGCCACCTTCGAGCTGGAGCCACGCGAGGAGGATGCAACTATGAGCTGGGTAACTCCGCAGAGGCCCTTTGAGCAGGGTCCCGCGGACGCGACGCAGGGATCGTCCCACCGGACAGCAGCAACGCCAGTGCCTCGTGAAAAGTGGTGTTCGGGCGCGCTCCTCGGTGCGGAAAGCCCGATCCCCTCGCGAGCATGCAATCCCGGCGCGATTCCATCGCTGTGGGCAAGGACACCGACGGCGCCAAGGCGCAACACCATCATCATCGAGCTTTTCGGGCCAGCTGCTTCCGGGAAGACGACCCTTGCCCGAGCCCTCGAGGCGGCGCTCGATGCTAGGGGCATCGCGGTGCAGCTCGTCGGGAGCTCGCGTCCTGCAGAAAAAGGTTCTGAGCCACCAGGAGTTGGGACTAAGCCGTCCTCCGCGCTGCCCGCAGCCTTGGCCCGCGCCTCGAAAGTCTTCACCGCTCTGGACGCGCTGGTGCCAGGGGTCTCCATCGACCCACTCGTCGAGCAATTGATGGAGATCCTGCCGCCAAAGAGCTGGACCAGAGCCATCCGGGCTCGACGTTATCTGCGGAACATCTGCGGCTCCTGGAGCGCGGCGCTGACCTCGGACAGCGTCGTCATCTTCGATCAGGGTTTTATGAATTCGCTCTGCTCGCTCGCCCTCTTTTCCGGTGCGGTAAGCCAGCGTGCTCTGTCGCGAGGACTATCGCTTGTCCCGGCGCCCGATTTGCTCATTCGCGTGGAGACGCCGCGCGAAGTGCTGCAGGCGCGCCTTGAAAAGCGGCTGCGTCGTCAAGGGTTGTTTGAGCGACTGTTCGAGAGCGACATCCAAAGATCGCTTCGGCAGATTGAGATCTCCTCAATGATTGATGATTTGCTGAAAGCGCGCGGCCGGCATTCGATGCGTGTGAGTTGGTGGGACCAAGACACCCTCGCAATGGCCGTTGAGACGATCGCGGACGAAATCATCTTGAAGAAGGGACACGGATCGCGATGACCTGACTTAGCGCGAAATCGCCTTGTACCCGCGACGCTGAATTGACGGAGCAAACAGAGCCGTTTTCATCGGTCGCGTCCGGCACCGCTTGACCGAGTGCAACGCTCACTGCGGAAACAATTGCCGCGGGTGATGCAAGAGCTGCCCCCGCCATAGCGGCTTTCGGAGCCGGTTGCAGAAAGGAGAACTAGCTATGGTAGATAAGATCGGCACGGATGCTGGCGAGGACCTCACCGGCGGCGCTGAAAACGATCTGCTCGATGGCAAGGGGGGGAACGACAGGCTTTACGGCAAGGGCGGCAATGACATCCTTTATGGCCGGGCTGGGGATGACCTGCTCGACGGCATGACCGGCGCGGACGCCATGTACGGCGGATCAGGCAACGACCGCTACAGGATCGATAATGTCGGCGATGTGATCAGCGAGGATGAAAACAACGACGGCATCGATGATGGTGGAATCGAGCTGGTCGAGAGTTCCGTCACGTTCACCCTTCCCAAGTTCTTTGAAAACCTGACGCTGACGGGGACGGACGCCATCAACGGAACAGGCAATGAACTCGATAACAAGATCAAGGGAAATGCCGCTGCGAACGTCCTGACTGGAGACGGGGGAAAAGATATACTTACTGGCGGTGGCGGCGCCGACACGTTCCTATTCGGTCCAGCTGAGGTCAGTAGCACGGACCGGGTGGTGGACTTCGACGCGGACGACCGACTTGGAATCTTCGCCGCCGATTACGGCCTGAGCGCGGGCAGCGGTCTGACCAATGGGAAACTGTCGAGCGACTACTTTACCATTGTGAGTTCCGGCGACCAGGCGACCACGTCTCACGGGCAGTTCATCTACTCGAGTGGGACTCGGACTTTGATGTGGGACGGGGATGGTGCCGGCGGCGCCGCCGGGATCGCGATCGCCACCTTCGATACGGATATTGCAAGCCTTCTGAGCGCCGACCGCTTCACGATTTCCGGGTCTGGCGGTTCAGAACCACCGCCGCAGATATCGATCACGGACGGAGCGCCCAACCCGCAGACGGAAGGCAACACGGCCACGATCAAGTTCATGATCACGCTGTCGGAAGCGGCGTCCGAGGCGGTGCGCATCGTCTACAGTACGCAAGACGGCACGGCGACAGAAAGTGAGGACTTCGTGGGCGTGAGCGGTGGCGTGGTCGAGATCCCGGCCGGGCAGACAAGCGTCGAAGTCACCATCAATCTGCGCGACGACACCATCGTGGAGAATACCGAGACCTTCAAAGTCCTGATCAACTCGGCAAAGCTCGTCACGAGCGGCACGGCGCTCACCCTTGCCGATTCCTCGGGAACGGGCAGTATCGCCGACAATGATGGCAGCCCGCCTCCGCCTGCGAATCCAACCGTGGTCAACATCATTGACACCAGCATCAAGGCAGGCGGGATCAACAGCTCAGATCCGTCAGGGCTGGCCTATGTGCCGGGCCAGGGCCTCTTCCTTTCCGATTCGGAAGTGGATGAGAGTCCATTCTCCCGCGCGAACAATCTGTTCCAGATCAGCACGAGTGGTGTCCTGGAGAACTCCCTCAGCCTTGCAGCCTTCACGAAGGAGCCGACGGGGCTGGCATTCAACCCGGTCACCGGTCATTTGCTCATCACGGACGATGACAAGTACTCGATCTACTGGGTCGATCCGAAGAACCCGACAGCGAGGCTCGGGACGGCCTCGGCAAAGTCCCTCAACTGTGACGATCCGGAGGACGTCGCCGTCAACCCGAACAATGGCAACGTGTTCATTGTCAACGGGACTTCCCATACGATCGTCGAGATCGACAAGGCATTCAGCCAGGTTCTCTCCAGGATCACTCTTCCCGTGGAAATCAAGGATCCGGAGGCGCTGGCCTATGACGCCCAGCACAACGTGTTCTTCGTGGGCGGCGGCTTCAGCAAGAATATCTGGGTTGTCGATCACGGCGGCAACATCCTGCAGACCATCGACCTTCTTAAGGATTACCGTAACCCGATTGGCGACACCAGCGCCAAGATCAAGGACCTGGAATTCGCGCCGAGCAGTGATCCCAATGACGATCCGGGTAAGATGAATCTCTATGTCGCCGACTACGGGAACAGCCATGTGAATGACGGGCGCGTGATCGAAATCGACTTGGGCAATGATTGGCTCATTGTCGCTTAGCACTTCAGTTGCGGCTGTCGTGAGCTTTGCGCCATTGCCTGGTGCGCTCGGCACTGCAGCGCCGCGCGTCTTATCAGACGCGCAAAATACGCGGTAGCACTTTGAATTGGCGCAATGTCTGTCTCCTTAAATCGAGAGCGATTTAAGGAGACATGCAATAGGCGGGCCAGGCGACCACGGCAGCCAGCGGCATGGCGGCGGTGGCAAACCCCGGCAGGGCATGCGTGGCGGTGAGACAAGTGAGCGACCTGCGTTCCTTAGTCTCCTCGTCGCACCGCACGAGCTGCGGAAGGCCACGCCGCATCTGCGCAATGGCGAAGCAATGGCGCTGGAAGCCATTGCCCTCGTAAAGCGGCGAGGGCCAAGCCTATCACGTCAGATAGCTCAACTCGGGGCGAACCCGCCCGGCTGCGATTCGGTAGCGCCACCACTCGATCGTCTTTTCGAGGCCGCTGTCGAGCGTTTCGCGAGGCGCCCAGCCCGTCAACTCTCGCAAACGATCCGAGTCGGCGATTAGGGCCATCACTTCCGATGCAGCCGGCCGCTTGCGAACGTCTTCCGCGATTATCGGTTTGGCGGGCCCAGCCACTAGTTCGCGAATGCGTTCGACGGTCTCAGAAATGGTAACTGCAAACCCCGAGCCTGCATTATAAGCGGCACCCCATTCCAGCTGTTCCGCTCGGCCGATGGCTAGAAACGCACTGACAGTATCGTCAACGAAATTGAAATCTCGTATCGGGCTAAGGTCACCAATCCGGATCTCTTTCGATTCCGGCTGGAGGGCCTGCCGGATGATTGTCGGGATGACGGCGCGCTCGCTTTGACGCGGCCCGTAAGTGTTGAAGGGGCGCATGATGACGGCGGGCGTCTCGAATGATCGGGCATAGGCCTCTACCATCTTGTCCGCACCAATCTTGCTGGCGGAATAGGGTGACTGACCTTGAAGTGGGTGTTCTTCGGTGATTGGTGTGAACAGCGCGGTGCCGTAGACTTCGGAGGTGGACGTGTGGACTATCCGGCCGACCCCGCCTGCGCGACAAGCTTCGAGCACGTTCACCGTGCCCGTTATGTTGGTGTCCACATAGGATTGCGGCGCACTATAGCTGTACGGGATCGCGATCAACGCGGCGAGGTGAAATACGACATCTGCGCCGTCGACCAGCTTGCGCACGAAATGGGAGTCGCGGACATCGCCAGCCACGAGATTCATGGCTTGGCGAAGCTCGGCGGGGGTATCATCTAGCCACCCCCTTTGCCCGAAAGAGTTGTAGAGACTGAGCGCGGTGACCTTTGCACCCTGACGTACCAAGCTCTCCGCCAGATGCGAACCAATGAATCCATCGGCTCCAGTGATCACCGTCTTTAGTCCGTCGTAGCGCGTATCGATAGCCATGGCACTCAGTTCCCCATCGTTGCGTTATTTCTGCTTGAACCGGCGAAGTTCAAGATGGCGGCGTACCCACGGAGGCGACAGGGGATTGCCACCGAGGCCCCCACTTCCATTCACGAATCCGAAAGCACAGAATCATAAACAGCAGTTGTCTCCGCCACCAGGCGGTCGAGGGAGAAGCGCTTCTCGTACCAAGCCCGTCCGGCCTCTCCCATCTGGCGACGATACAGTGGAGCCGCAATAAGCAAGCGCAGACGGTCGCGGAGGACATCAATGTTTCCCCGCGGTACAACGAATCCGGTCTCGCTCTCGCGAACCGACTCGCGCACTCCTCCAACGTCTGACGCAATCACGGGCAGCCCCGCTCGCATAGCCTCGAGGATCGAGCGCGGGAATCCCTCCCAATTGGAAGCGAGCACAAATATCTGCCCATCCGCCAAACGCTCTGCCACATCCTGCCGATAACCCGCAAAGCGAACGCGCGACGCGATCCCCAGCGAGGCGGCAAGCCCCTCGACAGAGGAGAGCAAGGGCCCGTCACCAACCAGCTCCAGCTGCCAATCGAGGTCCGTTAACTGCGCAAGAGCGCGCAAGAGCGTCGCATGGTCTTTTTGCCAGGCCATGCGTGCCACCATTACAATCTTGGGTGGCGATCTTTCCGGTCGGGCGCGAAGCGATTCCTTGACGTCGGGCATGGCATTCGGAATTGCCACGAGCCGATCTTTGCGAGTCAGGAAGCTCCGTTCGGCGGCACTGAAGTCAGATTCACATACCGTGATGATACGAGACGCAAGCGGTGCTGCGGCCCATTCGACCAGCCAAAAAATAACACGCTGGATCCATGGATGCCCCTTCGTGAAACCCCAGCCGTGGGCGGTAAACAGAGCCGGAATACCAAGACTGTATGCGGCAATCCGACCAAGCAGGCCCGCAGTGGTAGAGTGCGTCGATACGATGTCGGGGCGAAGCTGACGTAATAGTTCTCGGATCTCAAGTACAGCTTTCACGGCCTGGAAGGGCCCCACGCTGCGATGCAGGTTTTGTATGCAATGAATGGGAATTCCACACTCTCTGAGGTGATTGGCAAACCGACCGTCGCGACCAGCCAAAATCGTCACCTCCGCACCTCTGGAACGAAGCGCAGTGGATAGATCGCGCACGTGAATGTGTGCCCCCCCGATTTCGTCTCCGCGCGAAATCACGAAAACGATCCGTAGACGATGGTCGACCTGCTCGGTCGTCCGCTGTTCGTGTGACGTTAGAATAGACATCGGCACCCCCGGCCACAGCTACAGTTAGACACTACTCCACAGAGCCTTCATCACGGCTTTCACCGTATCCTCGAGCGGCTGGTCCGTATCGACGGAAATCACGCGCGAATTGGGGAACTCAGTCTCCATCTCGATCTTTCTGCGCCTCTTTACGGCTGCGGGATCGGGTCCTTCTTTCTTAATGCGAACCGCGTCCCTTCTCAGCGACGTCTCGATCGGCGCAGTTAAACGGATGACAAGCGTCGGCTGCGGGAGCCCGGTGTAGAGCGCCCGCTCGCGCCTCATCAGCCACTGCTTCGGGCCACGTCCGCACCGCGCAAGCGCCTCATCATCGAACCGACTGCTGTCGACCGCGCCAAGGGTTGCGGAAGGGTAACGATCGGCAATCACAATCGACCCCGCGGCGGCATAGCGCCAGCAACGGCTCAGAAGCGCGCGGCGGTCGTGGGCCAGAACAGTGAGCCACAGAGTATTCAGCAAAGAAGGCGGCACGTTTTGCTTCTGCTCACGTTCCGCACGCGCGCTGGATCGGTGACCGGGCAGGATCCGCCGGGCCAAAGGAAGGATGAGGCGCGGGAGGAGCGAAACGAACGTCGCGGGAGGTTTGCCGACATGGACGGCGCGGACATCGAAATGATGGCCCAGAATGCGGGCGGAGGCCAGACTCAAGGTGGATTTTCCCGTGCCCATGGGACCGACAAAAGCGATTACGAGCCCTGCCGCCGTAGGGATAAGCCTGCGGCGACGCCTCAGCAGCAACAGTAGGACACGTTGCATGCGTGACAGCGCTTCCGAGAGTGTGTTGAGCCGTCGCCAGCCACGGAGCTGGCCCGCTACCTGACGACCAAGCAGGATTCGGCGAACCATGGCCCGCGGCTCGGCGATGGCTTCGATCAGGTCATGAAGAAGCGAAACAGGCGCACCCGGAAACCAGGCCGTCCAGAGCTCCTCGGCCTTGTCACTGTTCGCGCTTGCACAGAGCCATTTCAGCTCTTGCAGCACGAGGTCGTAGTGGCGCTGAAGCAAAAACAGCTCCGCAAGACTGGTATGCTTGAGCGCAATTCGGAGCGCAAAGAGCACCAGTTCGGCCTCGACCGTGGGGACAGGAACGCCGTGCAAGCGACGCGTATTGGCCAGTAGCGCCGATTCCACCGGGAGATGGTAGGCCTTGACCAGACTGTCACCGGTGACGATCTGGAAATAGGCGTGCACGTGGAGCAGCTGCGGCGCATCGGGGTCCAGAGCAAAGGCGTGGAAGACACCGGGATGTCCGGCCCCGTTCGCTGAGACCGCGAGCTTGAACCCGCTTTCGACCAGCGCGGTTTGGAAGCCGGCGGCGTCCTGGCGGTCGATGAGCAGGTCGAGATCCCCTTCGCCCGCAAGGCTCTCGCCAAGCCGCAGATTGCTCTTCCAGTGGCAGTACCGCAGCCCCATACGGTCCAGCGAGGCGAGCAGGCGACGTATCGGCTCCTTCGGTGGGGGGAGGGCCGACGTTGTTTCGGGGCCGGCTGCTCCAGCGAGATAGGCTTTAGGCTGCATGGACGTCAAATGACGGCGACTGAACATCCTCAATCGAGCTCCTGGGCGGTGTGGAAATCGTCTATACGGCCAAATTCGAGCCAGACGGCAGCAACTCGAGCACCGGCTGTGATTGAACCGGCACCAGCGGCATCGGGAGGACCATGGTATACGGGCGCAGGCGAGTTCCCTGACCGCCACATCGCATTACGGCTTTCATCAATGGACTCCCTCCGCTCAACAGGCCGATGCCACAGCTCCGAAACCCGCCTCTGAGGCGAGTTTGACCCCTTGCCGTTTCCAATCTAGCGCGCCGGCTAACGATCAACTTAATGCTAATAAGGGTGAGAAGGTTTTTCCGGCAGGAAGCTGGCTTTGGCAAACCTGAATACCCAAGAAGAGTGCCGCTCACTAAGCCCGAATGTAAGCATGAAGTATTGGCGGAGCAGGCAAGACGCACTCGACACGATCCCGTACACCGCCTACAGCGCCGCGCGTCTTATCAAACGCGCAAAAGGTCGCTGTAGATGCACGGCGCTGTAGTGGCACCACGAGTGCAATTTGGTGGATGGCGCCGGGGAAGCAGACGGGACGGGCGTCTGGGGCCGTAAATCGTCGTTGGCAGCGCTGCGAGCGAATATTCGTCAGTCGATTTAGGCTCGGGTGCGAGGGGCGCTGGGGCTGATGTCGAGCGGTCGCGCACTCGTCAACTTTCGCGGTGCGACTGAGTGCATGGCCGCGAGACCGAGCACGACCGAGAACCAGAAAATCGGGTGACGAACAACCAGGTGAAAGTTGGAATATACGAACAGCGAGAAAATCAGACTTGCCAGCGCTATGAGCCCAGCCCGGTAGGCAGCGATGAGTGCCGCCGTAATGATCCAGAAAAAGATCAGCACAGCTAGGATGCCGCCCTGAGTGATCAAGTCGAGGGCAGTGTTATGCGCTTCTGCCTTTTCAGGGGGCGGTAGTTTCGTCCGCTTTCCGAGAAGATGCGGGCCTGGTCCGAGGCCCAACATTCCTGATTTCAGGCCAATATCCACCGCTTCACTCCAGAGTCGAAATCGATCTTCAGCTTGATCATTTTCTGACATGGTCTCGACGATCGCTTGGCGCGCATTCTCCGCGATCTTCGGAGTGAACGGGGTTACGGACGCAAGCAGCAATGGAAGTGACAGGATCATCAGACAGGCGACGGTCATGACCAGAGACGGGTGACGCTCGGCGCGCATGAACCTGATTAGAAACTTGCTCCCCACGAAAAGCGGTACCGCAAAGCCAATGGCCACGGTAAACGAGTCACTTCGGGTCAGAATTCCGGCAATGAAAGGAGGGACCATGCAGCTAAGCGCGAAAATTTTGGTGTGCGGGCGAGCCGCCGCTTCTGCCCTTTGAAGCGACAGCAGCACAAGGACAGTGCATAGAAGACCAAATTGGTTTGGATTCATTGACCAGCCAATGAACCGGTTCCACTCCCAAAAGCCAAGGCCTGGCATGGGAACCATGCCATAGCCACCGGCGATTAACAGAATGACCGCGACGGCGCCGCCGACCGAGAATGTCCACGCCACGCGGTGAAGCCGCCAAGCAGGGAGAATGACTAAGAGAAGCGACAAAATAGCCACGAAGGCGTAAGCTTGTCCGGTGTGCAGGACGCCCGATGGATAGATGTTGTCTGTGGCCAATCCCAAAAGCAAACCTATGCTCTGGGCGAAGGTGAACACCGCCCAGAATAGCAGCATATGGGAAAGGGGCCTTGTAAGCGCCGGAGCGCCCCGATAGGCGAGGTCAGCCAGCGCTCCAATAATCCATATCGTGAGCAGCGCTTCGCCGGCTCCCCAAGGCGTGCCGGGCAGACGGAGCTGCGTCGCAGTCGACAACAACAGTCCAAATGCGAGCAGTCTATCATTAATCATTGACACGACCTGATTAGACCAAACCCAAAGCAGCAAGTGCCCGCCCTTTGACCTGCGGGCGCACGAGCCGACGGCCCGATCTTCTCACATTCGCCTCGGTCTGGAATGTGCAAATTGGATACTGACGACGCCCAGAAAGGGCTAGGCCGCAACGCTGCTTACCCACTAAGGGGGTATTTACATCCACAACGCTGCGCCAGCATTTTAATGGGAGTGTTGCAGCAACCCCTAAAGACCGCCGGAGGCCACAATGAACCCAGGCAAGCCCAGATTGCTGGGATTGATTTTGTTGACGGGCTCGATCTTGGCGCTGTCGGTCAGCGGCAAGGTGCTTGCCTTCGACAATCTGGCGGACACACGGGTGGTCGCGGTGCCAGAGATGGCTGCCCCTGGCTATCTCGAGCGGAGCACCGATCCAGTATTTGGTACTCCTTTCGTTCGAGTGACGGATCCGGGCAAGGAGCTCATGACGGGCATCGCGTGTGAACCGGCCTTTTGCAGGCATCGCTATTCCAGCGCGCAGGCATGGAATGCCGATCAGAGTCTGCTGGTTGTCCAAAAAGGCTGTCCGGGGCTGTGCTTTCTGGACGGGCAGAACTATCGGCCGCTGTTCCAGCGCCGCCCGTCCGGTGTGTGCGAATGGCACCCGACAGATCCTGCGCAAATGATCTGCGTCAGCAATACTGAGATATTTCGCTGGATAGTGCGCAGCGATGAGCGGATGACGATCTATGCTCCCACAGAGTACCGAAAACTGGAATTCGGCCCCGGGAAGAACAACCTTTCGCGCAATGGTGATCGACTGGTGATCCGGGCTGTCAAACCGTCTGGCGAACGGGTCGCCTTTGCATACGACATACGATCGGCGACAAAATACCCCGATATCCAGCTTGATCATGAGGGCACCAACAACTACTGCACCATTTCGCCTTCGGGCCAGTACATCTTCTGCCATGAAGACATGCCTGACGGCAGTGACATCGCCGACATCTTCAGTTTTGACGGCCATCCGATCCAGCACTGGCCTGAGCATCATCGACCTGGCCACGGCGACATGACGATCGACAGCGACGGCAGCGATGTCTATGTCGGAATAAGCAAGAGCGAGCCGGACAAATATCAAGTCATCAAGAGGCGCCTCTCAGACGGTAAGGTGACGGTCCTGACACCGCCCGGCTTTGCGCAGCACGCATCAGCCCGCAGCATCAACCGGCCGGGCTGGGTATTCCTGACATACAGCGGCTCACACGAGCGGGCAGGGCGAAGCGGAACGACGCCCTTGTATGGGGAAATCGTCGCATTAAAAATTGACGGAAGGGGCGAAATCCGGCGTATCGTCCATCATCGAAGTGTGAAACACGACTATCTGAGCGAGGCGCATGCATCGCCTTCACCTGATGGCTCGCAGATCATTTGGGCGAGCAATTGGGGGCAACCCGATGGACCTGTTGCGGCTTACGTTGCCCGGCTTACCTGGCCCGAAACGATCACGGCAGATCACTTGTCCCCCCCTGTTCCCAAGAAGGAAACGCGTCTTGACGAGTGACCGGCGAGGCTTGGCAGCGCGCAGCGCGATTGGCCTGATGTGGACTGGCCTTTCTATGGGCGGGCTAGCCGTTGCGGAACTCGTCGCCCTCATCGTTTTGGCCAGATTGCTTGCTCCGAGTGAGTTTGGGCTCTATGCCGCAGCGCTGGTCGTCATTAATTTTTCCGCAATATTCGAAGGTCTGGGCGTCGCTCAGGCGATTGTGCAGCGACCTGTTGTGGAAGAATCCCATCTACGTGTTGGGTTCACCCTGTCGCTCATTTTCAGCCTTTCCATGGCTGGGCTCGTCTGGTGGGCAGCGCCAACTATCGCGGACCTGTTCCGCTTAACCGAACTTGCTCCCGTGGTGCGCGCGGCCTGCGCCGTATTCCTGTGTCGTGGAATATCGATGGTGGCGCAGGCCTCGGCCCAGCGCGCGTTGCGGTTTCGGTGGCTCGCGGGTATCGAGGCGGGCGCCTTTGCGATCGGGTTCGTTCTCGTCGGTCCCCTATTAGCCTGGCGGGGGCTTGGGATCTGGGCCCTTATTGGCGCCCTGGTGTGCCAGCATTTCGTGCGCATGCTTGCGCTGCTCATCGGACAGCCGCACCCGAAACGGCTTCTGCTGGAACGACGCGCGATCGGACACCTGCTCTATTTTGGAGGTGGCTTTACCATCGCTCGCATATTCAATTACCTGGCCGGTCAGGCCGACAAAGCGGTCGTAGGGCGTTGGCTAGGAGCTGAGTCGCTGGGGCTGTATGCGCTCGCATCGCAGCTGATGACAGCACCCGCAGTCATTGTTGGCCAGACCCTCGATATGGTCTTGTTTCCGACGATGGCGCTGATCCAGCAGGAGCCGGCGCGATTGGCACGCGCATTTCGCGGCGCAGTCGCGTCCTGTGCATTGCTTGTGCTTCCCGCCAGCGTGGTGGTAATGGCTGTCCTGCCGGAACTGGTACAGGTGCTGCTCGGCCCGGGATGGGAGAACGCGGTACTCCCGCTTCAGATCCTGGCGGCGGGAATGCTATTCCGCACCAGTTACAAGCTCAGTGATTCGATTACCCGGGCAACCGGGGCCGTATACGCCCGCGCGTGGCGGCAAGCCGTTTTCGCCTTCGCAGTCGGGGCCGGCTCATTCATCGGGCAACATTGGGGTGTGACAGGAGTGGCGCTTGGGGCCGTCATAGCGGTGGCGAGCAACTTCCTTCTCATGGCGCAGCTCAGCCTCCGCCTTACGGGACTTAAGTGGTCGGACTTTGCCGTCGCGCACCTACCCGGCGTGGCGCTAGCGGTCACGGTAGGAGGCGGCGCCTGGATGTTTGCGAATTTATTGCGAGAACTTCACACGCCGCCGCTCTCCCTGCTGGGAATGATCGTGCTTACCACGGCCCCTGCCAGCGCGCTGTTGTGCTGGTGCGCACCAGCGTTGTTCCTTGGTCACGATGGCAGGTCGGCATTGCAAGTCCTCATGAGCCTTGCCCCAGCTTGGCTCCAGCGCCGCCCAACATAGCGGCGGGGCGGCAAGGCGGGTAGGAGGCCCCCCATGCCTGTCACCCTTCAGGACTAGTCCTGATTTGAAATGGGGCCGCTTTTGCCTCATTTCCTATCATGCCTGGGTCCCCACTCGGCTGGCCTGCGGCGCTTTAAATGCTTGGCCGCTTTGACGGGCCCGACCAGCATGACAACAGTCCCCTCGGACACATTTGCGGATTTCGGATTAACGGGACAGCGATTCCGGTAAATCCCGGACAGTCGTTTCACTAAATCGCGGACAGTCTCGCGGGGTCGACCTTCGTTCGCCTGGTTGATGTCATTTGTTATTGATTTCGGC